>ERZ779852.115-NODE-115-length-88714-cov-11.657655_pt1 | contig 88714 bp, 76 predicted proteins | sample MGYA00511559_ERZ779852 | MGnify/ENA primary metagenome ERZ779852 (study PRJEB29588, sample SAMEA2157977) | human gut metagenome | biome: human gut; feature: human-associated habitat; material: faeces | place: Denmark | collected 2008/2010 ...
CGGCATTGCGGATAGGGGGGTGATGAGCCTTTGAGTTTTAGCGGACAGCAATAATTTTAATAATACCATCAAAATGTAATAATATCCAACCTATCATTAAATATATAAAAACACGCCATAATATATATAATATGATAGGTTGAGGATTTTATGATAAAAACAAAGACGGCGCATCAAACCGATGGTTTGACACGCCGTCTGCATAATCAGCAGTATATATTCTGCTGTTGTTTATTTGCCTGCGTAATTGAAAACAACCGTTCCGCGCACGTCTTCTGCCGAAGCGCAGACGTAAGCCTTGAACTTTCCGGGTTCTGCTTTCCATGCGTGCGTGGCCTCATCCCAGAACTTCAGGTCTTGCCGGGTGATGTCCATGCTCACGGTCTTGGTCTCGCCGGGCTTCAAAGACACCTTAGCGAAGTTCTTAAGTTCTTTCTTCGGGCGGTCGACAGAGCATTTCTCGTCGCCTACATAGAGCTGGACGATTTCTTTTCCTTCGCATTTGCCGGTGTTAGTTACATCAACCGTAACGGTCCAAGCATCTCCGTTGGCTGCAATCTGCGGCTTGCCGTATTTGAAAGTGGTATAGGACAGTCCGAAACCGAAGGGGAACTGCGTCTTCACGCCTTTAGTGTCGAAGTGGCGGTAGCCCACGTATATGCCTTCTTTGTATTCCACCGTCTTGCCATCGCCGGGATAACCGATTTGTCCGTACTGCAAAGACGGATAATCATTCTGCTTCTTTGCAAACGTAACCGGCAACTTACCGCTCGGGCAAACCTTACCCGTGAGTACGTTGGCGAGCGCATTGCCTGACTCGGAACCAAGATACCAACAGTGCACAAGAGCCTGAACGCGGTCTAACCACGGCGTGGCGTAAGCATTGCCGCCGAACGTCACCACCATGATATTCTTCTGAATGGCAGCCAGTTCGCCGATAAGTCCGTTCTGTCCGAACGACAGGTCGTAGCTCTCACGGTCGCTGTTCTCGCAGTCCTGCTTGTTGTTCTTGTTCAGTCCGCCTATGAAGATGATGAGATCGGCAGCCTTTGCCTTTTCGAGAGCCTCAGCCTTGAGTTGCGCGAGAAGCTCAGGCGCAACCGGATCTACATGGTCGTAGAGCGCACGCCCCGATGAATAGCCCTGCGCATAGTCTATCTTGTCGCCATAGAGAGCACGCAACGCATCCAAAGGCGACACATCGCGCAAGGTCTTCAGTTCGCTTGAGCCGCCTCCCTGAGTGAGGCTTCGGGTGGCATTCTCGCCTACCACGAGTATCTTGCCATAACGGTTAGCATCCAATGGCAGCATATTGTTACTGTTCTTAAGCAGCACAATACCCTCCTCGCCTATCTGCCGGCACACGTCGTAGTGTTCTTCCGAACACTGACTGCCTATGGCCTTGTCCGGATTCATTGCCGTGCGGAACATCGTCCGCAGCACACGCGCCACCTTGTCGTCGAGCACTTTCATAGGAATTTTACCCTCATTGATGAGCTTTTCGAACGGGCGGGCGAGATAATAGTCATCGTATGTGAACTCCGACTCTTTCAGTTTACCGTCGGTAAACGAACCCATCTCGATGTCCATACCGCCTGTTGCAGCCTGCCATGTATCGGTAACGCCGCCCCAGTCGCTCACGACTGCACCGTCGAAGCCCCATTCGTTTTTCAGAATGCCATTCAACAGCGCATCGTTCTGACAGCAATGCACACCTTTCCACAGGTTATAGCTGCCCATGATAGTCCATACGCCGGCCTCTTTCACGGCACGTTCGAATGCCGGAAGATAGATTTCACGCAACGCCCGCTCGCTTATTTTCACATCAACGGCAAAGCGGTCGATTTCCTGATTGTTCAAGGCGAAATGTTTCAGACAGCAAGCCACGCCGTTAGCCTGTGCCTTCTGTATGTAAGGCACGACCATACGGCCTGCGAGATACGGGTCCTCGCCCATATATTCGAAAGCGCGTCCGTTGAGAGGAGTACGCGCAATGTTGACTCCCGGGCCAAGCATTATATCCTTATAGCGGAAGGCAAACTCCTCACTGACAGCATTTCCATAGACAGCCGAAAGGTCGGGATTCCACGTTGCGGCCAGACAGGTGAGTGAAGGGAACGCCACGATGGAGTCGTTTGTCCACTTGGCTGGTGCCCATGAGTTCCATTCAAGTTCCTCTCGCACACCGTGTGGGCCGTCATCCATGTTGAGCTGGCGTATTCCCAGACGCGGAACACCTGCCGACGTGAACTTGCTCTGCGCGTGCAGCACCTGTATTTTCTCGTGCACAGTCATCCGTTTCAAAGCATCCTGCACACGCTGTTCCAGCGGAGCTGTGGTGTCGAGATACAGCGGTTTGGCCTTTTGCGCACTCATGGTAAGCGCACTTGCTGCCATAACCATTGCCAATACGATTTTCTTTTTCATATAAGTATTTGAATAATGTTAAACAATATAATCATAAAACGAAGCAAATGAGCAAATATTATATATGTGGAATAAATTTATCCACTTGCTTCTAATAGTATTATCCTATTATAGTTTCACCGTTACCGCCTTGCCGTTGTAGACCACCGTTTTACCTTTTGGAGCGTCAAGGTCGAGTGCCTGATTCCATTTGACCGTTATAATTAGTCATATTTTAGTCATAATTTATGGATACTCGAGTAATTCGGGTGCAGTACTCGAGTATTTCGGGCTTAGTACTGGAGTATTTCGGGCTTAGTACTGGAGTATTTCGGGTGCAGTACTGGAGTATTTCGGGCTTAGTACTGCACAGCTTAGGTCGGTTCTTATCGTCAAACCGATAATACATCTTTTTTTCTACCTGTCGGACCTTCCCCCGCGGGGGATTAGGAGGCCTTCTATACTTTTGTTTTTATTTTATAACCATAAGTCTGATTGCGTAAGGAAATAAATCCGTAATTTTGCGATATGAAAACGAGTTTAATTAACAAGCGTATGACGACAGCGAAAGATATAACGGAGACGCTGCTCTCCATGTCCGACGAGAAACAACGGGAGGTGTTGTGCCGGTTCTTCAAGACGGGAAAAGGGGAGTATGGCGAAGGCGACAGGTTCATCGGACTGCGTGTCCCGCAGACGCGGGCGGTGGTGAAGGAGGCGAAAGGGGACGTCAGCCTCGGCGAGATAGAGAAGCTATTATATTCTGAATGGCATGAGGTGAGGCTGTGCGGACTGCTGCTCATCGTGGAGGAGATGAAGGCGGCACTGCCCAAGACACGCGACACCGCCCCGAAAGCTAAGGCGGAGAGGCGGCAACTGCTCACGGATTTCTATCTCAGACACGCCAAACAGGCCAACAACTGGGACTTGGTGGATCTGTCATGCGAGTATGTCATCGGCAATTATCTGCTCCATCCGCTGCCCGACGGGAGTATGCCTTCGAGCCAAGTCCTCGACCGTTTGGCCGAAAGCACAAACCTTTGGGAGCAGAGGATAGCCATCGTTTCTAATCTTTCGCTCGTCCGTGCCGACCGTTTCGACGAGACTTTTCGCATCGCCGACAAGCTCCTCTCCCACCCTCACGACCTCATCCACAAGGCTGTGGGATGGCTGTTGCGCGAAGTGGGCAAGCGAAACATCGACCTGCTGCGTGATTATCTCGACCTAAACGTTAGCCGGATGGCCCGCACAACGCTGCGATACGCCATCGAAAAGATGGACGACAGGGAGCGAAAAATGTGGATGGAAAGGTAGGTGATTGCTGTTTTAAGAATGCCATTGAGTATCGGCGTATATAACAATATCATGGAACAGCAACGCTGATTCGGAAAAAATTATTACTTTTGTAAGTCGGATTATCTCGCTAAGGTCGGCGAACCGTGATTGATTCGACAAAGTAATGGCCTCAAAAACAAGGAAAATAAAGAACATAAATACATAAAAAGGAAAAAAGAAATGGAAAAACTTATTGTAAACTCTTACGATGAATTTGCCGCATATCTCGGCAAAGAACTGGGCTGCTCGGAATGGTTGCAGGTGAATCAGGACCGCATCAATCTCTTCGCGGACGCGACTCTCGATCATCAATGGATACACGTTGACGTGGAACGCGCTAAGAAAGAGAGCCAGTATCAGTCGACAATAGCGCACGGGTATCTGACGCTTTCACTCCTGCCATATATGTGGGAGCAGATAATAGAGGTGAACAACATCAAGATGCTCGTCAATTACGGCATGGACAAGATGCGCTTCGGACAGCCGGTGATAACGGGTTCGCGCGTGCGTTTAGTGACAAAGCTCCACAATATTCAGAACCTTCGCGGCATCTGCAAGGCCGAAATCGAGTTCAAAATAGAAATCGAAGGACAGCGCAAACCGGCTCTCGAAGGCATTGCGTCGTTCCTTTACTACTTCAAATAAAAAGAAAATGTGGCAAAATGCAGCCTCCAAAAGACTGCTGCCTGCATACCGGAACGAGGTTACAAGACCTCTGTAATCTCATTACAAGGCTTCTGTAATCACGTTACAAGGGTTTTGTAATGTCCCGGCAAAGAAACAAAGGCAAAATGACATGGATAAAAAAGAAGTCCGATACCCAACGAGGAGTATCGGACTTTCTTTAGCTATAACTATCTTGAAACCTATAAATCTTACTTGTTTGTGTGCAAGGCTACAAGCATTCCGCAAATAGTAACTACTGCAAATGCGGCCGTTGCCAATGTTACGATACTGAATATCTGCATCACTTAATCCCTTTTTTCTTCTTAATCAATAGTTAAAATTCTGTTCGTCTCTCTTCTCCGGACCAAAAGTCCTGCCTGAATGAGCAGCTTATTTCTTCAAGTCAATTTTATGACCCAAGAACATTGCGTTGGCAACTGTTGCTGCAATAATCAAAAAAATACCTAATGTTACCATAATCTTTTTACCTTTCTTCTTTTTAATGAGACCGTATTGTCCCGTTCTTTATATGTTATCCTTAATTCTACGATGCAAAGTTAGGCTTTTCAACTATACCGCACAACTATTCTACGTTATTTCTCCATTAATGGCTTCATTTGTTGATACCCGTCAAGGAAATGAGTTCTGAAAGTATCAAAGAGGAGAGGAGAGAGAGGAGAGGGGAGAGATATATGTCTTTCTTCGTGTTCGTTGTATTAGAACCATTATTATATCCACACATACAACAGTATTCTCTCTTCCCTCTCCTCTCTCCCCCCTCCTCTTTAAGAATTCCCTCACGGGGGCAGCAAGGCCTTATTCCTGTGTCATTCTGTCGTCGATATTGTCGCCCTCGGTAGGCTTCATCTCCTCTTCAAAGTTGGTAATACCGTTCTTGATTAGGATGTTATACCACTGGATGAGCTTCTTGATGTCGCCAACGTGCACTCGGTCGCGGTCGTAAGTGGGCAGAACCTCTGCAAAATAGTCGTTCAGTTCATTAGCGGAAGCCTTGCGCCAGTTGATTGAAGCCGTCTTTCCACCTTCTTTTTCGCTCACCTTAGCAAGCACTTTTGCCAACGGCATATCCTCTGAATCAGTGAACATCGCGATGTCTGCAAGGCTCGTTACGCGGTCGGTAGCGAATGCAGGAAGGCGTTTGTGGGTCTCGTCGAGAGCCTCAACTATCAAATTCATCTTACCACGGCTCACCAGCTTGTAGAGTCCCGGCTTGCCTGCGATTGAAAGAATTGTCTGTAACATAATATTATTTTTGTTGTTTTCTTGATAAAATTGTTATTTTATTATTTTATTTTGTACTTATTATCTCAAGTATCTGCGCTACTTTAGCATCAATGTCGGTCTGTCCGTCATTCACAATCTCATAGTCGCTACGCCGCACAACCTCCTCTTGCGGTAGTTGGCGTGCTATCCATTCGAGCGCTTTCTCACGGCTGATGCTGTCGCGGCTCATAATCCTTGAGATGCGGACCTCGAGTGGTGCTGTTACACAGACGACCTTGTCAATCTTCACACGACGATAGAAACCGCTGTCGAAATATATCGCCGACTCTATCCAGTCGCAACCGGAAGTCTCGAAATCGCGTGCCACGGCGGGATGGATAATATCGTCTACGGCCAGCGCATTAGCTTCGCTGCTGAGTATATACTTTGCCAACACCGCCTTTTGCAATATTCCATCGACGAAGACATCAACTCCGACGAGTGCCTGCAACTCCTTTTGCAATTCATGTGAAGTGCGCATCAAACGCTTGGCGGCGGCATCACAGTCGTAGACTTCAATGCCACGGAGGCGCAATCTCTCGCAGACGAAAGACTTTCCCGCACCAATGCCACCTGTTATCGCAACTTTCATAGCGGGCTATTATTTTTCTATAAGGTAGTCGACTTCGGCTATATCAAGCCGCGCGTTGCGTACCCGCTCCGGCGTCGCAACCAGCGTGAGATGGCATTTGTCCGACGGATTGGCAATGATGGTGTTATAATTAGCCACCACGCGGAATCCCGTAGGCAACAAGTCCTTAGTTGTAACGTTCTTAGGCATATTCTTCAGATGGTTGGCTCCTACGACGAAACGCACAGGAACCTTCGACGGGAACGTGCGCAGAGCGGTTCCTTCCGGCATATTCACAGCCTCGATTGGCACCTCGACAGTCTCTTCGGTGAGTACGTCGGGATAGAGTTTCATGCGAACGGAGTCGGGCACAATCTTCGTTCCGCGAATCTTTGCCAAAGTTGCATTCACAGTCATTGTGTCGCTGAAGTTGGTTATGTGCTGACGCGTGGTGTATACTGCTCTTATGCTATCGAGAACAGCAGGCGTTCCATACACCGTAACGCTGTCGGGGGTGAACCTCAGATAAGACAGATAGTAGCTTCCGCCAGGCTTTATGACTCCAGCAACACGCACGGGAAACTTCTTTTTAGTTCCGAAATTGTAATAGAACTCCACCTTGTCGGGCTTCATGCTCACCACCTTAGACGACTTATAGAGCTTCTGGTAAAGCTGTTTGACAAGGTCGGGGATTGGTACGAGACCGTAGTCCTTGCCGTTGGAGTATGTGGGGAAGTCTATCCAAAGCGGCCGTAACACATCGCCATACGTATATGCAAGTATCATGTAGCCCTTGTCGCGTATGGTTACACGCACGGTCGACGGCATATCGTTTGTAACGACAACGTTTTGGGGAACATTCGACATACGCAACTCCACGGAAAACTCTCTCTCATAGGTCTCGTTCAACGCCATCAAGAGCCAGAAAATGCCACTAAAAGCGAGAAAAAACAAAAAAATCAGGAACTGCTTGTTCACCACAGAGAACAAGAAATTCCTGATTATATCCACTACGTGAAGTTGTTTGTTTTCCTTCATCTATAAGCGAGCAACTATATTCTGCCCCACCTTTTATTATAAGGCAGAACTGTCGGGAGTATCCTGCCTTTGGTTTGTCGATTCGTTTCTTAGAAAAAGACTTCGATTATTTGGCCTGTGCCTGCTGCATTTGTGAAGCTGCCGCATCAGCAAAAACGTAACCTTTGTCTACACGGATTACTGTTCCTTTGGCAATTTCCACCTCTATTACGTTTGCAGCAAGGTCGATGTGCTTAACTGTTCCATAGATTCCACCGCCTGTAACGACCTTCGTTCCTTCCTGAAGCGAGTTCTGGAAAGCGCGAATCTCTTTCTGCTTCTTCTGCTGCGGACGTATCATAAAGAACCACATGACTACGAATATCAATGCCATCATGACGAACATTGACATCATACCCCCCTGTTGCGACTGCTGCGCTACTAATAAAATTGATGTATTCATACCTTATTATATATTATATTCGTTTATACTCATGTTTCTAACATATTGCCCAAGCCGTTGCCACTCGCCTACTCTGCCTCCTCGGCGTCTCTTGTCCGCGGTGCGCGTGGCTCTCCTATGGCTTTTATCATCTTGCCTGTCGAGATGAGATGACGCGCAATGGCATCGAGCATTCCGTTGATATAACCGCCACTCTTCATGGTGCTATAAACTTTTGCGAGGTCTACATATTCATTAATTGTAACGTTTACCGGAATGTTCGGGAATGTAAGCATCTCTGCAATTGCTATCTGCATTATCACAATGTCCATATACGCAAGTCGGGAGAAGTCCCAATTACGCGATGTCTCACTCATGTAACGCTGGTAGGTGTCTGCATTCAAAATCGTAGAACGGAACAATTTGCACGCGAACTCCCTGTCTTCCTCGTCCTTGTATTCGGGCAGAAGCTCCTGCTTTGACTTATTTTTCGGGTCGAAACGCTTGATTGTCTTCAGGACGAACGTGTCGATAATCTGCTTATCATCGTTCCAATAAAGGCTTTTCTCCTCAAAAAGCTCGTCCAAATCCTCATTGTCTTGAATCAAGGTGCGATAAATCTTACGCCAAATTTCACGGTCTGCCTCGTAAGAATCATCCGTATCAGCCATATAATCCTTGTAAATCTGGCTTTCCTCAATGCGATCGCAGAGTTTGCGCACCACTTCGATATTATCATCCCAAGTCAGATTCTGAATATCAAGGAACTCAGATAATTGAATGTTATCTTCAAGTTGCAATGCAAACTTGTTGCAAACAAACTTCTGCGAAGGCTCTTCTGTTCCCTCACGCTTTGCTCTTGTCATCCCTATTTCTATACGGCGGCACTCTTCGTTCTTTATCGCAACAATCAGTCCGAGCAGATAATTATACATATCATACGCTTTGGACAGACTGAAAAGCAATTCTTTCTCAGCATTATCAATGTTCTTGTTGCCGTTTTGATAGTATGCGTAGGTTAACTGGACTACCTTAATTCTAATTAATTCCCTATTAATCATATCCTTATAGTCGTGTTTCTTTGTTTATTACAAGATGCAAAATTAGACAAAAAACATTATATGTGCAAGATTTACAAGGCTTTTTCTATGTTTTTAGCTGTTTATCTTTGTTGTTTCACGGAAAAGATGTAACTTTGCAGCGCTTTTTGAAACACTGAGCACATCAAGTATCGTGTGATGGTGAATTAAGCATACTAATTAAGCACTTAATTTAGAGTAACACAACATTTAATCATGAAAGAAATTAACGTAACAGGTCAGAAACGTACTGACGTAGGCAAGAAAGCAACAAAAGCTCTCCGCAAAGAGGGTTTGGTTCCATGTAACCTTTATGGTGAGAAGAAAGGTGAAAACGGTCTTCCAGAGGCATTGTCATTTGCAGTAGCTGCAAACGAACTCCGCAAAATCGTTTACACTCCGCACATCTACGTTATCAATCTCATTATCGACGGAGAGAGCCACACAGCCATCATGAAGGAATTGCAGTTTGATCCGGTATCAGACGCTCTGCTTCACATCGACTTCTATGAGGTTAACGACCAGAAGCCTATCACAATAGGTATTCCTGTTAAGCTCAACGGTCTTGCTCAGGGTGTGCGCGATGGTGGTCGTATCAATCTCTCTATCCGCAAAATCAACGTTACTGCTCCTTATCAGGCAATTCCAGAGCACCTCGATATCGACGTCACAAACCTTCAGCTCGGCAAGAGTATCAAGGTTGGCGAGTTGAGCTTTGAGGGTCTCGAAATCGCAACACCGGCAGAAGTAGTCGTATGTTCTATCAAGACTACACGTGCGTCTAAGTCGGCTGCCGCTGCTGCCGCTGCTAACGAATAATCTAAGGAATGGACAAATATTTGATTTGTGGGCTGGGAAATCCCGGCAACGAGTATGCCGAGACCCGACACAATACAGGATTTATGGTATTGGACGCTTTTGCTAAGGCGTCCAATATTGTTTTTGAGGACAAGCGTTATGGCCATATCGCAGAGACAAGTCTGAAAGGAAGAAAGGTGATTCTGCTGAAACCGACAACGTATATGAACCTCAGTGGCAATGCCGTGCGCTACTGGTTGAACAAAGAGAACATCGACCAGAGCCGTCTGCTCGTTATCAGCGACGACGTGGCTCTGCCGCTCGGAGCGTTCCGACTCAAAGGAAACGGCAGCAACGGTGGACATAACGGGTTGGGACACATACAGCAACTCATCGGTCAACAGTATGCCCGTCTACGTATGGGCATAGGAAACGACTATCCGCAAGGCCGTCAGGTGGACTGGGTATTGGGCAAATACAGCGATGACGATATGCGGGTGCTGCAACCAAGTATCGACACCGCCGTGGAGATTATTCGCAGCTTCGTGCTTGCCGGCATCGATATCACGATGAATCAGTATAACAAGAAAGGTAAGAAACCCGCTGTTCCGACAGCTAAGGAAACTGAGTAAGGAGTGCCATATCCTCCCCTATCACTCTCTTTTACTCCGTAGAATAACAACAAAAGCATAATGGCAGAAGTTGCAAGAATAGACAAATGGCTTTGGGCGGCACGCATTTTCAAAACCCGGTCGATAGCCGCCGATGCGTGCAAAAACGGTCGCGTAACGATAAAAGGCGTGAACGTGAAGCCTTCGCACACCGTAAAGGCTGGCGAAACGGTAAACGTGAAGAAGCCGCCGGTTACTTACTCGTTCAAGATTCTGAAGACTATTGAGCAGCGGGTGGGCGCAAAATTCATTCCTGAAATATACGAGAACGTAACCGATCCCAAACAATACGAACTGTTGGAGATGAGCCGTATAAGCGGGTTTGTGGACCGGGCACGTGGCACAGGACGCCCCACGAAGAAAGACCGCAGGCAGATGGATGCCTTCGTTGAGCCTGTAATGTTCGGATTCGACGACTTTGATGACGACGATGACAGGGAATGGTGAGATATAATAGCCTTTTAGAGAAGAGATGGGAGAGAAATTCCTTATTTGAGTAAAGAATGAAAAGAGAAAAATCCAATAGCTTATATATCATATATATATAAAAAGGTAGCAACCCGTCAACTAAAATGCTATTGTCTGAACTCCCGAACTCCTGTCTCCTGATTACTTTTAATAAAAATAAGAAAACAAATGACCAACATTGCGATTTTCGCCTCCGGCAACGGGTCTAACTGTGAGAATATCATTCGATATTTCAAGGACTCCCACGACATAAACATCAGTCTCGTACTTTGCAACAATCCCGAAGCAAAGGTACTGCAACGTGCCCAATCGCTCGGAGTACCCACAGCGTATGTCAGCAGAAAGGATTTCAAGAATGAAGACACTGTCATGCCTATCATGAAGGAATACAAAGTGGACTTCATTGTGCTTGCCGGCTTCCTCGTACTGATACCCGGTTATCTACTGAAAGCATACGATCGGGCCATCGTCAACATCCATCCCGCCCTGCTTCCGAAGTTCGGTGGTAAGGGAATGTATGGTCATCACGTACACGAGGCCGTGAAAGCGGCAGGCGAAACAGAAAGCGGAATCACCATCCACTGGGTCACTGAGGAATACGACCGTGGCGAAATCATCGCCCAATTCAAGACTGCCATCGGCTCAAACTATTCTCCCGACGACATCGCCGACAAGATTCACGTACTCGAAATGGCGCATTTCCCAAAGGTGATTGAGAAGACTATCCTCAACAAATAATGCCGCTACCTCGTAAGAGCCACTATAAGAAATACGGCAATCATCACGACAATAAAAACCACCCATAATGTCCGTCTCATGGCATTATGGATGGTTTCCTCTTTTTCTACAGTTTCCAATGTCCAAGTTTTATCGCTCGTTGTACTTACTACACAAACATCAGAAGCACCGTCTCTCTGTGTTTCTAAATAAACAGCGTTGCTCTTAGATGTCGCCTCATCGTCACAAAGAGCCTCATCGCCTTCTTCCTTTACGACTTCTGTTATACTTATTATATATGCCGAATGGTTGTCCTTATTGTCTTTGGTCAGTTCTATGAGTTGTTCTCTTTTCTCGTCCCACGACATATCACAGCAAAGTACATCCACAAGTTCTTCATCGCCCATCTGCTCCAGCATACCGTCTGAACACATATAGAATATGTCTCCGGCTTTAATGTCGGTTATATGCACGATGTTTAATTCTTTAGATGTTTAATTCTTTTAGAATGACATACAGAAAAAGATAAAATCTGACACGTAATCCAACTATTTTTCGTATTTTTGCGTCAAGTTGTATCTCTTACCATAAGAGTGTGCGACAAATGTAAGATAAAGATACATATACATATGCAGATGATGTATGCCAAGCACTCATATATACGATTAAGATTATGCACAACAATAACAAATTGACTAGGCTTTCACAACCATCATGTATGGTTGTAGCTGAGGACATAAAGTAGAACAGGATTTATGAAACCGGATGGTACGAGTTCTTTTTCTACAGCCGACGAGAAACTTGTTTCTTCAAAGGGCAACTACGTTACGGAGCCAGACACAAAGACTGGTTCTGCGATAAAGAAGTGCCGTCAATCGGATGGAACAACATGGTCTTACATCTTCGTCCATAACAGTAAAGTGAAGAATTTGGAAGTGCTATTAGAGAATGACGGCAGAACCTATTTTGTGCATAAGACAGTTCGCTATTTCAGAAAACTTGGCAAGCAAAAGGTGCAGCACCAGGAAATGCCGACCGTCAGCGGACTTGTATTCTTTCAAGGTTATCCCGAAGAAATACAAGCCTATCTCGATAAGCACTTCTCTCACGCCCGTCTGTGTAAGAATTGTAGCACAGGCAAGGTAGCAGAGATACCCGACTCACAGATGCAACCATTCATGCGTGTCACGGAAACCTCTCCTGAGCGCATCCGTTTCCTTCTCCACCCTTATCATTATTATGCTCGCAACCGCATTCTCCTCCGTATCACCACAGGTGAGATGGCTGGATTGGAAGGCTACATCATTCGTATTGACCGAGATCGCCGTCTGGTGATGGACATCGGCGGAATGAGTGTAGCAATCAGCGGTGTTCATGCCGAGCACTTTGAGGAAGTGGAGCAAAGCAAAGCCTCAATCACCCATGAGAATATCTTTTATCAGCGCAACCTGCAAGAGCGACAAGTGCTGATAGACCGCTATTTCCATCCTGTGAAAGACGACAAGGAAGTGGCGTTGCAAGCCGAAAACATCGACTATCTGAGAAAATACGCCTTGGACGAGTTGGCACACAACCGAATCACCCTCAATGACACATGGAACATCTTTTCCTTTATCATCGAGGAGATAAACTACTACTATGCGCCCTTTGTAGAACAGTTCAAGGAGCACCTCGACCCCATCATGCGTGAAGGAGGCAAGGTACTCCAAGAAATGGAACAGATTATAAAAAGTCCTCATATCAGTCCTAATGACAAGACCAGATACGAAAATGACTATCAAGAGATATTGTCGCATTACGAATATCTTTTCTAAATAGCAATATTACAGTTTCATTATATCACCCATTATTGCCATGACCAAGGATTTGTGGCGCAAGATTATGGACGAGGTTAGTGTGAGCGAGGTGATATAAAAAACATAGCATGAAAGAAATAAAAGATTCTATAGAAAATTCCGTAAAGAGATTTCAAGAATCAACTCCTGACCAACTCATAGGAATATCAACTGGTTTTGAAAGTCTTGACGGTATTCTTGGTGAATTTGTTGAAGGTACTCTTGTCACGATAGGTGGACGAACTGGTATGGGCAAAACAGCTTTTGCCTTTAACTTGTTGAGAAATATCTCAATTGAAAATAATATACCTTCGCTATATATTTCATTAGAGAGTACAGAGCAGTTGTGTACTAATATGCTTATTGCATGTACGCTTAACATTAAGTATAGAGGATTGCTTAGAGGCCAACTGGTTGTAGAAGAATGGGAAAAATTGGACAAGGGAGTATCAGAAATAGCCAACGCACCAGTTTATCTAATATCCTTACTCGCATACTTTGTGGCGAGGAGGTTGATGCCTCGTTCCTGCCATGTGACTATGTTCGCCATTTTGAAGATGGTACGGATGCGGAGGTAACGAAGACATCCCAAGCCGTCGCTTGATAGTTAAATTTTAGAAAATCAAAACTTTATTCAAAAATACTGGTATGGCTAACCCGCTGATAAATAGTGGGGACGCTGTATTGGTGGTTTACGTTCTAATAATTAATTAATATGTTTTTTATGAATACATTAGTAGATTCTTTACGCAAGAAAATAAGTGATACTCTCACGCCCTTAATAACTCATGATTATGTCTATCTTGACTTGCCTTATCATCCTAATATCGGTGATACACTGATTTGGGAAGGTACAAGGGAGTTTTTGAATACATTTCCATATAAATGCTTGTACTATGCCAGTAAGGATAGTTTTAGGTATCGACAATTACCAAAGGATGCAATAATCCTATTACATGGCGGAGGAAATTTCGGTGACTTGTATCGCTTACATTCTGAATTTCGTAAGAAGATAATAGAGCTATATCCTGAGAATAAAGTAGTCATTCTTCCTCAGACCGTCTTTTATGAAGACATAAAGTTGTTGGCAGGTGATGCAGAGTTTTATGCTAATCATTCCAATGTGACGATTTGTGCTCGTGAGCAATATTCCTTTGATTTTTTAAATAAGCATTTTAAAAATCAAATTTTGTTATTGCCAGACATGGCGTTCTTTATCAATCTAAAAAAATACAATGTTTCAAAAGAAGAACCCCGAGTACTCTATCTGAAAAGAACCGACAAGGAATTAGCCAAGAATGATAATCTTTCAGAGTTGCCAGCCAATGTAGAGCAGCATGATTGGCCGACATACGAAAAGCATTTTGATGAATTTGATAAGTTAGAACTATTCGCCTATCGTTTGCATAAACTATTGAAGATATGTGGCTTTAATGATAAAACATTAGCTCGTATGGATGATTATAAACGCAATTGGTACTATCGACGGAAATATACTCAAATAGGAATCTCATTTCTTTCACCTTACCATGTGATATACACTACTCGCTTACATGTCCTGATTTTAGGCGTCTTGCTTGGCAAGGAATTATATTTAATCAATAATACATCCGGCAAGGTGATTAATTTCTATAACACTTGGCTGAAAGAATTGAACACAATAAAAAAACTGTAAAATGAGTAAGCATACAACTACCCCCCCATTTGTGCAGCGAGACAATCTAACATAGAGTTATTGCGCTGTGTCTCAATGTTTATGGTTCTTATGATGCACACCTCATTTATTACATTTGGATTTCCTACGGTGGAAGGAACAAAAAATGAGCCTTTATTCTGTGGGTTGCAAACTTTACAATATAGTGTGGCCATCGTTACTGTGAATGTTTTTGTGATGATATCAGGTTGGTTCTCAATAAAGCCAAAGACTAAAGGTTTAATGTCCTTTCTTTTTCAAGTAGCATTTCTCAAGTTATTGAGTTTTGGTTTCTTCGTCCTTGCTGGTTACCTTGCTTTGGACAAGACTTCTTTGGCAGATTTATTGATGTTGAAACCTTATACAGGATGGTTCATCAAGGCATATATATTATTGTATATCCTTGCTCCTGTATTAAATGCTTTTGTAGAGAATGTCAATCGGCAAGTATATAAAAGAGTTTTGTTCTTCTATTTTGTATTTATTTTCTTGCTTGGCTGGTTCAAGGATATAACAGGATATATGATGGGAGGATATTCAATATCAATGTTTGTTGGATTATATCTGTTAGCAAGATATGTGAAGGTGTATTCTCCTTCGTGGAGTAAGTTTTCAAAGCAGAAGGACTTCATCATCTACCTCTTGGCTACGATGGTAACCTTTAGTGGTATATATATACCTGTTTGTTTGGGGTTGCCCCATTGTGATACTTTTGTTCAAGCGTTTACAAGATACAGTAGTCCTTTTGTTGTGCTGGGCGCATTGTTTTTTTTATTGATGTTTTCTAAATTAAATATAGGTGCAAAAACTGGGATAAACACTATCGCAAAAAGTTGTTTCGCTGTATATTTGCTTCATTTTATGTGGGGTATATTGCCGAAAGTCGTAATAAACTTGTATGACAATAATAGCATTACAATGTTTTATATAAAACTTGTCGGTTTGTTACTTGTGATATTCTTTAGTTGTATATTGATAGATAGAGTGAGAATTGAGATATGGAATAAGATTTCATCAAAATTGTTTTGTAAAAATTGATAATATGACAAATAAAATAGTAGTAGATAAAGTTAAAGTAGCTTCGAATAGAATTGAAGTGTATTACTCTATACAGGGAGAGATAAATAAGTATTTCAATCATGAAGAGAAATGTTTTTGGGTAGAATATACGGAAGATATAAGTTCTGTACCTGAGAGCATAGCGGTTATTCCGTTTGTATGCAACGTGTTGCCTATAGCTTGGCTCTCTGATGCGGAGCTGGTAGTGAATGAACTGGATGAAGAATTCTATCACAGTTTGTTTGAGGTTAAGCATGGTTATATGCTTCTCTCCAGAATGTTGGATTTCAAGGGAAAGGTAACAGTCAATCATATCATAAACAATCGTTATGAGACAACCAAGCAGTCTGCAGTACTGTTTAGTGGCGGAGTGGATGCCTTTACAACATTGTTCCGTCATTTGGATGAAAATCCTATTATGATTACTCTGCGTGGTTCTGATGTGAAATTGTTGGATGTGGAAGGTTGGAAGGTTGTAAGTGAGCACGTAGAATCAACAGCCAAGACATTTAATTTGCCACAACCTGAATTCGTGACATCTAATTTCCGCATATTTATTAATGAAGGAGAACTGGGTGGTTTGTGTGCCAAATCTGGTGATGGTTGGTGGCATGCATACCAACATGGGATTGGTATTATAGGACATACAGCTCCGTTGGCTTTTATTCATAAATTTAATCATGTATATATCGCAAGTTCGTATACTTGCGATTTTCCTGTGATTTGTGCTAGTGACCCCGTTATTGATTCACATATAAACATTGCTGATACAGAAGTTAAGCATGATGGTTACTTTATGAATAGAGTAGATAAAGTAAAGTTTATAGTGGATACATGTGAAAGAATGAATAAAAATGTTATATTAAGAGTGTGCTGGATTTCAACAGGAGGTCATAATTGTTGTAATTGTGAAAAATGCATTCGTACAATCTTTAATATATTATCTGTAGGTGGTAATCCTAATCAATACGGTTTTATCTTAGATTCTTCCCTGGAATGTCAAATGTTAAAGGTCGTTTCTGAATGTCTATTGACAACCCCTTTTATACGACCTCAATGGCACGACATACAAGATTATATAGTCTTCCATGATTCTTTTGCTAAGAAAAATGATCCTAATTACAACTGGATATACACAATAGATATTGATAAGTCTTGCCCCAAACCATCAATCTTTAAACGAATAATACGAAAATTGAAGCGAATTGTTAGAAAAACTATCAAGTAATGGAGCAAGAGAACTTAAAGCATAAAACCAAAGTAGGTTTATATTGGTCATTCTTCAATCAATTTGCCAATAATGGTCTTCAGTTTGTAGTTGGTATCGTAATGGCGCGTTTGCTGTCGCCAGAGGATTATGGTATCACTGCACTGCCAGCTGTTTTTATGGCTGTGGCTGGAACATTGATAGATGCGGGATTCAGCAGCGCATTAGTGAGAAAGCCCGAGTTGACAGAAAAAGATTTATCGACTTCATTTTATTATAGCATACTTGTTGGCATTACGTGTTATCTTGCGATATTCATAGCAGCACCATGGATAGCAGATTTCTACAATATCCAAGTGTTGGAGCCTTTGATAAGGGTCACAGCTCTGACTTTTTTGTGGGGGCCGTTGAGCACTCCTCAGTCGGTAATATTGCAGAGACGTTTGGACTTTAAGACACCTGCTCGAATATCTGTTATAACTAAAATTGTAGGCTCTATTGTTGGAATCACATTTGCCTATTTGGGTTATGGCTTATGGGCTTTAGTGATTATGGGTGTTGTTTCCAGTTTGTTGGGTTTGATTCAAACATGGCTTGTCGTAAGATGGCTTCCAAAAGAAGGATGGTCGAAAGATTCTTTCAAATACCTGTGGAATTTTGGTAATAAGATTATTGGTACCTATATTTTAGATCAGGTTTATCAGAATATAACTCCAATTGTAATAGGTAAATATTATAGTCCGGCACAATTGGGACAATATAATCGAGCTCAAGGATATGCAGACTTACCCTCCAAACAAGTAACAGGAATGATACAAGGAGTAACATTCCCCGTACTAAGTAAACTTCAAGGAGATAAAGAAAAGTTGGCAGAGAAATATCGAACGATGATAAAGACTCTATCGTTTGTCGTTATGCCTGTCATGCTGGGTTTATCTGCTCTTGCTTATCCTGTGGTTGTAGTTCTTGTAGGTGAAAAATGGGCACCATGTGTAGCTTTTCTTCAGATTATGTGTTTCCAGAAATGCTTATATCCAATTCATTCCCTGAATGTGAACCTTTTGATGGTTAGTGGAAGATCTGATTTATATCTCAAATTAGAAATACAAAAGAAAGTATTGGGTGTTATCATGCTTGCGGTTACATTACCAATCAGCGTGATGGCATTAGTCTGGGGAAATTTAGTGTATAGTATTATTCTTTTGGTTGTAAATACCCATTATACAAGCAAATTGATAAATGTGTCTTTGTTGACCCAACTGAAAGATGTCATGCCATCATTTTTGTTATCTTCTGTTATGTTCCTGTGTGTTTGGGGATATACTCAATTTGTAGCTAACAATTATGTCCAAATCTTAGGCGGTGCTATAATCGGGATTATTGTTTACTTTTCTGGTGCTTATCTCTTCAAGTTTAAGGAGATAGACGAAGTGAAGTATATGTTGAATAGAAAAAAATAGAGTGATGATGGAGTATATTAAACTAACATTTGTTGGAGATGTAATGTGTCAAAAGGAATTATTGGATGCTTTTAAGATAAAGGATGGCTTTTCTTTTGACAGCGCATTCAATAGAATTCTGCCGATGTTAAAAGAATCTGATTTGTCATGTGCCAACTTGGAAACTCCTATCTCGTATGATGATAGTAATCTATCCAATCGCCTTTATAATTTCTCTTCTCCAATAGAGTTCGCTCATGCTGTCAAGAATGCGGGGTTTAGCTTTGTTGCCACTGCCAACAATCATTGTTTAGACCGAAATACTACAGGAATCGCATCTACAGTAAAAAGCCTTGATTCTGTAGGTCTTGTACATACAGGAGTGTTTTCTTCCAAAAGTCAAGACAGATTAGTTTGTATAAATATAGATGGACTGAAGATAGGCTTCTTGTCTTATACATACGGTACAAACGCTTTTGCCAACAATAACTATTTGAAGCGAAGTGAGCGATGGATGGTTAATATGCTGCAAGCACAAGAGTTGAGCAATCCCATCAGCCGTTACTGCTTTCGTCACCAAGGAGGACTCGCTTCCCGTCTATATAATAAGGTAAAACAATACCTTCACTTTAGAAACTACGGTTGTGAAGTATATGAGCGTAAAGAAGCAGATTATTTCCAAAAACTTAGAATCTGCAAAGATATAAAGCAGCTTAAAAAGAAAGGTGTTGATATCATTGTCTTCTATATGCACGTGGGGGGGCAATACAATCCTAAAGCCACAGCTAGAACTTTGCAAATAGCCGATTTTTTGAGAAAGAAAGGGGTAAATATCATTGTCGGTTCTCATGAGCATGTAGTGCATGGATGTTCAAACAATTTTCTTTCTGAAAATAGTGTCGAGACATATAGCCTTGGCAATTTCTTTGACACAACCAGGGTGACATCTCCTCCTTTTGATAAAATGTCAGAGTATTCCATTGCTTGGCATGTTTATGTGGATAAGGCAACAAAGAGAATTGCAAAAACTTCCTATACCATTTGTAAGTCTGTTCTTCAAGAGGGAGAGAAACAAAAAATAGAAGTTGTGCCCGTGTATGATTTGATGCAGTCTGAAATGGATACAGGAAATCGAGAGGCGCTTTGGAAGGATATGCAGACTATAGCATACCTGTTTGCAAAGCAAAAAATAGATAACCCTCAGTTGGAATATTACTATTAAAGAATATGGCAAGATAGATAAGAGGGGCAACTGGCCATAAACTATACAAAAAATCCCCAGTTTGTAGCAATATGGAAAAATTTAATTTATCCAAGTTGTAGATCAAACTCAAGAGGGCTTGGTCTAAGTAGACAGTTGCATGGAAAATGCAGCTTGTAGCTAATGTAGTAGCTCTTACTCTTGATATTGTATGCCTTTGTACTACTGGCGGCGTATCAAGTCTTGTTTCTGTTTGTTCTGATGTTTATGCATTAGGATAGCAGGCAAGAGACTTTCTTTCAACTGTTACGGAGGCTACATGAGTCATCGAAAGAAAATGATTTCTTCCCTGAGGTGAAAGTCCCCAGGGCTTTTCAAGGTATATTATTTCAAGAGGCTCTAATAAAATATTTAATGAATGAAAATTTCTATTATCGTTCCCGTTTATAACGTGGAACAATATATTAAGGAATGTTTTGACTCCATTGCTGCACAGACCTACAAGGGTGATATAGAATGCATCTTTGTGGATGACTGTGGTCAGGACAAGAGTGTGGAGATGTTGGAAAAGATGATTGCCGATTATCAGGGCGGAATTTCATTCTCAATTATTCATCACGAGCACAACAAAGGATTGTCAGGAGCGCGTAATACGGGTATTCGAAATGCTCAAGGCGACTATCTCTACTTCATAGACAGTGATGACAGTATAACACCTGATTGTATTGAGAAGCTTGTAGCCTTGGCTGAGAAATATCCTGGAGTGGAGGTCGTACAAGGTAGTACGAATAGTACAATGGAATGGCTACAAATGGAATGGAAAAAACTACCAGAGTATTCAAGGCATTATAGCTGGATAAAGAAAACTATGCTTAAACGTTATATCATTCCAATGACAGCTTGGAATAAACTGATTTGCCGATCCTTTGTGTTGAACCATAATTTGTTTTTTGCAGAGGGAATCATTCATGAAGATGAAGTCTGGAATTTTATGTTAGCTAAATATGTACATCGTATAGCTTTTTGTGAAACATTAACATACATATATAGAGAAAATGATGGTGGCATCATGAAAAGCAGTGCAAATAAAATAAATGCAATACAGCCTGCTATTAAATTAATGCTTGCAAATTTGTCGAAAAAACATACTGCTTATGAATTAGAATGTATTAAATCAATTTTGGCAGAGAGAAAAGGTATTAAAATTTCAGATTGTTTACAAGGATTCTCGCAAAAAAAAATTAAACTTATCAAGGTTTTGTTTGATATAATAGATGAAGTAAATAATACCTCAAAAAAAACGTTTGTAGGTATCTATGTCAGAATTATCAAACTAATAATAGTAAAATATATTGATATAATATGGAAAAAATAAGGAATTTTAAAATTTCAATAATAGTTCCTGTATATAATGTAAGAAACTACATAAGCGAATGTTTTAATTCAATTGTTGCACAGACTTTCAAGGAAAAAACAGAATGTATTTTTGTAGATGATTGCGGTCAAGATGATAGTATAGAGATTTTAAATAAACTTATTTCTCATTATCAAGGATGTATTGATTTCAAAATCTGCCATCATGATAAAAACAAAGGGCAATCTGCTGCAAGAAATACAGGTATAAAAAAGTCAACTGGAGAATATCTGCTTTTTATTGATAGTGATGATAAGATAACTAATGATTGTTTAGACATATTGTATGGCTTAGTAAATAAATATCCTAAGGTAGATATCGTTCAAGGAAGTGCAATTAGCAAGAATAGTATTTTATCAATGAGAGGGAAAAATGTACCAGAATATTCTGATGATTATGAATGGATAAGGAAAAGTCTTCTTTCAAGATATGTTTTTCCTATAACTCCTTGGAATAAATTGGTAAATCGTAACTTTTTGATAAAAAACAACTTGTTTTTCAAAGAAGGTTTGATACATGAGGATGAATTATGGCATTTCTTTTTGGCTAAACATGTACATAGTATTGCTTGTAGTTTTAAAGAGACATATTTTTATAGAGAGAATCCTAATGGTACAATGTTAGGAAATCGTTTTAAAGGTTGCCGATTGGAGCCAGTTCTTGAGCAGATGGCAAAAAATGTCTCTACTCCATATCCAACATGTGATATAGAATGTATTGGATCTTTTCTTGAAGAGAACAAAGGTAAGTTGAACGAAAATGAAATAATCTCTAATATAAAGTATTGTGAATTTATTGTTAAAACATTGCTATATATAGTGAATAAGGTAAATACAACTTCTAAAAAGAGTCTTGAAGGATTACTTTATAGGATTATAAGAAAATTACTTGAGTTCTTTGTTAATAAAACATTTCATGAATAAATACCAAATGAACATAGCCATTTGTACTGATAACAACTATGTAATGCCCTGCATGGTTACGATAGCATCTGTCTTGCAGCAAAATGTAGATTGTCGTGTATTCGTCTTGACTGAACACCTTTCGGAGGATAACAAAGGCAAGTTCAAAATCCTTGCCAATTATTATCATCAAAGAATTGATGTAAAGGAAATCTTATCAAGCATGGTCAGTGGTCTTAACGAGAGCAACCGATTCCCGAAATCCATTTATTTCCGCTTTCTCCTTCCCGAGATATTGCCTGAGGCAGACCGAGTGTTGTATCTTGACTGCGACATTCTTGTAAGAGAAAACATTTTAGATTTTTACAATACGGATTTAAATGGACTTGCCTGTGCTGCCATTGAAGATCAGCGTGGCGATGACATTACAATACACAATCGTATATTAATGTTTTCAAAGTATTTTAATTCAGGGGTACTCCTTATGAATCTCAACTACTGGCGAGAACATAATGTGACGCAGCTGCTGATAGATTTTCTGCACCAATATCCCGAGCGTTGTTGGTTCCCCGATCAGGATGCACTGAATGCCGTATTGGAAGGCAAGGTTAAGTTTATGAATTATCGCTATAATATGCAGGGAGAGATGCTGAGTCACAGATGCTATCTACAGTTGTCTGCACAAAAATGGCAAGACCTTGACAAAGCAATTGACAATCCCGCAATTATTCATTTTACAGACGTGAATAAACCTTGGTATAAGGAATGTAGACATCCTTATAAGGATGAATATCAACGATTTGCAGAAAGCATATCTTGCATAGGCTTTAAACTCTTGCAAAGAGACTCTTTTTACATACGTCTTTGGACTATAGCGGGCAAGGTTTGCATAAAAATATTAAAAAAACTTGGGCGGGATTTTCCTGAACGAAAATTATTCTAAAAAACGCATGATGACCAACAATATCGTTTGCATAGCCGACGAGGCGTATGCACAGCATACTGCCGTGATGCTTACTTCACTCTTCGACCACAACTCGACCAGACAGTTTCGGGTGTTCTTGATGACCTACATAATGTCTTCAGAAACAAAGAATAGGTTGGAAGAAGTGGTGAGGGGACATGGCGAGCTGCATATCCTTGAGGATGACTACAAGGTTTCGGGTATCAATGCATTGAAGACGGAAACAAGCACAAAGGCTTGGAATCCTATCATGTATCTTAAACTGTTGATACCACAGAAACTCCCTTTGGATGTGGAGCGTTTCCTATTCCTCGATGTGGATATGGTTATTAATCATACTATTGATGAACTGTATGAAACAGATTTGAAAGGCAATATCGTAGCTGCTTGTGATGATTATAAATTTCAAGCAGCTCATCGTCAGCGTCTCGGATTGAAAGAGGATGACTTGTATGTGAATAGTGGCGTGATGGTCATTGATTTGAAGGCTTGGAGACAGAAAGAAAACGTGTGTCCGATGATAGAGTTCTTAAAGGATTATAAGGATGTCTTGAACAATGATCAGGATGGATTTGCATTATACTTTAAGGGAAACATAATGCTGTTGCCAAATAAGTGGAATGTCACTACTTTCTATTTCGAACAGGAACCAAGGATATTAGATAAATATCTTTATGAGGTGGATGATTTGCGTAAAGATCCATATATAGTTCATTTTTGTGAACCTATCAAACCTTGGTTTGCAGACTGCAAGCATCCTTATCGTCATCTCTATCGCCAGTATTTGTTGACGACACCATGGAAGAAATATCGCTTCCCTAATTTTGTAAGTCCTTTGAGTTTGTTGCATTGGAAGAATGAAATGAAATATTGGCTGAATAGATGGGGAGTGAGAAAAGAGTCTATGACCATGGTTGGTCTTAAGTATTAAAAGCGAAGTGTTGGACATTTAGAATGAGGAATATTTGTTTTACAATACGCAATATTGATTGCGGAGGAGGTACAGAACGTGTAGGTTTGCGTCTTGCCAATGCCTTAGCGGAGTATGGTTATAACGTTTGGATGGTAGATTATGATTCTAAGCATCATAAACCTTTTTTTGAGACGCATCCTAAGTTGAAGCTGTGGACGATTCTTAGCCATGGAGGTTTTGAGCGTAAAATGCGCTGGCATTTCTGGTATGGTGCATGGAAGCTTCGCAGATTCTTAAAGAAAAATATGATAGACGTTGTCATTGATATCGATACATTCAACGCGAACTGGACGGCAAAGGCTATACGAGGTCTTGGTATCAAATGGATATCGTGGGATCATTTTGACTTTGAATATACTAAAGGATGGAAACGTCAGGAAGCTCTACAACTTGTAAAGCAGGATGCGTATGCCTTAGTGTTGATAACGAAAGCTTTGCGAAAGACTTATTTGGAAAAAACCGATTTCTCTCCTTCCTTCCTTCGCCAGATATATAATCCGTTGTCGTTTGAAGTTGATCATGCGCTCAATCATCAAGGACAGAAAAAGGTGATTGCAATGGGGCGCATTGCACCTCAAAAGGGATTTGATTTGCTTCTGAAGTCATGGCTTCTTGTAGAGAAGGAAGTTAAAGACTGGACATTGCAGATTGTTTGCGGTTATGGTGATTACGAGGCTTTAGAACGTGAGGCTAAGGAAATGGGCTGTAAGAATGTAGTTTGTACAGGACCGACATCTGATGTTCCAGGAGTAATGAAGGATGCTGCCATTTTTGCTTTTAGTAGTCGCTTCGAGGGTTTTGGTTTGGTGCTTACCGAAGCCAATGCTTGCAGCGTACCTGCGGTAAGCTATAATTGTCCGGTTGGACCAAGTGAGATTGTCACCGATGGAGTTGATGGCTTTCTTGTTGAACCAGAGAATGTGACACAGTTTGCGGAAAAACTGATAAAACTCATGAAGGATGATAAACTGAGAGCGGAAATGGGTGCGAAAGCGTATGAAAGCAGCAAGCGTTTCGCTATGGATAAGATATTGAAGGAATGGGTGGAACTGATAGAAGAATGAGAAATATGAAGTTGATAACAAAGATATGCAATGCTAAGTATGGTGTTGCTTTATTCCTACTGTGTTATGTTGTGGTGTGCCAGATGGTGTTCAATATTGATTCATATCTTTATGCCAACACAGGGCATCATGATGCTGCCATATTCTTCCAGTGTGGAAAATTCCTGATGAATGGATATACGCCGTATGTTGATTTTGCAGATAGCAAAGGATTGTTGTTGTGGATTATATATGGCTTGGGATATGAAATACATCACTATTCTTATGTAGGAGTGTTTTGGTTGGCTTGTCTTTCTTTCTGGGTCGCATTTCTTATCGCCTATAAGACTGCGAGACTGTATCTTGACAAGCCCATATCACTTTTGGCAGCGATGAGTATGGCGGTTCCTTACTGGTACTGGAACTTTTATACAGAGGGTAAAGCTGAACATTTCTGCATGCCATTCGTGGCTTATTGCGTATATCAATTATTGAAGATGATACGACAACCGCAACAAATAAAAGGTATTGCTTGGAAATGGGCATTGGTTGGCGTTAGCCTTGTGGCTGTAGTGATGATGAAATGGAGTATTGGATTGATGATGATGAGCTTGATAATAAGTATGGGCATCTATACTTACAAACAGACAACTTTGACAAGCTATGTTGTTAGCTTCTTGGCAGGGCTAATAAGTGCAGCACTTCCTTTTTTAATCTATTTTCTTGCAACGGATAGCATGGGGACAATGTGGCATGAGTATTTTGCCAATACGCTGGCTTCTGTAAGTGAGCCTCTGCATGAAACAATTATCAGTTATTCGCATGAGTGGTTGCGGATGATCACCACCAAACGCATCATATACATTGTATACACATTACCGTTACTTACACTTTGGAGTCGCAAAATGTGGTTTGTTTCAGCTTTGCCTTGGCTTTCTGCTATGTTCTTCATAGCTTTGGCTATTCGCCATGATAACTTCGGACATTATATATCCATTGTTGGTCCGTTTGCAATCTTTGCCGCTATCTATGTATTGAAGTTTATGATGAAGCATCGTATTTCCTTACGTTATTATGTGGGTGCCTGGGTAATGGCTATGATTTATATTGTTTGGGGACAGTTGTATTATTGTGACAACAACTTCTTTACACGTGCCGATTGCTCCACCAAGTTTGAGGCTATCAACTGGCAGATGGCACATACGGTAGAGCACCCTACTTTGCTTATCATGGGACAAGACCCTGGTTATTGCATGGGCTATAGTCGTCCGTATTGTAGATATTGGATAACACAGATGGGGCAGACACAAGCTATGTTCGATGCTCAAGAGAAAGCTTTGGCAGAAGGAAATGCTGATTTCGTGAGTTTGAATGGTAAGGAAAATATAGATAAATATGAGTCTTTGTTGATAAAAGAGGGTTATCATCTGATGAATACATACAAAGGATTTAATATCTACACCAAACATCAGACCCCACCAGCTCCTGCTAATTTTCATGTGACGCCAATCGACATCTTGAAGAAGCACAACATGGCGGGGGTTGAATAATAACTTAAAGCATATCTGAATAACGAAATAAAGCTTTGTAAATTATGAATAAGAAAATGTTAAACTACTTTTCTGTATTATACCTTGGAACTCCGTTATTGGTGTTTTCAATAGGCTATTTGCGTTGGTATATTACAGTTGCAGTATTGGCTCTGTTTTTGTTGGCATCATGCAGGGTGTTGCAATCCCTAAGACGAGAGAGTGTGTGTTCGGAAATATCTATATCGCCACAAAATATATTAATTGCGGCAATAGCCTCTTTCGCAATAAGTTTTCTGTTGGGGGTCGGAGGCTATTATACCCAATCTACAGACTGGATGGCAAAGAATCCGGTGCTGAACGACTTGGTGGATTCGGCATGGCCTGTGATTATATATCCCAAATGTATGTCGGCAGAAATACAGGCTTTCATAGGTAGCGACCCGCTTGCTCTGGTTTATTATTTTTTCTTCTATATGCCTGCAGCTTGCATAGGTAAACTGTTTGGTATCGGAGCTGCCCATTTTGCATTGTATTTCTGGACAGCTATTGGACTGTTTCTTGTCATCTGTTCGCTTGTGTTGTTCTCATTTCCCAAGATATGTTCTAAACGTTATGCTTGTCTAATAGTTTTGTTCTTTATCTTTTTCGGGGGGGGTGATTTTGTCGGCCAAATATTGCGTCTGATAGTCTTAAAGGTTCAAGGTGTTTCGCCTCTTTATGCTACATGGCGTATTGATGAATGGTGTAGACCTTATTTTTCTTATTATGGTGCCAACTGGACGTCTCTTTACTGGTGTTTTAACCAATGTATTCCTGTTTGGCTGATTACCTCTCTCATTCTTTTGAATAATGATTTGAAGTCGGTTGGGTTCTGGTACTCTTTCACTTTGTTATATTCGCCATGGGCTGCTATGGGATTGTTCCCTGTAATATTTATCTATGTAGCATACCGACTTTTCAAGGACATTAAGTTGATGCTTTCTGTCCTAACATTGCAGAACATCGTGTTCCCATTGTTTGTATTGCTGGTGGTAGGTAGTTTTTATATGTCCAACCGACATCCTTTGGCAGATTGCGGATGGTGGTGGAAGTTTGAACAACCTATGGTGTTCCTTCCAAAATACATTGCCTTCATATTATTGGAGTTGGGAATATACTTCTATGCCATGCGTAACGAACTGTGCAAAAGTAGTTGGTTGATTATATCTTTTGTCGTGTTACTATTCATACCATTTTACAAGATGACAGTATGGAATGACTTTATGATGCGTGCATCACTTCCAGCTTTGTTCATTGTGTTTATGTATTGGACAAGATGGTGTATGCGAAATTTGCACTCACGGAGGATGTTGATAGTCGTTGTCTATGTTGTGACTTCTCTTACTGCTTTGCAGTTAATGGTCAACTCGCTTGTAGATACGGTTCGTGCGGGAAAACCTGTCCTTACCAATGCCAACGAGCGTTTTTGTAATACCTCTGATTTAGAAGTCGTAAAATTAGGTGATGGACAGTTCTTCGCCCACGACTATAAAACTACGTTTTTTTGGAAATATCTGTCACGATGAAACAACGTATTATTTGGATAGATGCCCTGAAAGCAATTGCAATGATGCTGGTTGTTATGGGGGCATAGTTGGGGGTGTCCTAAATTTCTGACAGCAGAAATATACACGTTCCACATACCTTTGTTCTTCTTTTTGTCAGGAATGACGCTGAGCGCAAGATATAGTTTTAGCTTTTATGTTGTAAAATTGTGCAAAGGCATATTGGTGCCATACATCTTATACACGTTAGTCTTTACTATAGCATTAGTGTATTGGCAGGTAGATACATGTTTCCATCAGGAATTTTTTTTAATGTCATTTCTATTCAATCTGTCAGAATATCCTGGTTACTGCAATTACGGATTGTGGTTTCTGCCAGTCTTGTTTGTTACAAAACTTCTTGCATATCCAGTGATACGATATTGCAAAAACGTGTATATAGTACTCATAATAATGGCCGTAATTGCTATCATGCCACAATTCCTATTGCATCACAGCCTTGTGTTCTGTTTGCATGTTGTGCCTGCGGCATTGGTGTTCGTTCTGTTGGGTTATATAGTGCGCACAGAAGAGCTCCTAGGAAAGGTTAATAATCTATATATTCTTCTCGGAGGCATTTCTGTTAATGCAGGTGCCATGGTGTACGGATTGCGAACTAACGGCAATATCGATATGGTTATGGGTGCTTATGGCAAGTCGCTGACCATCTTCTATTTAGGAGCCATATCTGGCATACTTGTGATGTGTGTCTTGATACGTGTCATGGCTAAACATTTGTTGTGGATTGTAAAATTTGGTAGACGTACCTTAAGAATATATTGCACACACTACTATGTTTTATGGCTATTGAACGCATTTGTCTTTCCAATGTTAAGCCACATCGTTTTCGGACCAAATATATTCTGCTGTCTTTGCGTAATAACAGCCTTGATAGTCTGTTATCATTACTCTTGTGTTGTGGACAATATAAAGAAAGCATGCAAGTGTAATTGGCTGGATAAAAAAGTATCTGAATAATGAGGAAAAAACGTAAATGCTGCAAACGTTTGTGTAAATGTTGAAATCGTAAATATTTCTGTTTAAAGAAATAATTTTAAATATTATTTTAAAGAAAATGAAGAAAGTTTCTATTTTAATTCCCGTCTATAATGAGGAGAAGATGCTTCCACTGCTGGAACCTGAAGTGAAAAAACTAATGGATTCGCAGAAAGACAAGTATGAGTGGGAAGTGGTGTTTGTGAATGATGGTAGCAAGGACAACAGTCTTGTGATGCTTAAAGATATATGCGCTAATGATAAGCGCTTTCATTACGTGAGCCTTTCTCGTAATTTTGGAAAGGAGAATGCTATGTTGGCTGGCTTCGACTATGTTTCGGGAGACTGTATGGTCATTATGGATGCAGACCTGCAGGATCCGCCATCGCTGATACCTCAAATGCTGGAATATTGGGAGCAGGGGTATGAAGATGTATATGCCAAGCGTGCCAATAGAGGAAAGGAGAGGTGGCTTCGCAAGAAGTTCTCTCTGCTGTTTTACCGTATTCTTGATCATTCAACAAGATTTGATGTGTTGCAGAATGTCGGCGATTTCCGTTTACTCGACCGCAAATGCATAGAGGCATTAAAAGAATTACGTGAAAGCGAACGATACACTAAAGGTATGTTTTGCTGGATAGGTTTTAAGAAGAAAGAGGTTATCTTTGATCGAGGCGACCGAGCTGCAGGTGAGAGTAATTGGAATTTCTGGAGCCTTTTCAATCTTGCTATAGAGGGTATCACGTCGTTTACAACAGCTCCGTTAAGATTTGCTACGGTTCTTGGTTCTGTTATTGCCTTTCTTGCTTTCTGTTTTTTGTTCTTCTATGTAGGGAAGAAATTGATTATAGGTGATCCCGTTCAGGGCTTCACTACACTTGCTGCTATCATGCTTTTCTTGGGTGGCATCCAATTGCTAACTATAGGCATCCTTGGAGAGTATATTGGCAGGATCTTTAATGAGACGAAAAGAAGACCTGTGTATGTGGTGGGGGAGACTGACATAAAACAATAATGATTATTTTATGGAAAATCCAAAAGTTTCTATTTTAGTACCGATATATAATGTGGAGAAATATCTACCTCGTTGTATAGAATCGGTATTGTCTCAGGATTTTAGGGACTATGAATTGATATTGGTAGATGATGGTAGTCCTGACCAGTGTCCACAGATATGTGATGAATATGCTAAGAAGGACAGCCGTATCAAGGTGGTGCATAAGAAAAATGGAGGATTGGTTTCAGCAAGACTTGCTGGATTTAAGGAGGCAAGAGGAGAATACTTGATGTTTCTTGATTCTGATGATTACTTATATCCGTATGCCATTTCATGTTTATATACTAAAATTATTGAAGGTTATGACATAGTAAAAGGACGTCACAATAAAGTATCCATGACAGATGAACTTTATGGTGTAGAATACTTTGAGTTTGATGAAGGCGAATTGGATGCAGATCAATATATAAAAGCTTATATTTTAGGAAAGGTCAGCCCATATCTGTGGGGAGCTATCTATAAGCGTTCTCTATTTAAAGAGGAGATGTTTAGAACATTTCTTTTTGTGTCCAGACAAGAAGATTGGGTTACACAAATAAGCATTGCTTCTAATGTCAATAGAGTTTGTTATATTAGCAATGTTGTTCAAGCTTATATGGTAAACGATTCTTCAATAATGCAGTCGTCTATTACAGATTATACGTATGTGTTGAAAATAGAAAAAGCCTTGAATAAAATGACAGAGGGAATGTCGGCAGATATCAAGCGTTTGTTAGCTTGTGATAGAGTAAGAGAACTGAATAGATGTTTCTTCTTTCCAGAATTGTCTTTTGACTGGGAGGTTTATAAAAAAGTGAAGACTTTTCTTTCTGATAAGGAGAATTCTAAAATTGTGTCCGCAATGGCCGATAAGAAGTTTCTTAGACTCATTCAATTTCCCCTTTTCTTTTGGGCTTATACAAGGTTATATAATTACTTTTTCAAAAAGAAACGCCTTCATGGCAAAATGAGAAAAATATTAAAATAGTACTTTTTATGTTAGGTTATCTAAAAAAAATACTTTTCACTTTTGGAGCTGTTTTAAAATCCAAGTATAAATGGCTTGCTATATTCTTTATGGTTTTGTTATATCGTATTGAATTTATTCCAGACACCGGTGGAGGGTTGGCTAAAGGGATACAGGTTGGAGCTTTGTTTTTTATATTATGTTTTATGTTTAAGTATGACGGTAATTTCGTAAGAAAAAGCTTCCGATCCTCAAATATGCCAATAAAGTCGATTTTGGTATTGTACATTTATGCAATGATTAGTACTTTGTGGGCACTTATGCCTCAGTTGGCTTTTTTTATGTCATTTCAGAATGTAGTAATGATTATGCTAATGCACTGGTTACTGACTCGTTTTTCTGATTTTAAATCAACAGAAAAAACATTTGTATATTTCCTAATGCTGATGATTATCTTGGAAAATATAAGTGTCAGATTATCTTCTCAGAGAGTACTAATAGCCCATTTCCTGCCTGCGGCCTCCAGTGCTGCAATACTTTTCTCTTATAGCATTGGCGAGTATTTTGCAACGAAAAGTATAGATAGGGAACGAAAAAGATTTTTGCGGGATACTTTTGTATTATGCGTTTGTTTCTTAATTATTAATACAAGCGGTGGAGCAAATTCATCAGCATTGTTTGGATTTGCTGTTGCTTTATGGATAGCAAGAAAATATATACCTGCTTTTGTGGTAACTGGTGCGGCAGTGTTTATTTTAACAAATCATGATTTGCTGAATGAAATAATATTGACCCTTATGCCAGATAAAAATTTGGAACAGATTGAAACTGGCAATGGACGACAGGAAATTTGGGAAAATTTAATAGCCGCTGCAGCAGAGAAACCTGTCTGTGGTTGGGGATTTGCTTGTGTTGAACGTACTGTACAGTCTATTTTTGAAGATCAGATCTTGTCAGATGCCCATAACAATTATATTGGTATGTATGGTAGTTTGGGAATAATAGGTTTAGTGTTATTCTGTTTCCATTATGTTGTACAGTTATTTTCTTCGCTCAGACGTAGGTTACGTCCTGGATATGTGGGTATTATTTGTGCTACATCATGTGCTATGTTAAATGGTTATTCTTATGGTTTCATGTCTGGTAAGACTTGTTCCATTACCATTGCTTATTTTGCTGTAGTTATTCTTACCTTATCCTATTCAAAGTGTAAATATTATGATAGAAAAGCAATTAAGCGATAAGATAAAGATAGGAAGTCTAATCTGTACTTTTGGGGTTGTCTTTAGACATTCCCTCAACCTTCAGGCATTCGGTATATCTGAGTTTAGTCCTTCGATACTTACTTATATTGAAAATGGTGTGTCAAAAATGACTGAGGTTGCGGTACCGTTCTTTTTTATTGTATCTGGATTTTTTTTTATGAGGTATGCATATACATCAATAAATGAATACTTTGATATGGTAAAAAAGAAAACAAAAACATTGTTTGTTCCTTTTGTCCTTTGGAATGTTCTTGGTATCATTCCTCTCTTGCTGACTCATAAATTTGTGTATGAAAATAATCAGTTATGTTATCTTACACAGTTGTTGCATAGCGACTGGAATGGTGTTTTGTGGTATGTTAGAGATATTATTATGATGATGCTGCTTGCACCTTTGTATACTTGGATATTTAAAATTAATAGTAAGTTATTATATTTGGTGATTTTTATATATCTTTTTTATCTCTGGTTGCCTGTTGACTGTTCATGGATGTCGTCAGAAGGAATGATCTTCTTCTTTATTGGAGGAATATTGCAGAAACGTAAATATATCTTAAATTATAAAATGAACAATTCCTGGTTATTGATTTTGCTAACATTGTGGTTTATATCTTGTTTTATTTATCCTAAATTATGGACTATACATCGTTACAATACGTTACTTGGTATTATTATTTTATGGTTTGCTCTAGATAGAATTCCTGAGCGTTTCAAGAGACATTTGATAGAACAGGCACCTTTTTCTTTTTTTATCTATGTAATTCATTTAGACATAATTAAAAGTATGAAGGTATTCCTTGCTTCCGCTTTTTATAGAAATGAAGTAATAGCATTATTAACTTACATAATACTTCCTGTTATAACTTTCTGGGTGTGTATCTTGATTGCAAAAAAATGGAGTAAGTATTTGCCAAAGACATTTTATATATTCACAGGAGGAAGAGGGTAAATTATTGAATATAAGTATATGAAAGTATTATATTGTAATCCGGTTTTCTTTGAATACCGACTGCCTTTTTATAAGGAATTGGTACGGTTGTTCAAAAATGATTTTTATGTTATGTATTCACCTGTTCGTTACAAGATGTGCAGAAAGGAAATGTTTTGCAAGCAAATAAAGGCAGAACTGGGTGATAATGCTATAGAGTTGGATTCTGATCATGTATTTGATACCAACTCCATGAAATGGGATGTGATGCCTGATATAGAGAAGGGTAAACGTATACCATTTACTCATGGTATATTCAAAGCCATTAATAAGATAATGCCGGACGTACTGATTACTGAAGGCTATTTTCAGTGGACACCTTTGGTCTTGCTTTATGGATTATTACATCATATTCCTGTATATCTAGGATATGAACGTACACTTCATACTGAGCGTAATACAGGAAATCTAAAGACTTGGCAGAGAAAGCTCTTTAATAAGTATTTTGCAGGTTTCTTGGTGAATGGATCGGAAACGAAAAAGTATTTAGAGTCTTTAGGCGTTCAGTCATCAAAGATACATATTGGCGGTATGAGTGCAGATGCGAGCTTCTTACGGAATGGCATTTCTTCAATGTCTGCAAAAGAAAAGGAACTGTTAAAGTGCAAATACGTAAAGGATGACAAGGGCTTGCTTTATTTGTTTGTAGGGCAAATTGCAGAACGTAAGGGTGTGAAGTTCTTGTTAGAAGCCTGGCTTAGGCATAAGGAATCAAATCCTTCTGATATTTTATTATTAGTTGGTAGTGGTAATCAACTTGAAGAATTCAGAAATTGCTATAGTTCTTGTGAGAGTATCGTGTTTACAGGACGGGTGGATTATGCTGATATCTATAAATATTATGCTATAGCTGACGTGTTTATAATCCCTACTATAGAGGACAATTGGAGTCTGGTGATTCCTGAGGCAATGGCTTGTGGATTGCCTGTTGCGACATCTGTGTATAATGGATGTTATCCAGAATTGGTGCATAAAGGGGAGAATGGCATAACTTTCGACACGTTTGATCAAGCAAGCATAATTGAAGCATTAGGCTATTTTCATCTTCAGAATTTGGATAAGATGGGACGACAGTCTATTGCTTTAGAAAAGAATTTCGATACACAGCATTGTGCTTATCGTGTTTATGAGGCTATTATTAATGATAACAAAAAGAGAAAATGAATATTTCTGTCATAACGGTTTGCTTTAATTCTAAAGATGATTTGAGAAAAACCCTTGATTCTGTTTTGTCGCAGACCTATGTTGACATGGAGTATCTTGTTGTTGATGGAGGCAGCAGGGATGGCTCGGTGGATCTGCTTAGAGCTTATGAAAGCAAATTCAAGGCTAAAGGTATAAGTTTCCGCTTTGTTTCAGAAAAAGATAAGGGAACGTACGATGCTATGAATAAGGGAGCTATGATGGCAAAGGGGATGTGGATAAACTACATGAATGCAGGTGATACGTTTTATCGAAATGATACACTTGTTCGATTTTTCTCGCATAATATAGAAGTTGATGCTGGTGTAGTGTTTGGAAATACATGTCAGGTGTTTGACTTTGGAACAGGCATTGCCAAGTATGAAGATTATCTTAAGGATAATCCTGTTATGCCGTTTTGCCATCAAAGCTGCTTCGTCCTGACAACATTAATGCAGCACTATAAATTTGACATGAGCTATCGTATTGTTGCGGATCACGACTTGTTTTATAGGCTACATACTGATGGTGTTAAGTATCAATACATTGATGAGGTCGTTGCTTCTTATAACGGCCAGTATGGACTTTCTGCTACAAATCCGCTTTTGCTTAGAAAGGAAGGGCTGCGCATCCATCATGTAAATGAGAAATGGTATTATCCCTTGGCTTTGTTATGGGTGTATATGCGTTATGGATGGATTCAACCATTCAAAAACTGTATGCCGAAATGTATGAGTGATGCGTGGATGAAGCATAAGAGGAAATATATAAAGAACTGAAATAGTATGACACAAGGTAGGAAACATTTGGTATTTGTAGATTGGATGAAGGTTATCGGCATGTATGCAATAATCTTAGGACATTTCACCCCCCCCATTTTGCAATTTATAACTTATTCATTCAGTGTTCAGCTGTTCTTTTTTATATCTGGCTTTTTATTTCATAGAGAGAACGAAGACAAGATTTTTTGGAGTAAGAATCTTAAACTTTTAGTTATACCATATTTTATATGGGGGATTATAAGACTGATAACTTACAATATTAAAGAACACGATTTACAGACGGTATGGCATTCTTTTACAGGATTGGCTTTAGGATGTAATAATTTATTAGGAGCAAGAGGATGTGGTGAGTTATGGTTTGTAGTAACATTGCTTTGTCTTAAATTCTTCTCACAATATGTAGGGGTAAGTTACACTCGAATTGGGATAATTACAATTCTGAGTTTGTTGCTTGCCTTGTTTTATAGGCTTGAAATTCGTTCTACAGTTATAGAATTTTATGGTATTGGATTGTTTGATTCTTTTGTGGCATATCCGTATTTTTCTTTAGGAATTATAGCTTCTAAGTTCAAGAATAAGATTTGTGTCATGGCTGATTTTTCTGGACAGCATGCAAAGTTTGTGTGTTTTATAGTCTTTATAGTCTTTGTTACACTGGTCTTTATTGCCCCAATAAATGGTGTCGTGTATATGGTTTATGGTCAGTATGGATATAATATTTTACTATTTGTTCTATTCGGCATTATCGGAATAATAAGTGTTTTTCTTATTTCATTAGTGATGAGCAAGCTGATACGTTTGGCTAAATATGCAAAGATTATCAATGTTGGCAGCATAATGATATTAGGTCTTCATACTCTTTTTGTGAATAAAATAAAGATTCTGTTAGAAAATTTTGCAGGTGACAATATGCTTCTGTATGAGATGAGTCTTGTATTGGCTTCTTTTATAATATTGTTAGCTTTTGTTCCCTTGATTAAAATAACTAATAAATATTTTCCAATAGCAATTGGAAAAAGATAGAAAATGGAAAAAACAAAAACGACAAAACTTCGCCAAACCAACATTGAGTTATTGAGAATATTCTCAATGCTCATGGTGTTGGTGATACATTACAATGTAGGTACAAATGGGCAGACTACACATGAGATGGTGATAAGCGAACCTTTAAAATTTGTGGGTATTGCCAGCTTGAAAAGCTTGAGCTTTATTTGTGTGAATTGCTTCATCATTATATCTGGCTATTTTGGTATCAGATGGAAATGGAAAAGTTTGTGTAATTATCTCTTTCAGATAGCGTTCTGGGGGGGCATGATTCATATTATAGCTGTAGGTTTGGGAATGACCAGCTTTTCTATAAAACATCTTGCTGATAATATGCTGTTATTCCTTGTACATGGCAATTGGTTTTTTGTGAGCTATTTGGCTTTGTATATGTTAGCTCCGATTATGAATGCTTACATAGAGAAAGTTGAAACACGCCAATTGGGATGGATGGTGCTGGCATTTTATTCTTTCCAGACCTTATTCGGATGGATTTTCAAGAATTGTATTGAATTCTCGCAAGGTTTGACCTTTGTCAGTTTTATGGGGCTTTATCTTCTTGGGGCTTATCTTAAAAGATCTGATTTAAAATGTTTCGGATGGAAAAGTTCTCGGGATTTGGCAATGTATGCTGGCGTTGGTGCCATTTGTGTGATTATCAGTATGATATCTAATTATATTGGGTTTGAGAAAGACATTTACAGTTATATCTCTCCTTTGCAGATCCTACAGACGATTTACCTGTTTCTGTTTTTCAAAAAAATACATGTTAGGTCTAAATATGATAAGTCGATATTGTTCTTTTCCACCTCTGCATTTGCTGCGTTATTGATGCATTCGTGGGATGGAGTGCAGGTTTATCGCTTTGGGCTACTATGGATTGATAATAATCTGTCTTTTCCTTTTGTGTTTACGATGTTGTATATAGTTATATTCTTTGTTGTAGCTTGTTGCTTGGATAAAATTAGAATTTTAGTTTGGAATAGAGTTTATAAATGATAGATATTTCTGTAGTTATACCTGTATATAATGCAGGTGATTTTATACATACTTGTCTTGATTCAATCATTGCACAAGAAGGTAATCTTAAATATGAGGTTATCTTAGTAGATGATGGGAGTACTGATAATTCTGTAGAAGTGATTCATCTGTACGAAAAGTCTGAAGAATTAGTAAAGTCAGGTGGCAGTATTGTCCTGATGCAACAGCAGAATGCGGGTCCTTCTAAGGCTCGAAATCGGGCAATAGAGGCTGCTCGTGGACGTTATCTTGCCTTTATTGATGCTGATGATTATTGGAAACCAGAGTTTTTTAAAAGAACGGTGGACTTTCTTGATAAGCATGAGAAGTGTATTGGTGTTAGCGTGTTGCAACAGGTCGATACCGTATCGGGAACGCATGTCTCACCAGTGCTTCCTAATGACGGATTGTCTGAAAAGGAAGCTTCTCGTTATGCTGACGGTTATATAATTAAGGATTTCTTCCGCTTTTGGGGTGAAAGAATGCATATTTGTCCTGGTGGTGCCATGATGCGTACCGATGTCGTTAAGGCAACTGGGGGAATGAGAGAAGATCTGCGTATCACAGAAGATTTAGAGTTTTGGGGATATTCTGCCTTGTTTGGTAACTGGGGATTGATACCTGAAGTTCTTTTTATGGGATGTGGAGCGCAGACCGTCACATCTCGTGAAGATTGGATTAGGCGTATGAAACGCAGATGGGATAATGCTCCAACTGTCGAAGAATGGGAGAAAAGGTTGGCTCGCAAGCAACCAAATCTGTTGAATGACGAGAGTTATCATGTTGTGCAAGGAGCTATCGCTCGCAACCTTGCATACTGCCAATTGTTATCCGGAAGGACAAAATTGGCAAGGAAAGAGACAATAAAGTATAGCAAGTATCTTACTAATGATAGTATAGGCAAATTGATGAAGCTTACTAAGTGTACACCATTGTCATGGTGTTTGCTATGTAAGTTCTTAAAATGGAGGGAATGGCATAGAAAATGAGTAAAAATAGATTAGAATATTTAGACTGTCTGCGTGGCTTGGTTATGCTCATGGTGGTTTTTTCTCATACATGTGGTAACTTTTGTTTGGATTGTAAAGATGGATTTTTGATAAGTCAAATATTTGCAATTTTGATGCTTCCTGGTTTCTTCTTTACAAGTGGTTGGTTTACTAGAATTAGCCTTTCGGGGGGGCGATTTTTAAGCGTTTAAAGTTGATGCTGGTGCCTACTATAAGTATGTTTCTGATATATGTGTTCATTTATTGGGGAAATCTGAGTAGTTTGGGTTATTGTGCATTAGGTGAGTATAAATTCGGCTATTGGTTTACATTTGCGCTATTCTTGATGAACATCATCCATTGGTTGGTTTCTGAGATATTTAAACAGTTCAGATTTGATGAGAGAAAAATGACTATATATAGTTTGTGTTTCTTATTCATAATTTCAGTTTTGATTATTATCTTAAAAGATTGGGATTGGAATTACAATAATGGCTTGTTAGCAGGATGGTTCTCATTACGTCTGATAGCCATGTATTTTCCATTCTATTTGATGGGGTTGGCATGTAAACAATATGAACGATTATTTCATCGTCTGATTTGTAATGAATATGTGGTTGGGATATTGGTGATTGTTTTTGTGGCAAGTTTGTTTCGTTTGAATAATGGTTTCTATTATGTAACTTTCCAGTCTGGTATAGGTTTGTTGCTGCTCTACCGTTTTTGTTATTTGTATCAAGACACTTTGTCGAACAAAACATTTGTGGGAAAACAACTGTCCCTGATTGGTCGTAATACATTACCTATCTATCTGATTCATTATTTCTTCTTTTTGGGCTTAAAATTTCCTGAAATTGGAGGCTTTCTTAATAATCAAACTCAATGGGGATTAATATTTCTCATTGCCACAATAGTGACATTTCTTATCACATATAGTTCAAGGGCTGTAGTTAAGCTCATAGGAATCTCCAAACCTTTGAGTAAGATACTGATCGGAAAATAAAAACAATAATTGTTTCAATAAAACAATGAAACCAAAGATACTTTTTATTATGCACATGCCGCCGCCTGTGCATGGAGCCTCTATGGTGGGGCAGTTCATTCACGACTCTCAACTTATTAATTCCTCGTTTGATTGCCATTATGTCAATCTGGCTGTGGCAACACAATTGGAAGATGTTGGAAAAGGGGGATGGCATAAGGCAAAGGGGGTATTGAAGAAGCTGATGGAAGTGAGAAAAGCTGTAAAGAGTGTAAAGCCAGATTTGGTTTATATCACTCCCAATTCGGCTGGTGTTCCTTTTTATAAGGATTTCATTACCATTATGATGCTCAAGATGATGGGGCAAAAGATTGTGATGCATTTCCATAATAAGGGTGTTGCTACGCGGCAGGATAAATGGCTCGACAATTGGATGTATAAACACTATTTTAAAGGGGTAAAGCTTATTTTGTTAGCTGACGCTCTCTATGAAGATGTTAAGAGGTATGTGAAAAGAGAGGATGTATTTGTTTGTTCAAATGCTATTCCTGCTATATCAAACGCTAATCAGGTAAATGAAAATTCAGATCATGTACCTCATATCCTTTGGCTTACCAATATCATGAAGACAAAGGGCATCATGGAATATCTTTCTGCTTTGAAGATTCTTAAAGATAAAGGGGTGAAATTTCAGGCTGATTTCGTAGGAGGTTTAACCAAGGAAATGAGTGGTGATGAGTTTGACTCAGCCTTGTCTATGATGGGATTGAATGGATGTTGTACTTATTATGGCCCCAAATATGGCGATGATAAATATTCTTTTTTCAGTCAGGCTGATGTGTTTGTATTACCTTCTTATACCGAGGCTTTCCCAGTATCTATACTCGAAGCCATGCAGTTTGCTCTGCCTGTTGTGGCGAGCAACGTTGGTGGTGTGAGTGCTGAGGTGGAGGATGGCGTTAATGGCTTTTTGCTTGGTGGCAAGCAACCTGTCATGCTGAATACGTTCCGTCCTGATGCCCATGAGATTGCTGATAAGATTCTCCTTCTCCTTTCCAATCCTGATTTGCGCTACAATATGGGCAAGGTCGGCAGGGAGAAATTTGAAAAGGAGTTTACGTTGGAGGTTTTTGAGAAAAGAATGGTGGAGATACTATCTAACAATGTTAAATGTTAGACTTTTAGTACACTGATGACTTGGATTTGGGAACATATCGTTTATCCCATACTTACTTGGCTCGGTGTGCCAAGGGATTAAAAAACAAAAAAGATGTTTAGACTTAAAGATTTAGATATTTTGGGCAGTGTGGCGGAGCTTGCCACGCTGCCAAAGGGCAAATTGCTTATCAACACGATTAATGCCCATTCGTATAATACGGCTCGTAAGGACAAACTGTTTGCTGAGGCTTTGATGAATGGTGATGTGCTTATTCCTGACGGAGTGAGTATCGTGAAGGCTTGTCGATGGATTAAGGCAAAAAGCCAACCAAAGGAAAGGATCGCTGGATGGGATTTGTTTGAATTTGAAATGAACAAACTCGAAGAATGTGGAGTGAAGAATATTTCTCGTTCGCCCCAGCGAACGGTCATGTTTATGGGCAGCTCGCAGAAGGTGCTTGACCTGATAGTGAAGCGGGCGGCTGAGGTTTATCCTCATCTGAAGGTGGTGACTTACTCACCTCCTTATAAGCCTGAGTTCTCTGACGAGGATAACATGGCTATCATTGATGCCATCAATGCGGCTAATCCTGACTTGCTTTGGATTGGTATGACTGCACCGAAGCAGGAGAAGTGGACATACTCGCATTGGGATGAACTGAATATCCACTGTCATGTGGGCACCATCGGAGCGGTGTTCGATTTCTTCGCCGGCACCGTGGAGCGTGCACCGCTGTGGTGGCAGCGTAACGGCTTGGAATGGTTGTATCGTTTGTTGAAGGAACCGAAGCGTATGTGGAGACGATATATTATTGGCAACGCGCTGTTCCTTTGGAATATGCTGAAAGAGAAATGATGAATGTTGAATTGAAAGGTAGTGTGACGGATATTTACTTCCGCTTTATTCAATTTTCGTTGGGCGTTTACGAGGGCAAGGAGTTTCTTGATGGTTCTGCTCTAAAAGACCTTGATTGGAATACGTTCTATGAATTTGCCAAGAAGCAGACGCTTGTCGGAGTAGTCTTTGATGGCATCCAAAAACTACTTAAGGATGCTGCACCGAATTTGGAATTGCTGATGCGTTGGTTTGGCATAAACCAGAAAATCATGCAACGCAACAATGTTCTGAATGAGGCTACGGTGGCTATATATAATAAGGTGAAAGCTTTTAGATATAGCTGCTGTATTTTGAAGGGACAAGGCAATGCTGTGATGTATCCTAATCCATCAGCACGAATACCTGGTGATGTGGATGTATGGGTTAATGCTGGACGTGATGAGATTCGTTCTCTTGCCCACTCGCTTGCTGAAAACGCCAATGAACATGTAGATGATGAGAGTTTCAACCATATAGGTCTTACGGTCAACGGCATAACAGTGGAGTTACATTCTACTCCCGGCTTTATGGCTAACTTCGTGTATAATCGGAGATTACAAAGATGGTTGAAGCAGAATGTTGATGAGCAATGTAGCAACATGGTGGCATTGCCTAATGATGTTGGTCTTGTAGCAGTCCCAACACATTCCTTCAATATCGTGTATCAGCTTTATCATCTGTACCACCATTATTTCTATGAGGGTGTAGGGCTGAGGCAGGTCGTGGACTATTACTTTGTCTTAGTGAAGAGTGAAGAACGAAGAGTGAAGAATTCCATAGCCTTAGAACGTGAGTTAAAGCATCTTGGATTGTGGAAGTTTGCAGGGGCTATGATGTTTGTGTTATATAAGGTCATGGGAATGCCAAAAGACAAGATGATTGCACCTATGGATGCAAAGAGAGGGCAAATGCTTCTTGATGACATCTTGAACGGAGGCAATTTTGGACATTATGACAAGCATCACGTTTTGGGGCATAACCTCCTTCGCCTATATCGTGACGCTCGTCTTCTGAGATATTATCCTGCCGAGGCATTGAGTGAACCGATATTTAGGGTTTGGCATTTTTTCTGGAGAATGAAATGCCATAAGTAATAAAAGGAACGCATCTTCCTTCTTTATAATATACTTTTCGAGGATAAAGTTTTGTAGTACGAATCTAAAAAATATTACCTTATGGGATTGCAAGAGATGGGTGGATGGGAGGATAGCCATAAGGAATCCTATATATTCAAGATAGAAGTGCAACGCTTCTGTCTTGAATATATTGACTAAATCATTACTATTATAGGTTTTTTGCCACTACATAGCCCATGGTCCAGGCAGCTTGGAGATTGAAACCGCCGGTGACGGCATCCACATCGAGCACCTCTCCTGCAAAATACAGCCCCGGACAAGTGCGGCACTCCAATGTGGCGGGATTGACATTTGACAGCGCAATGCCGCCGCAAGTAACAAACTCATCCTTGAAACGGTTCTTTCCGTCAACACGAAATTCCTGATTTGTAAGTGTACAGACAAGTCGGTTGAGGCCTTTCCGGCCCAATTCGCCCCATCGAATCTCAGGCGACAACTTGCTGCTGAGTATCAAAAAGTGCCACAACCTACTGTTAAGTTGCTGCGGATATACATTAGACAGTTGCTTATTTTTATGCAAGACGCAATACTCCTGCAATTGTTCCAACACCTGCGACTCGTTGCTTCCGCTCATCCAGTTCACCAATAACGTTGCCTTATAGTCGCGTTCGTTCAGCCAACGCGCCGCATACGACGACAGTTTCAATATCGCCGGACCGCTCATGCCCCAATGGGTGACAAGCAACGGTCCCTGCGCCTTGAACTTAGTGCCGGCAAGTGATACGGCAGCGTCCTCAACCACAGTGCCCATCATATCGGTAACAGGATTTCCCGGCAGGCACAGACTGAAGAGGGATGGCACAGGAGGGACTATCTCCAAATCCAAACCGTCAAGCATACGGAATGCAGAAGCGGTCTGCCCGCCGCCCGTAGTCACCACAACGGCATCGGCAGTAAGTTCCTTTATACTCTCATCCGCCATACCGACAACATACATTCCGTCACGCTTTTCTATCCTCTCCACACGGTGTCCGGTCTTCACCACCACGCCAAGCCTATCCATCAGCCGCATCAGCGTGTTCACAATCTCCATCGCATCCTGCGACTTCGGGAACACACATTGATCTTCCTGTGTGACCAGCCGCACGCCCTCGCGTTCAAACCACGCGCACGTGTCTTCGTTGCTGAACTCACGCAGCAGCCTTTTCATCAACCGACCGCCACGCGGATATACCTTGTCGAGGCTCTTCACGTCGGCAAACGAGTTTGTGAGGTTACACCGTCCGCCACCGGTCACGGCTACCTTCGCCAGCGGCTTCCTGCCGCTTTCGAGCACCGTCACCACCGCATCCGGCTGATTACGCTTTATGTTTATCGCGGCGAAACATCCCGCCGCACCTGCTCCTATTATTATTATCCGCATAAGGCGCTATCTGTTAAATATACGTATAAAAAACTGTTCCCGTATAAAATCATCCTTTCCCGCACACAAAAACCTCACATCAGTAATGGTCTCACTATCCTCTCAAGGTTACAAACCATATAGAACGGAAGATTTATGAGCCTGAAAGGCTTGCCCATACCACTTGTTTTGACTTCATCCACGGAGAATGGCTGTGACCATACCCTTACAGCAACGTCGGTCTGCGACTTGTCTATGAACGAATGTATAGAACGCAAGCGAGAGTTATGCCCCGATTTCACCTCTATGGGAATTATGCGCGAATCCACAGTCCACGTGAAATCCACCTCTGCACTGCCGCCGCCACCACTTTTCATCCAAAAGCTCCTGCGCTGTCCAACCCTATTGTTCAATGCCAGTAGCTCTTGTGCCACGACCTGCTCGGCTATACGTCCGCGCCAGGCATCCATTATATCCAGCGAGCCTATCACCTCCTTGCGCACCCCTGTGGCATAGTTCACGAGCCCAGTGTCGAACCACAGCAGTTTGGGCATACGTTTATGTTCGGGAATTGCCGGGACATCGACAGCCGTAGAAGGATAAACCAGTTCTGCAACCATCGCTTTCTCCAGCAGTCGGAATGCCTCACCTATTTCACGGGCGTTATATTCTGAACCGCCAAACTTGCCCAATGTCACTATCTGCCCAGCCATTGCCCAGCCGTATGACAGGATGAAGCGTACTACTTCCGTGATTTTGCTACCCCGGACATATTTCTCCACATCGTCACGATACGACTGCAACAGCGACTCGTATGTGTTGTCCATGGCAAGCAAATCACGGTGCTTTGCAAAACGCTGCACTATTTCCGGCATACCGCCCACAACAGTATACTGATTGAAAAGCGACATCAACTCATCGTGACATACATACGAAAGCGAAGGATTGTCTATGAAATGCAGAAGGTTGTCCTTGCCCAACGCACCGAGGAACTCACGGTAGGAACATGGGCGCAAAGCCATATATTCCACACGCCCTACAGGAAACGAAACATTTATATCCACAATATTCTCAAGTAGCGACCCGGCAGCTATGACATGAAGCCCTGGACACTGCTCGTAGAAATAGCGCAGACGAGCAATAACCTGTGGTGAATTCTGTATCTCGTCTATGAACAACAGAGTCTGACCGTCCACACGCACTACATTACGATGGGCAAACAGCAGAGTCACGAGGTCATCCATGGGCAATGCCATTTCGAGAATCGCCCTATCTGCCGCATTTTCGAGGTTATAATACAGATAATTTGCAAATGTTTTTCCAAACTCGTTCACAACAGTAGTCTTACCCACCTGACGGGGACCACGCAGCACAAGCGGTTTCCGCAAATCATCATTTCGCCACTTCTCTAACCCTACGAATATGTCTCTCTTGAACATCTCTTACGCTATTATATACCAGTTACGCATTACCAGCATTCTGCACATTGTCACACCGAATGCCATAACAATTTGATAACTAATGTTATTCAGCGGCAAAGATACTAATTTTGTTTCAAAATGCAAGATACTTTAACCAGAATTCGTTTCAGAATGCAAGATACTTCAACCTAAATTTGTTTCAAAATGCAAGATACTTTGAGCGGTTTTTGTTCCATAACGCAAGATACCCACAATAAAATCCTACATCACCATCATCGGACCACCGAAGCCACCGCCACGATTCGGGCGGTCGCCATCTAAACGACCACCACCGGGACGCTGACCACCGGGATGAGGTCCCATACCCGGGCCATTGGGATCGTATCCCGGACCGCCGGGGTTCTTTAGTCTTGCCGCCTTACCGCCAATCAGGTTCAGACGGTACGACGCATGGAACATCACATAGCTGTTGATGCTGTTGTATTCCGTATCCGTGCGTTGCATGGCATTGATGACACGGCTCAGATTGCTCTGGTTATGAAGGATGTCGTAGAACTGCACAGACAGCGTCAAGGCATTGTTACGCAGCAGACTGTGGCTCACCTGCGCGTTCCATATAAGTTCGTTGGTATTCAGCGACTCGTCACTATATCCCCGGCGGCTGTTCTCATGCAGATCCGTCGACACGCTCGTACCCCACGGCAGAGTCAGGTTTATGTTTGTTCCGTATGAGAACTGCCACGTGTCCATATCGCTCGAAGCCTGCAAGGCGTTGCGCGAATGGGTGTAGTTGAGTGAGCCGTCAAGCTCAAACTCGAGCCAACTGTTGCGATAACTGCCCGAAAGTCGCTCGCCGATATTCATCGACCGCGTAACGTTCTTCTGAGAATCCGACTTCTTATCGAGGCTTAGAAAACTCACGTAGTGATTATATCCTCCCGTGGTGAAGGTGTTAATGTTCCACACTCCAGCCGAGTCCACCGAGGTATTGAACATCACCGCCGCATTCACATCCCAGTTGCCGTTGATGTTTTCCGGTTGCGTCGTGCGTCCACCGGTAATCTCATCGTATGTAACCTTGTTGCTGATGCTGTTCCGCGTGTTGCTGTAGTTCAGATAGGTCATTATGGAACGCTGGTGACTTTGGATATATGTATTATAGAAAAGCCGCAGTCTGTTGGTGAAAGCCGGCTTCAGTCCCGGATTACCCACCTTGATATTGAGCGGGTCGCTGTCGTCCACAATCGACAGGAGGTCGCTCATGCCCGGTTGTGTCGTCGTACCGCGATAGTTTATCCGCAGGTTACTGCGCTTGTTGAACCGGTAGCGGAAGTTGAGCGTAGGTGCCCAGTTCAGCACCGTTCGCGTAGTGTCGGTATGCACACCGAGATAGTTCTGCACGTAGCGCGAGTGCTGCGGCTGCAGCATTACGCCCACATCCAAGCGGTATTTCGTGCGGTTCAGGCGCAACGTCACCTGCGCCTCATGCGTATAAGTGCGGTATTCCGAATAACGGCTGAGGTCTGTATCCAGATAGCTGTCCAAGGGATTATCGAGCAACGACAGGTATCTGTCCCACTCACGATAGGCCGGCGACACACCATCGAAGAAGCTTTCACCCAGATTACTGAAGTCGTATGTTGATCGATCGCTCTTGTTTATGGAGTATTTATATTTATAGCTGAACTGCAAATATGTCTTGCGCGCTATCGGTTCGCTATAAGTTCCTTGAAACGAATACCCCCAACTGTTTGTCGGCATAAGGTTATACCTGTTTGTCTGATATGTGGAATCGTTGCCGAGCTTATCCAGTATCTGGTACAGATGCACGTTCTGCAAAGAAATCGAGGTGCTTTCCTGGTCGTTATAGTTCACGTCCGCGCGCACGGTCAGGTTGCGCCCGTTTCTGTTAAGTTTCCTGTTATACTGCAACATCGCGCTCAGTTTCTTGTTCTCTCCGTAGCTGATGCCTGTGTTCTGACGTCTGTTCACCATCAGTCCGTTCTCATCCAACAGCTCAATCGCGCTATCGTCGAGCGGATTGTCCACATACTTATATGGGTCTTCGTTATACGATGCCGACACCGAACCGGTCTCGCTGTCGCTCGTTGAGTATTGCGCCGACGGACGGAACATAATATTTGTCATCGAGTCGGGCTGCCATTCCAACCTGAAACGGAAATCCCAAGAGTTAGAGCGAGTGTATTTCTGCGACAGACTGTTGGAGAATGCACCCGTGGAACTGACGAAATTCTCGGTCGACGTGCGCGTGTTCTGGTCGCCGTCCGAATGGTTCCAGCGCAAGCTGCCGTCCATCTGGAGTTTTTTGTTGCCCATATAGTTGAAGTTCGCACCAAGCATCTTCGAGGCATTCAGTCCCTGACGCGCCTGCCCGAAGCCTCCACGTGAGCCTCCTCCGAATCCCGTATCATTCACGTTGTTGGCATCTCCGAACACCATCACACGCATCTTGTCGTTGAAGTAGGCCCCCATCAGTTTCTCGGCATACCGTCCCTGCGTTCCGAGAGAAAAATCTATGTTAGACATATAGCCTTTGTTCATGCCCTTCTTCACTCCGAAGTCGAGTACTGTCTGCTCTTCGCCGTCGTCTATTCCCGTCACACGGGCCAGGTCGCTCTGCTGGTCATACGCTTTCACCTTTTCTATAATAGATGTAGGCAGGTTCTTCAGCGCGGTTTTCGTGTCGCCGGTCATAAACTCCTTGCCGTCTACAAGAATCTTCTTCACCTCTTTTCCGTTCATCTTTATCGTACCCTCTTCGGTTATCTCCGCACCCGGCAGCTTCTTGACAAGAGCCTCAATGGTCGAGCCTTCGGGCACACGATAGGCCGAAGCGTTATATTCGAACGTGTCTTCCTTTAGCACCACCTTCGCCGCCTGTCCCGTTACGGTCGCTCCTTTCAGCATAATCGCGTCGGCACCCATCTCTATCCGGCCCATGCTCACGTCCTTGTCATCGCTCACACTGACGTTCTTGCTGGTGGTTTTATATCCCACGTAACTCAGTCTGACGATATATTTTCCGTTCTCCGGAGCCGCCACGGTGAAGTTTCCGTTCTCGTCCGAAATAGCACCGGCCACGTATGTGCTATCCTGCTTCAGCAACTGCACCGTAACGTATGGCACAGCCTCTTTCGTATCGCGGTCGGTAAGCGTACCCGACACCTTTCTTTCCTGCGCCATTCCCGCCACAGCCACGAGCGCGAGGAGCATCGTAATAACAGTTTTCTTCATCTTTTTTTTGTTCTTATTACCTTATTCTGATGCAAAAAAAGGCATTTGGTTTAATTCCGTTTTTGCCTTATAACATTTCTTTTCGTAATTACAAGTAACGCGACGCAAAGGATAAAAGGTGATATCTATACCATCTTTCACCGTAATTAATAATGTTTGAAATCCTTAAACGATCTTTGAAAAATCTTGACAAATATCCCTTGAAAAATCGATGTATTTTCAGTCAAGCTCTCTCTTGCTCTCAAAAACGTGAAAATACGGACTTTTAGGCAATTTTGACTTAAAATCCTGATAATCAAAAACTTAGCTCGCTTTTGGACAAAAATACCTGTTTTAGAAGGCATTTTCAGACTCGTTATATTGCAACGGAGGCTCCGTTAGACGCCAACGGAGCCACTTTTGGGTCTCAACGGAGCCTCCGTTGCACTCCAAAACGGCCTGAAACGGAGTGCAAAAGTGCCACTTTTGAAAGCTAACAAACGTTAAATCGGGAGAAAACGGTGTTTTTCCCTCTTTTGACGGACGTAAAATTTTGAAGAAAATCGGGACGATTTTTTCCTAACGGAGGCCGTTTTGGAATTTTGAGTTACGAATTTTGAGTTTGGAATTGGGATTTTTGAGGTAGGGAAATTGCCGAAAATGAGTAACGAGACCTATATTTAACGTTCATTAGCACGAGAGAATCGTTTTCTGAAAGAGTCGATTTTGTAAATATTTTTTATGATTTAAAAGACTAAAAATTGAAAAAAATCAGGGGGCAGACACTACCCTTTATGTGGCTCTTCTCTTACCTCTCACTCCTTACCTCTTACCTCTAAAGAACTATTCTCCTACCTCTCACTCCTTACCTCTTACCTCTAAAGAACTATTCTCTTACCTTTCGTCCGTCTGCTGCTTACTCCAATTCACGAGAAAGAGCTGTTCCGAGGCTCGCGTGAAGGCCGTATAGAGCCAGTGGATGTAGTCGGGCGTGAGCATTTCATCGGTCATATAGCCCTGGTCTATGTAGACGTGAGCCCACTGTCCGCCCTGCGCCTTGTGGCAGGTAACAGCGTAGGCATACTTAATCTGAAGCGCGTTGTAATACACATCCTGCTTAATCTTGCGTATGCGCTCGGCCTTCTGCGGGATGTGGGCATAGTCCTCCATGACTGCATAGAAAAGTTTCTCGTTCTGCTCGCGGGTCAACGCCGGCGCTTCGGCAAGCAGACTGTCGAGGATTACGGTTGCCTGCAGTTCGGCATCATCGTAATCGGGGAAGCGCAGCAGCATATCGGCAAAGCGGAACCCATACAGTTCGCGGATGTTACGCACCCGCAAGACGGTGGCGCGGTCGCCGTTGGCGATGAAGGAAAGGGTATTTAAAGAGGAGAGGGGAGAGTGGAGAGAGGAGAGAGAATACTGTCTTAAAGAGGAGAGGGGAGAGGGGAGAGAGGAGAGAGAGATGTCTTTCTTCGTGTTCGTTGCATTAGGACTATTAGTATCTCCATATTTGCAAAGGTATTCTCTCTCCTCTCTCCTCTCTCCTCTCTCCTCTTTAAGACTCTCTCCTCTCTCCTCTTTAATACAGTATTCTCTCTCCTCTCTCCACTCTCCCCTCTCCTCTTTAAGACAGTATTCTCTCTCCTCTCTCCACTCTCCTCTCTCCTCTTTAATACACTCTCCTCTCTCCTCTTTAAGACCCGAATAAAAATAATTGTTCTTCACAATCATCAGCATATCGCCCGTAACAAGCTCATCTTCGTGGTCGAGAACGCTGTTCCGTATACCTATATTATATATGTTGGCACGCTTGTTCGACCGCGTAACGACCATCGTTTCGTCGAGTCCAACCTTTGAATAGCTCGATGCAAGACTCTCGATGAGTTCGTTTCCCGACACGATATGGATGTCGGCGAAGCCACGGAAACGGATTTTGGGCAACAGGGTAAGCTCGTCGCGGTCTATCATCCGGCGTATCGCCGTGGCGTTATACAGTATTCCTGAGTCGTTGCTTTGGCGCAGCACTTCGTCAAGGTCGCACTCATAGACAGTCAGTCCGTAGCTTTCGATTACCGAGCTCACAAGGGCCGGACTCTCACTCTCGCCCACCGGCGGCAACTGAGCCTTGTCGCCGATGAGCAGCAGACGGCAGTTGCGCCCCTCGTAAACGAAGCGTATGAGGTCGTCAAGGAGGCAACCCACGCCACCGAACATACTGCTGTCGCCCATAGAGGCCGTAACCATAGAGGCCTCGTCGACTATGAAGAGGGTGTCTTGCATGGCGTTGTAGTTCAGGGTGAACACTCCGCCATCGCCGTCTAACTTCCGCTGCCGGTAGATGCGGCGGTGTATGGTGGATGCGGGATGGCCGGAATAGACCGAGAAGACCTTAGCAGCCCTGCCGGTGGGTGCCAGCAACACGACTTTCTGATGCAGATTCTTCATCGTCCGCACTATCGCGCCGGCCAGAGTGGTCTTTCCCGTCCCGGCCGAACCGCGCAGAATCATAGCCGAACGGTCGTCGCGCGAGGTGATGAAGCGTGCGAACGTGTCTGTAACAAGACGTTGCCCGGTGGTCTGTTCAAATCGAAATTCTTTCTGTATCTGATACTTTAATTCGTCTGTAAGCATTGATATTCAGGAAAAAATAGTACTTTTGCAAGTGGGACGCTTCGCATTGACAGGAGACAGGAGTCAGGAGACAGGAGTTCAGACAATACCATTTCAGGTATGGAGTCTTCACTTTGACAGGAGACAGACAATACCATTTCAGGTATGGAGTCTTCACTTTGACAGGAGTTCAGACAATACCATTTCAGGTAATGGATTCTTCGTTCTTCACTCTTCCCTCTTCACTTCCAGATATCCAAGCATAGCGTTCCAACGACAAAATTAAGAATAATAAATGGGAATGAGACAGAAACGGGGCAATAATTTCATACTTACGGCTTGTGTTCTGATGCTTGTAATCATCTGTTTCCTGAGCGTCTACCGCCCAATGGTGTTCGACAGGGAGCGTGGCGAACGCGAACTGACGGTGAAAACCCGCCTCATGAAGATACGGCAGGCGCAGGAACGGTTCCGCAAAGCCACGGGGACATACACCGGAAGTTTTGCCACGCTCGTAAAGAAAGGCTATATGGCCGACTCATTGCAGTATATCCCGTATTCTGACGGTGAACGGTTCAGCCTCAGCGCAACGACCGTCATAACGAAGTCGGGACAGCAGATGCCGCTCATGGAGTGTGGCGCGCAATATCAGCAGTACCTTAACGGGCTCGATGAAAACAGCATAGCAAACCTCGTGGAGGCCGCAAACGAAGCGGGATTATACCCCGGACTGAAAATAGGAGACCTTATAACACCAAACAATAATGCCGGAAACTGGGAATAAAATACAAACGGACAACCGTATGCAACTTGTGATTCGCATCGGGACAGACTCGCTTTCTGTCTCGGTGGGCAATCCGCAGGCTGAGAGAAACATCGTATATGAACCATATAACGCTAAGAGTGGCATCTCGATGGCGGCCAATCTGCGCGACGCTTTCAAGTCGCTGGAGCTGCTGATGAGTGGCTACCGCCGCGTGCTTGTGCTCGTAGACTCGCCCGTGATGCTTGTTCCAATCGACGAGTTCAGCGAGAAGATTCTCTCATCGATGTATTCCCACACGTTCACGGACCACAAGAAGGACGAGATTCTGTACAGCATACTGCCCGATCTGAATGTGGTGGCGGTGTTCGGAGTGAACAAAGACCTGAAAATGGTTATCGAGGACCACTTCAAGGAAATTCGTTTCATACCCGTATCCCAGCCTGTCTGGCTGCATCTTTATCATCGCAGCTTCACGGGAACACGGTCGAAGCTGTTTGCCCACTTCCACGACAATAAGGTGGATGTATTCAGTTACTCGAACAACAGATTCAAATTCTGCAACACCTTCAATGCAAAACACGCTCACGATGCGCTGTATTATATCCTCTACGCATGGCGGCAGTTGGGCTATAATGTGGATAACGACGAGATACACGTATGCGGAGACATCGTGCATAAGGACTGGCTATTGGAGAATCTGCGCAAACACGTTACGCGGGCATACGCCATCAACCCCGTGGCCGACTTCAACCGGGCCAGGGCGACGGCCATTCCGAACATAGAATACGACTTGTTGGCATTGCATCTGAGTGCCAATATATGACGGAAGGACATCGTCTTATCTACGGAAAAGATTGTCACCGGGGCTCCAAAAGATTATTATCGGGACACCGAAATGATTTAGCAAGACACTAAAAATTATTTAGCAAGAAGCTAAAACATATTTATCAAGACACTGATATGAGAATAATAACAGGATTATATAAAGGCCGGCACTTCGACATTCCACGTTCTTTCAAGGCGCGTCCGACAACGGATTTCGCAAAAGAGAATATCTTTAACGTGCTGAACGCGTACATCAACTTTGAGGAAAGCACCGCGCTCGACCTTTTTGCGGGTACGGGCAGCATCTCGCTCGAAATGCTTTCGCGCGGTTGCCGGTCGGTGATTAGTGTGGAAAAAGACCGCGACCATGCGAAATTCATAGCCCAATGTATAAATAAGATAGGTGCAAAGAACCATGTGCTTGTGCGTGGTGATGTGTTCAGATTTATTAAATCGTGCAAGCAACAGTTTGATTTCATCTTCGCAGACCCGCCCTACGCGCTTCCCGACTTAGCCAAAATACCGGCTCTTGTGCGTGAGGCCGATATGCTGAAACCCGGCGGCGTGTTCGTATTTGAGCACGGAAAGCAAAACGATTTCTCATCGGAGGAAGGCTTTGTGGAACACCGCAGCTACGGCAGTGTGAACTTTTCAATATTCAAGAGTTAAGGGGAAGAGGAAAGAGAATTCTCACAACAGCGGCGAAAGAAGCCTGACAAGCGACTCCCAAAGTCTGCTGACGAACGGCTGGCGATGTATTTCGGTATCTTCATCGAGTAGCGTACTCTGCTTCAAATCATCCATAAAGACTTTTTTCAGACGCATGGCAAGCGGTTTGTCGTATATAAAAGCGTTTGCCTCGAAATTGTTTTCAAAGCTCCGGAAATCCACATTCGCCGAGCCACACGAAGCCAACGAATCATCACAGACAAGCAGTTTGGAGTGGTTGAAGCCTGCCTCATACAGATAGACACGCACACCGGCTTCTGCAACATCCCTCAGATAAGTGCGTGAAGCCCATTCCACGAATATGGCATCACCCTTCTTTGGCATCATCAGGCGCACGTCGATGTCGGCTTGTGCGGCCGTTCGCATTGCAAAAAGCACCGGCTCGGTAGGCAGGAAGTATGGCGTTTCGATATAGACATACTGCTTTGCCTCAAGCAAAATGCGCACATAGCCCTGTTCCAAGACCGGCCATTCGGTCATCGGACCGCCTAACACAATCTGCATCAGACAGCCGTTGTGCTTCGTTTGCTGCTTCGGATAATACTTACGGTCGGTTATCTGCTCTCTGCTCAGAAAATACCAATCCACCAAGAATGCCCATTGCAGGCCATAAACAGCATTTCCCCGTATCCGCAAATGCGTATCACGCCACGCCTGTGAGTTCCTTCCATAAACGTAACGCATGGCAATGTTCATGCCACCGATAAAGCCCGTTGTGCCGTCGAAGATGCAAATCTTGCGGTGGTTGCGGTAGTTCACCTTGCTGGTGAATGCCGGAAAGCGCACCGGCATGAACGGATAGACCTTTATTCCCGCAGCCCTCATCCTGTCGAAGAAGCGGTTTTTCGTTTTCCAACTGCCCACGTCATCGTATATCATCCTCACTTCCACGCCCTCGCGAGCCTTGTCTATCAGCCCATCCGTAATGAGCCTGCCTAACGGGTCGTCATCGATGATATACGTATCGATGTGTATATGATTCTTGGCGCGCCCGATTTCTTTGAGCAAAGCGAGGAAGAAGGAATGTCCGTCGGTGTAGATGTCGGTCTCGTTGTCCTTGAATGGCAACGCGTATGTCTGGTTAGAGAATTGATTTATTATGAAACGGTATTTCTCCGGGATAATCAGGTCATGCTGTTCCACATATCCCAGCATTGTCCGCTTCGTGAGAATATCGGTCTTTTGTTGCGACATTTTCCTGTTGCGCCGCAAGTTTTGCCCGAAGAAGATATAGAGGATAATGCCCAAGACTGGTACAAACGAAAGCACAAGAAGCCATGCTATCGTCTTAGCAGGCTGGCGGTTGTCCATCAATACGGCCAACATTGCCAGCACAGCAAGTATCGTATATAGTACAAATACTATCCAGTGAACATATATCATAATCTGTCAAACAACAATATCATTTCCTAATTTGCGCGCAAGCAGGTTGCGTATGTCCTGCATTTTCTTTATCTCGCCCATCGTGTTCATCATCTGTTCCACGTTGCCCGCCACCTGAGAGAGTTGCGCCCGCAGCTCTCTCAGTTTGTTCTCGACGTAGTCCATACGGAAATCAAGCACGAGATGTAGCACCCGGTTGCGCAATATCGTCTCGCTGTTGCGCAGTTGCAGACTCTCCGACAACTTAAATTCCTCAACGCTCATGGCCACAGCCACCGTGCTAACCTCTATGTCCGGATGACGGGTGAAGTACTCTTCTGCCTTGAAACCCTCGTCAACGCTGTGTTCCACGGCCTCGGCCAGAATGCGGTTGTATAGGGGATTGGCAAAAGAAAGGTCGTCGAGGCTGAGGTCATAACTGATATATTGCGCCACATTCAGACTTATCAGATTACCCTCGGCATCCTCCACGTCGCGCATGATAATCTCGTCGCCATGACGGATAACCATCTGTATGAGCATATCCTCGAGCTTCTGGGCCTGCTGCGATGGCGTGGCGCGCGACAGGGGCAACGGCTGCGGAGCGGCATTCTGCTCACGCTCCATATCCTTGCGTTCCTGTTCGCGGTCGTTATAGATAAATCTGTTCATCGTGGCAATAAGCGTCTGCTCGGCCACTCCCGTACTGTTGGCACACTCGCGTATGTATGTGGCGCGCAGTATCTGGTCTTTTATCACCGAGATGCTCCTCACAATGGAGTTGATAGCCTCAGAACGCTTCGTCGGGTCGGTAACTCCGCGCAGCAGTTGGTTTATCTTGAACACGATGAAGTCGGTCCTGTTGTCCTCTATATACTTGCGGAAATCGGCCGCGGTGTGCTTCCTTGCGAAGCTGTCGGGGTCGTCACCGTCGGGCAGGAGCATCACCTTCACGTTCATGCCCTCGGCCAGCAGCATATCCGTTCCGCGCATTGCGGCGTGAATACCGGCCTCATCGCCATCGTAGAGCAGCACTATATTATTTGTAAAACGGTGCAGGGTGCGAATCTGATGCACGCTGAGCGCAGTTCCTGAGTTGGCCACCACGTTCTCGATACCGCACTGGTGCATCGATATTACATCGGTGTAGCCCTCCACCATATACACCAAATCGAGCTTCGCGATAGCTTTCTTAGCCTGATAGATGCCGTAGAGTTCGCGTTCCTTATGATAGATTTCCGAGTCGGGCGAGTTCACATATTTCTGCTGAACACCCTTTGTGCGCGAATCAAGAAGTCGCCCTCCGAACGCCGTTATCTTACCGCTGATGCCCAGCCACGGGAACATCACGCGCCCACTGAACCGGTCGAGCAAATCGCCGTTGTCGCGTTGGAAGCACAGGCCGGTCTTCACGAGATATTCGTCCTTATATCCTGCCTTGCGGGCAGCCTTCGCCATAGCGTCGCGCGAGGCTGTGCAGAATCCCAAACGGAACTTATTAATAATGTCATCACGGAATCCGCGCGAACGGAAATACTGCATTCCTATCGCCACGCCGTCCACATCGTTGTGCAGTATATCCTCGAAATATTTCGCCGCCCACTCGTTCACGATGAGCATCGACTCGCGTTCGCTTTCCTGCCGTTTCTCCTCGGAGGTCAGCTCGCGTTCCTTTATCTCTATGTGATACTTATTGGCGAGCCAGCGCAGTGCCTCGGTATAGGTCATCTGCTCATGTTTCATGAGGAAGTTAACCACATTGCCGGCCTCACCGCACGCAAAACACTTATAGACTCCTTTCACCTGAGACACGGAAAACGACGGAGTGGTGTCGTCATGGAACGGGCACAAGCCCTTATAGCTCGTTCCGCGCTTGCGCAACGAGACAAATTCCGACACCACCTCAACGATGTCTGCCGCATCCATTATCTTGTCTATGGTCTGTCTGTCTATCATATACACCGACAAATATACAATTTTTTTCTGTATCAGCAAAAGAATGTTTCGGGAAAGAGGAGAGAGTTAAGAGGAGATTTAAGAGATTTAAGAGAGAAATGCCTTTTTAATTAGAGCAAAAAACATAAAATAAGAGGTTTAAGATTGTAAGGTGATAGTACAAAAAGCACATTTCACCTTAAAACCTTAAACCTTCAACCTCATAACCTTAAGACCTAACTTATACCAAATGCGGTATAAGGTCTTCGCGCTCACCCGGCAACATATCGATTACCGGAATCTCTACCATAGTGTAGCATCCCGGCTGCAAGCGCATTGTTGCACGAGCCACATTGACGAGCACCTGAGCCGTAAGAGCCGGGTTGTTGATGCTCATGTTGAACTCGAAACGCTGGTTCTGGGTTATACCGCTAACGCCCTTGCGCACCATATTCACGCCGTGACCCATGTCGCGAACATCGTCTACCGACGGAACGGCAATAACGTGAGTCTCATCGTTAGAGAAATACGGGTCGGCCTTAATCTCTTTCGTAACATCTTCGAGCGTAGCACCGTCCTCAAGTTCCACATACACCATACGGCGATGGATGCCTTCGCCGAGCGGAATGGTCATTGAGAGAGCATTCTTCACGCCTTTCTTTGAACGCGCGCATACCGAATGTCCCATCGACATACCCGGTCCGAAGTTGGTATAGCTGAGTCCTTTCGGCGCAAGGCTCTGCAAAAGGGTGCGTACGATAGAGTCCGAACCCGGGTCCCAACCTGCTGCAATCACGCTCACGCCGTTATTTTCCTTGCAGATAGGCATCATCTCGGTGCGATAATCGAGGATGGATGTGTGGATGTCGAAGCTGTCGACGGTGTTTATTCCCTGCGGGATTATGCTCTTGGCATACTCCGGACATGAACGCGTAGGCGTTGCGAGGATTGCCACATCAACGTCTTTCAGTTCTTTGATGTCCTTCACGACCTCGTAATCAGCCAACTCTGCCGGTTTGTTTTCCGCGCCATTGCGACGCACCACACCTGCAATCTCGAAGTCTGCGGCAGCCTCAAGAGCCTGTATCGCATAACGTCCAATGTTGCCGTAACCTACTACGGCTGCTCTGATTTTCTTCATTTGCCTTTTATTTTTTTGGTTATTATTCTGATTCTTGCGTACTTTCCGTGCGCCTTTCGGAACTAAATAAAGCGGAAACACGATTGTATTATCTCCTTACTTTTTACTCCCCACATTCTCTTTTCGGCTGCAAAAGTACAGCATTTATGCGAAATAGCTATCATTTGTATAGACTTTTTAATAAAACAACGTCATTTTTTCGCTCAAACGGAGTTGTTTTTGCGGCTCACCCGACAAATCAAGGGGAGACAAAGAATCGCAATTCAAATTATCGGATGATGCCAATATTAGAGTATTCCGGGTGTAATATCGGAGTATTTCGGGCATAGTACTGAAGTATCGGGGCTTTAGTACTCGAGTAATCCGGCCTAAATTACTCAAGTATTTCGGGCTTAGTACTGGAGTAATTCGGGCTTAGTACTGATGCGGCAAACTCCTGCCTACTGTCTCCTAAAGACAAATCAACGACACAGAATGGCGCAAACCTGATCCTGAAAGTTGCGGCCCTCACGGCTGTTCCTTATGCCCTGATTTATTATCGAGAAACAGAGACGGTGGCCGTTCTTGGCCGTACAATAGCCGGCAAGGGCACTCACGCCAGTAACAGTGCCGGTCTTGGCGTGTACGTTGTTGTATGCGGCCGTACCTTTCATGCGCTTACGGAGCGTTCCGTCCACGCCGGCAATAGGCATGGAATAGTATAACAAACGGTAGATGTCTGAGTTACGGTAGGCATAACGCAGGAGCATAAGCTCTATCTCGGGCGTCTCATAATTATATAAGGAGAGACCCGAGCCGTCGGCGGAATGCGAGTCCTTGTCGGAAATGCCGGCCTTGCGGATGGTTGCGTCTATGCGCTGACGTGCCATTTTGGCGGTAGCATACCGTCCCCCCATCTTATGCGCAATCTGATAGAACATAGCTTCGGCATAGAGATTGTCGCTCCGCTTCATCATCGGGCGCAATATTTCATTGATATGCCGCTCGCGTGAGCACAGTAGAATGGTGGTGCCGGCGGGCGGTGTGTGTATGGCGGTGGTGCCCGTGAGCACTATTCCGCGTTCGGAAAGGCTGCGAAGGAGCTGCTCGCGGAAGTAGTCCTTGCGATTGAGGAGCAGCGGAGAGAGTACAGGATTGTCGTCGTCCCAGCACCAACCGGAGCCGAGGCGGTCCTTATCCTTAAAAGACAGGTCTGCATAGAGGTTGCCCCTGATGGTGTCGATGCCTAAAGCGCGGATGCTGTCGACAAACATTTTAAGGTCTTTTGAGTTGAACATCGGGTCCATTCCACCTATGCAGTAGATGTCCCCATGCAGGGTGCGCGTACTGTCGACAACCGTTCCGCGGTATCTGAGTTCCGTTCTGAACTCATAATTCGTGCCGAGATAGTCGAGCGCCGCAACGGCCGTAACCATCTTCTGCGTAGAAGCGGGGCGCAAACGGAACTTCTCGTTATGGCTATATATAACCGAATCGGCATCCAAATCCCACACCATAATTCCCACCTGGGTAGACTTGAAGAGCTTGCCGTCAAGCAGTTTGTCTATGCCTGCCTGTATATTCTGCGGCCAGGGCAGGTCTACCGGCGCGGGAGCGGCCACCACAGTGTCGGCATCAAGGGTGTCGGAATCCGCCGTTTCGTCAGTCAAAGCAATGCCGCCGGCATCTTCTACTATTATTAAGGAACTGCCGTCTTCGTCATGCTGAGCCATTGCCGGCATCACGACGAATGCTATAAGAAATGAGAAAAATACGGTTCTTATTGTTCTAAAATGTAATTTCATGCTTGCAAAGATAGTCTAAATTCGTCAAACTCCTTTGCTTTTAGGTCTTAAATGCCGGCGTAACGGGAAAAAAAGGCAGTCTTTGCGTGCTCTGTTACATATTTTTTGTAATTTTGCGCTGATTATAATCAAATAACCGTTATGGTATATAAGTATGATTTTCTTATTATCGGCGCAGGTGTTGCCGGTATGAGTTACGCCCTGAAAGTAGCCAGAGCGCATAAAGGTAAGATTTGTATAATATGCAAAACGTCATTCGACGAAGCCAACACCTCATTCGCCCAAGGCGGCGTGGCATCGGTAACCAATCTTGAAGTAGACAATTTCGACAAGCATATAGAGGATACCATGATTGCGGGCGACTTCATTTCAGACCGCAAGGCCGTGGAGCAGGTGGTGAGAATGGCTCCGGAACAGATAAAGGAGCTTGTGAAATGGGGCGTCAACTTCGACAAGAAAAGCGACGGAGAGTTTGACCTGCACCGCGAGGGCGGCCACTCGGAGTTCCGCATCCTGCACCATGCCGACGACACGGGTGCCGAGATACAGCGCGGACTCATGGAGGCGGTGCGCGCCAACAAGGACATCGACATCCGGGAAAATCACTTTGCCGTGGAGATTATCACCCAGCACCACCTCGGTGTGGAGGTAACAAGACGCACGCCTGACATAGAATGTTACGGGACATACGTGCTGAATCCCGACACACAGAAGGTGGACACGTATCTGAGCAAGGTAACGCTAATGTGTACGGGAGGCTGCGGAGCTGTCTATCAGACCACCACGAACCCGATAATAGCCACTGGCGACGGCGAGGCGATGGTGTATCGCGCCAAAGGAACGGTAGCCGACATGGAGTTTGTGCAGTTCCACCCCACTGCCCTTTACCATCAGGGCGAGACCCATCCGGCTTTTCTCATCACCGAGGCGATGCGCGGATATGGCGGCATATTGCGTCTGCCAAACGGCGATAGCTTCATGGAAAAGTATGATGAACGCCTTTCGCTTGCGCCACGCGACATCGTTGCGCGCGCAATAGATAAGGAAATGAAGATTCACGGTCTGAGCCACGTGTGCTTAGACGTTACGCACAAGAATCCGGAAGAGACAAAGAAACACTTCCCGAACATATACCATAAGTGCAAGACTATCGGTATCGACATAACAAAAGATTACATCCCCGTGCGCCCCGCTGCTCATTATATGTGCGGCGGCATCAAGGTTGACCTGAACGGATGTTCAAGCATCAAGCGGCTGTATGCCATCGGCGAGTGCTCTTGCACGGGATTGCACGGCGGAAACCGTCTTGCCTCTAACTCACTTATCGAGGCTGTTGTCTACGCTGAGACTGCGGCAAAGCACAGTCTGGAGCATATCGACGAGTATCAGTTCAACACCGAGGTGCCGGAATGGAACGATGAGGGCACCATGACCAATGAGGAGAAGGTGCTGATAACGCAGAGCGTGAAGGAGGTGAACGAGATAATGTCAAACTATGTGGGCATCGTGCGCAGCGACCTGCGCCTGAAACGCGCGTGGGACCGTCTCGACTTGATTTACGAAGAGACCGAAGCACTGTTCAAGCGTGTGAAGGCGAGCCGCGACATCTGCGAGCTCCGCAACATGATAAACGTGGGCTATCTCATCACACGATGGGCCATCGAGCGCAAGGAGTGCCGCGGACTGCATTTCACCATCGACTATCCGCAGCACGCATACGATAATAAATAAGGTGAAACTGCGTTATATTTGATACAGGACAATACAATATAGAAGAATTTCTATCAGCAGAATAGAATGGCAGAACAAACAAAGCAATGTCAAAAACTGATTGGCGACAAGCCACTCAGACTGCTAAACAACATAGATTATCCCTCCGACCTGCGGAAACTAAGCATCAACGACCTGCCGGAAGTGTGCGAGGAACTAAGGGAGGACATAGTAAGGGAAGTCTCGGAGAATCCCGGTCATCTGGCATCGAGCTTAGGTGTTACCGAGATTACGGTGGCTTTGCACTATGTATATAATACTCCGGAGGACCGCATAGTGTGGGATGTGGGGCATCAGGCCTACGGGCATAAGATTCTGACAGGCCGCCGTAAAAGGTTCTGCGAGAACAGAAAACTACACGGAATAATGCCTTTCCCATCGCCATTGGAAAGCGAATACGACTCATTCACTTGCGGACACGCGTCTAATTCCATATCGGCAGCACTCGGAATGGCTGTAGCCGCGCGGCTCACAGATAATCCCAATCGCCACGTGGTGGCTGTCATCGGAGACGGAGCGATGAGCGGCGGACTCGCATTCGAGGGCTTGAACAATGTTTCTTCAAGTCCTAACGACCTGCTTATCATCCTCAACGACAATGATATGTCTATCGACCGGGCTGTCGGAGGCATGGAAAAATATCTCTTGAATCTTGACACCAACGAGACGTACAACCGGATAAGATTCAAAGTTTCACGTTGGCTGAACTCAAAAGGACTTCTCAGCGACAACCGGAGAAAGGGCATCTTGCGTCTTAACAATGCCTTGAAATCGGCGCTTTCGCATCAGCAGAACATCTTCGAGGGAATGAACATACGTTACTTCGGACCGTTCGACGGGCACGATGTGAAGGAACTTGTGCGCATACTGAACATGATAAAGGACATGAAAGGACCCAAGTTGCTGCATCTGCACACAACGAAAGGCAAGGGATACAAGCCTGCCGAAGAGAACGCTACCGTGTGGCACGCACCGGGAACATTCGACCCAGAGACGGGCGAACGCATCGTTAAGGACACCAAAGGCATACCTCCGAAGTTCCAAGATGTGTTCGGCAACACGCTGCTTGAGCTGGCGGAGCTGAATCCCCGCATAGTGGGCATAACTCCGGCAATGCCGAGCGGATGCTCTATGAACATCATGATGAAGGCCATGCCCGACCGGACATTCGACGTGGGAATAGCCGAAGGCCATGCCGTTACATTCTCGGGGGGAATGGCAAAGGACGGTCTTATCCCCTTCTGCAATATATACAGCGCTTTCGCACAACGCTCGTTCGACAACATTATACATGATCTGGCTATACTGAATCTACCGGTTGTGCTGTGTTTCGACCGTGCGGGACTCGTAGGAGAGGACGGCGCGACGCATCATGGAGTATTCGATATGGCTGCGTTAAGACCTGTTCCTAACCTCACTATAGCAGCTCCCATGAACGAACACGAGCTGCGCAAGCTGATGTTTACGGCTCAGACAGAGGGCAAAGGTACTTTCGTGATACGCTATCCGAGGGGCAACGGGGTGCTCGTAGACTGGAAATGTCCGCTCGAAGAGCTTCCTGTCGGCAAAGGACGCAAGCTCCGCGACGGCAAGGATGTGGCAGTTTTGAGCATCGGAACACCAGGAAACGACGTCGCGAAAGCCATCGACGAACTGCAAGAAGAAGGCTGCGACATCAGCGTGGCGCACTATGATATGCGCTATCTGAAGCCCATCGACACCGAAATACTCACGGAGGTGGCGCAACGCTTCAAGCGCATCATCACCATCGAGGACGGTGTACGCGACGGCGGACTCGGAACAGCGGTTACGGAATGGATGAACGACAACGGATTCCACCCCGAAATCCACCGTATGGGATTACCGGATGAATTTGTAGAACATGGAACCGTGGCCGAACTGAAGCACATCACTGGCATTGATACAGCCGCAATTAAAAAAGCAATAAGACTATGAAAATCGTCATCGCAGGCGCATACGCTATCGGAACATACCTTGCAAAACTGTTGTCGCGTAACAATTACGACATAACACTGATTGACAGCAACATCGAAAACCTTGAGAAGATAAACCGGGACTTCGATTTGCTCACAATGGCGGCATCTCCTACGAGCCTCAACACGCTGCGAAAAGCGGGCGTGGCGGCAGCCGACCTCTTCATTGCGGTAACTCCCGACGAGAGCACCAACATGATGGCGTGCTCTATGGCGAAAGCTCTCGGGGCGCAAAAGACCGTGGCAAAAGTAGACAACTACGAATGCATAAATCCCGAAAACGAGGAGTTTTTCAAAAATCTGGGCATCAGTTCTCTCATCTATCCAGAGAGTCTTGCTGCCGTTGACATAGTAAACGGACTGAAAATGTCGTGGGTCCGGCAGCGATGGGATGTCTATCAGGGCGCTCTTGTGATGCTCGGAATAAAGCTAAGGGAGAGTTGCGAGATTCTGAACAAGCCGCTAAGGGAAATCAGCGGAGCCGATGACCCGTATCATGTAGTGGCCATCAAGCGCGGCATGGATACCATTATACCGAGCGGTAACGATGAGTTGAAACTCTATGACCTGGCCTATTTCATGACGACAAAGAACTACATACCTTATATAAGGAAGATTGTCGGCAAAGAACATTACGTAGACGTGAAGAACGTAATGATTATGGGAGGCGGTACAACGGCCGTGCGCAGCGTCAATATAATGCCGGAATACATGAACGTCAAAATTATCGAGCAGAACGAACACCGTTGTGAGGAACTCAACGAGCTGTTTGAGTCGGAAGATGCGCTTGTAATAAACGGCGACGGACGCGACCTTTCATTGCTCTCGGAGGAAGGAATCAGAAGTCATCAGGCTTTCGTCGCACTCACCGAAAACGCCGAAACGAACATTCTCGCCTGCCTGTCGGCAAAGCAGATGGGTGTAAGAAAGACCGTCGCAATGGTCGAAAACCTCGACTATGTAAACATGGCCGAGAGTTTAGATATCGGTACTATCGTAAACAAGAAGGTGATAGCGGCTTCGCACATTTATCAGATGATGCTCGACGCAAACGTCCACAATGTGAGATTTCTCATGACCGCCAACGCCGACGTGGCCGAATTTGTGCCCGTTCAAGGCTCTAAGGTTACACAGAAGCCCGTGAAGGAGCTTACCATTCCGCGCGGAATGACTTTCGGCGGACTCGTAAGAAACGGCGAGGGAATGCTTGTTTCCGGTAATACGCAGATTGAAGCCGGCGACAACGTTGTCGTTTTCTGCCACAACGCCGACGTGAAAAAAGTGGAGAAACTATTCATTTAACGCCATGCTGAACGCCAAACTCATATCAAAAATATTCGGTTCGCTGCTGCTCTTAGAAGCATCGCTGATGTCATGGTGCCTTTTCATGGCCATATATTATAAAGGTCAGGACACCTATTCATTCTTCATCTCAATACTGATAACCGTCATTTGCGGCGTGACACTGCGCATATTGGGCCGCAATGCCGACAACAACATGAGCCGGCGCGACGCTTATTTCGTTGTAACGGTGGCATGGGTGATGTTCTCTCTCTTTGGAATGATGCCCTTTATGATTGGGGGATTGACCGATCTGTCGTTTACCGATGCTTTCTTCGAGACCATGTCGGGCTTCACAACCACCGGCGCGACAATCATAGACGATGTGGAATCGCTGCCTAAAGGACTGCTCTTCTGGCGCTCGCTCACGCAATGGATAGGCGGACTGGGTATCGTTTTCTTCACCATTGCCATACTCCCGTCGATGGTCGGCGGTACGGTGAAGGTCTTTTCCGCCGAAGCCACCGGCCCGCTCCGCAGCAAACTGCACCCACGTCTCAGCACGGGAGCGAAGTGGATATGGGTTGTCTATCTTGTACTAACCATTGCCTGTATGTTCTGCTATATGGGATGCGGCATGGACTGGTTTGACTCCGTGAACTACGCCATGACCAGTACAGCCACGGGAGGGTTCGGTACTACCAACGGAAGTATCGCTACGTTCAGGTCTCCGGCAGAGGAATACGTCTGCACACTGTTCTGCTTCCTTTCCGGAGTCAATTTCACATTATTATATTTTGCCGTAGCCAAGTTGCGCATCCGCGACCTTTTCCGCAATGCCGAGTTCCGCTTCTATGTCTCTCTTGTTACGCTCATCTCCCTATTCATAATGGCAGAGCTTATCTTCCGCAACGGATACGACATAGAGAAGGCGTTCCGATGCGCCATCTTTCAGGTCGTATCGTTCATCACAACAACAGGATTGTATAACGACGACGCGGCCACATGGCCTCATGTCACGTGGGTATTGCTTGCCGTCTGTATGTTCTTCGGCGGTTGTTCAGGCTCCACGAGCGGCGGTATAAAGAGCATTCGCGGCGTGATGCTTTTGAAGAACATCCGTAATGAGTTCCGACAGATACTCCATCCCAATGCCGTACTGCCCTTGAAGATAAACGGAAGTAACGTGATGCAGTCCAAGCGCGTCACCCTCTTAGCCTTCCTCTCGCTTTATCTCGTACTCGCTTTCGTATGCTCTTTCACAATGATTGCATTCGGAATAGACAATACCAACTCCATAACCATCACCCTCAGTTGCCTCGGCAATGTCGGTCCGACGCTCGGACTGGAAATCGGCCCTACGATGTCATGGAGCCAACTGCCGGTATTCGCCAAGTGGATGTGTTCTTTCCTAATGCTTGTAGGGCGTTTGGAACTGTTCTCCGTACTTGTGATTTTCACTCCGGCATTCTGGAAGGACAACTGATTTTCAAGAGTAAGGGGCAAGAAGTAAGAAGTAAGGAGACTGTAGACTGGAGTTCAGGAGTTCAGACAATACTCCAATTCCCATCTACTGTCTCCTTTGTCGTATTCACATCTGCTGGTTCCTCCCCCTCTGAGGGGATTAGAGGGGGGCTTCTGAACTCCCGAACTCCCTGTCTCCAGCCTCCTTATTGTTGCACACCCACCCTACAAAGTGCGCAAAATGTAAGTTTTTTCTGCAAAAAATCCATAAAGTATTACTTTCCAATCAATGGGAAGTAATATTTTTTTTTAACTTTGCATTATCCTCAAACGACATCGCCGACACATTGCCAAGGCATAATGATGCACAACGAGGGGACACCACAGACAGTAATATAAAATCATATCCCATGAGCCAAAAGGTTATAATAACAAAGAATTTCAAGTTCGACTTGACAGAAGCGCTGGCAGAATGTGAACACGACCGAATCTTCATATTGGCAGACGACACCACACGTGAGAAGTGCATGAAACCGCTTAACGAGCTATTCTGCTTGAAAAATGCACACGTGATAACCATCGGCTCTACCGATACTAACAAGACTTTGGAAAGTATCGCCCACGTTTGGAAGAAACTTGGCGACGGCGGGGGAACACGCCACTCGTGCTTGATAAACCTCGGAGGTGGTATGATAACTGACCTCGGAGGCTTCGCCGCATCCACATTCAAGCGCGGCATCGACTTCATCAACATCCCCACCACCCTATTGGCGATGGTCGATGCGAGCGTCGGAGGCAAGACAGGGATCAACTTCAACGGTCTGAAGAATGAAATCGGAGTGTTCAACGACTCTAAATGCGTGATTCTCGACACTCATTTTCTCGAAACTCTCGACACAGAAAACATCCGCTCGGGTTACGCAGAGATGCTGAAACACGGTTTGATAAGCAACGACAAGATGTGGGCTGAGCTTGTATCATTCGACATCTGCGACCTCTCCACGCCCGAACAGCACGCCCAACTAAGCCGGATGCTGGCCGATTCTGTGGCCGTGAAAGAGCGCATCGTGACCGAAGACCCGCACGAACACGGCATACGCAAGGCACTGAACCTCGGTCATACCTTCGGACACGCATTCGAATCATGGGCTTTGAAGCGCAATCCCATACTACATGGATACGCCGTTGCGTATGGACTTATTTGCGAATTATACTTGAGTTCCGTACAGACGGGCTTCCCCACCGACAAGATGCGCCAGACCGTAAGCTACATCCGCGACATCTACGGCACGCTGCCCATCACCTGCGACGACTACGACGAGCTGATAGCCCTTATGCACCACGACAAGAAAAACCGTGGAGACGAAATCAATTTCACGCTTCTCGGCGACGTAGGAGACATCCGTATCAACCAGACGGCAACTGAAAAGGACATCAAGGAGGCTCTCGACTTCTTCTGTTTTTAGTCCACCCGCCGTTTCTTTTACGGTCTGTTTCATCCCATCACAATCTGCTTTTGCAAGCATTTTGAGCTTAACACTCAAGTACTCCGAGTGTAGTACTCAAGTAATTTGGGTGTAGTACTCAAGTAATTTGGGTGCAGTACTCGAGTATTTCGGGTGTAGTACTCGAGTATTTCGGGTGTAGTACTCGAGTATTTCGGGCTTGATTACTCGAGTATTCTGGGCTTGATTACTTGAGTATTTTGGGCTTAGTACTGCACAGTTCTGCGCGTTCTTTCCGTCAAGCCGCTATTTGCTTGAAAATCAACAAGATACAGACAGCATAAAATTATAGCTATAATTCCCTCTAATTGAGCCTGTTTTAGAGCAAATTATAGCTATATTTTTTCTTATTTGACTGTAGTTAGTTTTTGATTGAATATTAATTGCCATCCAAAAGGACTATGATTGCCATAAAATTCTATAGGAAGTTCCTCTTGAACTTGCCCGTTTCGGTCATTGGGATACGCTCCATATATATGTATTCGCGCGGTTGCCAAAACTTGGGCAAGACCTTTTCGCATATCAAACGCACCTCCGCAGTATCATTCGATTGCGTCACCAGTACCACAATCTCACCAAACTTAGGATTTTTCTTCTTACTTATGACAAAGGGAACAGGCAGATGAGGACGCAGCAAACGCTCCACTTCCTCGGCTTGAATCTTTATTCCGCCAGAACAAATCACGTTGTCTTTGCGCCCGAGAATGCGGAAACCGCGGCCGTCGGGGGCTATCTCGGCAATGTCGTTGGTAGTCAATGGTTCGGCACAGACAAGCGGAGCATTTATCACCAAGCAACCGTCGGCATTCAGCGACACGCTGACCGATTCGAAAGGCACGTAATACGGACTTGCATCCGCACCGTTAATGCGCCGCAAGGCAATATGCGACAAGGTCTCGGTCATGCCATACGTGCTCCACACCGCATGGGGAAAGGTCTGCAACCGACACTCCAATCCGTCGTCGATTGCGCCTCCGCCGATTATCAGATGGCGTGTCTTACGAAGCAACTCCGCCTCCTCTGCCACCTGCAAACTGTTATATACCTGCATCGGAACCATCGCGACGAGGTCGAAACCGCCATCGGGGAAAGTGTCGGGACGACTTACGAACGATGCCATCGGATGTCCGCAAGGCTCTATTTCCGTCAGTTTCAGTCCGCGCTCCACCGACCGCACCGCCATCATCTTGCCCGCGATATAGTCTAACGACATACAGAGCAGAGCTGTGTCGCCGCCGTGCAAGCCGAGGAAATCGCACGTGATGCGCGCGCTGTTCAGCATCCTCCGCTTCTCAACCCACATCGGCTTGGGTGCGCCTGTGCTTCCGCTGGTGTGCACGAGCAGCCTGTCCGAGTCATTATTCCATTCTTCTAAAAACTGTTCTAATGTCATATTGCCTTTCACTAAAATCCTTTTGCAATGTTATATATACAAAAAACTCTCAACAATAAAAGTAAGACAATCTTAATAGAATGGATATTAAGGTTCCGCCATTATCATATTTGTACTATATTTTACGGTGTCCTGACTCGCAGTTGTAATACGGAGATTTCCCATATTGCCATTAAGTGGAAAATATTGATTATCCCAATTCCCAGCCGTGAACTTAAAAACTGCCGGCAGTTGCAGTTTGAGGTCGATCGCTCTGCTATGTTCTCCGTTTTCTTTCATCTTTATCACATTAGGCTGCCAATCGCCCAACGCCTTCTGATTGCCTGTGATATATACATCGCCCACAATGTCGTTGCCTTCTATTTCGATATGGAACGGGTATGACGTACCCCGCGGAGTGGCATCACATTCACCCCGGAACGATAGATATGCACCAAAAGCAGGTGGCAAGGAATATAGCTGCGTCTTATCATGTTCCACATTCGGATAGGTTGCAGTCATTATCTTTAGATTATCCGATACAGGTTTCACACCATTGTTTATATAGTCTTGTACACCATACCATGCCTTTCCCCAATCTCTGCTTTTGTTAAATGATGGATTTTCAGGTTCATCTGCCATCGTTATATAAACAAAACGCGGCTCTCCGCTTCGTGTGAAATCATATTTTAGGAAATCGTTTGCGAGCCTGTTGTCATCGTAACAGAGATTCGGAGACATGGCAATAACATCGTCAAACAGTTCTCCATTCACCACACAATCAAGAACAAAGGATGCGCTAAGCGAATGTCCGATGCCGAGAGTATGGCCGGATGTGCGGTAATGCGAATTGATATATGGCATCAACTCGTCCTTCAGAAAAGCCTTCAAATCCTCAGAATTTCCGTGATACCTGCCCTGAAACAGCCCCTTGCCCATATCCTTTTGTGGCATGGGCGTGTAGTCATTGTTGCGCGCATAGACAACATCGCCATTCTCAATAATTGTAGGAGAACAGATGCCGACAACTATAAAGCCTCTTAGGTTTTCGTCCATCTGCTGCATTTGATAGTGTAGCAGCGAAGTTACGAGGTCGAAATTAGAACGCTGCTGACAGTCAAAAACGTAGACAACATCATAGTGCGTGGTCGTTTCCGTATCATAATAAAACGGGGTATAGATAAGAACCGGTCGCTTATGCTTGAAGTGTGAAGACTCCATGTCAATACGTTCAACTCGTGCTATCTGCTGCGCAATAGCGGAAAAGAAGCTCATGCAGAAGGCAATGATCATTAATAACTTTTTCATATTCATTGTTTTCGTTGTTTAAGGACTTTCGTTCTTCTAAAATATTTACACCGCAAATGTAATCATTTTATGGAGCTTAACGGTCATAATCACGTGTAATTATGTAAAAAAACGTTAAAAACAACATTCTAAATGAATGCGAACAAGAGTATCTCACCCTATCCTCTGATGCTAACCATAATGATTTGCATGACTAATCAGGACAAGTCCACAGCTCGTCACCCCTTATCTCGAGAGGCATGGGGATGTTGTCGGTGAAGAGAAGTCCCGTTCCCAAGCCCTGCGGCATGGTGATATGGGAGCCGTAGATGTGAGCGGTGAACTGCGCAATGGCGTTCAGTCCGATGTTGCTTTCGAGCGCACTGGTTATCCACGAGCCTATGCCGCGCTCACAGGCGAGCCTTATCCACTCTTCCGAACCGTACATACCGCCGTGCAGGGAGGGCTTCAGGATGATGTATGAGGGGCGGATGGTGTCGAGAAGTTCCGCTTTTTGGAGAGGCTCATTTACGCCAATCAATTCCTCATCAAGGGCTATCGGGATGGGAGAAGTCTTGCACAGACGTGCCATTTCCCGCCATTGATGCTGCTTGATGGGCTGCTCTATGGAGTGAATGTCATAACGGGCGAGCAGCTCCAAACACCCTGGCGCGTCGTCAACGGAAAAGCCTCCGTTGGCGTCCACACGCAGTTCAATCTGTTGCCGACTGAAATTCTCCCTTATGCGACGTATCAATGCAAGTTCTTTTTGGAAGTCGATAGCTCCAATTTTCAGCTTAACACAACGGAAGCCGAGCCTTATTTTCTCGTCGAGCCGTGCCAACATCTCATCGAAATTGCCCATCCATACGAGTCCGTTGATGGGTATGCCCACTTCGCCACGGCTGAACGGAGTGTCGAAGAGGCGCAGCGAACCGGCATTCAGATTGAGGAGTGCCGTCTCCAAACCGAAAAGCATCGACGGATAAGGACGCAACAGGTCGTAATCGATAGTGCCGGAACATTCAAAACGATCGCATATCTCACGCAACTTCACACCATATTCGGGTATGGCATCGCAACTGAGGTCGGGCAACGGAGCGCATTCACCAACGCCTTTACGCCCCGGACGGTTTTTATCTGTAATGGTGACGAACCACGAACGGCGTGTGTTATAGACACCGCGCGATGTGCCTGCCGGTTGCTTGAAGTGCAGGACGCGTTCCGATATGTCGATTTTGTAGTTCATTGCTTGGTGCTATATGGAGTTATAGGTGATGTTTTTGAGAGTGATATGGAGCTACAGCAATTTTTTAATCCCCCCCTTGGGGGGCAGGGGGCTACGGAAGAATCGGGTATTGGTCGAAGTCAGGCTTGCGTTTCTCAAGGAATGCGCGTCCACCTTCCTGTGCTTCGTCCATCGTGTAATACAGCATTGTGGCATCGCCCGCAAGCTCCTGTATGCCTGCCTGACCGTCGAGCTCGGCATTCAAACCCGCCTTTATCATGCGAAGTGCCAGCGGTGAGCGTTCCATCATAGTCTCGGCCCACTCCACGCACTCATCTTCGAGCCTGTCAAACGGCACGACTTTGTTTACAAGCCCCATGCGCTCAGCCTCGGCAGCACTGTATTGGCGGCACAAGAACCATATCTCGCGCGCCTTTTTCTGACCCACTATACGTGCGAGATACGACGAACCGAAGCCTGCATCGAAGCTACCAACCTTCGGACCGGTCTGTCCGAAGATTGCGTTTTCGCTCGCAATAGTCAGGTCGCACACCACGTGCAGCACGTGTCCGCCGCCGATTGCATAGCCGTTTACCATCGCAATAACCGGCTTTGGCAACCTACGGATCTGCATTTGCACGTCAAGCACATTCAGACGGGGCACTCCGTCGGTGCCCACATAGCCTCCGCGACCTTTCACGTTCATGTCGCCGCCCGAGCAGAAAGCCTTGTCGCCTGCTCCGGTGAGCAGCACCACGCGTATGTTTTGGGCTTCACGGCAAAAGGCGAAAGCCTGCGACATCTCCCAAGTGGTGAGCGGCGTGAATGCGTTACGGTACCTTTCGCGGTTGATTGTTATCTTCGCAATGTGATTATACTCTTCAAACAGGATTTCCTTAAAGTCGAAACCCTCAATCGTTTTCCATTCTCTTTTTGCCATATTCTTTTGTATTTTTAGCCCCCCTCTAATCCCCCCAAGGGGGGAAGACGCTATTGATATAAGATGGAAGGGGTGATATCTATATCTTAATCCTTTATTCTGGTATCCTCAATCCTCATTTTAACAGATTCACTTCGAGCAACACCGGGCACTCGCTCTCACAGGTAATGAACTTTGAAATCTTCTTTTTCATATTACCGATATCGGCTTTTAGGTACTTCACGCCATACTGCCGGCAGATTTCTTTAGCCGTGGTATTATGTCTGGCAGCGATATATCTGTCGCAAGCAGGACTCTCAGACAATCCTTTCAAGCCATAGAATATACCGCCACCGCCATTGTTCAGCAGCAAGATACGCAGCGAACCGTTGAGCGAAGTGTTCCAAAGCGCATTCTGATCATAGAAGAAACTGAGGTCGCCGATGACACAATAGGTCTCTTCCCCAGACAACGAGAAGCCGGCAGCAGTAGACAGACTGCCCTCGATTCCGTTGAGTCCGCGGTTGCAACAGATGTGATGCGGAGCGTGAAGACAGGCCAGACGCACCGCCATACTATTGGCGTAATGCACGGTGCAGTTTAATCTGTCAAGATCATACAGTTGGTCTTCAAATTCTTTTACGACCGCAGCCTGCGCCGTTGACGGTGTCTTTTTGAGCAACTCCTCTGACACGCGGCTCAGAAGACTGTTCCAACGCGATGCAAAATCAACCTTTTCAGATATATTATCTGATAAATCAGAAGCGTTAACACATGAGCAAGAATCCTCGTCAAACAAGCAGGATTCACGCTCTTCCATAATTTCGACCATGCAATTAAGCACATCCTCGCAACTGCCGACAACCACTTTCGACAGATTCATAAACGTATCTGTCACTGCTCCATCCTCGTTCATCACCCAAGTCTCGGCATTCCGGCACCTGCGCAAGAACTGTTTGAGCCGCTTGCTCACCACCATTCCACCTATATATATAATGAAATCGGGTGCAAACGCTTCTTCATCATTTTCTATCAAGGCCAAAGCGGTGTCGACACACGAGGCATCGCAAGGCACGGAAAGAGCTTCGGCGATTACGGGGATATAACGGTAGATTTCGTCATAGGGCAGCGTAAAGGTATCATGGAGTTTCATCTGCCCCAAGACTATCATTGGACGGTGCGACCGGAGCAATTTTTCCCGCACCTCACCGAGCAATGCCTGTGGATCCTTTCTACCGTCGAGGAAGGTTATCACGCGCTCGTCAGGCAGCTTTTCTGTGTTGAAACAGAACAGCGGTTCGCTTATCGGCACATTGATATGTACCGGACTGCCCCCGTATCGGCGCGTGGCGATAAGTGCTTCGTTCACCAATCGGTTGCAATACCAGCGTTCCGTCTCGTCTTTAGGTTCGGGAAGGCTCACCGACGCACGCACAAACCGCCCGAGAACACCGCTCTGCGGCAGCGTCTGACCATCTTGTTGGTCTATCCATGCAGCGGGTCTGTCGGCCGAGATAACCACTATCGGCAAGTGCTGATAATACGCTTCGGCCACGGCCGGCATCACATTGAGTACCGCCGAGCCTGATGTTACGCACACAGCAACGGGCAATCTGGTTGCAAGGACTAAGCCGAGAGCATAGAATCCCGCACTGCGTTCGTCGGTAACGGCATGGCACTGAATGCCGGGACATTCGTTCAAGTTATGCACTATGGGGGCGTTCCTGCTGCCGGGACACACCACCGCATGACTGACACCGTGGCTGACAAGCAGCGAAGTGAGTATGTTTACATTTTCCTTATTACAGAACATCTATCTATTTTATTTTCCGTTGAATATTATTTCCCTCATCGTCGCCATCTTGGCTACGGTCTCTTCCCATTCACTTTGCTCTTCGCTGTCCTTCAATATGCCGCCTCCGGCATACAAGTCGTAGCCGGCGGCGAGAAGTTCCATGCACCGTAGCGACACGAAGAGATTGGTCTCGCCCGTAATTGACAATTCACCGGCGAAGCCTGAGTAGTAACGTCGCGGAGCTGACTCGTTGCCGATGATGAACTGCCGGGCCTCGTCTTTGGTTATTCCGCACACTGCCGGCGTGGGATGGAGCGCACCTATGAGGTTGCCCACAGCCGAACCGTCATTCAGCCGAAAGCCGAAATCGCTGCGAAGATGCACGAGATTGGCCGCACGCGACGTGTTCGGGCCGTCTTCGGTTATGCCGACGGCGTAGCGTTCCAAGCATTTTCTTATATATGTGGCTACGTATCGCTGTTCCTGAATGTTCTTTTGGCTCCACCGTATGTCCTGGACATTGGCCGTGGAAGGGTTGTCGAAGCTAAGATTGTCGCCCTCGAGAGCCATAGTCCCGGCCAGTGCGACGGTATTCCAGTGGCCCTGTCCGTCGGAAGAAAGCAAAGTCTCGGGCGTCGCCATAAGCCATGTGCCGCTCTGCGGAGTGCTCACTAAGGCGACAAACATTCGAGGATAAAGACGGCAGGCACGTGCAAACAGCCCGACGGGAGACTGCCGTGGCGCATCGATATGCTCGCAACGGGCAAGTACGAGCTTACAGAACCGATTCTCGTTCAGAGCCTTATGAAACCGGCAGAAGTCCTCACCATAACATTCGCGCAATGTCGCAACATCAGTTCCGGCATCGCCCGTCTCTCTCATACTGCACATTCCATCGCACAGGCGCAGTATCTCCTTATCGCGGCTCACCTCGTCCTGCTCCATCACCTCCACCCAGTCGGGCTTCAACAGCAGCAGCGGTGTTGCACTAGTCTGGCAGAATGGCGCAAAGACAAAGCCCTCCCGACCGTTCAGTCCCTCGCAGCCGGATATGGTTTCCACGTCACCTTGCGTCTGCGCCATCACCCTCACGCACGTCTGCCGCGGCAGTCTGTATAAGGCAAATCCCGCCATTTACTTAGCCGGATTAAGTATATAGTTCGTCACCTGCACGGTAGAGATAAGGTCGCCATTCTCGTTGGTTATCTCAATATGCCACACATGGAGCGTATTTCCCTTGAACTGCAGTCTTCCGCGAGCCGTGACCGTGTTGCCCTCGCGCACCGCCTGCACGTGGTTTCCGCTCACATTGATACCCACACAACGCTTGTTGGGACACAGAGCCTGCGAGCCTACGCCGGCAAGATTCTCGGCAAGGGCAAGCGATGCGCCACCGCTCAAGAAGCCAAACGGCTGCCGGTTACGCTCGTCTACCTTCATCCGGGCCATACAGGTGTCAGGTTCCGGAGTAGAAAGAAACTCCATACCGATTGTCTCAGACAGTCCCTTCTTCACTCTGAGAGTCTTCATCACATATTCTATATCCATAATCTTACGTTTATCCTATCGTATTCCACAACGATATTGTCGTGTTGCAAAATTACTAAAAAACCACGAACCACACATTTTTTATCCTTATAAAAGGACTAAACACGCTGTTGATAAGTGTTAAATGAGCCTTGAAGGGCCTGATATTGAAGAGCCGGCGCCATGGGATTCACTCTTTTCCGCGCTTCAAAATGTGCTATGGACATTTCTTTTTATCATTTTTCCAATGCCTGTTCATGTACTTTATGTAACTTTGTAGGAAACACACACGACTGTGTTTTTTAAGATAATAATTCACATAAATTCAAGAAAATGATAACTATTAAAATTGAGCTGCCTCCTGAAATAGTGATGCAGACAGAGCGGGAAATCCATATAACGATGGATGGGAACGGAGTAACGAGTAACGTATGTAAAGCGGAGAAAGATGTATCGCTGTCTGCTTTCATCAGAGAAAGGATTGACAAGCTCTATGCCGGAGGGCATTTCCGCACGGCGGAGACATATAGTTCTGCCCTGAACAGTTTCACACGTTTCCGTGAAGGCAAAGACATTCCACTTCAGAAAATCACGCAGGAAACGATAAAAGACTATGAGTGCTATCTGAAGAAAAAACAAAACCTACCGTTACGGCCTAAGGTCTCATAGGTTAATTAAGTATAAATGCGCTTCATGGAAAACCAAAATTATAAAAATAGTTTTCTACTTCAACTTAATTAGACTACCTTTGCTTTATATAACCAGCAAAAGACTATGAGTATGAGACATTCCTACATATTATCATTCATGATGCTTATTGCATCGTCAGGCATCGCAACAAAAACTTCCGCTCAATCACATGATACGGAACATCTGCTGAAATACGGCGACATGAACAGTTGGGTGGTGCGCCATATTCATGAATCGGCCGTCATCGGCGGACAAACAAAGACCCTGTATGAAATCGGTCCTAACTCGACGATAGAGGGAAACAAGGCCTACACGAACAAAGGCGGGTCGCCGTGGGGCACGTCTAACGTGATGGCTAAGGTGATGGGAGTGGTGAAAACCAACTGCTCCGTGACGCGCGACAAGCACAACAACGGCTATTGCGCTAAGATGACAACGCACATCGAGAGCGTGAAGGTGCTGGGACTGATGAACATCAATGTGCTGGCTGCCGGCTCGATATTCCTCGGCAGCATGGCGGAACCCATCACGGGAACGAAAGACGGACCGAAGGCTCTGAACTGGGGAATACCGTTCAACAAGCGACCGAAGGCCGTGAAATATGACTACCGCGTGCAGGCCGTGGGCGGAAAGAGCCGCATCAAGCAGACGGGATTCAGCAAGAAGAGCACCGTTACCGGTCAGGACTATGCCATTACGGTACTGGTGCTGCAAAAACGGCACGAGGACGCAAAGGGAAACATAACGGCAACGCGCGTAGGTACGATGGTCGTGAAATACGGAAAAAGCACCAACGGATGGGTGAACGGCGCGACATACGAAATCCTCTACGGCGACATACGCAAGCACACGGGTTATGATGCATCGACAATGGGACTGCGGTCTACCGACTATGCAATAAACAGTCACGGCAAGAGCGTACCCGTTAAGGAGGTGGGATGGGCCTCGGCCAACGAGACTCCGACACATCTGGCACTGCAATTCTCGTCGAGTCACGGCGGAGCTTACGTGGGTTCGCCGGGCAATACGTTCTGGATTGATAACGTTAAACTTGTGTATTAACGTCCGATGGACTCATCGGCAAATAAGTATCGAGACTTCGTATATATATAATAAGGTGTAAAAAGCATGACAAGGTTTAGCGCATTTCTAATCATTGCGGGCTGCCTGACCGTCTCAACGACAAGCATACAGGCCGCTCCAGGCAGCAGACCGGTGCAGGTCTGCAACACTCTTGCCATGCAAGACCCACTTTCCCCTCCCGATACCGTCCACGCATCAGCAGCCAACCTCACTACAGACTCGACGGCAAGCGAGGGCAAACCGAAGAAGAAAGACCTGATAAACCGCTTTCTCGACTACTTTAACGATGCCAACAAGGCAAAAAAAGACAAGAAATTCGACTTCAGTATAATCGGCGGTCCGCATTACAGCACCGACACGAAATTTGGTGTCGGTCTCGTGGCAGCAGGACTTTACCGCACTGACCGACAAGATACGCTGCTGCCACCGTCCAACGTCAGCATCTTCAGCGACATCTCTTCGGTGGGTTTCTACATGATTGGAGTGCGCGGTACACATATCATGCCGCGCGGAAAATACCGCATAAACTACACGACTTACTTCTATTCATTCCCTTCAGACTTTTGGGGAATGGGTTATGCCAACGGCAACAACGACGACAACAAAAGCGATATGAAACGCTTGCAGGCACAGGCGCAGGCTTCATTTCTCTTCCGCATTGCTCCAAACACTTATCTTGGACCGGCCATTGCATTCGACTATATCAAAGGAAAGGACATTGAACGGCCGGAGCTGCTCGAAGGAATGGACACCGAGACGACAAACTTCGGAGTGGGATATTCCTTTGTTTACGACTCGCGCGACGTGCTGACAAATCCTCACGAAGGCCTTTACATAAACCTGTTGCAGTATTTTCGTCCGGGATTTCTCGGCAACGACTATCACACGAGTACCACAACCATGCAATGCGACATATACCGTCGGGTGTGGAAAGGAGGCATCTTGGCTGCCGATGTGCGCGCTGAGGTGAACTTCGGAAACCCTTCTTGGGGCATGATGGCAAAGCTGGGCAACTCTAATTCCATGCGCGGCTACTACGAAGGACGCTACCGGGACAAGCACAAGATAGAGGTTCAGGCGGAACTCCGACAGCACGTTTGGAAGCGAAACGGCATCACCGTGTGGGCAGGAGCAGGCACAGTCTTCGATGAGTTTGGCGCAATCAGGATGAGTCGCGTGCTACCCAACTTCGGCTTGGGCTACCGTTGGGAGTTCAAGAAAGATGTGAACGTGCGCTTGGACTATGGTTTCGGAAAGTCGGGACAGACGGGATTCATCTTCAATATCAATGAAGCGTTTTGAAAAAAAGGAAAAATGAGACTATTAAACAAAGCATATCAATGGGCGATAAGCCCTCGGGGAATTTTCTTTATCACGATAATGGTATTGGCAATACCCAATATCGCGCTATGCGTGACCGAGCGTATGTCGCTGCTTCGCGCCTCATGCAATGTCATTTTACCTTTGGCGGCCTACATACTGCTTATGTCTGCCAGCAAGAAAACAGGTAAAATGGTGTGGTGTTTGTTTCCTTTGATATTCTTAGAGGCGTTCCAACTGGTTCTGCTCTATCTCTTCGGACAGTCTATAATCTCCGTGGATATGTTCCTGAACGTAGTCACCACGAACGCAAGCGAGGTGAGTGAACTACTCGGCAACCTAAGTACTGCAATCATAATGGTGGTGATTATCAATGTGCCGCTGCTCGTCTATGCCGTCCGTTCCATAATACGCAAAGAAGAACTGAGGCGAGATTTCATTATCGCACAGCGCAAACGGGGCGCGGCTTTGTTTGCCGTCGGACTGTTGTTGCTCTGCGGATGCTACGCCACCGACAAGGACTACAGTGTAAGGAACGACCTCTATCCGGTCAATGTGTGCTATAATCTCTATCTGGCTGTGGAGCGTTCAAACGCTACGGCCAACTATGATAAGACTTCGGCCGGCTTCTCTTTCAATGCGAAACCGACCCGACCGGCCGACAAAAAGGAGGTGTATGTATTCGTGATTGGCGAGACTGCGCGTGCAATGAACTTCGGAATATACGGATACAATCGCGAAACGACTCCCCTACTCGCAAAGACCGAGGGACTGACGGTGTTTGAGTACGCCCTGAGCCAATCGAACACGACGCACAAGAGCGTGCCAATGTTGCTGTCGGCGGCATCGGCCGAGGACTATGACCGCATATATCGGGAAAAGAGTATCATCACGGCGTTCAAGGAGGCGGGCTTCTATACGGCGTTCATATCAAACCAAAAGCCCAACCGTTCGTTTATCGACATCTTCGGAAAAGAGGCCGACTACAGCCGGACGATAGCCGGCACGGATGCCAAGGGGCTGCATACGGACGACTTCTTGCTTATAGATGAACTTGATAAAGTTCTGAAAGAAGACCACAAAAAGCTCTTCATCGTGCTCCACACATACGGTTCTCACTTCTGCTACCGTGACCGTTATCCTCGCGAAAAGGCGTTCTTCCGCCCCGACGATGCCACGGAGGCGAAGGCAAAGAACCGCAACGAGCTGCTCAATGCTTACGACAACAGTATCAGACACACCGACGAGCTTCTTCATTCCATAATAACGCGCCTCACGGACAGCGGTTCTCTCGCTGCGATGGTCTACACTTCCGACCACGGCGAGAATATCTTTGACGACAGCCGGCACCGTTTCCTGCACGCGTCGCCCGTACCGACATACTATGACTTGCGCGTGCCGTTAATCATTTGGACATCGCCGGCCTACCGTTCCGACTGCTCCGGCATCGTGCGCGCACTCAATACAAATTGCAAGAAGAGCGTGTCTACAAACACATCGGTATTCCACACGTTGCTCTCGATAGGTGGAATAAGCACCCGTTTCCTTTCAGACAGTCTCTCGCTTGCCTCTCCCGACTATCAACCGGGCAAGCGTTACTTCCTGAACGACCACAACCGCGCCGTCTGTCTATCCCAAATCTCTCCTCGACTTCGACTTGGTGACGAGCCAAACACCCGTGAAGACGAGTAAGACGGCAAGTCCCTGAGCCGGCTTGAATACGCCGATACCCGTGAGGACTGACACGGTGACGGAGACAAGAGGCTGCACGTAGTTGTAGATGGACACCACTGTGGGGCGCAAAACCTGCTGGGCATTGACGATAAGGATGTATCCGATGAATGTTCCGAAGACCACTACGTAGCCTGTTTCAAGCCATGTAGTTAGCGTGATTGACTGCCACGGAATGGCGGCGACATGGGTTGCGGAGAACGGCCAAATGAGAATGGTGGCCCAAAGGAACATCCATTTGTTCACGGTGAACACGGAATAGCGGCGGACGAGCTTGCTGAAGAGCGACAGGAACAATGCGTAGGAGAACTGGGCACACAGCACGAGTATGTCGCCACGCATATCCCCCACTCTCGAATCGCTTGCGGCGACACTCGTAAGGATGAGTATCACGGCACCGCTACAGCCTATTGCCACGCCGCCGGCTTTCTTCAGCGTTATCGGTTCGTGCAAAATGATGAACGAAAGTATCATGGCGAATATCGGCATCGACGTGGTTACGATGCTGGCGTTGGCCGGAGAGGTGATGCTCAGGCCGATGGTGAAGCAGCATTGGTTGCAGACAAGGCCGAAGACGGCAGCCCCAGCCATAAGCAGACGGTCGCGGACGGGGATGCGCTCGCGTGGCATGAAGAGCGAAGCGAGCCAGAAAAGCAACGCGCCACCGGCCACACGGAACGATACCATTGTGATGCCGTCGATGCCGTGGAGCATCGCATCCTTGCCTACGGGAGCCATCAAGCCCCATATCGCACACGCGAAAAACATACTGAGATGGGCTAAAAGCGGTTTCTTGTTATCCATTTTCTTTTTTTATTTGTTTCTTTTCACAGTGCAAAGGTAGTCATTTTAGAAATAAATACATATCTTTGTATAAGATAAACTGCACTCGGCAATTTAAGAGTAAACTCTTATTGCACTCATTTGCATTATCTTTGTATTGAATAAAAACATACTTTCGGAAGTTATAGAAAAGGAGATACTAACCATGCAAGACTATGCTACATCAACAGGGGGAAAGACTAAGTATGCCGACTACATAGAACAGATAGAGATAGAGTCGCTATGGAGCGGTAAGAAACACATTGTCTGGAATCTCGACAGGAAAGTGAATATCCTGAGCGGAATAAACGGTGTGGGAAAAAGCACTATATTAAATAAGGTGGTGCGGGGCTTGTCGCAGGGCGGAGAGTTCCCCAGTCATCTGCTGAAGGGGGTGCATCTGAAGGTGAATCCGGCTGACGCGAAGTGGATTCGCTTTGATGTAGTGAGGTCGATAGACCGCCCCCTGATGAACTCGGACATGATTACGAAACTCGATTTGTCGCTCGCAACGGAGTTAGATTTCCAACTTCATCTGCTGCAACGCAAGTACTTGGACTACCAAGTAAACGTGGGCAACAGGATAATAAGCTGTCTTCAGAGCGGAGAACCCGACGCTGCGGCCAAAGCTCACGACTTCTCGCTGCCCAAGAAACGCTTCCAGGACATCATAGACGACCTGTTTTCGGAGACGGGAAAGAAGATTATACGCACCGAAAACGAGATACGCTTCTCGCAAATCGGTGAGACTCTGGTGCCGTATCAGTTATCGAGCGGCGAGAAGCAGATGCTCGTGATATTGCTGACAGTGCTCGTAGAGGACAATCAGAACTACGTTTTGTTCATGGACGAACCCGAAATCAGTCTGCACGTAGAATGGCAAAAGAGGCTCATCGACCTTATCTTAGAACTCAATCCGAACGTGCAGATAATACTGACGACGCACAGTCCGGCGGTGATAATGAACGGATGGATTGACAAAGTGACGGAAGTAAGCGACATCACGATGTAAGGCCGCTTCGCTCTCAGGGCGTGAAGGTGTAAGGTTATAAGGTGAAATTGCCTGAGAAAAAGGAAAAAACACATCTCGCCTGATAACCTGATAGCGAAGCGACCTAAAGACCTTAAAACCTGAAACAGTATGAAACGGCTGAAAGAACAGATTACATCAGACTACTTGAAGGCGGCGAACATGATGCGTTCTAAGTCGGCACGCCGGAGAATCGTGGCTTACGTGGAGAGCTACGACGACATTTTCTTCTGGCGGACGATACTGAGCGGATTCGAGAACGAAAGCCGTTATTTCGAGGTAATGCTGCCATCGCACTCCAATCTGCAACGCGGAAAAAAGTCGGTATTAATGAATCTGATTTCAAAAAGCGTGGGTGAAGACATGATTGCCTGCGTGGATGCCGACTATGACTACCTACTTCAGGGTGCGACGGAGATGTCGAAGACGGTCATCAGCAACCCTTACGTATTTCATACCTATGTATATGCCATCGAGAACTACCAGTGCTATGCGCCGAGCCTGCACAACGTGGCTGTATCGGTGACGCTCAACGACCACGCGATATTTGACTATACCGACTATATGAAGCAGTTTTCAGAGGCTATTTTCCCTCTTTTCGTATGGAGCATCTGGCACTATCGCAACGGAAGCTACGGGCATTTCACTATCAGCGACTTCAATAAGGTAATAGAATTGGCCACGTTCAAGAAAGGCAACCCCTACGATGCCATCGTCCATCTGCGCCATAAGGTGGGTCGGCGCATCGCTTCCTTGCAACGGCAGCACCCAAACGCTAAGGAGAGTTATATCGCATTGAAGGACGAACTGAAACAGCTTGGCGTTACTCCACAGACTACTTATCTTTATATACAGGGACACCATCTGTTCGACAACATCGTCGTGCCGATGCTGAAACGCATCAGTGACCTGCTTATAAGGGAACGCGAAACGGAAATCCACCGTACAGCGAAGCACAACACGCAACGGCATAACGAGCTGTCATGCTACAGTCACAGCACTGAACCTATCGTTCCGGCCTTGAAACGCAACGTTGGCTACGTTATGTCCGAGCCTTTCAAGCGGCTCTACAACGACATTCAGCGTTTCCTTGACGGGACTACAGCCAAGTTGACCAGCGAGGATGGAGGAGTGGAAATCACTCCCCTTCCGGCAGAAGCACCACCCCTTCCTGCTTCATACCGTCCATCATGATTTTCAACGGACGGGAGAAACGCACGTGACGCACGAACTCTGTCTCCTCAATAGCAGGCATGGCATCAAGCAATGCCTTGTTGTAGATGCCCTCGTTCTTATAAGGATTCACCGTGTAATAGCCCACGCCGAAACTCGTAAGGTTCTGGAAAAAGTGCGTACCCTGACTCGGATCGACACGGTAGTTGGGCAGTCCTTCCTCAACGATGACGCGCGCAGCACTGATATGCGGCCACTTCACGGGTATGCCGAGCCAATAGTCGCTCGAGCCCCAACGCCCCGGACCGACGAGAACGTAATTCTTTTCTTCGGCAACAAACTTACGGTTAATCCGCTCTATCTCGTCGGCAATCGTCGGATTGTTCATCGCCGTGAAGCTCTCCGAGGTCTTCACGTAAACCACATCCACCACATCCTCACTGATGCCGTGGCCGAGCGACATATGCGAACGAAGCAGACAACGGTCGTCGGGAATCTCGGCAAGGTTCTCATCAAGCACCTGTTTGGAGTCGACTATCGGACGAATCTGTAACAAATAGAACTCTCCCGTGCGGTCTTCGTTTATGTTGCAGGCAAATTCTATCTCCACCGGACGACGCATCGCACCCGCGCCGAGCGTCATCGACATCTGTAACAGCTCGGGAAGCGGGAACACATCCTGCTGAAGAACACCGCAGAAAGAGATAATCTTGCGTCCGCCTTCGTATATTCCATCACGTATCACTTGGTCATATGGGTCGAATGTCGAGGCGATATAGTTCAGCGAGCCGTGCTTGTCGGCCTCCTTCACCTTCAGTTTCTCAATGTTGAAGCCATCATCCACCTTAAAATCATTCGTTGCGTTATTCATGTTGAGCGCGTAGAACTGGGTCTGCGTCTGTCTTAGGGCTATCTCCATCTCGCTCATCTGCAACACCTGCGTGGGATGATATGGCGACACACGCAGCGTCTGACCGCCGTCGACGATATACTTTCCGAGTCCGAGGGCGAGGCTGGCGATACCGTCTTCGGTCTGCTCCTCACCTATCGGGTAGTAATTGAGCGACCGAAGCACGCCGCTGATGTTAGGATAATAATAGTCGCCATACTGCTTTCCTACCACCGCCTGCAATATCACGGCCATCTTCTCCTGGTCGATGACGTTGCTCGTGGCAGTCATATACGACTTTGAATCGCGGTAGTAGACCGACGCATACACGCCCTTTATCGCACTGGCAAGCATCCGCAGCATCTCGTATTTATCATCGAGATAAGGTATCATGTATGTGGAATAGATGCCGGCGAACGGCTGATAGTGCGCATCCTCGAGCAAGGACGACGAGCGGATGGCTATCGGGCAGTGCGTAGCCTCGAAGAACGCGAAGAAATCGCCCACCAGCGAATCGGGTAACTGGGCGCGGAGGAAGTGATTCAGTATCTCCTCGTCGGGCGCATCGCTAAGCGCAATGGGATAGAGATTGTTCGTTTCCATGAACTCATCGAATATGTCGGTACACAGAACGACCGTCTTCGGAATCTGCACCTTAGCGTTCTCAAACTTATTGAAGTCGGGATTGGTTTTTATTATGTTGTCGAGGAAAGCCAGTCCGCGGCCCTTTCCGCCCAAAAGGCCTTCGCCGATGCGCGCGAAATGGGCGTATTTATCAAACTTCTTACGGTCGAACACGGCCACCGTACCTATATTCTTCATGTGGCGGTACTTCACGATGGCATCGAAGATAATCTGCTTGTGGGCCTCAACGTCCTGCAACTTGTGCCACGTGATGTCTTTCAGGAACGCCGACACGGGGAAGATGGCTCGCGCGCAGAGCCAGCGGCTCATGTGGTTGCGCGAGATATGGCGCAGCATGGAGTCGTTCGGAATCTTGAAAATGTTGTCCTGAAGCTCCTTGAGCGTACTCACCCGCATCACCTCCTCATGCGTCTTGGGGTCGCGGAAGATGAAATCGCCGAATCCCATGTGCTCCTCCATAATCTTGCGCAGGTCGAGATTCATCGTCTTCGAATTCTTGTCTACAAAACGGAAATGCTCCGCCTCGGCTTTTTCCCTATTCACGGTCTCGGCACTCTGCATTATCAGCGGGATGTATTCGTCGCGCTTCCTGATTTCGCGCAACAGCCTGAAGCCCGCTTCCGGGTCCTTCACACCGTTCACGGGATAGCGCGCATCGCTGATAACGCCCAACGTATTGTCGGCATATTTCTCATAAAGGGCCATAGCCTCCTCATAGTTTCGGGCGAGCACCACCTTTGGCCTGCCTCGCATACGCATCGTGGCAGCATGGCGGTTGAGAGCTTCGGTGGAGAAACGCTGGCTCTGGAGAAGTAGATAGCCATACAGGTTGGGAAGTATGGAGGAGTAGAACCGAATACTGTCTTCCACGAGAAGAATCATCTGCACGCCCGCTTCGGCGATGTCGTGCTCTATGTTCATCTTATCCTCAATAAGTTTTATGATGGAAAGGATGAGGTTGGTGTTGCCCAACCAGCAGAAGACATAATCGAAAATGGAAAGGTCTTCGTGTTCCATCCGCTTGGTGATGCCGTGCGAGAATGGCGTAAGCACCACGCAGGGGATGTCGGGGAAGTCGGCTTTCACGGCACGTGCCACATCGAAAGCGTCGTTGTCTGCATTACCCGGCATACAAATCACGAGGTCGATATTAGTTGTCTCGAGCACCTTAGCGGCCTCCTCTGTCGTGCTGACCTGCGTGAACATCGGCGGATAGCGCAGTCCGAGCCCCATATACTCGTTATAAATCTTCTCCTCAACGCGCCCGTCGTCCTCCAGCATAAAGGCATCATACGGGTTGGCTACAATCAGGACGTTATATATACGCCGCATCATGAGATTCACGAACGACACGTCTTTCAACAGGCATTTACTCCATTGCTGTGGTATTTTCTCTTCCATTACTATTCCGTTATAATGTTTTTAATATATGAGAAGGCCCTTTCGAGACCATATCATAACGGTTGCGAAGATACAAAAAAAATGATAACGGTGCAAGAAACAACAGTCCAAGAAAAACATTACATCACAATTACATTACACAAAGAAAAGGATTACATCATGATTTTCTCATCATATTGCAAAACCACTGAGCCACAACCGCTTAGCAAAAAAGTGTTATTGCTATCTCATTTGAACATTTTTATTTTGCGGAACCAATGGTTTTAGCTAATTTTGCATATAAATAAAAAATAAATGCTATGAAGAAAATGAATTACAGAACTATTGCCTTTATCGCGGCAATCGCCGTGGTTCAGGCTGCAATGGCACAAATCCCAGAGGGCTATTACGCTTCGCTGAACGGCAAGAAAGGAGCAGCGTTGAAAACCGCCGTACATGAAATCATAAAGAACGCAAAGGTTCTCGACTACGGCTCGGGAGCGGGACATACATGGGAGGGGTTCTACTCCACCGACCGGACTGACAACAACGTGGTGATAGACCGGTACAGCAACGACACCCGCTACTTCGGAAGCAAAGGCTCGTCGGTAGGCGGAATGAACATAGAGCACTCGTTTCCGAAGAGCTGGTGGGGCGGAAGCGAAAATCAGGCGTACAAGGATTTATACAACCTGATGCCATGTGAGAAAAATATAAACAGCTCGAAATCGAACTATCCAATGGGCGAAGTAACAGACGTAAAGACTAATAACGGTTGTACAAAGATTGGAAAGGGAAACAACGGCTATCAGCTTTGGGAGCCTGCCGACAAATGGAAGGGCGATTTCGCACGCGGATATATGTATATGGCGACGGCATATCAGGACTTAACGTGGAAAGGTGGGCAAGATGCGAATATATTACAGCAGGGCAACTACCCCACTCTTAAACCGTGGGCCTACACCTTATATATAAAATGGGCTAAGGCCGACAAGCCCGACGAGATAGAGATAAAGCGCAACGATGCGGTGGCGAAGATACAAGGCAACCGCAACCCGTTCGTAGATTTCCCCAATCTGATGGAATATATCTGGGGCGACAGCATCGATTATGCCTTCGACATCAGCAAGACTGTAAAGTCGACCGACTACAACAACGGTACGACAACGCCTACGGAGCATGACATCTACTGCACGGACTTCACACAGGGCGAAGGCGGATGCTCTATCGCCAACATCAATGTACCAGCAAGCACTAACCCGATATGGATTCAGACCGGAGAATACGGATGGACAGGCACTGCGTATAAGAACGGCAGCGCGAATGCCGCCGAGGCCGTTCTCTATACTCCAGAGATTGACCTGACGGAATACACGGACATTAACCTCACGTTCACTCATGCCGTGAACTACGCATCGAGTTCGAAACCGGCCGACATTCTCTCTGTGGAGGTAGTGTGCGAGGGCACGACCACTAAGCTGTCGGGCATCACATGGCCTGCGGGCACGTCGTGGAGCTTCAACAAATCCGGCGACATCCCACTTAATGCGCTCTCCGGAAAGAAGATAAAGATAGGCTTCCGATACACGTCAACAAGCTCAGTCGCCTGCACATGGGAGATAAAGGAAATCTCGATAACAGGCACAAAGAAGTCTACCGGCATCACCACTCCATCGGTAGAGAAGTCTGACAGGCCCGACTTCACGCGCCCGTATGATGTCTACTCCATCAATGGCAGTCGACTGGAATCCGTCGGCGACGAGGCCATCGTGATTATCCGGCAGGACGGACGCACATGGAAGATCATGAATAGATAAAAAGACTTTCCAAAAAACAAGAGAGCCAGCGGCTCAGAGGAAAAGTACTGGGGATGTTTTTTTGTTTCATAGTATTTTGTATCTTTGCATTATGAACATGCTTGAACAATTAGCCCGTC
>ERZ779852.117-NODE-117-length-87814-cov-7.738785_pt1 | contig 87814 bp, 60 predicted proteins | sample MGYA00511559_ERZ779852 | MGnify/ENA primary metagenome ERZ779852 (study PRJEB29588, sample SAMEA2157977) | human gut metagenome | biome: human gut; feature: human-associated habitat; material: faeces | place: Denmark | collected 2008/2010 ...
GCAAGCTCTCGTCGCTCTGCATTCGGTTTGCACTGACATTGCCCTTACAGGGCGCAGCGGCCTCAAAATCTCCGAATGATAACTGAATTTTTGTTATAAACATATTCTCACACCTTTTTGCTACTGATCCTAGAGAACCGGTATTTTTCATACAAAAAAGCCATGAAGCCGTCGTGCAGGGAGGAAGCTCGCCTGTATGACGGATTCATGGCTGAATGCTGTAGCGTCACGGTGGTGCATGAAAGGCCGATTAGCGTTTCATGAACTCGCGTACCCTTTCGATGGGAATGCCGAAGTTAAAGTTGTCCGAACCGTTGAGTTTGGCAAAGTTCACGCCAACCAGGTTGCCCTCGGTGTCGATTACCGGACTGCCGCTTGAACCCTGCACGGTAGCTATGTCGTAAAGAATGCGCTGCCCGTCAGAAAGTTGCGTAACCTTTCCGCCCGTCATCTGCACCTGAATGCCCGCTTTGGTAGTGGCCAGCTGCGGTCCGGCGTTGTAGCCCAACATATACAGCTGCTGCCCCATTTCAAGAGGGTCAGATTCGCTAGGGATGGCAAAGACGTAGGCATTCTGGGGTGTTTGTTTGTTCTTTAATTGAATCAAAGCCAAATCAACATCGGGTTTATCCGACACGCGAATAATGACGCAAGGATTCTTCTGCAAAAAGTCTTTTTCGCCCGTTACGTGCGTATCGTTGTAGGCAATGCCGAGTTCGCAAACCGAACTGATGCGCAACTGTCGCGGATCGTCGAGCGCGCTAATCTGACGAATCAGGTTTTCCACTTCGCTGTACGCCTCGCGCAGCTCAGCCTGTTGTTGGGCAATCTGGTTCAGCTTTTCCGTATCGTCGTATAAGGCAAAGTCGCTGCCCATGTAGTAACAGCCGGGTTTCATGTTTTCTAACCGGTTGTACTCATCGCTCAGCTTCTGCTTGATGATGCCGTAGTACATGGCTATGGAGCGCAGCAAATTCCGGTAGCCCGTTTTAATTTGCTCCTCCTCAATGTAAGGTTGCGCCACGTGGCGGTTGGTCATAATGAGCCCTTTTTCGTCGACAAAGAAGCCCGTTCCCGACATCACTGAGCAATGTTTGCTGATTTCAGCCTCGTTGTCGGTGACATTCGCCAAATTACCTTCGGCATCAACGCCCGAAAAGTATAGCACCTCGTTGTTGGGCAGTTGTAGCCGGTAATAGAACTTGTTGAGAATCAGCACTGAACCGCTTTTGGTCAGGTCGAAAAGCTCGGCCTGCGTCATCTCGCGCGAACACGACGAAAAGAGCAAGGCTACAAGCGTAACTAAGGACAATAGGTGTTTCATGCAATCAGTATTTAGGTGTGTGCATTTTATCAAGATGTTGAAAAAAAGAATTCCACATCGTATAATTCGAAGTCGTCTAAACTTTTCTGACGAAGATTGAATTTCATAAAAGTTCAGACGACTTCTTCTATAATTAAGAAACGTGACGCACGCTGATGCCACACGCTATTCGCGCGCACCGCTCTGCTTCATCAACTGCCGTACGGCCTCGTCCTCGCCCACAATCCACATGGCATCGGCGCGACAAATCAGGCGGTCGGCAGTAGCCGGCACAATGTTTCCTTCGCTGTCTTCAAAACCAACGACCGAGCAGTGGAACTGCGAACGAATGCCGCTGAGGCGCAAACTCTTGTCAATGAACGAGCTGCCGTCGTGCAAAATAACGCGGCGGAGCTGCAAGCGGCTGTTCGACAGGGGCAAATCGGTATGTTCCTGCGTCAGTCGCTGCGCAAAGGCCTGCAAGCTGTCGTCGCTGCCGATAGCCTCAATGCGGTCGCCCGGAAAAATCATGGCATCGCCATCGGGCACATTCTGTCGGTGCGCCCCGCGCACAATGGCGGCAATCATCACGCCGTCGCGATGGCTGAACTCCAGTTCGCGCAGACGTTTGCCTGCCCATGCCGAATCATCGGGCACGTCAAGTTCGGCAATGTGTATGTTGCGGCTGGTAAGTCGGCCGGCATATCCCGGTTCGGTGGCAGCATCGGCCCGTGCCAGTGTTTCGCGCGAGCGAAGGTTCTGCAGGAAAGTACGCTCCAGTTTGATACTCGTCCATTTGATGCGGCGCGACACGATGAACAGTAACATCACCACAAGCGCCGTGGCAATGTGGAAGTACCAGCGGAAGGGCGAAAGAAAGTCGAGTACATAATATATAGTAGCAGCAGCTATGCCATAGCGTATGCCAAAGGTAAAACAAAGACTCACGCGATGAAATTCGCCACGCAACCACAGTTGCTTCCACTCCTCCGAATGATTTTTGCGCATAACGATGGCACGCAGAAAAGGCGATGCGGCCAACAAGGTGAGCAAACCGCAGCTGATGTTGCCCGGCCAATGGCCAAAGGCACCCCGACACAGCGGCAGCAACACGGCAAAACTGATGGCAATGACGCCGATGCTCAGCGTGAGGTAAGCCCCCACCTGGCTGACGAGTGCTGTGAGCAGTTTGCGCCAAAGCCCCGTTTGTGCCTTGGCCGTGGCCGTGTTCTTTCCGTGTCGTCCGCGTTCGCTCAGGTGTTGCACCACCTGGGCAGGCATGATGCGTTCAAAGGCATCGGCCACAGGGCGGGCGGCACGAATCATGTAAGGCGTAAAGAAGGTGGTGATGATGCTCACTGCCACCACAACGGGGTAAAGAAAATCGTCGGTAACATGGAGCGAAATGCCGAGTGAGGCAATGATAAAGGCAAATTCACCAATCTGTGCCAGCGAAAAACCACCCTGAATGGCAGTGCGGAAGGGTTGACCCGAAAGCAGGAAACTGGTGGTGCCAAACACCGCCTGACCCAGAATGATGGCTACGCACAGCACAACGATGGGCAGCCAGTACTGCATGAGCACTTCAGGGTTGACCAACATGCCGACCGACACAAAGAAAATGGCACCAAACAAGTCCTTGACGGGCGATACCACGCGCTCAATGCTCTCTGCCTCAACGGTTTCGGCCAATATACTGCCCATCATGAAGGCACCGAAAGCTGAACTGTAGCCGGCCTTGTTGGCAAAGACCACGAGCATAAAGCAAAGGCCGATGCTTACAACCAGCAGGGTTTCTTTGTTCATCCAGCGGTGGGCTTTGCGCAGAAACGAGGGCACGACATACACACCCACCACAAACCAAAGAATAAGGAAAAAGCCGAGTTGGAAAAGGCTGCCTACGAGCTCAATGCCCTGAAACTGGCGGCTCACAGCCAGCGCACTGAGCACCACCATGAGCAAAATGCCGAGTATGTCTTCGAGAATGAGCACGCTGAGTACTTCGCCGGCAAACTTTTTTTGCCGCAGCCCGAGGTCGTCGAAGGCTTTGTAAATAATCGTGGTACTCGACATGGCAAGCATACCGCCGAGGAAAAGGCTGTTCATGGCTCCCCAATGAAACAGGTGCCCCACGGCACTGCCCACACTCATCATGCAAAACATGACGCTGCAGGCGGCAATGATGGGCCCCACGCCCATCTTGACAATTTTTTTAAACGAAAATTCAAGTCCGAGCGTAAACATCAGGAAGATTACGCCAATGTCGGCCCAGGTTTGTATGCTCTCCATGTTGCTTACCGAAGGGGTGTAGGGCATGTGCGGCCCGGCCAGGAATCCGGCCACAATGTAGCCCAGCACAAGAGGCTGCTTGAGCCGCTTGAACACCAGCGTCACAATACCGGCGGTAATGAGAATGAGGGCAAGATCGGAAATAAAGCTCTCCATTTTTCAAAAAAAATAGCTTAGTAGGAATGTGTAATATCTGCTTGATGCCGATAAGTAGGTGTTCAAAATTATTTTTACATTTGAATTGCGTTATTGTGTCGTAGTTGTTTGTTCTGTGCGAAGGAGCATAGCGGGCTATGTGACTGAGCGCAGGGCAAACAAATGCGGTGCAAGAACGTAATGCAAAGTAAAAATACTTCGATAGAATTATATAAAATAATTTTGAACACCTACTTAAATATAAATGACCAATTACTGAACGGTAATCAAGAAGTAGTTCTTCTTGCCGCGCTGAACGAGCAAGTACTTACCATCAATCAAGTCGTCGGTCGTGATTTCGCGGTCGAAAGCTGTCAGTTTTTCCTTGTTCAGGCTAACGCCACCGCCCTGCGTGAGCTTACGCATTTCGCCCTTTGAAGCAAAGCACTGCGTAGTTTCAGCAAAGAGGTCAACCGCCTTGGCACCGATAGCCTGGTCGGCCGACACCTCGAAGTGGGGCACACCGTCGAACACGCTGAGGAACGTGTCCTCGTCGAGTTTCAGCAAACTCTCTTTCGTAGCCTTGCCGAAAAGGATGTTCGAAGCTTCGAGCGCCATTTCGTAATCCTCGCGGCTGTGAACCATGCAAGTCACCTCCTCGCCCAAACGCTTTTGCAGCATACGCTGGCCGGGGTCGGCACGGTGAGCCTCGATGAGGCTGTCGATTTCCTCGTGCGTGAGCGAAGTGAAAATTTTGATGTAGCGTTCAGCCTCTTCGTCCGATACGTTGAGCCAGAACTGGTAGAACTTGTAAGGCGTGGTGTAGCGACGGTCGAGCCATACGTTACCCTGTTCCGTTTTACCGAACTTTTTGCCGTCGGCCTTGGTAATGAGCGGACACGTCAAGGCGTAAGCCTCAGCTTCAGCACCGAGCGTGCGGCGAATAAGTTCCGAACCCGTAGTAATGTTACCCCACTGGTCAGAACCGCCCATTTGCAAGCGGCAGTGCTTCGTTTGGTACAAGTGAAGGAAGTCGTAGCCCTGAAGGAGCTGGTAAGTAAATTCAGTGAATGAAAGTCCGTCGCGTGCTTCGCCGTTGAGGCGTTTCTTCACGCTGTCCTTGGCCATCATGTAGTTCACGGTGATGTGCTTACCCACCTCGCGGGCAAAGTCAAGGAAACTGAAGTCCTTCATCCAGTCGTAGTTGTTGACCAACTCAGCTGCGTTAGGCGCATCTGAGTCGAAATCGAGGAAGTGCGACAGCTGCTTTTTGATGCAAGCCACGTTGTGGCGCAACACCTCCTCGGTCAGCAGGTTACGTTCGGCGCTTTTGCCCGAAGGGTCGCCAATCATACCCGTTGCACCTCCCACCAGTGCCAGCGGCTTGTGTCCGGCACGCTGAAAGTGGCGGAGCATCATCACTGAGCAGAGGTGACCAATGTGAAGCGAATCGGCTGTAGGGTCAATACCCACGTAAGCCGTCACCATTTCTTTTTCAAGTAATTCTTCGGTGCCCGGCATCATCTGGTGAAGCATGCCGCGCCATTTCAATTCTTCAACAAAATTCATCGAATGAGTTGCTATATATATAATGATGATTAAAATGCAATTTCACGTTTGGCCGCCCCCTTTTATCTGCCGCATTTTCGGCAAAGACAAAGCAGCAAAGCAGCCAGCGTTTGTGCAAAGTTACGGATAACAAACTTGATACGCGAAGAAAAATCGAGTTTTATCCCCGATTTGCCGCAATGTAGCCGTTTTTTTACTTCCCGAAAGCCTCAAAACGTGCATCAGCGTCGGCCGCATCGTCGGTTTCGTGTCGGCGGTGTTCGGGCGGCGTCAGCGCGTAAGCCTCCGGGTTGTACCGCTTGCCGAAACTCAAATCGAAGCCCGCCCTCAGCAGTTGCTGCGCCAAAGCCGGTTTGCCGCGGAAGCCATGCACCGTCCAGGGCGTGTGGGGGCGAAGCAGTTTGCGCAGTTGCAGCACGCGGTCGAAAGCCCTTACCACATGCAGCACCACGGGCAAACCGTATTTTTCGGCCCATGCAAGCTGTTCTGTCAGGTATTCGGTTTGCACCTTCAGGTCGGCTCCCCGCAGCGCATCGAGTCCGCATTCGCCCACCGCCACCACCTGCGGATGGGCAAGCCATGCAGGCAGACGGTCGAGCAGTTGCCGGGCGAGTAGGGGGGTATCGGTTTGCCAAGGGTGCAGCCCTACGCTATACATCACCCCCTTTCGCGCCGCAAACGTTTCGGGGTGCAGCAACACTTCGGGTGGTAAACACACCAAGGCCTTTCCGGGCGGAGCCATCAGGTTGTGGGTATGGAAGTCGAAATCGTCCGACGGTGCTTCGGGCAGGAGCAAGCGCCGGGGGGTATGGGTAGTTGTCATGCGTGTATGTTTTTGAAGTCGTCTGAACTTTTATTCTGGGTGAAAGGTGGGGGCAAAGGTAAGGGAAAACCGCTAAAAAGCGGAAAGATAAAATATAGTTAACAAAAAGAATAAGTTCTTTCTCTTTTTACCAAATCTTAATTCACAAATTTTGTAACATATAGCTTTTATCCGTACCTTTGTACCACATTTACGTGGAAAACAGTACATAATCAATAAATTCACTCACTAAAACGTTCAATTTATGAAGAAAACACTACTCTTTTTGTTTGCCTTCGTACTGGCAGCCGTGAACATGGTGGCTCAGAACGAGGTAGTAATTAAATGGGCAGGTGCTGACGCTTGGACTGCCGGCGAAGCTAATACGCTGCAGTATGTACAGGACCCCTTCACCGTGACATTGGCCAAGGCCGAAGGTACAACTGCTCCTGCTGTCAATGCAAGTAAAAATGATGCACGCGTTTATGCCAAAGGTACGGTAAACGTGGTTACTAAGGGCGAGAACATGACGCAAGTGGTGTTTGCTGTTTCGCAAAAAGGTACAGAACAGTTGGCCAAAATCACTGCCAATGTGGGCGAAGTAGTGGTAAATGCCGATGCCCAAACCGTAACCTGGACGGGCGCAGCCAAGGACGTAACCTTCACGGTTGGCGAAAAGGCTGATTTAGGTACTAAACCCTCCAAAGCCGGACAGCTTTGCTTCGACAACATCACTGTTGTTGCTGGAGGTACCGTTACTCCCAGTCCTGAGCCTAATCCTGAGCTCAATCCCGAACCCCAACCGCAGCCCAATGAAAAGGCTACTATCTTTTCCGAACTCTTCAACGTAGGACAGGGCGACTTTACCATCGACAACAAGGTCATGAACGAACCCTTGACTTTCGTTTGGAAGGCCGACGAAAAATATGGCTACATGAAGGCTTCTGCCTTTGCTAATAAGGTTGCTTATGCTTCAGAAAGCTGGCTCGTTTCGCCCGTTATCGACTTGACGCAGGCCAAAGAAACCGAACTCAGCTTTGACGAGGCTGCAAACTTCTTTAAGGGCCTTGATAACTTCAAAGCTGCTTGCTCGCTGAAGGTGAAGGAAGAAGGCGGCGAATGGACCAACGTGGCTTACAACGTAGCTGTCGAAGGCAATTCATGGACGTTTGGCACTGCTACCGCCGACCTCGCTGCTTACGATGGCAAGAAAATTCAGTTGGCTTTTGCCTACACTTCAACAGCCGAATTGGCCGGTACCTGGGAAGTTAAGAACCTTTACGTAAAGGCTAAAACCGACAAGGCTCCCGTAGTAATCGAAGCCCCTGTGTTCACTCCCAAGCAAGGTACTTACATGGACAAGGTGAGCGTGAGCATCGCTGCTGCCGAAGGCCTCAAAGTTTACTACACCCTCGACGGTTCGGAACCCACCACCGCTTCAACCCTTTACGAAGCTGCTTTCGACCTGACCGAAACCACTACCGTTATGGCCATCGCCGTTGATGCTGAAGGCAATGCAAGCCCCGTGGCTAAGGCTATGTACACCATCAAGGCTACGCCCGTAGCTCCCGAAAATGGTGCACTCTTCAACTTCAACGAAAACAAATGGAACCTTCCCGTTTCATCGAAGGAAGCCGGTGATTTCCCCATCACCGAAGTGAAGGAAGGCGACGTAACCCTTACGTTCACCAACGGTTCAACCCCCACTCGCCTTTGGAACGACTTTAACAATGGTCTGCAAATCCGTATGTATAAAGAAGGTGGTTCGATGACCGTAACCCCCGCAGCCGACCAAAAGGTAGTGAAGGTAGAGTTCGACGCTACGAAGCTCGACGTTACCGCCTCTGAAGGCAAACTCGCTGAAAAAGTATGGACCGGCGAAGCTGCAACCGTAACTTTCACGGCCAATGCAACCAGCAATATCAACTACATCATTGTAACCCTCAGCAAGCAGTCGGGCATCGAAGGCGTAGAAGCCGGAGAGCAGACCGAAAAGGTGATTTACACCATCGACGGCCGCCGCGTACAGAAGGCTGAAAAGGGCGTTTACGTAATCAATGGCAAGAAGGTTGTGGTGAAGTAATTTCATCCCCCCATTCTTTCCACATTCCTTATTCTGACTAACGAAAAAACCTGTTGCGGATATGCTTTGTCCGCTTGAATAGGTGATTAGTCCATAGGTAGGGGCTGTTTCGCACTCGAAACAGCCCTTTTTTTGGGCTTATGAGCAAAGTTGGTATATTTGTTGTTTGTCACAAGCCATGATGTGTGGATGCAAAAAAAAGAACACAACAGTCTGTAATTATTGTTAATTAGAAAAAAAGTTCGGATTGTGGATATTATGGCCGGAAACGTTGTTCGGAATTTCGATTCTGACGTTTTCCTGAAAGTGCTGATTATCATCAGTTCCAAGATTCTTGAAATTAGCTCGGAACTAATTTCAACAACCTCGGAACTAATTTCAACAACCTCGGAACTAATTTCAACAAGGTCGGAGCTAATTTCAACAAGGTCGGAGCTAATTTCAACAAGGTCGGAAGAAAACCGCACAATCTTGGAATAAATTTTATAGCCCCTTTGCCTGCTGGCCTCACCCGGTGCGAAACGGCTCTTAAAGCCGCTCATTGTTTTTGCAAAAATTTGCAGATTTGAGCTGTGCTGTATGGTGTGCTTGAAGGCAGCCACACTTCTCAAAGTAAGAGTGATTTTTGAAAATAGAACATGCCGTAAAGATCAGAATTTGTGCCCTTTCTTCATTCTTCGATACACTTAAAAATCCGAAGAGTAAAATTCGTTTGTGAAAAGTGCTTGACAGTAAAGAACAAGGTATAACTATTAAAAGATAGCCTATGATGAGGTTCAAACATAGATTTTTTGTCCGTCAAAGAGATGCCATGCTGTGCGGGGTATCCTGTTAGTCTTTCTTGCGATAGTATGTGCTGATGAATTTTTTAAAGCCACTTTTTATAGCGGGCTCATCAATGCATTGTGAGTTTTTCGAGGCATAAATTAAAAAAAAAACAAGGATTTTACTTTTGTATTGAAATTATATTATTACATTTACATTATAATCTTTATCTTGATAATTCTCAAGAAAAAATATAATTATAGTATTGATTTTACATCAAATATGATAAAAATAGTTTTAACTCAAAAATCTTAATGTTTTTCTGTTCAACATTTATGTTTAGTCATTAAAATTTTATTGTTATGAAATCATCAGATTTAATGTCATTACCATTAGAAATGGTTGATGTTCTCCAAGAAAGCGATATGCTTCTTGTCGTAGGAGGTGGTTCAAGTGCTCTTTTGTCTGCTACGAATAATGCAGATGGACTCTGCATAGGTACAAATAATTCAACAGGTCGTTGTGATAGTACGAATAATTCAAGCGGACTATGTACAGGAACTAACAATGGTTCTGGTTTGTGCCAAGTCAGCAAAAATCCTGATAATGGTTCTGACGTAATTGGTAGTGTTAAACATTAGTATTAATTGAAAAACGAATTATCGGCATGGACTTTGCACTATCTGTAAGAAGTCCATGCTAATTATTTTTCTGATTTTATGAAAAGATCAATGTATCAATTGTGGGAAAAAATTTCTAATAATTGCTTTCTCCATTACAGTTCACTTTCAAATTCATTCTTAATCTTAAATCAAAACAAGCATGAACTTTATTGTCAAGTAGCTAATATAGACTCTCTCATCCTGATAGATTCTAAATTATTTGAAACTTTGAAATCTGGCAAATTTATAATTCCGGATGATTTCAATGAAAAAACTTATGTGCTTGAACAAAAGCAAAAAATGATCAACAACACCAGTTTATACAATATAGTTATAAATACCACCCTGGATTGTAATTTAAATTGTTGGTATTGTTATGAAACAAAGATAAAGGGTAGTCATATTACCCAAGAGACAATAAAAGCTATCAAACAAAATATAGTCCTAACGTATAATGAGTAACATTACTCTGTGCTAAAGTTATCTTTTTTCGGTGGAGAACCTTTTCTGTTTTTTGAAGGCATTAAAGATATACTTCTCTTCGCTAAAGAATATTGCACTACAAACAGCATTGAACTTATAGCTGATTTTACAACAAATGCGACAATAATTTCAGATAAACATATAGATTTTTTGAAAGATTTTAGATGCCACTTTCAAATAACCTTGGATGGTGGAAGAAATACACATAATAAAGTAAAAATTGACCAAAACGGGATTTTGGATACGTATCAGAAGACCATTGATGTTCTCAACGAAAAAAATATAAATAATAGATGGGTGGCAATAAGAATAAACTTTGATAACCGCACATTGGCTGAAATAGGGGATATCATATCTGACTTAAATTTCATGGATCGAAAGAAATGCTATGTGATTATAAAGAAAGTCTGGCAGCTAAAAACAAATTTAGTTGACAAGAAGTTACTTATAAATGCGATACAATCGTTTTTCAATCAAGGATTCCTTGTTGACTATTACTATATGCCTAAAGGTTGTGTATGTTTTGCTGAAAGAAAAAATCAAGTGTTATTTAACTACGATGGCAAAATTTTTAAGTGTACAACTATATCTTCCTTTGATGACAATAATGCTCTAGGACAATTGAATTTTTCAACAGGTGCCATTCATTGGCATAAAGGAAAAATTACTGATTGGTATAAAGAATTACAACCTGAATATTGTAAAAATTGTGTATGGTTTCCATCTTGTTTAGGAATATGCAACAGGCAATTACTTGCACATCAAGGTGAACATATTTGTACATTTGATGCCTTCAATCTAACAAGAAAAGAATACCTTATGTATCTCTTCAAATATAACATTCTTCAAAATGAAATTTCATACTAAGATATTGGTTTTTTCACTCCTGTGTTCAGCCTCAACAATGAGTATGTCTGCTCAGCATACTATTAAGGGGCATTTACTGACTGCTACCGACAGGGTAGCCATTGCCGACGGATATGTTGTGTTACTTCAAGAAGGAAAAATAATTGATGCAGTACAAACTGACAAAGCCGGAGCCTTTAAATTCGTAAATAAAAAAGATGGGAGCTATCAACTTAACTTTAGCGGACTGGGATATGCTTCATTGGTCGACTCCTTGCATATAGTCGGGAGTGTTGATACGGTTTATTGCCTGAAACGGCTGGAAGTTAATTTAAGCGAGGCAACCATCACAGCAGATGCAAGCGAAAGTATCAAACGCATGGCTAACGGACAGCGTTTTGTACTTTCGGCTAAAGCCAAAAAACTCCGTAACCCTTATCAAGCCTTGAAGGAAATTCCATTGTTGATTTCCGACCCTAATACGTCGTCCGTAAAATTACAGAATGGCAGCGTTCCCTTGGTGTTGATAGATGGCAATATGGTTAATTCGGGTATCAGTCCAATATTACCGGAAGATATAGAGTCGGTCGAAGTAATCAACTCCGTTTCGGCACGCTATCTGCAAGATGGGATAAGCAGTATTGTAAACATTCGGTTGAAAAAAAGAACTCACCCTTATTTGTGGCTTGAAGCTGCTACTCGGCATGAAGTTCCCATCCATAAAGGATTTGGTGTGGGCTATTTCGAAGTGGGCAATCAAAAGTATAGTTTGTATGGCCGTGTGGCGTATGATTATACACATGATTCTGAAACCGAATCGTCTGTCAATCGAAATAATACAGGCTATACACAAAACTTTGAACGAAAAGCATGTAATAATATGGATAGTTGGCTTGGCGAACTGCTCTTTAAATATTGTGCAACTCCCAAGGATTATCTGGCTTTTCAGTTCTATGGCACAATGGCAGATACCAAGGATAACCAAATGGGCAATGGGTTATTTCAGCCCAATGCCAACAAACTCGCTCAGCGGTATTTACTCAGTGCTCAGGGTAAGGAAGATAGCAAAATTGCAACCACAAGCCTTTACTACAAACATTCGTTTGATGACAGCAAAACACTCGAAACGCGTTTGGCTTACAATTACAATAAAAACAATTACGATGCCTTACGCACAGATGCGTACGACGACCAAATATTCACTACGCCCTCAGTTTTCGATAATGAGCGTCAGTCGGTCAACTTGAACATTGACTATGCACAAACACTGAAAAATAATCAAGAATTTATTGTAGGTAGCAGTAGCTTGATGCAGTATAACGAGGTAAACAACGTACAGCAGTTACAAACAACGCAGTCTACACGCTTTAAGCATGATTATTTTAATCAGTACTTTTACGTAGGCTACAGTGCTAACTTAAAGGACAAAGTTTACTATGGCGCATCAGTTGGAATTGAAGGTATTTGGCAAAAGTCGGCCGGACGAAAAAGTCACTATTTTCGCCCGAAAGCCAATGCCAATGCTACTTGGCTCATTACTCCGCATCATTCGTTGCAGCTGAGTTACACGCTGACTAATACGGCACCGTCGGTGGCTAATCTGAATCCTTACAATATATCGACCGATTCACTTGTGATTGAAGTGGGAAATCCGAATTTGAAACCTCAAATGATGCACTATGTCGGACTCAATTATACGTTCAATGCAGGTAAATTCTATTTGATGCCAAACGCTTACTACAAGCGCATCAACGACATGATTGAGGCATGTGGCTATACGCACGAAGGCATTTACTACAACACATACGCCAATAGCGGACATTTTTCGCAAACAGCTGCCGGAATAGACCTGAGCTACCGTTTTAAATGGGGACAAGTGTATGGTGGAGGTGGCTGGTATGCTAATTATTACGAGAATCAGCATGCCAAACACATGGCTTATGCCTCGTGTGGATTTGACGCCAGCATTAAGAACTTTTCGTTTTTTGGTAATCTTAGTTACAACTCACGCAGTTACACAAAGATAGCCTATACACAGTATTACCGTCCGTCAACAGCTACGCTTCAAGTGAATTATAATTTTACGCCCGATTTTTACATAGGTATTTGCTTGCAACATTTCACTGGTGAAAATCGCGTTAAAACTGTAACAAACGATGGCTCTTTTCGTTCAACAGTAGAAACCCGATATAAAGAGCAGAATCTGCGGCCTTTCTTCATTCTTCGATACACTTTCCGTAAAAATCCGAAGAGTAAAATCCGTTTGGGAAAAGTGCTTGACAGTAAAGAACAAGGTATAACTATTAAAAGATAGCCTATGATGAGGTTCAAACATAGATTTTTTGTCCGACAACGAGATGCCATGCTGTGCGGGGTATCCTGTTTATCAATGATTTGTAAATACTATGGTAAAAATATATCTATGGATTTGCTAACTAATCTTTGTAAGGTTACCCATTCTGGTATATCTATGCTTGGACTTCATCAAGCGGCATTAAAATTAGGTTTTTCAACTGTCGCTGGAAAAATAGATATTTTACAACTTTCGATTTTTTTACCTTGCATCCTTCATTGGAATCAAAACCATTTTGTTGTTCTTTATAAGATTAAAGCAAATAATTTTTACATAGCCGACCCAGCCAAGGGATTGGTAAGGTATAGTCGTGAAGAATTTCAACAGCATTGGATTGGAAATCAAACAGATGACCAACTTGTTGGAATTGCTATGTTTCTGAAACCTACCAATGATTTCTACAAACATGACTTTGGCTCGAATGATGAACCTCGTTCATTCTGTTTTTTATTTAGATATCTTAAAGAATACAAGAACTATTTCTTTCAAATTTTTATAGGACTATTTTTAGGATGTATTTTACAATTGATACTTCCATTCTTAACGCAAGGCATTGTAGATATAGGCATTAAGCAACATAACATTGGGCTGATATGGCTCATACTTATTGGTGAACTCCTTATTGTAATCGGCCGGACAGCAACCGACTTCATCCGTCGTTGGCTGCTCTTGCATATATCCATGCGCATCAACATATCTCTCGTCAGTGATTTCTTTATCAAATTACTGAAATTGCCCATGGGATTTTTCGATACCAAACTGATGGGTGATCTGCTGCAAAGAATGGGCGATCATAGCCGTGTGCAATCATTTCTGACTAATCAGGTTTTAGGAATCGTTTTCACAATACTCAGTTTTGGAGTTTTTGGTGTCGTACTGTTCATATATAGTAAACTGATATTCGCAGTTTTTTTAGCCGGTAGTATGTTATACACACTCTGGATAGCTCATTTTTTGAAAGAGCGCAGAGTGTTGGACTATGAACTCTTTGAACAACAGGCTATCAGTCAGAATAAAACATATCAGTTCATAACCTCAATGCAGGAAATAAAATTGCAAGGATGCGAGCAGCGACGACGCTGGGAATGGGAGGATACGCAGGCAGATTTGTTTAAATTACAAATGAAATCGCTTAAACTGCAGCAGACGCAAGAAGCAGGCAGTATCTTTATCAATGAAGTTAAGAATGTGTTCATTACAGTACTTGCTGCTACTGCTGTAATTCATGGGCAAATAACGCTTGGAGCCATGTTGGCCATACAATATATTGTCGGGCAGCTAAACTCTCCGGTTGAGCAGTTTATGAACTTTATCTATTCGCTTCAAGACGTGAAAATTTCTATGGAACGAATTAATGAAATTCACCAATCTAAAAATGAAGAAGATGCAGATCGGCATCTTACTACATTTGAAAAAGAAAAGACTATCCAATTCAGTAACGTGAGTTTTAAATATGATTGTCATGCGCTTAAAGATACTTTGGCCAATATAAATTTGTTTATTCCATCTGGGAAATTTACGGCTATTGTCGGTGCCAGCGGAAGTGGAAAAACGACACTGATTAAGTTAATGCTTGGTTACTATCCTGTGAGTAGCGGAGATATCTTTATTGCAGGTCAGAATCTGAAAGCGTATAACCTTAAATGGTGGCGAAATCATTGCGGCGTAGTTATGCAGGATGGAGTTATTTTTTCAGAATCAATAGCCCGAAATATAGCTATTGATAATCGGGACGTTGATGTTGGCAAACTTGAAGAAGCAGCACGAATTGCTTGTATTAACGAGTATGTCGAATCGCTACCCTTGAAATATGATACGAAAATAGGTCCTGACGGTATTGGCCTGAGTCAAGGGCAACGACAACGCATTCTCATAGCTCGTGCTGTATATAAAAACCCTGATTTTATCTTTCTGGACGAAGCAACTAATGCACTTGATGCCCAAAATGAACGTAAGATCGTAGAAAATCTGCAATCTTTTTACAGAGGGCGTACTGTAGTGGTGGTTGCACATCGACTCAGTACGGTGAAAGATGCAGACCAAATAGTCGTTGTCGACAAAGGACGATTGGCAGAGCAAGGAAACCACATTGAGTTAACAGCAAAGAAAGGAGTGTACTATAACCTTGTCAAGAACCAGCTGGAACTTGGCAACTGAAAATTCTTAACCGAAATGAATCATCAAAGATGCAATAATCTGACGCGCGTTGAATTACGCAGTAAAAAAATAAGGAAGTTACTTGGCGAGAAACCACCCTTATTGGTGCAATGGGGAACTCTTGGCATTCTGTTTGTATTTCTTGCAATAGTATGTGTTGTATGCTTGATTCCGTTATCGCACTGCAATGGTGAAACATGGCTGCAATACTTCCTTAAAAAGCCTCTGATATAAATATGGTTAATTATTGGCGCGGTAACGTTGAAACCGCTACCTTTGTATAAAGTAGGATGCGGCTCGGCAATACCATCGCTCAAAAGCAAGCTTTTGGCTTAGTATTGCGCTCGCCTTTCACTACCTTTGTATAAAGTAGGATGCGGCTCGGCAAATTCAAATGAAACCGAGCTTTCATTTGCCTCTGCACTCGCCTTTCACTACCTTGTAAAAGGTATAGCAGTGTACTGCGCTGGTAGTGCGTATAATCGTAGAACTAATCACCATGAAAAATAATCAAGTTATGAAAAATTACCGGATTGAAGCCTTGATACTTACGCTCGGCACAGCATTGGGCACCGCCCTGCTCGGATGGTTTATTTACTTAGGTATTGTCGCCTTTGCCAATAAGGACCGCTATGTGTCGGTGCGCGGACTGGCAGAACGCGAAGTGAAGGCCGACCACGTGATTTGGCCCATCGTTTACAAAACTACAGGCAACGACTTGCAGAAACTACACGCACATATCAACACCGTGGGGCGCGACATCAGTCAGTTCCTCACTTCGAATGGCATTGAAACGAAAGAAATCAGCCTGGGTGCTCCGCAAATTATCGACGTACACGCCGACCGCTATGCCGGTTCGGACGCTCGGCTGCGCGACCGCTATAATGTGACGTTTGTTGTAACCGTGGCCTCGAACAAAGTGGATGTGGTGCGCTCGCTCATCAGCCGCGTCGGCGAATTGCTGCAAAAGGGCATTGCCATTTCGGCCAACGAATATGGTACGAACGTGGAATACGAATTTCAGAGCCTGAACAAAATAAAACCCCAAATGATTGAAGAGGCTACGCGCAATGCACGCGAAGCTGCCGATAAGTTTGCCAAGGATTCGGGTTCGGACCTGGGCAAAATTCGGCAGGCCACTCAGGGCGTGTTCTCGATTGAAGACCGCGATCAGTATTCGCCTTACATCAAGAATGTCAGGGTGGTAACCTCGGTGAGCTACTTCCTGGAAAGCTAAACCAGAGGATAACAAATACATCGGTAAATATATTGGGCATTTTTTCATGCCTGGGTACGGAAAGCTGTAATGTTACTTCGTTCGGAGGGAGCTTCGGCACATAAGACCTAATTTCATGCAATTATTTGGCAATATGGAAATAAAAGCCTAACTTTGCCCATAGAAATAGTCTTAAAGGTAATATTGAAAGGATTCCGGCTCTTACGAGTTGGGATTCTTTCGATTTTTAAGTAGGTGTTCAAAAAATAAAGGCCGTGTTTCGGATGCGTCCGAAGGGCCGGACAAGTGGTGGTGAAACCGCTTGTTGGTGAACGCTTGCTTGGTTGCCTTTCGGTTCGGCAGAACCACAGAACGAATAAATATAATACTAAATACATTATGGCTTACATGACTCAAGAGGGCTACGATAAAATGGTGGCCCAACTCCGACACATGGAATCGGTTGAACGTCCGGCGGCATCGGCAGCGATTGCCGAAGCGCGCGACAAAGGCGACCTTTCCGAAAATAGTGAATACGATGCGGCAAAAGAAGCACAGGCTATGCTCGAAATGAAAATCAATAACCTGAAAGCTACCATTGCCGAAGCTAAAATTATTGATACTACCAAACTGCGCGACGACATTGTGCAGATTCTTTCGACCGTTGAAATGAAAAACGTGAAGAATGGCATGGTGATGAAGTACACCATCGTGAGCGAAAACGAGGCCAATCTGCGCGAAGGAAAAATTTCGTCGACCACACCCATTGCTCAAGGATTGCTTGGCAAAAAGGTGGGCGATGTGGTTGAAGTGAAAATTCCGCAGGGAATCATCAACCTTGAAATTCTCAAAATCAGTGTCGGAGCGTAAATAATAAACCCTTATTATGACTATATTCTCTCGCATTATTGCCGGCGAAATTCCTTCATATAAATGTGCCGAGAACGATAAGTTCTACGCTTTCCTCGACATCAATCCGCTGGCTAAGGGTCACACTCTGGTGGTGCCCAAACACGAAGTAGACTACATTTTCGACCTCGACGATAACGAACTGGCCGAAATGACGGTATTTGCCAAGAAGGTGGCATTGGCCATTGGTAAGGCCTTTCCCTGCCGAAAGGTAGGTATGGCGGTGCTCGGACTTGAAGTGAACCATGCTCATATTCACCTGGTGCCCCTGCAGAACGAAGGCGACATGGACTTCCGCAAGGATAAACTGCAGCTTACGGCTGAGGAAATGCAGCAGATTGCTGACCGTATTGCTGAAAAATTTGCTGAATAAATTGCTACTCCCTGTTGCAATGTTGAATCAGGGAAACAGAAATCAGATACAAAACACGGCGTGAATACATTTTTTTTGATGAAGAACATGCTGCGTACCACCTTGTGAAGGGGGTGCAGTCATATTCTGAGTCGGTCCGTGGAACCATACCCAACTCCTTTGAGTTGCCGGTATGGTTTTTTTTGCCGTGAAGCAAGTGTGTTAGTTCCTGAAATCAACTAAAAATGAGTGGGAAAAAATGCAGATAGCACACAATTTTTAAAAATGTGCATAGCAAAGGCAGATTTTTCCGATAAATGTTTGTCAGTATTAGGAATAAGCATTATTTTTGCACCTGAAAATCAATTCTGATTAAGAAACCATACATATTTAATATATAAAAGAAACTACTATGTCTGATATTGAAGCAAGAGTAAAAGCTATTATCGTTGACAAGCTGAGTGTTGGCGAAGATGAAGTAAAGAACGAAGCAAGCTTCGCTAACGACCTCGGTGCTGACTCACTCGACACCGTTGAGCTCATCATGGAGTTCGAAAAGGAATTTGGTATCTCAATTCCCGATGACAAGTCAGAGAAGATCGCTACCGTAGGTGACGCTATCGCTTACATCGAGGAGAACGTTGCCAAATAAGACAACAACGCCTAACAAGTGAAATTTAACTTGTCTACGACGATTAACTACACACACGTTTAACGTTTAACGTTCTGCGTCCGCGTTGCAGCCTACGGGTAGCGAGCATGGAGGCTGGACGTTAAACGTTATTGTGTTTTTCAGAAACCTGCTGCCACACAGCGAATTCCGAACAGTAAAACGGCTCAGCCGCACGTTCGTTTTAGCAGATTAGTAAGTGGCCTGAAACCTGCTGCTCAGACAGCAGGGTGGGGCGGACACTGATTCCCGGCACGTACTAATCTGCTAAAGAGTGTGACGAAACCGCATGGGTGCCCCGCGCGAAGGCTGGGTGAACACCCACCACGAACCGGAACATGCTACAGCATGGTACGCAGCGTTTCCCCATTTTCTTTACCCCCTTAATACATATTTCCGAACCTTATGGAACTCAAAAGAGTAGTTGTTACGGGCCTTGGCGCCCTCACCCCCGTGGGCAATACCGTGCCCGAAACTTGGGAAAATATCAAAAACGGCGTTAGCGGTGCCGGACCTATCACACACTTCGACGCTTCGAAATTCAAAACGCAGTTTGCCTGCGAGGTGAAAAACTTCAAGGCTACCGACTTCATCGACCGTAAAGAGGCTCGCAAAATGGACCTTTACGAACAGTATGCACTCGTTGCTGCCATGGAGGCTATCAAGGACTGCGGATGGGATTTGGAAACGGTGAACAAAAACCGCATCGGTGTGATTCTGGGTGTAGGTATCGGTGGTATCCACACGTTCGAGGAAGAAGCTGGCTACTATGCTAAGAATGCAGAGAACGGACCGAAGTTCAACCCCTTCTTCATTCCGAAAATGATTGCCGACATCGCTTCGGGACAAATCTCTATCCAGTACGGTTTCCACGGACCCAACTACACGACGACTTCGGCTTGCGCTTCGTCGACCAACGCCATTGCCGATGCCTTTAACCTCATCCGTTTGGGTAAGGCCGATGCCATCGTAACGGGTGGTGCTGAGGCTGCTATCTGGCCCTGCGGTGTGGGCGGTTTCAACGCCATGCACGCCCTGTCAACGCGCAACGATGACCCGACCCGTGCTTCGCGCCCCTTCAGCGCAAGCCGCGACGGCTTTATCATGGGCGAAGGTGCCGGTATCCTGATTCTCGAAGAATTGGAACACGCTAAGGCTCGCGGTGCTAAGATTTACTGCGAAGTGGCTGGTGTGGGCATGTCGGCCGATGCACACCACATCACTGCATCGCACCCCGAAGGCTTGGGCGCAAACCTCGTTATGACTTCGGCTCTCGAAGATGCCGGCATGAAGCCCGAGGATATCGACTATATCAACGTACACGGTACTTCAACCCCCGTGGGCGACATCTCGGAAGTGAAGGCCATCACGCAGCTCTTCGGTGAACACGCTTACAAACTGAACATCAGCTCTACGAAGTCGATGACGGGTCACTTGCTCGGTGCTGCCGGCGGTGTCGAAGCGTTGATTTGCTGCTTGGCTGTGCAAAACGACATCGTGCCTCCTACCATCAACCATGCCGATGACGACTTGGATGAAAACATCGATTACAACCTGAACTTCACCTTCAACAAGGCTCAGGAACGCCCCATCCGTGCTGCTTTGAGCAACACGTTCGGTTTCGGCGGACACAATGCCTGCTGCATCTTGAAGAAGTACGTTGACTAATCGTTAAAGCGCAGCCCCTTTCTCTACTGTCAGAACTCCAGCTTTATCTGCACTTGCCCCAGGAACGCTTGTGGCAACTGCTTGTTTGCACCGGAGTGGTTTGACGGGAAAGGGGTTGCGCGCTTTTTTTAAGTAGGCTTCGACTTCGAACCTCTTATTCCCAAACAAAGACTGACACTACCCAAGGTGTGGCGCAAAGACCGCGACAACGTCTATTTTTTTTACCCCCGATTGTCCGACTGCAACAAAAACACACCTGTTTACTATCTGACGCATGATATTGAACCTATTGGACCGCATGAAACTCCCGTTCCGTAAAAACAAGGAGTTTCTTTCGGCACTCTACGATATATTGGGCTTTTATCCGCACGACATTGAGGTTTATCGCGTTGCCTTTTCACACAAATCGCTCTCGTTTCGGCGCGATTTCAACCCCAAAGAACGCAAGGGGAAGGAACGCCGTAACCGCAACAATGACAACCCGACGAAGCCCCTCAACAACGAACGCCTGGAGTATTTGGGCGACGCGGTGCTCGAAACGGTGGTGAGCGACATTCTTTTCCGCCATTATCCCACCAAACGCGAGGGATTCCTGACTTCAACCCGCTCGAAAATTGTGCAACGTGAATCGCTGAACAAACTGGCCACCGAAATGGGGCTGGAACGCCTCATTCAGGCTGCACAAGGCACGCGTATGTCGCACACAAACATTGGTGGCAATGCCTTCGAAGCACTGATGGGTGCCATTTACCTGGACCGCGGATTCCGCTTTTGCCATTGGTTTATTGCCAACCGCGTAATCGGCCATTACATCGACCTCGACAACGTGGCACAGAAGGAGGTGAACTTTAAGAGCAAACTCCTGGAGTGGAGCCAGAAAAACCGCATCAACATCAACTTTAAGGATGTGGCCTGCGAAGGCGAAGGAAAGGGATTCAAAACCGTCATTACGATTGAAGGAATCGTGGCCGGACGCGGTGCCGGACGCTCCAAAAAAGAGAGCCAGCAGGATGCTTCGAAGGAAGCACTCACCCGCATGCGACGCGATGCTAAAATGTACGACAGCTTGTTCCGCGCCAAGGAAAAACGTACGGCTATGGAGGCCGAAGAATCGTTTGCATTGCCCAAAATTGACGTGATTGAACAAAGCCTGACGCAAACCACGAACGAAAAATCGCCGAAAAAAGCACCGAAACAGGAAGTGGTGCTTGAGAAAAAGCCCGCTAACTATGCGGCCATCGATTCGGATGCAGCCTATGATGCGGCCTACGACGAAAATGCCGACTTCGAGGTCATTGATACGCCGCCCGTTGAACACGAACTGACCCCTGAGGACTATCTGTCCAGGGGATTGCCGCTGCCACCGCTTGAAAACGAGCTGGAGGAACAGCCCGTGGAACGACCGAAAAAACGGAAGCAGCGCACGCCGAAAACAGTGAATGATGCTGTGAAGGACTTTGCGAAAAAAGGTGCGGAAAACGAATCGGCTGCCCATGTTCAGGCTGAAAACCCGGTGGCTGATACCAACGAGGTGACACCAGCCGAACCAACGGCGGTGAAGGAAAAGAAAAACCGACGCAAAAATCGCAAATCAGAGGCAGCTGAAGGCAGCGAACTGAACCATACGGCTGAAGTGACGGAGGTTTCTTCGAACGAGGAGCAGTCTGCCACGCCGCTTGCTGATGCTGCAGATGCTCATTCGGCAGAACCGGCTGTGATGACCGAAGATGAACGCGAAATGCGTGAACTTGAGGAGGAAATCAAGGCTGAGGAAAGCCGTCGTTTGGCTTTCGAGGCCAAACAGGCCGCGCAAAAGGCACGCTACGAGGCAGAAAAAGCCCGCCGCGCTGAAAGGAAGGCTATGCGCGAGGCGGCTCAGGAACCTTTGCAAACGGCTACGGCTGTGCTTATCAGCGAACCCGAAACGGCTGAAAAGCCTGTGGCTGAACCTACGGAGCCCGAAGTACCGGATGCCAAGGCCGAAAAACCTAAGGGATTCATCGTGGTGAAGGACCTTGAACCCGTTGAACCAACGGAGGAAAAGCCCGAGGAAACTGAAATGCCCTCTGTGAACAATACTTGTGAAACGGAGGCCAGCGTAGAACTCGACTTGGACTCAGCCGTTCAATCAGTGCATGCAGAAAGTGCTGCTCCCGCCCTTGACGCAGTTGACGCAGAGGCCAGCGTAGAACTCGACTTGGACTCAGCCGTTCAATCTGTGCATGCAGAAAGTGCTGCTCCCGCCCTTGACGCAGTTGAAACGGACGAAGCAGACGAAGCGGAGGAAGCAGACGAAGCGGATGCCATTGAGGAAAAACAGGCACAAGCCGCAGCTTTTAGCGACGAAACACCTCTGCCCCAAATGCGCCATTTGACGCTCGACGATTTTGTGTTTGGCATGGAACACTTGGAGCAACCCCAGATCAGCGAATCGGAAGCCGAAGACGAGTGGGGCGATAGCGAGGAAAAGGCCAAAGAACAGGCCCGACGCAAACGAAACAAGTCGCGCCGTTCGCGTGGCAATATAAACAAAAACGGCCAGGCTACCCCGACCGATGAGGTGAACGCCAAAGACACCCCACAGCACGAACAGCAGCCGAAACCGCAAAAGCCTAAGTCGCAAAATGCCGACCAAAACCGTGCTGCAAAATCGGCCAATGCCGAAGCCATGCAGTCGGCAGAGGTAAAAGCCGACCCAGCCGACGAGGCACAACCTGTGTCGAAACGCAAACGTCGCCGTCGCCGTCCGCGCAAAAAACATACCGGCGACGCACCGGCTGAATCTGCTGCCCAATAACCAGCCCAATCACGAGCCAGGGCAGCCCCCGTAGTAGCCCGGTCATTTGCAAACAGTAACCCGAAGAATTATGCACCCTTTAGCCGATTTTAAGTACTGTCCGCAGTGCGGAAATGCCCATTTCCGCGAAAACGATGCCTACAGCAAACGCTGTATGCAGTGCGGCTTTGTGTATTATGCCAATGCAGCCGCAGCAACCGTAGCCATTATTCTCAACGAACAAGGCGAGTTGCTCTGCGTGGTGCGCGACCGTCAGCCGGCCAAAGGAACGCTCGATTTGCCGGGTGGCTTTGTCGACCCCGGAGAAAGCATCACCCAAGGGTTGGTGCGCGAGGTGCAGGAAGAAGTAGGAGCCGATGTAGTGGCCTATGAATTTCTGTTTTCCTTTCCCAACACCTATCCCTTCTGTGGTCATGTGGTTCACACGTCCGATGCTTTTTTCCTGTGTCGCGTAGCCAGTTTGCAAAGCATTTCCGCCCGCGACGATGCCACCAACGCCCAATGGATACCCCTTTCCGAAGTCGACCCCACACGCTTCGGCTTGGCCTCCATTCGCCAGGGCGTTGAACGCTTTCTGGCCATGCAGCAAGGCGGCGGTTACTAAAGCCCGTGACACGCTCCCTGTTCTGATTTTTGTTTTTCGACAGCGAGTTGCAAAAATCAAACAGCATATTCAAACAGATACAAAAAACGCACCTTCAGCAGGACAAAAACCCTGCGGAAGGTGCGTTTTTTTTGTGAGAATAATTAAATTTGCGTGCATGAATAATCCCCTAAACCTTATTCAAAGTGTATGGCGCTTTTATCGCGACGGATTTCGCGCCATGACCTGGGGGCGCACGCTATGGATTTTGATACTCATCAAGCTGTTTGTGATGTTTGCCATATTGCGGCTGTTCTTTTTTCAGCCCCAGTTAGGCGGCCTCACCGACGAACAGAAAAGCGAAACCGTAGGAGCCGAACTGCTGCGTTAATCAGGCCGTTTGCTTGCCCGTAAATCCCCCATTTCTCGAACCCCTTAAATCCTTATTTTCAGTATGCAGTTACTCAGCATTCTCGATCCCGCAACCATCGACTGGTCGCGCGCGCAGTTTGCGCTCACAGCCTGCTATCACTGGCTGTTTGTGCCCCTTACGTTGGGGTTGGCCCTCATTATGGGCATCATGGAAACCCTTTACTATGTGAAGGGAGATGAATTTTGGAAACGTACCGCCCAGTTCTGGATGAAACTCTTCGGCATTAACTTTGCCGTAGGCGTAGCCACCGGCTTGATTCTTGAATTCGAGTTCGGAACCAACTGGAGCAACTATTCCTGGTTCGTGGGCGACATCTTCGGTGCCCCCCTTGCCATTGAAGGCATCCTCGCCTTCTTCATGGAAGCCACCTTTATTGCCGTCATGTTCTTTGGCTGGCAAAAAGTAAGTCGCGGTTTCCACCTCGCCTCAACTTGGCTCACCGGCATCGGTGCCACCATTTCAGCCTGGTGGATTCTGGTGGCCAACGCCTGGATGCAGCACCCCGTCGGCATGGAGTTCAACCCCGTGACCGTGCGCAACGAAATGGTCGATTTCATGGCCGTAGCCTTTTCGCCCACAGCCGTAGTCAAGTTCTTCCATACCGTGTCGAGCGGCTGGATGACCGGAGCCGTATTTGTGGTCGGCGTAAGCTGCTGGTTCTTGCTCAAAAAACGCAATCAGCGCATGGCCCTTGCCTCGATTAAGGTGGCCAGCATTACCGGCCTTTTCGCCACCCTCGTCGTAATGGGAACCGGCGACAAGAGCGGTGTGAACATTGCCCGCGAACAGCCCATGAAACTCGCTGCAGCCGAAGGTTTGCACGAAGGCGGACAGCGCGCCCCCTTCTCCATTGTGCCCGGTATTGAAGTGCCCGGTGTACTCTCTGTACTCGCTACACACGACATCGACGGCTATGTGCCCGGTATTGACAACCTGCTCAACGGCTACACCCACCCCGACGGCACCGTACACCCCTCGGCCGACGAAAAAATAGCTCGCGGACGCAAGGCGATTGCCGCCTTTGCCGACTTCCGCGCCCATCACCAGTCGAACCCCGAACAAGCCGCCAAGGCACGCGCCGAACTTGAGGAACACATGCCCTATTTCGGCTACGGCTATTTGAAGTCGAAGGAAGAACTCGTGCCCCCCGTACCCATGGTCTACTGGAGTTTCCGCCTCATGGTAGGGCTCGGCAGTTTCCTCTTCCTCTTCCTCATCGTGGCCTGGTGGATGCAGCACCGCGGCACCCTCGAACGCACTCGCTGGATGCACTGGCTGGGCATAGCCGCCGTGCCCATGGTTTATGTAGCCGGACAAGCCGGATGGATTGTAGCCGAAGTAGGCCGTCAGCCCTGGGCCATTCAGGACCTGCTCCCCGTTGGAGCTGCCGTGTCGCAGTTGTCGCCCACCAGCGTCATGACCACCTTCTTCCTCTTCCTCATCATCTTTACCGTGCTCCTTGTGGCCGAAGTGCGCATTATGACTCGCGCCATTAGCAAACACGAAGCCTAACATTCCCCCAACCCCTATTCACCGAAATTACATGATAACCTATACATTCCTTCAGCAATACTGGTGGTTCTTAGTGTCGTTATTGGGCGGTCTGCTCGTGTTCCTCATGTTTGTTCAGGGCGCCAATAACCTGATATTCCAAGTGGGACGCGACGAAACCGAACGTACCATGATTGTCAATTCCACCGGACGTAAGTGGGAATTCACCTTTACCACCCTCGTCACCTTTGGCGGAGCCTTTTTCGCCTCCTTCCCCCTGTTCTACAGCACCAGCTTCGGCGGTGCCTACTGGGTGTGGATGCTGCTGCTCGTCAGTTTTGTGCTGCAAGCCGTGGCCTACGAATTTCAGTCGAAAAGCGGCAATGTGCTCGGTCGCACCGCGTATCGCGCTTTCCTCGTGTTCAACGGATTTGTCGGCCCCTTCGTGTTGGGAGCCGCTGTCGGCACCTTCTTCACCGGTGCCGAATTTGTGGTGAACCGCGAAGCCATGGCCTCGGCCGATGTGCAAAGTTTTTCGCCTGTTATCAGCACCTGGGCCAATGCCTGGCACGGCCTTGAAGCCCTTGGCAACGTATGGAACCTCGTATTAGGTCTTGCCGTCTTTTTCCTTTCGCGCATACTCGGCAGTCTGTATCTCATCAACAATATCAACGACGACAGCCTGCGCCAGCGTTTGCGCCGCATGATCATGGTCGACACCGTGCCCTTCCTCCTCCTTTTCCTCGCCTTTGTCGGCTATCTGCTCACCGCCACCGGTTTGACCTACGATCCCGCCACCAGCCAGTTTGCCCCCGAAAGCGGCAAATACCTGCATAATCTGCTGGCCCTGCCCTGGGTATTGGCGCTGTTCCTGCTCGGCGTAGTGTTAGTGCTCACCGGCATTGTCCGCACCCTGCTGTCGGCCACCCATGTGCGCGGCATTTGGTTTACCGGTGCAGGCACCGTGTTCACCGTGTTGGCCCTGCTGCTTTGCGCCGGTCTGAACCACACGGCCTACTATCCCTCGCTTGCCGACCCTCAGTCATCGCTCTGTTTGGCCAATAGCTGCTCCAGCGAATTTACGCTCAGCACCATGGCCGCCGTCAGCCTGATTATCCCCTTTGTACTGGCCTACATTGTGTATGCGTGGCGTGCCATCGACCTCACCGGCATTACGCGCAACGAAATGCAGGGAAAGGGCCACAAGTACTAATCCGTGCAGCTTTTTCTCTTTGAAGGAAATGATATAAAAAATCCCCGACAGTTCGCATTGGAGGAACTGTCGGGGATTTTGTTCGTTTGAGGAGGTAAATGATTTAGACTTTTTGGTCAGAAGCGTCTACTTCAGTATGAGTTTCACCGCTTGTTGCTTTTTAGTATTTCCAAAGCTAAGTACGTAAAATCCTTTTGCAAGCGTGGTAAAATCAGCTGTAGGTCCATAGCCCTTTGTTACAAGGAGTCCGTCTGAAGTAAATAAATGCCAATTAGTATCCCCTTTGGCAAAGTTTATCTTTCTACCATCGTTCGTCATGTTGAAACCCTTATTGCTGTCGGTTGTTACATCATGAATGGCCGTAGTAAGCAAGTCTTCTCCATCAAATATATACCAATTCTTGCTGTTAGCCAATTGAATAGTTTGAGTTGAAATTACGTTCGCATCAGCTTCTGGATATTCTGCCTGATTGTAGAACACGATACCACCCTCTTCTGTCAATTTGGGTAATGATTCAACAAAGTGCTGGCTACTCTCTGTACTCAGTTTGTTGTGGTCTATCACCATCATTTGTAAGTTGTCACAACCTTCGGCCGATAGTTCTTTAAGTTCATTATGGTCGCAAGCTACGGCCATTATCGTAGAGTTCCCTTTTAAGTTAAGGTTTGTCAGTTGGTTGAAACTCAAACTAGCTTCGCTCAATGATAAATTTCCCGACAAGTCTATATCCGTCAGTTTGTTGTCTCCGCAACTCAGTACCATTAGGTTCTGTTGGTTTTTCAGTTCTAGCCCTGTCAGTTTATTACTAAAGCAATACAACTCTTCCAATGCTTTGTTTTCTTTTAAATCAAGCATCGTCAGTTGGTTCAGTTTGCAGTTCAGTTGTGTCAGTTCTGTCAACTTGTCAACTTTTAGGTCTGTCAGTTTGTTATCACCGCAGTATAGGTGCGTCAACTTCAGATTATTCTGTACGTTGAGTTCACTAATTTGACAGTTTTCGCAGTACAGTTGAGTAAGTTCTAGATTTTTCGATACATCCAGACTTGCAATCTTGTTTCTACTGCAATTTACTACTGCTAGTTTCGGGCAATGCGTTAAATCAATTTCAGTAAACGCATTGCGGTAACATCCCAGTTCAATTAGTTTGGTGCAGTTTGATAAGTTGAGCGAAGTGAGTTGGTTTTCTTGACAGTAAATCAGTAGCAATTCTGCACCCGTACCTAAGTTTAGCGAGGTCAGCATATTGTCGTTGCAGTACAAACGCGCCAGACGTGCGTTTTTTGACACATCGAGTTCTGTTAGGTTGTTGATGTCGCATTTTAGCACTAATAGCGACTTAGCCTCCGAGCAATCAAGTTCCGTCAGTTTAATCGATGAGCACTCTATGCCTAGAACATCTCCCTTAATTATAATAGTAGGGTTAGAAGCTGTAGCCGTAAGTGGTAGAAATGTTGGGGAAGACACATCGGCTGAAACTTCATAATCTTTGGCTATTCCATCGCCAGTATCAATGCTTACCGAACCTCCTGTCGCAGCAATTGAAAGTCTTACAGCATCGCCTTTTGGCATTGTACTTTTCAGCGTAAGGGTTTGCGATGAAGCCACTAATCCGCAGATTGCAAAAAGAATAGAAAGTGTAATTTTTTTCATGTCCTTTGTTTTTTATGAATGAGTAAAATTGTTGATGAAAAAGTAGGGTTAAGCAATGTGATTCGTAAAAGATATGCCGCTTTGCTTGTATGAATAGGTGGGTATGTACTATTTTGCAAATATAATGAGAATATTTATATCAATATGTTTTTCTTGGAGACAAATTTGGTGCCTATGCTAAATAGTGTGGGTGGTAATGATAGTAATCATTTATAAGGAATACCTATGGGGATGTTGTACGGACGGAGTTGAGAAATAGAAACATATAAAAATCCCCGACAGTTCGCATTGGAACTGCCGGGGATTTTGTTCGTTTACCGCTGAATCAATGCAGCCCGGTTATTTCACCTCTTTCATCAGGTAAATCTGTACAGGCAAGTGGTCGGAGAAGCCATTGAGCCATACACCGCCGGCATGCGTACGCAAGGGGTTTCCCTTGTAGCGGCCCTCCTGCTGGAACAGGTAGTCGCGCATGAAAATGGCGTGCTGGTAATATTTCAGCGTGGAGCGGTCTTTGCCTACCAGGTTGCCGTTCATCACGATTTGGTCAAAAAGGTTCCAGGCACCGTTGTAAAGCAGCGTACCCTGACCCACCTTGTAGAGCGTGTTGTACCAAGGATTGTAGAAATCGTTGGCCGACTTCACTTCCTTTTGTTCCGCAAAGCAGCCCAGCTGTTCGGTCATGCTCTTGTTGCCCGGGTCGTCGTTCATGTCGCCCATGACAATGATTTTAGCTTCGGGTTCCTGTTTCAGCAGCGCATCGGTGAGTTGACGCAGTTGGAATCCGGCACGTTGGCGAATTTCGTCGCCGGCAGCACGCGAGGGCCAGTGGTTCACGATGCAGAAAGTTTTGTCGCCACCGAGCAAACCCTCCATCACGAGGAAACCACGCGTAATGTAAGTGGTGTCTCCCTTCAGTTCGTTGTAAGCACGCACTTTGCCGTTTTCGTCGGTGTAGAAACCGAGCAGCGGGCTGTCGATCTTGCCATCGGGTGCATAGTAAAAAGGCACGAGCATGCTGCTTTCGAGTTTGAAAAGACGGGGATTGTAGAAGAAAGCACACTCAATGCCTCGGCGGTCGGGTCCGGCAATGTCGACATACTTGTAGCCACGCTTAGCCAATGCCGGCTGTTTGAGCAAATCCTCGAGTACGCGGTGATTTTCGATTTCCGAAAGTCCGATAACGGCCGGTCCCATGGGCAGTTTGTCGGTGCAGAGTTCGCTGAGTACGCGGGCCATGTTGTGCAGTTTGGCCTCGTATTTCATTTTTCCCCATTTGTTGCGGCCGTTGGGCAGAAACTCGTAGTCGTTTTTGCCGGCATCGTGAATGGTGTCGAACAGGTTTTCCAGGTTATAGAACGCCACCCCGTAAAGTGCAAAACGTTTTTGCTGCATTTCGTGCAGCGACTCGGTAGTGACGGGTGCAGGTGCTGTGTGAGCTGCACGCAGCGAAAGTGGATAAATCTGAAAAAAAGCTGCACAGACGAGCAGCAACGAAAGGAGATTTCTCTTCATATAAAAATGTATGGTTTATGTTTGATGCTGCAAATTTCAAAAAAAAAACTGAGATTTTGCTTTCTGCATTTGATATTTAATAGAAATGTAAAGGCATAGGCATTTTTTTATATGTATCTTTGCAGCAAATAATAAAGTTTACAAGTAGTTATGCTTTGACGCGGTATGAACGAGGGATAAGAACACATCGTTGTACTCTGTGACGGGCTTTATGCCTATTGATTCAGAGTTGCGGTTTTGCTTTTACCCCTGTTTCTTCGTCTACATAGCTCATAAATGCAATTCTTTAAGAAATATGACAAAAGGTGTAAAACTTACGGCGGCCGCCCTGCTTTTGGCTTCAGGAGCCATGGCCCAAGAGCCCGTCGACACCCTGGCGGTTCTCGACAATGCCGACTTTACGTTTACCGAGTCGCAACTCGACGAGGACAACGATGCCTCACAGGCAGTTTCGGTTATCACGGGTTCGAAGAACGACCCCTACAATGCGGAAGTAGGCTACCGCTTCAGCCCCATGCGCTTTAAAGTGCGTGCCTACGACAACATGTACAACAGCTACTACATGAACGGCCTTCAGCTCAACGACCTGGAGCTGGGACGTTTTGGTTACAGCATGGTGGGCGGTATGAATGATGCCGTGCGCAACCAGGAAGGTGTGTCGGCCTACGATTTCAACCGCTTCGGTGTAGCCGGTGTGGGTGGCGCAACCAGCGTCAATACGCGCGCCAGCCAGTTTGCCCAAGGCAACAAGCTGACCCTTTCGGGTACGAACCGCAACTATGTGGCACGCGGCATGTTTACGCATGCTACCGGTCTGCTTCCTTCGGGTTGGGCTTTTGCCGGACTCGTAGGTTACCGCTGGGCCAACGAGGGTGTGATTGAAGGTACGTTCTACAATTCTTTCTCGTATTTCCTTTCTGCCGAAAAGCGTTTTGGCGACAACCATGCCCTTTCGCTCGTAACCTTTGGTTCGCCCACCGAACGCGCACAGCAGGGGGCTTCGACCGAAGAAGCCTACTGGTTGGCTAATTCGCACTACTACAACCCGAACTGGGGTTATCAGGCTGGCGAAAAGCGCAATGCCCGCGTGGTAAACGACTTTGAACCTACGGCTATCCTGACGTGGGACTGGAAAATCAAGGACGATAAAAAACTTACCACTGCTGCCGGCTTTAAATACTCAATGTATAGCTCAACGGCATTGGGCTGGAGCGGCGATGCTTACGACCCCCGTCCCGACTATTACAAAAATATGCCTTCGTCGATTTTCGACGTGTGGGATCCCGAAAAGAATAATCCCGAATACTTAAAGAATAACCCCTACCTGCTCGAACAGTATAACGACCTGAAGGACTTCTGGCTCTCGTCGAAAGCCAACCGACAGATTAACTGGGACCGCATGTACTACGTGAACCGCGAAAGCGAAAAAGCCGGTGGCGAAGCCCTTTACTACCAGGAACGCCGCCACAACGACCAAATGGTGTTTGCGCTCAACACGGCTTTCAATCACGAGGTTAACAAAGAGCAGAAATATACCCTCGGCGCATCGTACAACCGCACCAAGGGTATGCACTACAAAACGATGGCCGACTTGCTCGGCGGTAGCAAATTCACCGACATTGATAAGTTTGCCGCCAGCGACTACGGACCGGGAAGCATCGAAGCGCAAAACGATATGCGCAACCCGAACCGACAAATCGGCATCGACGATAAATTTGGTTACAACTACAACATCTTTATCAACAAGGCACGCCTTTATGGCAACTACGAACTGAATCAGGGTAAGTTCAACTACCGCTTGTCGGCCTGGGCCGAAGGCACAAGCATCGAACGCGAAGGCTTGATGCAGAACGGACGCGCTCCCAAAAACTCGTATGGCAAGAGCGGAAAGGCATGGTTCCTGGGCGGCGGTGGCCGCTTTGGTCTGACCTACCGCCCGAACGGTGCGCACATTCTGAGCGTGAACTTCGGTGCCGAAAGCAACGCTCCGCTGGCGCGCAACAGCTTCGTGGCTCCGCGTATGCAGAACAACTTTGTGAAGAACCTGACCAACGAACAGGTGGTGAACGCTGAGGCTTCGTACCAGTTCCGTCTGGGCAACTTCTCGGGTAAGGTGACCGGCTACTACGCACGCTTCAACAATGGTGTGGAACAAACCGCCTTCTACAACGATCAGGAAGGCCGCTTCACTTACCTCACGATGAGCGGCGTCGACCGCGAACACTACGGTATCGAGGCAGCCTTTAAGTATCAGGTAACTTCGAACTTCGCCATCAACCTGATGGGTTCATACGTCGAGGCTGAATATGTAAACAACCCCTTAGCCGAAGTGAACTACGAAGGTATGAACGCACAGACCATCAAGCAGCTGAACGTGTGGAAAAACCCCGTGACCAGCGCTTCAATGCCGCTGCGCGTCATTGCCGAAGGCATGCACGTGAACGGTACGCCCCTCGCTGCAGTGAGTCTGGGTGTGGAATACAACACGAACGGATGGTTCTTCGAGGCTAACCTCAACTACTACGACCGCGTGTACGTTGACTTCTCGGAATACCGCCGTTTGAGCAACATCCTGAAGAACTACACTTCAACCAGCGACAAAGCCCCCGTTTACGACGTGACGAAGGCCGAACTCAAGGAAAAGGGTGGTGTGCTCTTCGACAAGCAGGGCAACGTGGTTGACAGCTACGCCGCCAAACAGGAAAAATTCGACGGTGGCTTTATGCTCGATGCTTCAATCGGTAAGTTCATCCGCCTGAAAAAGGGTAAGAGCCTGAGCATCAACCTTTCGGCGCAGAACATTACGAACAACCGCAACATGCGCACCGGTGGTTACGAGCAGAACCGCGACGACTTTTACCAGACGGGCGTGGCTAAGGCATACCGCTTCTCGAAAAACGCGAAGTACTACTATGCCAATGCCTTCAATGCCTTCCTGAACATCGGCTTTAAGTTCTAAACATATTTCACTCAGCAATATCGCTGCCCCGGCTGCTCCTTTGGCACGCACCGACGCAGGCATTTCACAACCTGACGCGGGTGCTTGCACCAAGGAACAGCGGGGTAAAACAGACAATTATGAATAAGTTTTTTCATTTACTGATGGCTGCTATCGTGGCATTCGGGTTGACTGCCTGTATGGACGACTACGATGACCCGAAAACCGAAACCAACGACGTAACCAGCCCCACCGATATCGGCGCAGTGAATTACTCCATTGCCCAGCTCAAAAACGATAACAAGTCGCTCTTTAACCAAACCAATGCCTTTGAGCAGGTGAAAACCGACCGCATCATCGAAGGTGTGGTAGTGGCCAACGACGAAGGAGGTAACCTTTACCAAACCCTCATGCTCCGCCACATCGACACTACGAAAGAGGTGGGTGACCCCCTGCGCGACCAAAGCATCGTGCTGGCCGTGAAGAACACCTGGCTCACGCCCTACTTCCCCCTCGGACAGCGCGTCAAGGTAAACCTCAAGGGCCTGTACATAGGTGTTTACTCCAAACTTCCCAAAATCGGTCAGCCCTACTACACCAGCAGCGGTAACCTCCGCCTCGGTCCCATGCTCCTGCAGCTTTGCCGCACGAACGTTGAACTCGTAGGCACCCCCGACCCTAACTGCGCTGAACTCAAGCCCGTGGCACTTGATGCCGACTGGATTGCCAACAGCAAAAACCAGAACTGCATGAACTGCCCCCAGCTGGTCAGCGTAAAGGGTAGCCTGGCTGAAGCCGACGGCACTGCCATCTTTGCTCCCGAGGAACTGCAAGACCCCGGTTACGGGGTGGACCGCACGCTCAAAGTGGCCGGTTCAAAGAGCCAAATGACGCTCCGCACCTCAACGCAAAACAACATTGCCTTTACCAAAATGCCCCAGGGCGAAAACACCTTCACGGGTATGCTCAGCTACTACAGCGGCTGGCAAATTCAGCTCCGTTCGGTTAACGACATTATCAAGTAAGTTGCGTATGAGGCACTTACCTCTTTCCTAAAAAAATTAAATCAACACATTTATATGAAAAAGTATTTTCTTTCATTAGCCGTGGCAACCCTTTCATTGGGTTTCACTGCCTGCGAGGACGTTCCTGCTCCCTACGAAGTGAACGGCGACGGCAGCAACACGGGTTCGAGCGTTATTCTTGACGAAAAGTTCTCTACTTCGCTCGGCGATTTCTCAGCCATTAACACCGAAGGCAGTTATTCATGGAATTGCAGTTACAGCTGTGCTCAGGTAACCTCGTTTGTTGATTCCGACGGCGATGGACAAAAGGAAAACATGCCCGCTGAAAGCTGGCTGATTTCGCCCAAAATGGACTTTACGAGCGTTGATAGCGCGTATGTAAGCTTCGACTACATCTTGCGCTACGCCAATGCTTCGGAACTCGAAAGCCATTATCAGGTGCTCGTGAGCAAGGACTTCAATGGTGTGCCCACGCAAGCCAACTGGACGGCTCTCCCCTTCAAGGCCGAACAGGGTACTGACTGGGATACTTGGTACAACACGGGTAAACTCAGCATTCCGGCTGAAATGATGAAGCAGCCCGGCGTAACTGTTGCACTCCGTTACAAAACAACCAAGAAGGCCGCAACCTGGGAAGTGAAGAACTTCAAGGTGATGAAGGGCAATGGCGAAGAGAACCCCGGTGGAGGTGAAGGCGGCGACAAGCCCGTTGAACCTACGGGAAAGAACCTGCTTGAAAATGCCGGTTTCGAGGATTGGACCGATGGTGTGCCCAACGCATGGAAGTCGACCAACTCAGCCAGCAACGCTACACTGACGCAGAGCACCACGGCACGCAACGGCAAGTTCGCTTTGGCAGTCGAAGGCAATGAAGCACAGAACAAGCGCCTTGCTTCGAAGGAATACACCCTCAAGGCCGGTACCTACACCTTCACTCTCAATGTCAAGGGCGATGGTCAGGTACGTTTGGGCTATGCCATTGTCGAAGCTGATGGTTCGATTGCCGGTGGCGACAGCTATAAGTATGGTTCCTACACCTCAACCACGGCCGGCGACTGGACCGAAGCGTCGTACACCTTTACGCTCACCGAGCAAACCAAGGTGAACCTCGTAATGATGAACCCCAAAACCACTTCGTATGCCACAGCTTCTGAAAAGCTCGTTGACGATGCTTCGCTCGTAACTAGCGATGGCGGTATTGTTGAAGGTGGCGACCAAGGCGGTGATCAAGGTGGCGACCAAGGTGGCGATAAACCCGAAGTTCCGCAAGCTGGCAACTTGCTTGAAAATGCCAGTTTCGAACTCTGGACGGGCGATGCCCCTACGGCATGGAAGTCGACCAACTCAGCCAGCAACGCCAAACTGACGCAGAGCACCACGGCACGCAGCGGAAAATTGGCCGTAGCCGTAGGTTTCGACGAAAAGCAGAACAAGCGCCTCGCTTCAAAGGAATACACCCTCAAGGCCGGTACCTACACCTTCACTCTCTATGTCAAGGGCGATGGTCAGGTACGTCCGGGTTACGCCATTGTGGAAGCTAACGGTTCGATTGCCGGTGGCGACAGCTATAAGTACGGCGGCTACACCTCGACTACTGCTGGCGAATGGACTAAGGTTACTTATGAGTTTACGCTCACCGAGCAAACCAAGGTGAACCTCATCATGATGAACCCCAAAACCACTTCGTACGCCACAGCTTCTGAAAAGCTCGTTGACGACGCTTCGCTCACCACAACCGATGGTGGCATCGTAGGCTAATGCTCCTTGGCACTTGCATAAAGGTGCCGTATCCATCATTTTTTTTGAAAACTACTACCGTTGTCGTACGTTGAACTTTCTGCCGACACACATACGTCAAGGCAAGAAAACTGCGTGACAACGGTAGTTTTTTCGGTTCTGTAATGTATGGCTAATTTTTAAACAGTAAGCCGCACGGCAGGTGAAATGATGTGAAATATGTGGTTTGTTTTTCCATTTTCCAGCCGTAGTTTAAGTCACGCAGTGGGCCATCGTCAAAATTTACTCCGCGATTGTCCGAATTAGTTCCGATTTTGTTGAAATTAGTTCCGAGCCAGTTTAAAGAATCTCGGAATTGCTGATAATCAGCGTTTTCAAAAAAAGCTCAAGTAGGTTTCCCACACGTTGAATGTGGCTTGGAATGAAGATAAAGGCGAGCAACCTATTTTTTACGTTTGTTTACCCATTTGTTAAATCAGCCCTGCGCGCAATAAGCAGCGAAATGCTTCGCAATTCAAAGTGATTGGAGGTTACACTTGGGAGAGTAGGTGGATGCGTATGCCCAAAATGGCTATTGCCATTACCCACACAAGTTGTGACAGAACCGTTTTTCCCTTTTATCCATCAAAGAACACAATGCAAAAAACAATCATCAACCTTTTCAGCCGTCTGTGCTTGGTAGCCCTGCTGCCCTTTCTGTCAGCCTGCGGTGGCGACGACAACGACATACAGTTTGGCGAAGAAAACGGACAGGGTAGTGGAGGAGTGGTAGTAACCCCCTCGCGCAACATTACCTCGCGCATGGAAACCCCCGAAGTAAAAACCGACGGCACTACGCAGCTCGTGCAGCATAGCACCACCACTTCGAGCGGACGCGAGGTCATGGCCTACTGTTTAGAATACGACAAACGCCAGCACCATTCGCGCTGGGTAGCCTTCCGTTTCGACGGCGACACCCGCGCCCGCAATGTGTCGCGCTCCGACGAACCTTTTGCCGACGACCCCAAACTCAGTGCCGACCTCCACATCGGCAGTCGCGGCTTTGGTAGCGGCTACGACCGCGGCCACCTTTGCGCCTCGGCCGACCGCCTTTACTCGCGCGAGGCCAACGAACTCACCTTTTTCATGAGCAACATGTCGCCGCAGATGAGTGCCTTCAACCAAGGCTATTGGGTAACGCTCGAAGGGCTGGTACAAAAACTCGGACGCAATGTCTCCTTTGCCGACACCCTTTATGTAGTCAAAGGCGGAACCGTAGCCGAAAATCAAGTTAAAACCCACCTGACGCGCCCCAACGGCACGCGTGTGGCTGTGCCCAAGTATTACTACATGGCCCTGCTCAAGGTAAAAAATGGCGTTTATTCATCGGTGGCTTTCTGGATGGAGCATAAAAACTATGGTTACACTTACAAGAACCCCGCTCCCCTGACCGAAATCAAAAAGCATGCCTGCACCGTCAACAGCCTGGAGCAGAAAACGGGCATCAACTTCTTCCCGAACTTGCCCAACAACGTTGAAGAAAGCGTCGAAGACCAACTCATTACCTCCAACTGGGGCATGCAGTAAACTGTGTATCCCCCATATAAACCGGTGCCTTAAAATCATTTTCAACATTTGTCTGATGTGCTGAAAATGATTTTAAGGCACCGGTTTTGTTAGCAGGAACTTATGGCGAGAAACTTTAAGTAGGTGTTCAAAAATATTTAGCAATCATCCGCAAGCAAGAGGGGCCACAATCGGCCGACTCTTGCTGCAGATAATGCGGAAAAGAATGAATCAACATACTATACAGATAAAGATTAAATCCTTCGTTTTGGATTTTTATTAAATCGCCATTGCACGTGTAGCATCCAGTAATTCGGAATGCTTCTGCGCCATGATTCCATGCGGCCTTGTCCGTTGAGTTGGTAGGTCACGTTGTTCAGGTTGCGCAAAATGTCGAAGCCTTGAAGTTTGAAGTTCAGTTTACCCTTCATGATGGCACGCGATAGCGCAATGTTCCAAACAAAGTCGTCGGTGTTCATTTCAGCACTTTCATATCCTCTGCGCGAATAGATTTTAAAGTCGCTCACCAACTTCAGTTTCCAAGGCATATCGTAGTGTACATTGATGCCATAGCAAATGTCGGTCGCATGAATGTCAGCAAAATTGTTTTGCAGTGAAGTGGCATACCTGTATTCCACTTTCGTGAGCCAGCCGAGTTGCAGTTTACCAAAATCGTAGTTCGCCTTGAATGTTTCCGACAGCTGATGCGTACCCACCGTGCTTCGCAAGCTGTTCGCCGCATTTTCGGGCAAGTACAAATCTACGTTGTGCAAATAGTCGTAATTCAATTCGTTGTTGATGGTCAGCTGCTTTACATGCTTGAATCTGAACCCGAAAGCATTATGAACGAAAATGCGGTAATTGCCATTCACGCATTCCGGACGATAAGTGTAAACGCCCGTTTCGCGATTGTAATTCACAGCCATTGCCACTTCATTCTGGTAAAAGCGCACCCCGACGTTGTTGAACACATTTATCAGCCGATGTTTGCCGATATCCATCGAAAAATCGTGAGCCACTCCTTGGTATTGCTGATTCTTCAGATACGGGTTGCCTACAACGATGGCTAAGGGATTATACGTGTTATTGATAGGCATGAGCCGCGACATTGCCGGAGCACCCTCGTAAAAATAGTAGAACAAGCGGCTTCGGCATTTGCGTGAATAAATATACTCCGCATTGAATGAATGCAACCAAACTTCTCGCTGTATGGTCGAATCGAGCGAGTGCGAAGCATAATGATAGCGTTCCGCCCGATGGTCGGCAGCATAGCTGAAGTTCAGTTCGGAATATTTGCCCAGTCCCATAGCCAAACGTGTACCCATTGTTTGGTATCGGTGATGTGCATGCGTGGCATGTGCGTTTTCGTTATCCACAACCTCTTGCAGCAGAGCCATGTTCGAAGGCAGCCAGTTCAATGCCGGGTGTTGCTGTTCCCAACCGTCAATTTGGTCCAAACGGAATTTGTCGTGACGTTCCGAAGCATCAGCCTGTTCATATTTGTAGGAAAATTCCCACTTCATTTTTTTCGAAAAGTTGATGCGGTAAAGTGCATTGCCCGAATAAACGTAGCTGTTGGCAGCATTATCGTTATAGCGGTGGCGCGCATCGTCAGGGCCCGAACCATTGTAGTAACGCAGGCTGTAAAGCGAAAAGTCATCACCCATTGAGCGGTCGTACTTTACTTTAGCCCCCACTTCCAAGTCATCGCCGTTAGAGAGATTACGCAAGAACTGTGCCGACTGATTCAGCTGAATCCGCCAGTCATTGCCTTTCCACTCGTCCTGCTGCAGGTTGAGCGTATCGGTATAAAGGCTGTCAGGGTGACCATTGTAGCCGGTCGAAGCCGAAAGCCCCAACTTTTTGTTTTTCTGATAAAGCAAAGCCGTTTTCAAATCCAGGAAAAAAGGCTTTTTCAGCGTAAAATTATTATTGGCACTTACCTCAAAACCATTGTTTGTTTGCACAGAATGTCCCCGGCCGAAGGTATTGCCCCCCAACAGGAATTTTTCGCTGAACACCCTATCTTCATGTTTTGCTTCATTCCACGTCACCATGGCATTGGCCATTTCTTTCCAGCTTTCCTCCCTGTTTTCACACAGAAAGTCGAAGCCCGCATGATGGCGCGTTTCCGTACCCGTAATGTTGTCCGAAGGCTTCCATTCGGTATCAGCCCCCGGTTTCCGGCTCTCGTTCAAGTTATTCGACCCTCCGAAAAAAGAAAGGCGCGAGTAATCCGAAAAGCGCATGGCAAAGAGTCGGGCCAAATAGCGATCGTGTGTACCACCGGCAGCCTCAGCATTGCCGAAATAACCAATGGCATACTCCTTTTTCACCTGCACGTCCATCACATACAGTTTGGCATCCACCTCGTGTCCAAGAGCTTGACTGCGCAGGCTGCTTTCTTCATACACCTTTAGTTTGTCAATGATGTAATAAGGCAGATTTTCAAGCATCACCTTGTTGTTGCCGCTAAAAAAGTCCTTACCGTTGAGCATCAGATAGTCGAGTTTCCGTCCGTTGATAAAAATGTCGCCATTGCCTTTCAGTTCAGCTCCCGGTAATTGGCGAATCAGTTCGTCGAGCATCGACCCATCGGGCAGTTTAAAGGCCGCCGCATTGTAAACCAAGGTGTCGCCCTTGTAGTACATTTTGATTTTTGTAGCACTCACGGTAGCCTCGCCGAGTTGCACATTTTTGTCCTCATCTACTGCTGTAAAATCCTTTTGAATCATCAGGTCAGGCAGTTTAATCATCTGCTTTCTTTTGATGCTTTTCACTTCATACCAGTAGTCCAAAGGCTTATACCCCTCACACTCCACATGAATGCGGTATTTACCCACCGGAACTTCCACCCGGAATTCATTGCCTTTTCGGTCGCGGTCGCCAAAAGTCAGTAGCATACACCAGGGTGCTACTACGCTGCCATCCTCGCGGTACACACTCACACTTGCGCCTCCCTCGCCATAGCCCGTAAAGCTGTTTCTGACACAGCCCGACAGTATCACAGTCTTGGGCTTGGTTGCTTCTTCCTGCGCCACCAGCATGATGGGACACAGCAGAAGGATGATTATCGTTAAAATGCTATGGAATAATGTTTTTTTTAACATACGCTAGATATTTAATTCGAGTGTGAGTATTGAAGTCGTCTAAACTTTTCTGACGAAGATTGAATTTCATAAAAGTTCAGACGACTTCAGTATTTACGGGCGTAAAATCAATGTTTCTTCGGTTTTCGATCCAAACGGTAAGTAAGATGGAGCATGTAGTAATTGGGAAGCATGCGCATCCACGTTTCGCTTCGTCCCTGCGCATTGACCGAATAAACCGTTCCGGAGCGTTGGTTCAGCATGTCGAGTCCTTCAAGTTTAATCGTCATGCGACCATTCATCAGCGACTGCGTAATCGAGGCATTGAGCAAAAATTCGTCCTGGTTCATCATGGACGAGGCATAACCACGACGGCTGTCCATGCGAGCTTCCAGTTCGAAAGTCGTTTTCCACGAGCGAATAGTGTGTTGCCCGGTGACGCCGTAAGTATAGTCGAAGGCATTGATAGACTGCTGTTGAGCATGGTGTCCCCAAGTTCGACGCCATGTTACGGCCCCTTGCAACGTCAATTTGGTGGCTCGGGCCGAATAGCTAAGTTTGAATGCCTCTTTGGGCATCACGTTTTCCACCTTATTGAGTTGCGATTCATGCATCCCGCTCAACGAAGCATAATCCACCGAATGAAAAACCTGTGCACTCAGGGTGTTTTCGAACCGCCATTCCCTACGTTTACCCAATGTCTGGGTAAGATAGAGTGAAGTGTTCCACATCCAGTTTCCCTTAACATTCTCGGGTCGGTAAGTGTAGACACTGCTGGCCGGGTTATAAGTAAATCCCTGTGCCACGGCACGAAGCTGATAGCTGAAATCCGACTTCAGTTCCATGTAATTCAGACGTAGCTTTTTGTCTTTGCCCATGTACCACTTCCACCTACCATCAGCTTTAACTACCCGGTTATTGTCGAGCGAAGGATTACCTTCGTACACAAAGAACGGATTACGCGCATCGCGATAAGGCATGCGGTTTCTCAATCCGGCATACGACCCTTCGTAACCAAGTCCTAAACTAAAATACTCATTGCTGACACTCACCCTTGGATTCACCGTAAAGTAGCGGTCGTGTACCAAGGTGTCGATGGTGTGTCGGGCATAGTCCATACGCTCCTTACGCACGTAAAAAGGCAGAATAAGGTGAAAATCGACTTTACGCTTTGGGTTGCGAAGCAGACGCAAATCGAACTTCACCTCAGCCTCTTGCGTGCGTTGGTCGCGAAATTCGCTGTTGTCAGCGTCGAACGCCCGAAGTAACATTTCGCGGTTCGACGGAATGAGGTCAAGCCGAATGCTATCCTCGGCTCCCCAACCTTCAAGCCTGCTCAACAGAAATATGTCGTCGTCCATACGTTCGCTGTATAATCTGTAGCGCGTATCAATGCCGAGTACCAATCCTCCCTTGATGTGCTGTGAAAAGTTGAGTTTCGGTTCGAAATGATACCTTGTTACCGAGTTTTTTCCGTAATCATGGCGGTAGTCGGTCAATACCTCCTCCCGAAGCGAGGAAGTTCGGCTAAACATCTCCATTTCCGCATGTTTGTAGCTTCCATTGAGTTGAAGGCTAAGCCCTTTTACTTTGGGAATGAACCATTGTAGTTGCGCAAAGTCCAGCCCGTATTCCTTACCGTCGTTCATCGTTTGGCTTTGCTGTGCAGTTGTTGTATGCTCACTATCGGCCGAACGAAGTTGGTTTTTCAAATGGGCAGATGCAGTGTTTAAAGGGTCAGCAGTTTGCTGACTGCCGTACCATTGGTTAGCCTCAGTTTGTCCGTTTCCCCAATTTTGTTTAAAGGTCGCTTGAATTTCGCCCTGTAGTTGCCATGGCAGGACGTGAAATTTCTCTTTCACTTCGGCATACCGTTCATGGGTCAGTGAGTGTGCCGTTTGTCTGTTAAATGAATGTAGCGCAGAAGGAAGGAACATTTCGTTAAAGTAACGATGCTCCTGTTTGTTCTGTCGCATGTCGTAGTAAAATTCCGTATCCGAAGAGAAGCGCGCATATCCTCCGTTTCCACGTTTTTTCGACTGGTAACTCAGGCTGAATCCGGCCCCCTTGCGTTTATCGGGCATTACGCCCCAACTGCTGCTTGTAGCTCCCCAGTTTCCCCACATGGTTCGCGTTTCGTCGTTGATGTTGTTAAAGTTCACAAAGCCTCCGACGGTCAGCGTTTTGGTCAGCAGGAAACCGAATATTTTACCGAGGTAACGCTCGCGCGTACCGGCAGCAATGTCGCCATTCACCGAATAGCCCATTGAGTATTCGTCCTTCAGTGAAATGTCCATCACATATTTTTTCGGTGCATTTTCATTTTGAGCCAGCACAGCCGAGAGCGGCAACCGTTCGAATACCTTGAGTTCCTTCACGGTGTAATAGGGCAAATTTTCGAGCAGGATACGCTGATTTCCGCCAAAAAGACTGCGTGCACTGAGCGTTATTTCATCCAATTTACGTCCACGGATAAAAATTTCGCCGTCGGCATTGATTGTAGCCCCCGGCAGTTGCTCAATGAGGTTTGCAAGCATCGACCCATCGGGCATTTCGAAGGCGCGTGCATCATAAACCAGCGTGTCGCCCCGCATTTTAAGTTTAATACGTGTGGGACGAATCACGGCCTCGCCCAACTGTTGCACACGCGAACTCCGGTGCATTTGAACAAGACGTGGCACGCTTACCACCCTCTCGCCCGCACGCACAGAGAAAGGTTGCCACACATCGGCATACCCCTCCTTCGATGCACGCAGCAAGTAGTTGCCGGGCGAAGCCACGGTGTATATATTGAAAAGGCTACTGTCGTTGTGGATTTGAATATTTTCGGTTCGGTAAGTTTCAACTTCAATGCTATCTGCCGTGAAAATTTGCAGATGGCAATCTTTCATGCCTCGCTTAAAAAAGGTTTCTTGAATATGCCCTATAACAATCAGACTGTCTTGGGCACAAACTCGTTGAGCAATCAGGCTGCAAAATAGCAATAATAGAATAGGAATAATGCCTTTATTCATATATATATTAGATTTTATGGTTTATGGCTTAATTTGATAGGTTGGTTGTATATTCTTGTATGTTTCAAGGTGCAATAATGTTGAGTAAGCGTTAGGCACTTTGACAATGTAAAAATATAGTGTACATGTTACAATGTTGTGAAGTGTTTGGGATAATACAGTATGCGTAAATCCAGCACACACAGCATGCGTAAGGTTTGGGGCAAAAGTATAAATAAATTATCAAACATTCAATCAAAAACTGTTTTTTTGCTAGCTTTGTAATGAATTTATTGGCAATATATTTATAGAAAGTGCTTAATTGTGATGAACTGTAAGTTCTGTTGCCGAGTCGTACCGTTTGATTTATCTGTTGGTTTGCAGCGAGTTGGGTTTGCAACATGTGCTGATAATTAAAAGATAACGGGAAGCACCTGCGACGATTTTTGAAAATCGGAGCAGAGGCTTCCCGTGTATCTTTTTGTGAGATTGTCCCACCGGACAAAGTTCGAGAGAGAGAACTGAAACCTTGAGCACCTCGGGTAAAAGGCAAAATACGAGGCGCGGGGCAGCAGTTTGATTGTTTTAAAGAGCGGTTGTTTTACTAAAAGGGAGTTCCGTTGCGGAACATTGGGTTACAAAAACAACTTTATGCAAAAAGTTGATTTGTAAGGGGAGATTGTTTTATAGGCAAGGCCTTGTGAGGCCCGATTGTTTCATATTTTCAGCACTTGCTGTAGGAACGATTCGCTGATGTTACCCGTTACGTTCAGCATTTGAAAATGTCCGTTGTGCATAAACATCACGATTTCAACGATTTTTCCTTCGTGCCGTCGGATATACATCTGTTTGTCGCCCTCCTCGGCAAAAAGTTTGTAGCGTTTGGCATTTTTTTGCGCCAGGCTGTGCGCCAGTCCGAAGAGTTTGGCAGTTTCGGCTTTTGCCGAATTTTTCACCACCCTGATGCTTTTCAGTTGCGAAAGCAGTTCCTTAGCCAGTCCGTTTCCCTCGACCGAGGGCAGACCCAGAATCAACTCCATCATGTCGGGGCTGAGTGTGGTACATTCCAGCGAAGTGCCTTGTGCATAAAGCGTCATGTAGCGCGAAGCAAAGTCCTCCTCCTTTTGAGCCGAAGCCGTGAGCGTCAGCATACAAGTGATGAGCGTCAGCAGAATGTATTTCAAACTTTGAATCATGTTGGTCGCAGGTGAGTAAGTAAATGGAGTAACGCGCCGGTTTGCCGCAGGTTGCCGGTGGCATTATTTTTTCAGAGAGCGGTTGCTCGGCATGGTGTCGGCTACAGCCGTTTGCGGTCCTTCCTTAAACATTTGCAGAGCCTCCATGCCGGCTTCGTAAGCCTTTTGCGGGTCCTCGTATGAATCCTTGTAGGCCGACTGGTTATAGTCCCATGCCCCATGTTCAGTGTCCGAGGTAAAAGAATGCTGTGCTGCCGTGCCAAGCAAGGTGACGATGGCCACTGCCGCCGCAGCGCGGTAAAGCGGTTGCAGACGGCGCGACAGTGTAATGCGTTTGGCCTTAACCGCTTGACGGAAGGGAGCCTCAATGGCCGGTTCCGGTTCATCAAGGCCGATGGCCGCCAACACGCGTTGGTCAAAATCGTTGCTCAGATGGACCTCCGCTTCGCGCTGTTCATACTTGAACAAGGCCTCGTAGCGCTTGAGTTCAGCCGGAATGTCCTTTTGGCTGAAGAACGTGCGCAGAATGCTTTCCTCGGCCTCCGAGGTTTCGCACTCCCAGTAGCGTTCCAAGAGTTGTTCGATGTATTTATAGTCCATAATTATCAAATTTTTCGTATTGCGTTTTCAGAGCCTTACGTGCCCTGTGCAGCGTTACTTTAAAATTTTCCTCGCTCATATTCATAGCCTCGGCCGCCTCCTGATAGGTCATTCCCTCGATGTCGCGCAGCTGCAAAGCCGTACGAAGCCGTTCGGGGAGTGCGTTGAAGAGCGAGTGAACACGTTGCAGGCGGTCGTCGTATTCCAACTGTTCTTCGGGCGTACGTGCCGAATCACAGGCGTCGGCATGTTCCGTTTCGATTGAAAGGTTGGCGTGTTCTTTTTTTGCCACCGCATCGAGTGCCATGTTTCGGCAAATGGCGATGCAGTAAGCCTCGAGATTGTTCACCCCAATCAATTCGCAGCGTTTGTTCCAAACCCGCACAAGGGTGTCTTGCGTCAGGTCCTCCGCCTCCTGCGCATTGAGCGTGATGCGAAGGGCCATTCTGAATATTTTATCCTTTAGCGGAAGCAGATCGTTGCGAAAATCTATGGTGTTCATGTTGAGGCTCTCTGTAATGAAGACGGACAAGTGGCGAAAAAGTTACACGCTTTCGGTCATTTTTTTTCAAAAAAAATTGAGGCGCATTCGGAATACATTGATTTTCAGCCGTTAACGACTGAACGAAAAACGTAAAAAAAAGAATGCCGAACATGCGGTTTCGGCATTCCTGGGGGCTTAGTAGTTGCTGCTGAATGAATTGTAAACGGCCAAACCTTTTACGGTCAGCAAATATTTTTGTCGCGGATGGCGTGGTGAATTGGGATACTTCATTTTCACCAGGCCTTCGGCAATAGCAGGTGTGAGCGTATATTTCAAAAAACTTTTGCGGTCTTTCAAACCAAATGCATGCAGCATCTCAGTAACGCTCTTTTCTTCATTCCCAGTGAAAAGTACCAAACGCTTCACCGCATCAGACAAATCATTGAATTTTGGTTTTGAACTTGTGGGGGTACTTGTGGGGGTACTTGTGGGGGTACTTGTGGGGGTACTTGTGGGGGTGTCGTTAGGCTGTTTGTAGCCAATCAGCAGGTAGCGATTCTTCAGTTCATGAAGTTCGCCCAACATTAAGTTGCGAAAAAATTGAATGAGGAATGACTTGTCGGGCTCTATGCCTTTTAAAGGATTGCGATAGTTTGCACGCACAAGCGCATTGCGAAAGTACCAGGAGTTGTGGGCAAACAATTCATTGTCGACATTGAAACCAATGGAACGCAGATATTTGATAACAAATACTGCTGTAGTTCGTGTGTTGCCTTCGCAAAATGGATGATTTTGCCATAGCAACGTAACGAAATCTACAATATGTTCAACAATTTCGTCTGCCGACAAACCGCTATAATTAAAATCTTTTTCTTGCTGAATGTCATAGCGTAAAGCCATCATGATGTCGGCCGCACGTCCATATACCACAGAGTCGCCTTGTAGCACCCATTCCTTTTTGCTAATGTCGTAAGTACGCACTTCACCGGCATGCTTGAACACACCTGCAAATAAGTGCCGGTGAATGTTCAAGAACTCCAATGCAGTAAACGAGAAAGACTTTTCACTCAAGAGTTTGGCAATGTTGGCAGCTACGCGGTCGGCTTCTTCCTTTTCTGTGCTTCCATCGTCGTGTGCAGTTTTGCTGACATAGTACGACTTCAGCAGTTCGCGTACCTCGTCAATCGTAATGTCGCCCTCAATGTGTTTGACTGCCGTTTGTTTCAGGTAGTCCGACACTTTGAGTCCGTCGACATCTTGCAGGCCGATGGCCGTACGCCATGTCGAAGCCCGCTCACGTTTGTGCGGTTCTGCCACACGTTCGTAGGCTTCGAAGTCGATGTATTTTTCAGTCATTCGTTGTTTGAATTTACAGTTTTAGCACCTTCTTACTCCTCGCCCTTTTCCGCCTTTCGGCACACGATGAGGACGTGTTTGCCGTCGGCCAGGGTTGTGGCAAAAATATAGGCTGTGCCCCCTTCGCGCAGTTTCAGCTTTTTGCGCAGTGCATCGACCGACGAGGGGAAGTTGCGAATCGTCAGGTTGGCCTGCGGATAGTCGGTGCGCAGCTGCTTTAAGTCGGCCTTGCTGAAGCCGAACACCCTTTCGGGCTTGAACTTGCGGCCGGGAAAGTGGGGGAGGTATTCCGGGCCCGTGTACAGGTGGGAGTGAGGATGCAGCTTTTTCAACCCGTAGCGCACGGCCACCGTTTTGAATGCTCCAGCTTTGAGCACGGCTGCACCCGGCTCGTACAGGTAAGCATCGACGCAGTCGGCCCATTCGGGTTGTGCTTCGGCCTCGGATTGGGCGGTGAAGCTGAGCGAAAGGCCGTCGTCGTGTGCCGTGATGAGCGGACCGCAGGGTGCAGCGGCAGTCAGTGCCGCATCGCGGCTCATCACCACGAGCAAGTCCTTACACTCGCCGCGCGTACTCAGAATGTGCACCTCGCACACGGCCTGCAACTCCTTGAGCGTTTGCGCAATGTCGAGCATGGTGGAGAGTTTCAGCACCACGCAGCGCGCCTTGTCGAGCAGCTGTGTTTGCAGGCTGCACACGTCGGGTTCGCAGTCGGTAATCAGCACCGTTTTGCGGCCGGCTCCGTCGCGCCGCGCAGGGTCGAGAAACACCACGTCGGTGCGTTCCATGCTGTGCAGATATTCCGTGCCGTCGGCACACACCACAGTGGCTTGCTCCAGACCCAGCAGGGGAAAATTATGACGGGCCAGTTCGCAGAGCGCGGCTTGCCGTTCTACGTAGACCGCGCGGTCAAAGCGTGGAGCAATGAACGAAAAGTCAACGCCCAGACCGCCCGTGAGGTCGGCATACGTCAGCGGTGCTTCGTGCCCCCCGGCATGGCGTAATCGGGTGGCAATGCGCCCAATGATTTCGGCCTTGGCGCGTGCTGCAGCTTCGCCCGAACACTGTTCGAGTGCCAGGCGGTGCGGATATTGCAGGGCATCGACGGCCGCCCACGATGGCACTTTGGTGCGCAGCTTTTGCCAGCCTTCGGCCTGCTGGAGCACGTAGGGGGCATCCACGTCGGTGCGTTTGGCCAGCAGCAGTGCCAGGCGGTCGGTGGGCATTTCGCGCCATTGCTTTATTTCGTCGGGGGTGGGAGTGTGTGTCATGTAAGGAGATGTGATGAATTTTTCTACAATATTCGCCATTTTTCGCGACATGGGCAAGCCTTTTCCTTAGGAAAAAAGCGGTTTCCCAAGCTTTCGATGGGTGTGTGATTATTTCCTAACAAACCTTTTGCTGTGTTTATTTCTTGTGTTGTTTGCCGCAGTTCCGCGCTTGTCGGAATTAGTTCCGCGCTTGTCAGAATTAGTTCCGAGCTTGTTCAAATTAGTTCCGAGCTAGTTGAAATTAGTTCCGAGCTAGTTTGAACAAGGTTTGAATCGGTTTTGCGAAAAAAAGAGTTAAAAGCCAGAGGCTCGGAATCGGAGCCTTTGGCGGCGTAATGTGGGTCGGCAGGCGGTGTGCAAAAAAAAGCCGGTTGCTCTGTTTGGGCAACCGGCCTTTGTATGTAAGGTCAGCGAGTAACGCGCGTTACTTCGTGTTTTCCTTTTCAGTCATGTCCGTGGGGCGCATGCTCACGGTGATGCAGTTGTTTTGCTTCAAGAGCACCGACTTGGCAAACTTTTGGATGTCGGCCGAAGTGATGCCCTTCATCGTAGCCTCGTAGTTGGTTTGGAGGTCACGACCGTAGAGCACCTTGGTGGTGATGAGGTTGAGCCAGTAGCCATTTTTCTTTTGGCTGTCGGCAAAGTCCTTGAGTTCGAACTTCTTCACTTCGTCGAGTTCGTCGGCCGTTACGCCCTTGTTGGCAATGTCCTCGATGCCCTGCTTCATGAGCAAGAGAGCCGAGTCGAGCTTGGCGGGCTTCACGGGGCAGTACACCTGCATGATGTATTCTTCCTTCGGAGCATAGTTGGCGCTGGCGCTGGCACCTACGCTGTAGGCCAGGCCACCGTCTTCGCGGATGCTCTTGAGGTAACGCTTCGTCAGGATGTCGCCGAATACGCTGATGGTAGCGGCTTCCTTCATGTTGTAAGGATTCGAGCCGTGCCACAACTGTACGATTTGAGCCTGCGGCGTTTCCATGCTGCGGAAGAAGTGGTTGGTTTTCACACCCTTGGCATATTCAGGCAACATTTTGGCGTTGTAGTTTTCGCGCTTCTTGATGCTCTTGAGCGGAGCGATGTACTGTTCAACGAAGAGGCGGAGCGAATCGACGTTGAAAGCACCGGTAAAGAAGAAGTCGAAGTCGCCGGCAGCGTTGAAGCGTTCGGCATAGATGCGGCGCACAGCTTCGTAGTCGGCCTTGGCCAGGTCGGCATACTTAAGCGGCATCATGCGCGGGTTGTGGTTGTAGAGCGTACCGCGGAGTGAGTCGGCAAAAGCCGTCTGGGGGTCTTTGTCGGCATTTTCAAGGTTCGACTTCAGGTAGTTCATCACGTTGTTGTAGCCCTCAACGTCGTTGGCCGGAGCCTGGAAGCGGAGGTAGATGAGTTCGAAGAGCGTGCGGAGGTCCTTGGGCGTTGAGCCACCGATAAGGTTGTCGGTTGTGTTGCCCAACGAAGGCATACAGCTGGCCTGTTTGCCAGCGAGTTTCTTTTGCAGTTCGGTTGAGCTGAAGTTGCCCAAACCGGTGCTGCTCATCACGGCGTCGAAGATGTTGAGGTTGACGAGGTCCTTGTTGCCTACGAGGCTCTTACCACCGAAGCTCTGTGCAAAGAACTGCACTTCGGCATCGTTGAAGTCGGTTTGCTTGAAGAATACGCGTGCACCGTTGGCAAGCGTCCAGCAAGTGTAGCCAAAGTCGGCCTTTTCTTCCTTCTTGATGTTGCCCTTCTTCGGCAGAACGGGCACGAGGGGTTCGTTCTTCACATTGTCGACGTAAGCATCGAGCTTGGCAGCCTTGGCAGCAGCGATGGCTTGCTTCAGCTGGTCGGCGGTGGGTACCGTAACGTCGGCCTTTTCAGGATAGAAAGCCAGACATACAAAGTTGGTGTCGGCATTGGCGGTGTACTGCTTGAACACCTCGTTGGTGAGGGTGGTGAGCATGTTCTGCTGTTGCAGCTGCTGCGCCATCATTTTGTACATGTTGAATTCCGTTTCGATGTCAGGAATGGGCTGACCTTCGAGGAAGTGGCGCACGTACTGCGGCACGTAGAAGTCGTGTTTCTGCTTGTCGCGGTTGTCGTAGATGCGTTCCATGCTGCTCATGAATTCTTCGCTGGCACGCGCAGCCTCGGTGGCGGTGAAGCCAAACTGACGGGCGCGTTCCACCTCCTGCATCACAGCCTGTACGGCAGCTGCATCCTGACCGGGTTTCGGCAGTACGTACACAACGAAGGCATCCTTCATCTTGGTCATGATGTAGTTGCCATAGCTGGTAGCAGCACCGATGAAGGGACAGTTGGCCTTGAGGGCCAGTTCTTCGAGGCGGGCATTGAGCATGGTGCTGATGAGCGTGTTGGTGTAGTTCATCTGCAAGAAAACCGGCGTGTTCTTGAGTTCAGCGGGAATGGGGTCCTGCTTGAAGAAGAGCTGAATGACGGCACTGGTTTGCTCCTTGTCTTTGTCGATGACGTAAATCGGTGCATTGTTGTTGGGCACGGGGTAGTGTTCGTAAGCGGCCGGGTTCTTGGGCATCTGAATGGGCGAGAAGATGGCCTTGATGCGCTGTTCAACCTTGTCGACGTCGATGTCGCCCACAACGATGATACCCTGAAGGTCGGGGCGGTACCACTTTTCGTAGTACGCACGGAGTTCGGCGGGCTTGAAGTTGTCGACTACGCTCATCAAACCGATGGGGTAGCGGTGACCGTAGCGCGATTCGGGGAAGAGGGTGGGCAGGTTGCGTTCGAACATACGGCCCGATGCGCTGCTGCGCATACGCCATTCTTCGTGAATAACGCCGCGTTCCTTATCAATTTCCTTGGGGTCGAGCGTCAGTCCGTCCGACCAGTCGTGCAAAATGAGCAAGCATGAGTCGACGTTCGATTCGGTTACAGGCACATCGTCGATGTTGTAGACCGTTTCGTCGGTCGAGGTGTAGGCATTGAGGTTCTGACCGAACTTCACACCGATGCTTTCGCAGTATTTAATGATGCGGTTGTCGGGGAAGTTGTCGGTTCCGTTAAAGCACATGTGTTCAAGGAAGTGAGCCAAACCGCGTTGGTTCTCTTCTTCCTGAACCGAACCTACCTTTTGCGCAATGTAAAAATTGGCGCGATTCTCGGGCAAGGCGTTGTGGCGAATGTAGTAAGTGAGGCCGTTGGGCAGCTTACCGTAACGCACGTCCTTGTCGATGGGCAGCTGCGGCAGTTGCTGCGCTACCGAAGGCAGCGTAATGAATGCCACGAGCAACAGAAGGAGTGATTTAATTTTGTTCATAATGATATGAGTTAGAATTGGTTATTTCGTTTCTCTATTTTCCGAAAAGGCCGATCTTGATTTTTCTTGAAAAAAAAACTTGGGCTCTTTCCGGAAAAGGGGCGTTGATGCAGGTTAGACGCAACTCCCTTGTGATTTGCTACACAAAAGTATGAAAAAATTGAATTTATTTTCAACTTTCCTTGGGTTGCAGGCAGCCAGAGCGCGCTGTAACGAGTAGTTCACTCAGCAAAAATAATGATTTATATGTAGGTGTCGTGTATTTTTGAAAAAACATTTGTAGTTTTGCAGTAATTTTTGTGCGCAGAATGCAGAAACAGGTAGCGTTTTGTCGTGACTCCCCTGCATTTAAGCTAAATTAAAGAGCTGAATATTAGCGACAATCATGATACGCAAATTCGATTTTTTGGTAATTGGTTCCGGAGTGGCCGGAATGAGTTACGCCCTTCAGGTGGCCGCCTCGGGCAAAGGTAAGGTGGCCCTCGTGTGTAAAACCTCGATTGAAGAAGCTAATACCGCCAAAGCACAGGGCGGCATCGCTTCGGTGACGAACCTCGAGGTAGACAATTTCGACAAACACATCAAGGATACGCTCATTGCGGGCGATTACATCTCGGATCTCCGCGCCGTGGAACAGGTGGTGCGACAGGCCCCACAGGGCATCAAGCACCTGATGGAGTGGGGTGTGAACTTTGATAAAAAAGACGACGGCAACTTCGACTTGCACCGCGAGGGCGGACACTCCGAATTTCGCATTTTGCACCATGCCGACGACACGGGCTTCGAAATTCAGCGCGGACTCATCGAGGCTGTGCGTAATCATCCCGGCATCACCGTGCTCGAAAACCATTTTGCCGTTGAAATCATTACGCAGCACCACCTGGGCATCGAAGTAACACGCCGTACGCCCGACATTGAATGCTACGGTGCCTACGTGCTCGACCCCGATACGCTGAAAATCGATACCTTCCTCTCGCGCGTCACCGTGCTTTGCACCGGTGGCTGTGGAGCGGTGTATGCTTCAACCACGAATCCCGAAATTGCTACGGGCGACGGCATAGCCATGGCGTATCGCGCCAAAGCTACGGTGAAGGACATGGAGTTCATCCAGTTTCACCCCACGGCATTGTTTCACCCGGGTGAAACGCATCCTGCTTACCTCATCACTGAGGCTATGCGTGGCTACGGCGGCATTCTGCGTCTGCCGAACGGCGAGGAGTTCATGCAGAAATATGACAAACGACTTTCGCTGGCTCCGCGCGACATCGTGGCGCGTGCCATCGATAAGGAAATGAAAATTCACGGGCTCGACCACGTTTGCCTCGATGTGACGCACAAAGACCCGGAGGAAACGAAGCATCACTTCCCGAACATTTACCAAAAGTGTTTGAGCATCGGCATCGACATCACTAAACAGTACATTCCTGTGGCTCCTTGCGCCCATTATCTTTGCGGCGGTATCAAGGTCGACTTGAATGCCTGCTCGTCGATTAACCGCTTGTATGCCATTGGCGAATGTTCGTGTACGGGACTGCATGGCGGCAACCGCCTGGCTTCGAACTCGCTGATTGAAGCGGTGGTGTATGCCGAAGCTGCTGCCCGTCATTCGCTGGAACACCTTGATGAGTACGACTTTAATACCCGTGTGCCGGAATGGAACGACGAGGGTACGCTCTCGAACGAGGAAAAGGTGCTCATTGCGCAGGATGCCAAGGAGGTGGAACAGATTATGTCGGCTTACGTCGGTATTGTGCGTTCTGACTTGCGACTGAAGCGGGCTTGGGTGCGCCTTGATTTGATTTACGAGGAAACCGAGGAACTCTTTAAGCGCGTGAAGGCTACGCGCGACATTTGCGAACTGCGCAACATGATTAACGTGGGTTACCTCATTACGCGACAGGCCATCGAGCGCAAGGAAAGCCGCGGACTGCATTACACCACTGACTATCCGAAACACGCCTACGACCAGAACTAACCCTTTGGATGCTGCGCAAAGGTTTGACTGCGGTACAGAGGTTTGATTGCAGCATACAGAGGTTTGATTGCAGCATACAAAGGTTTGACTGCAGCATACAGAAGTTCGACTGCAGCATACAGATATAAAAAAAAGACCCCAACTCCCTGACTGAACAGCAGGAGTTGGGGTCTTTTTTGTGTGTATGATTTAAACAGAAAGTGTCTTTTTTGTGAAGTTGTGACGCTTTACTTCACTTCCAATTTGCCATTATTGAGGAATACGCGCGAGGTTTTTCCCTTGGTGCCGATGAACTGCAATTCCTGATTGCCGTAGCGCACCACGATGTTGCCCGAGTGAGTGGGCGTGAGGCGCGCTTCGGTGAGTTTGCCACCGTTCCAGGCAATGTCGACACCGATGTTGCCACGCGCACGCAGTCCGCTGATGTTGCCCGAAGCCCAGGCGTCGGGGAGCGAAGGCAGCAAGTCAATGAAGCCCATGTGACACTGCATGAGCATTTCGGTCACACCCGCGGTACCGCCAAAGTTACCGTCGATTTGGAAAGGCGGATGAATGTCCCACAGGTTGTCGCCCGTACCGTTTTTGAGCAAGTTGCCAAAGAGCAGGTACGAATGGTTGCCGTCGTGCAGACGTGCCCACTGGTTGAGTTTCCAACCCATGCTCCAACCCGTAGCACCATCGCCGCGGTGTTCAAGCACAATGCGCGAAGCCTTGGCCAGTTCGGGCGTAGTACGCGGTGAAATGGTGTGGCCCGGGTGCAAACCGTACAGGTGGTTGACGTGGCGGTGTTGATCGTTCGGGTCGTCGATGTCGCGGCTCCATTCCATCAGCTGACCGTAGCGGCCAATTTTGTAAGGCACCAGTTCCGTCAGTATTTGCTGCCATTTAGCAACCTCGGTAGCATCGGTGTTGAGCACCTTGGCCGCGTCGATACAGTTGGTCAGAATTTCGCGAATCACAGCATGCGTAAACGTGGTACCCTCGTCAACCGGTCCATGTTCGGGCGAGGTGGAAGGTGCAGCCGTCAGCGTGCCGTCGGCCTTGCGCCAAAGGAAATCCTCGCAGAACAGTGCACAGCCCTTCATGAGCGGGTAAGCCGTATTGCGCAGGAAGTCGGCATCGCGCGTGTAGTCGTAGTAGTCCCACAGGTGCGTAGCCAGCCACGAAGCCGCCATGGGGTTGTAGTTCCACGACATGTCAGCCCCTTCGAGTGGCGCCGTAAAGCCAAAGATGTTAGCCGAAATGCCGGCTGCCCATCCGCGTGCACCCCAGTAAGCCTTGGCCGTGCGTTCGCCCGGCTTTTCGAGCAGGCGGATAAAGTCGGTCAAAGGTTCGGCGCACTCGGCCAGGTTCGTCGACAAGGCCGGCCAGTAGTTCATTTGCAGGTTGATGTTGTTGTGATAGTCCACACGCCACGGGCCGTCGACATTGTTGTGCCAAATGCCCTGCAAGTTAGCCGGCAGGTTGCCCGGACGCGATGAAGCGATGAGCAAGTAGCGGCCAAACTGATAGTAAAGCGTTTCGAGTCCGTTGTCCTTAACCCCCTTGCGGTAGTCGGCCAGTCGCACGTTGGTAGGCTTAGCCGAAGAAGGACCTTCGAGGTTAAAGTTCACGCGGTTGTAGAGCGCAGCATAATCCTTGTAATGCGTTTTCAGCAGTTTCTTGAAGTTTTGTTTCGCAGCCGCCTTCATCCATTGCGCGGTAGTGGCCTTCGGGTCAACGCCCACATACGCCTTTGGATCGTTGAAGTCGGGGTTATAGTTCGGCTTGTAGTCCGTATCGGCCGTGAGCAGCACCATGACCTCGTCGGCACCCGTCACCTTGATGGCCCCGTCGGCATACTGCACCGTACCCTTTTTGGCAATGACGCGGATGCGTACGGCATATTCCATTTGGTTGTTGTCGAGGCGTGCCGTGTAAAGGATGCCGTTTTCGCCGTCGGCAGCAAAGTTACCTTCGCCCAGCGGGTTCGGCGCATACTTCAGCGTAAAGTTCTGCTTGCCCTTTTCCGTGGCCGTGAACCGCGTGACGAGCATGTTGGCCGGATACGACACAAACGTGCGTCGTTCGTAGCCGATGCCCTCGGCCGTGGTAAAGCTCACCGTGGCGTAAGCCGAATCTACCGAAAGTGCGCGGCGGTAATTGCGAATGCCCTTTTCGTTGATGTCGGTTTCGAAAGTCATTTCGCCCAGCGTCGTAAACGAGCCAAAGCGGAACTGCGGTTCGCGCCACGATTCGTAAGGCACGGGGCTGTTGAAGTTTTGCGAAGTCAGTCGTCCGGCCTTGTCGAAGTCGCCGTCGACGAAAGCCTGACGTATTTCGGGCAGCAAGTGCGCCGACTGTTTGTTTTGGTTCCAGTAGTCGGCCGGTCCTTTTGCCGTGTTCGGTCCACCGCGCCACAATGTTTTTTCGTTCAGCGTGTAGCGTTCGGTAGCCACCGAGCCCATTACGTTGCAGCCGATGCTACCGTTGCCCAGCGGCAACGAGCGGCGTTCCCATTCGGGGTCGGCATTTTGAGCGCCTTCGCCCGCATTGATGGGTTTGTGCGTTTTGTTGTACTTTTCGGGATGTCCTCCCCACCAGCATTGGCTACCCTTTAACGAAGTCGGCTCGTCGAACCAGATGGTGTTCGACTGTGCCGCGGCAGTCAGTGCGCTGAGGCCCAGGAGCGAGGTAAGCAGAATGTGCTTCATAAGCGTTTCAGTATGTAAGTGTGTGATTAAGATGCGAAGTAAAAAGATGTGATGTAAAAAGAGGCCTAACTTGTAAAAAGATGCCGTAACGAAAACTGAAACGGCGGTTTCCTTTCGCTGTTGCGTTTACCCCGGGGCATCAGTAGGGAATGTCGGCATACGGGTCGGCCAAAGGGTCGTCTTCGGTAGTGGTTTTTTCGATGAAATAGCGCGGTCGCCGTTTCACTTCGATGTAAATTTTGCCCACATATTCGCCAATGATGCCGCAGGCCACGAGGATAGCTCCGCCGATAAACCATATAGACACCATGAGCGACGTCCAGCCCTCAATGGTTTGCCCTTCGAAGTGCTTGACAATGCCGTAAATAATTACGCCCACCGAAATGAGCATGAAGGTGAGTCCGAGCAGCGTGATGAGCTGCAGCGGACGGATGGAGAACGACGTAATGCCGTCGAGCGCAAAGGCCAGCATTTTGCGTAGCGGATACTTCGACTCGCCAGCAAAGCGTTCGGTGCGGTCGTAGTAAACGGCTTCCGTTTTGAACCCCATTGAAGCCACCATGCCGCGCAGAAACAGGTTACGTTCGGGGTAGCTCAGCAGCGCATTCACGGCGCGTCGGCTCATCAGGCGGAAATCCGCGTGGTTATACACCGTGTTGCTGTTCATCATTTGCATCAGCCGGTAAAAGGCCAGTGCCGTGGTACGTTTAAACACGGTGTCGGTTTTACGTTCGCGCCTTACGCCAAACACCACCTCGTTTCCCCTCAGGTAAGCCTCGGTCATGTCGATGATGGCGCGTACGTCGTCCTGTAGGTCAGCGTCGATGGTCACGATGGCATCGCCCCTGTCAGCCGCCCATTCCAGTCCGGCCCACAGCGCATGCTGGTGTCCCACGTTGTGCGCCAGTTTCAGTCCCTCGACATAGTCATTTTGTTGTGCAAACTGCTCAATCAGTTCCCAGGTGCGGTCTTTGCTGCCATCGTTGACATAAAGAATACACCCCTCGTCGATGCGCTGCTTTTCTTTCAGCTCGTCTAAAATCAAGCTCAACTGCCGGGTAGTTTCGGCCAGCACCGCTTCTTCGTTATAGCAAGGAACAACCAGAATGAGTTTCATAGCAAAGTTCGTTTTTTTTTTTGAAGAGAAAAGTTCTATCAAGCCTGCCGCGCTGTTACACGGTGCCTATTGCTCCGTCGCCTCGCTGCGCTTCGCTTTGTTGTGCTTCGCCTCGCTGCGCTTCGCCTTTTTTCCGCGTTTAAACACGAAGCGAACCAGCAGAAAGTTCACCGGAATGGCAATGGCAAATACCGGGAGCGGCGCCCATACCTCGGTCACGCCCAATGCCAAAAACGCATTGAGCAGACACAGGTGCAAACCGTAATTCACGGCATGCGCACCCCCCATGCCCACCAACTTGTGCCACGAAGGCCCCGTGCCGAAGGTAAAGTAAGCCGTCAGGTAAAAGTTAACCACGAAGCTCACCACATAGCCCAACGTGTAAGCCGCATTAGCCGGCATCACAGCGAGCAGCAGCAAGTAAAGTCCGTAGTGCAGTGCTGTGGCCACCGCCCCCACCAGTGCAAAGCGCAGAGCTTCAATGAGCAGTTGTTTGTGGATAAAGCTCATGGCTATTGACGTTGAAAGTGGTAAAAGTGGAGCATACGCCGGTCGTCACAGCTGCGGTGATTAAAGTCCACCACCTCCGTCACGCGGTAGTTCGGGTAACGCTCGTAGAACGATTCGATATCGTTGTCGCCCACTAGCAAGTAGCCCTCGTTCGGCATAAATTCAATGAACGGCACCACGCGGTCGCCCAAGTAGTAATTGATGGTAAACGGGTGAAGCGGGTTGCCCGGATTCACGTGCGTACGATACGAATACACGCGTCCTTCGGGCACATATTTCCGCACAATTTCGGCTTGCGGCTTGTCGCTCTTCGTGTTGAGCACCAGCGGTTGGTAAAGTCCGTCGAGCGAAAGGAAAATGCTGAACACCGCAGCCACCACACCCCCGACAACGCGCACGGGCCGACGACGCCAAACAACGAACAGCCCACCGCCAATGAGCGGCACCACAAAGCCCAACCATTCAAGCGGGTTGAGCGGCGTGTCGCGCAGGGCAGCCAGCATGGCCACGTTCTGTGCCGCATGTTTTCCGCTGCCCATCAGGCTTTCGGGCACAGCCCCGCAGCGCACCGCAACAAACGCCAGCGGAACCAGCACGGCCAGCGAGGCCACCACCCACCCGAAGGCCACCACCACGCGGCGGTGTCGGCGCACAAGCCAAAGCATGTAAGTGGCCAGATAGTAGGCCAGGAACGGATAAACCGGCAGCAGATACACGCTGCGTTTACTCTTCGGTATGCAGTAAAACACGAATATCAGCGCAAAGCTCAGGAAGGTAAACAGCCGCACATCATCGACGCGGCGCACGTGTTCCTTCAGTTTGTTCCAGAGTGATGACAGGTTGCCCTGCGGTTTGCGGTAGCGCAACACAAAGAGCGACATGAGCACCAGCAGCGTGTAAGGCACGAAGCCCGTCACCACGGTCATCACGTTGTAATGCCACGGGTTGATGTGGCTGGCATAGCTCATTTTGCCCAGTAGGCGCAGCACGTTCTCTTCGTACACCAGGTCGAGGAAACGCTGACCGCCCTGTTGCCAAGCCGCCACGTACCACACCAGGGGCAGCACGCACGACAGCAGACCGATGCCAAAGAATCGGCCCAGCGATTGCCAGAATCCGTGGCCGCGCAGGGTGCAGAAGGCCACCATCACCAGGCAGGGCAGGGCAGCCCCCACCGGCCCTTTGCTCAGGAACGCACCGCTCAGTGCCAAAATGCCCCAAATGGGCAAACGCCTGAAGCCGCCCTCTGTCCAGCGGTAAAGCTGATAGAGCGCAACGACCATCATGGCCGTCAGCACCATGTCGACGCGGCAATTCACGCCGGCGCGGTGCACCTCGAAGTTACTCAGCGTAATCAGCCCCATGAGCAGTGCCGTGAGCGCACCGCTACGTTTGGCATAGAAGGCATAGCCCACCATGACCATGAGCGTAAGGGCCACGGCCGACGGCAGTCGCGAAGTGTATTCCGTCACCTCGCCGAGCGGCAGCGAGAACAGCGCCACGAGCCAGTGAAACAATGGGGGTTTGTAAGCCATGTCAACACCATTGTTGATGGGCAGAATCCAGTTGCCGTCCTGCAACATCGACAGTGCCACCACGGCCTCGCGCGGTTCGCCGCGTGTGTTGAACAGGGTTTCGCCCAAGAAAAGAAAGAGCGAACCGATACACACCATAAACAGAAAAAGTGCCGGACGGCGAAGGGGGAATGCGGGTTGCTGAAGTTGTGTCATTTTTTGGAAAAAAGAAAAAAGAATAGGCGTGTTGCCGGGCACACACACTCGTATTTTTCAGAAACTGTGCGTGCCTATAGGGCACACTCTGCAAATTTACGGTAATTTTCACGCATATTCGAAAAATAGACGCTGAAAAACGACTTGTTGGCAGCAAAGCCTGCCGAACTTGAGCTTAGTCGCAAAAGTGTGGGGTAGAACTCAACGACGCATCACGGGTTTCAGACAGGCCTGCCTGCCTTACTTTCTGTGGTAACATCATGTCAAAGAACGCGGAATGAATCAATTCGGAAAATCTGTTTTTTCATCTGAATGCAGAGCGATGAGAGCTGGCTCTCAAAAGCTATGCTGAGGTGCAGCCTAACTTCGCGACGCAAATATACAAAGCGAAGGCCCCGTTCTCCAAATTTTTTCTGAAAAAAAACGGTTGCGGTATGGGCAAACAATTACCCAAGCCAAAGCGGCAAAGCAGCCAGCTCCCCCCATGAAGCTCCCTGCTTTGCCGCGGCATAAAGTAAAGCAAATTTGCATCAGCGCATACGCTTGATGGTAGTTTCGCCCTTGGTCGTTCTGATTTTTTCGAGGTAAATGCCTTTCGTGGGCTGAGCCATTTGAATGCCCTGCAAGTTGTAGTAAGTGCGGCTAATCACGCGTTCGCCAGCAGCCGTGTTGTCGGCAATGCCCGATTGCGTTTGCAGCACCGGCGCGTTGTTCACGTTCAGAATCTCTATTTCGCGGCTGTCGTTGCCCACCGGACGGTTCACCATGGCCACCACACTCAGAAACTTCGGGTTCCACGCATCGGGCATCGTCAGCGTAAACGAGCGGCTGAAGCGGTTGTTCGCCCACTGAATGTCGTCGCCCAATATCGGCGTAAGCGAGCGGCGGTACACATGGTTCTGCACGTGTTCGCCCGAACCGTTCTGCGCCTTCACCGTTTCGACGCTGTCCTCAGCCAGCTGCACCGTGAGCCGTGCATCGGGATACACTTCCGCGCCAAAAGTAGTGCGTTCGCCCCTCACCGCGAGTTGCAGTTCGCGCGTAGCCTCGTTGTAAGTTGGTTCGATGTCGATTTTCACAAAAGCCGGCTGCTTCACGCAGAATTCAAAGTAAGGCTGACTGTCGAACAGGTTGTAAGTGTTGATAATGGGCGTTCGGTCGTTGAGGCTGCACGGCAGCACGCGGCGGTCGTAAGCCATTCGCGGTGTAGCCGTAGCCGTGAGTGGGCTTTCCAGTTCGTACGAGTCGTTCACCGTCAGTTCGTCACTTTTGTAGCCTATATGGTGCACCAGCCAAACGTAGTCGGTGCGCTGCGCCACCATTTTGCTTACCCAGCGGTGCGCCGCCGGGCACTTGCCACAGGGCAAGGTCGAGAACATTTCAATCAGTGTTTTGCGCTTAAAGCTGTCGGCATAGCAAGCCAGCGTGGCGCGCAGCGTATCGTTGGCCGTCAGTCCGTTGTCCGAGTCTATCCACACCATCACCTCGTTCTTTCCCTCGCGACACGCTTCAGTGTTCATTTCCAGTTTAAATTCCGCCACTCCCTCGGGCGCAATTTCCCCCTCGGTGTGCGCCTTCATGGCCGAGTCCGTGCTTTGTGTAGCCAGGCAGTAACGCACGGTCGGAGCCTGAACGGTTTGGCTCGTAAAGTTGCCGATGCTAAAGCTAAGGTGCGCCTTGTTGCCTTTTTTCACCTGTTTCTGCTCAACCGTCAGTGCGTTCAGTGCCACATCCTCCAGGCTGGTTTGTCCGTTGGTTTCAACCACCGCCTTCATGCAGAGCGATTTGTAGCCCATGTCCGCCCCATTGGTCCATTCCACCCCGTTCGTTGTCACCCAGCAGCCGTTGGGGTGCGGTGTGCCGTCGGTCATCAGCCCTTTGCCTGCCGGCAGCAGCCCTTCGCACAGAATCACCAGCTGTTCGCCCGTCACCGTGTACGGCGTGCTGAGCGTCAGTTCCTTCCAGCCGCGGGTTTGTTCGCCTTGCAGCGAGGCATACGTGCCCGGAATGGTATTCCCCGTCAGTTCATGGCGCAGCATCACCCCAATTTGCCGGGTTCCCTCGTCGGTGGCCAGGCGGAATTTAGTGATTTTTGCCCCTTTCAGCAGTTTCATGCGCGCTTGGGGCAGCACAATGGCCGCTTTGAATAAGGTATTGTTATGCTTGTCCAGCATCACCGGTTCGGCCTCTGCTGTCAGTTCGTCGGGGCAGTAGCCCAATAGCATTTGCTGCTGTGCCACGGCTTGCAGAGTGATAAAAAACAGGGCTGCCAGTACCCATGAAAAGCGTAGTTTGAATGTCATAAGTGAATGATGTGTTGAATCGAAAAAACCGTTGTAGCGTTTCCTTTTTGAAAACGGCGCGCCAAACTTACGAATTCTTTTTTTATTTGAAAAGCTTGCTATATATTTTTAGGATTTGAAATTTACTGCTAAACTCCATATTTTGAAAACAAAAGTAGGTGTTGAAAGTTATCAACACCTACTTGAATTAAAATCTTATACCCAAAGATGCAAAAGCTGCATGGTGAGTTTTCATACCTTGTTGTCTGAAATCGCGAATTTTATAACCAACACCAATTATTGGAACAATATGCTTGTTTTTACCATACCAATATAAGCCGGCTGAGTACATGGTGTTTTTGCAAGCTTTTCCCTTTAATGATGAACTTATTTGAACTCTGAGTTCGTACGATCCTAATGATTTTTGTTCCGCAGGTAGAAAGGTATATCCTATACCTCCACCTAGATTAAAGGAATGATTAAAGTTCGAAGAACCGTAGATTGTTCCATTTTTTGCAGCATATAAATCGTTTTGACCTACAATGTAAATTGAAAAATTTTTAATAGGTGCGTACCCTATGTTGACAACAGCTCCAAAAGGCCATAAACCTTGTGATTTTGTACCTAGTTCTAATGATGCTTCCAAGCAAAAAGGCATGTCCTTTTTTTCTTGTGTAGTGTCTTGGGCTTGGATAAAAGTTGTAGGTAATAAAGTTGTCAATGCAACTATAAATAATTATTTTAATTTTGTTCTTCCCATAATTGATAACTTGCATTTCCGACAATGAAATCGTCTGAACTTTTATGAAATTCAAGATTTGCCTTAATTTTTGAGGCGTTTTTGGGCCTTGAAGAAGGAGTGTAGCGAGCTACACGACTGATGAAAGGTCAAAAAACGGCCAAAAAGAAAGGTGAAGATTGAATTTAGAAGAGATAAATCTCCAAATCAAATCTTCGTCAGAAAAGTTTAGACGACTTCAATAAATCCGTTTCTTAGATCTTGCTTAAAATCATCATTTAAATTTGATGTATCAATTCTACTTTGTACAATCTCTATTTCTAACTTTTCGGAATGCTTGTTAGAAGATTGTAAGTCGTTTTCTACCTCAGAATCGCAAGCAGAAAAAGAAAACATGGCTAAACTTGCAATTACAAATGCGCTAGTAAGGTTTTTTTTATTCATTGATTGAAAAAATGTTAGTAATCGGTTGTTTATAAGGCGATACCGGATTCGCCACTTGTAGAAGCTACCTACAAGTTTATTGAGCACTCAATGGTAGTATGATGGTGCAAAACTATACATAAAATTCAAAACAACAAAATATAAGTATAAAAATCTGCTATAAAAATAGCAATAATCTTGTAAATGATAGAAAAATGTGTCTTAATGATTTATCTCTTGTGGCGTATTATTTTAGGCTAAATTGTCAGTAAAGCTTATTGGTGTGTAATAATAATTTATTAAAAATAGTTGTTAATTAATGCGCTTAATTGTTGAATATGAGTCCTATACTATAGACATTACAAACTAAATGCTTACTTTTGTACCTATCAAGAAAGTCTTCTGTAAAAGTTTACATTCTCCCTTAACAAACGATTGAAAAAGACATGAAACGATTTGCCACTTTGCTGGCCTGCTTCCTTGCAAGTACGGTGCTTGTGTTTGCCGATTTACCCTTTAGAAATCATCGGTACGACACGTTCAAGGTGTTAGACGTCGCGTCCGACCACATTGTGTTCATCGGCAACAGCATTACCAACATGCACGCCTGGTGCGAAGCCTTTGACAACCCCAAGGTCATTAACCGCGGTGTGTCGGGCGCTGTTTCGGACGAAACTTTGGCCAACCTCGAAGCCATTCTGCGCGGAAAACCCGCCAAGGCTTTTCTGATGATTGGTACCAACGACTTGGGCACGCAGGGCATTAACCGCCCCGAACGTGTGGCGGCCAATGTGCGCCACATGCTCAACCGCTTTCAAAAAGAATCGCCTGCCACCCAACTCTTTGTGCAGAGCATTCTGCCAAGCAAGTCGGGCATACGCACCCTCGAAGCCGAACAGGCCACCAATGCCTTGCTCCGCGAACTCTGCACCGAAATGGGGGCCACTTATATTGACCTTTGGCAACTGATGATGCCCATTACCATGGGACAAACCTTTTCGCTCGACGGACTTCACCCCAATGCTGCTGCTTACCGCGCCTGGTGCAACGCCATTGCACCCTACGTCAATGGGCAGGGTGCCACCTGCACCTATCCCGCCGACGCGCCCCTGAAGTATGGTGGGCTGCCTCGCTCGTTTAGCATGCGTGTCAGTGCTTTCGGTATGCAGAAGGTTGCGGCCGACGACATTCTGATGATTGGCGACGATGTGATGCACGGAGGCGAATGGCACGAAATATTCCATACTGCCCGGGTCAAAAACCGCGGCTTGGGTTGGGGATATGCAAGCGTCACGATTGCCGACCTTGCCAAAACCATCGACGTGATTTTCAACGGACGCCCCGACAATGAAGCTCCGGCGCAGGTGTGCCTTTACATCGGTGCGCGCGATGCCAACGGCTCGGCTCCCATCGACGAATTGGCCGACCAGTACCGCCTGTTGCTCGACAAGGTGCATGCCGCCGCCCCCCATGCCGCCATTCATGTGCTTTCGCTCTTGCCCACCCACGACGCTGCGCGCAATGCCGGCCGCGTCGCTCCCTTTAATGCCGCAGTTAAGGCCATGATTGCCCGGTTGGGCTATGCCGACCGCGTGAACTACGTCGACTGCTACACCCCGATGCTTAGCGGCGAGGTGGCCAATCAGCGTTTGTTCTGCGCCTCGCACCTTTACGGCATGGGCTATGCCCGGCTTTCGCAGCTGGTGGCTGCTTCGCTCAATGGGGTGAAGCCCGGTTGCGTAACGCCCCTTACTGATGATGCTGCCAAGGCTGCCATCGACGATTTCACGGCCCGCACCGCCCAATATGCCACAGTGCCCTGACGCGCGTCGACCTCGTTTTTAAAAAACATTTATCCCCGGAAAAGAGCTAGGAAGGCTCTTTTCCGGGGATTTTTTTGTATGTCGCCGCCTTAACCTTCCGTCTGTTCGCATTGCGATGGGGCGGAGGTGCTACTTGAAGCAAAGCCAAAGCACATAGCCCACGGCATTAAGGAGGTACAGTAGGAGAAAATACGTATCACACTTGTAATGCCTCAGTAGGTGCTTCAATGTTCCTCGGGATGATGTTTCCGCTTCGCATGCGGTTGAAAGGAAACGCCAGGTGTAGTAAAGCGCAATCAGATTGACAAGTAAAATGACAGGATGTAGCCATTCGTATTTGGTAATCTTACTAAATAACATTAAACAGCCCCATATCAGCAATAATGTATTTTTTTTGTCTTCCCATTTATTCATGATGTAGTGTTTTAAATGTTATAGAGTCATAGGTTTGCTGTTGTAGCACAACTGCGGTCAACGGGTTTGAGTGTGCTATTCAAACAGTCTGCCACTCAAATATACTATGGTAAACTGCACCATGGCAATCACACAAAAAACATCCCATTTGTTTTTCTTGAGTATATGCAGCATTACATTTTTCATTGAATCCTCCGTTTTCCATTCTGCATACAGAACCCTACAGGTGAAATACACAAAAAATAAGCATATAGGCAAAAGCACATGGTATAGCCATCTAATGTCGGTTATGCGCTGTAACCAATAAAAAAAGAGCATTGTCATAAACAGCCACTCCTTATTTTCTTTCCATTTTTCAATCATATAGGTGCAAATATTAGTTATATGTTTGCAGCTGTAGTTACTGCGCTTCATAGGCTTGAATGTGCTATTTGAAGATTTCGCCATTCAAATAGGCTATTGTGAAAAGTACGGCAGTAAAAAGCCAAATAATATCTCCTTTGTTTTTCTTGAGTATGTGCAGCATTACATTTTTAATTGAGTTCTCCGTTTTCCATTCTGCAAAAAGCACTAAGCTGAAGCAAACTGCCCAAATTACTGATATCGGAAAAATCAAATGATAAAGCCATTTTAGCTGACTATGCGATGCTATTATGATTAAAATACATACTCCGATCCATATATCATCCAGTGTTTCTTTTTTTAAAAAATAAGGCATATCTATTGGATTTAATATATTTCTGACTCTCCGATATAGGGGGCTAACAGTTGTTCCACCCCGTGAATGTGCGAGGACTACCGACACACATGGCTTTCAAGTTCTTTGTTTTCATGATTGTAAGGTTTTAATAGTTAGTAATGATGAGTAGGTGTTGGCAAATGTAATTGATTTTTTTGATTTACCAAATAAATTGTCGAATAATTTATTAAGTTGGTGAAAAATATCTATCTGTAGGTGCTTTGTTGTAACTATTGGTAGAGGAATAGTCATTGCTTTTCGAATGGGAGAAATCCTCCGAAATAGACTACGGCCAAGATGGGCAAAAGTATTAGCCACAGCATGTCCCACTTATTTTTCTTTAAGATGTGAATGACTACTTGTTTTACCGAACTTTCTGTTGCCCATTCTGTGCGTAATTGCTTACAAGCGTAATAGGCCCAACCTATATATACCGGCCAAAATAAAATGAGCAGCCATTCAGAGCGGATTATCACAATCAATAGGCATACAATGTCGCGCAGCATATCCAACGTGTCCTTCCTGTCTTCGATTTTAGTCATATACGTCATTTTTTCAATTTCCTATTTGTTGAGTTCACCGGCAAAATAGGCTACGGTAAAGATTATGAAGAACAAAAGCCAATAAATATCCCATTTTTTGTTCTTCCATATATATTTGCATACTCCTTTTAGTGAATTTTCCGTTTTCAGCTCAGCCTGCAAAAGTTTGACGGTATAATAAGCCCAAAATAATAATAAGGGCCAAATGATGTGGTATAACCATTTGAAATAGGTCATCTTTTGTAGGAGTAAAATCCATAAACATGCTATACCTAGCCAATCTTTTTTATCTTCCATAATGAATGTTTATGACGAATTTGTTTGCTTTCAGTAATCGTTGGAGTTTCTGTTTTATGCTCGCAGCGTGCGCTCATACCGACGATTACACTGTTTCCATCCCGTGAATATGCGAGGACTACCGACACACATGGCTTTCAAGTTCTTTGTTTTCATGATTGTAAGGTTTTAATAGTTAGTAATGATGAGTAGGTGTTGGCAAATGTAATGATATTTTTGGTAATATGCAACCATTATGTTAGCTGAAATGCGTAATTCTGAGTTTTTGTGTAATTTTGAAGCAAAATGGAAATAGGTGGAAAGCGCGACCCGGTGCTTGCCCGCAGATGAGGGCGGCGTGAAGTAGTTGCAGGAGTGTTATTAAACGTAATGGGATGGTAAAATATCTTTTATTTCAAGCCCATTTGGGCAGCTTCCGCGTTTGTCTGAATTAGTTCCGAGCTTGTTGAAATTAGTTCCAAGCTTGTCTGAATTAGTTCCGAGCTAGTTGAAATTAGTTCCGAGCTAGTTTCAACAAAAAAAGAGTTAAAAATAAGACCCTTGGAACGCGTTCTCTCCATCCTTGAACAGACCAAACTTAGGGTTGAATAAAAAAACGGACGATGAAGCAGTTGCGACACTGCGTTCATCGTCCGTGGTGTATAAGGTTGTCAGGGCAAAATGGCCCAAGGGGCAAGGTATGGAGTCCCTGACGTTAAGCGTTTACTTCAAGCGTTTGAACGTGAATACGCCCTTCGTGGTAGTAACCTTTTCGAGGTACAGACCGCTGACGGGAGCAGCGATGCGCTGACCCTGCAGGTTGAAGTATTCGCGAGCAATCACTTCGCCTTCGATTTCGGTGTTGGCCAAAGCATCTTCGATGCCCGAGGGCTTCGAGGTGAGGTCGAGCGTGTAGCTGCGGTAGTTGTTGAGGTCGCTGAAGCTATCGTACATAAAGCTAACCATCTTCTTGCCGTCGGGGGTGAATAAGCAAGTACCCGACACGAGGCTGTCTTCGACAGTGGTGATGTTTTGATTGTTTTCTTCGTCAACAGTTATTTTTTCGACATTGAAGCGGTAGTTCTCGTCGAGGAACTTGTTCAGGTCGTCGCGGCCTTCAGCCTTGAGCCATTCGTCGATGGACATCGACTTATCGGCATTGGCAGGCATGATGTACGAACTGCGGGTAGTTTCGTTGAAGGGAGCTGCATGCACGAGCATACCGTCGTTGGTGATGCTGGTGGTGAGGTTATTCTTGAGGTCGGCCTCCTTCACGTTGTCCTTTTCGCTGTCGAGGGTAATGACAGCAGGCGTACAGCTTGATTCCAAACCTCTTTCGTCAGACCACTGCAGGGTGCTGCCCAAATATTTACCGTTGGCCGAAATCAAGGCATTGTTGTAGGCATACGATGTGCCGTAAGTAACTCCCTTCAGTTTTTCCTGGAAAGCATAGTAGTCTTCCCAATATTGTGAACTGGCCAGTTCGTAAGACTGTGATGCAGCCGTGAACTCAGCTTTCTTAGCAGGATCGCTAATGTAGTTGCCCTGATTGTATTCGGGGTTGGGGGGTACTTCTTCAAAACCAATCAAACAGTTCTGATAGTCTTCGTATGCTTGAGCGTATTCCTGTATGGCCTTGTTGTAGGTCACATAGTCCTCTTCGCTAAAGTAGTCGGTAGCCTTGGGTTCTTTGGGCTCAACGGGAGCCTTGCCAATTAAGGCCAGTTTTTCAGCGTTCCAGAGTTTGCTGGTACCCTTGAGCTGCTGCTGCCAGGTGCCATCGGCATTTTCGGTGAGGAGAATGGGGTAAACAACGAAACCATCGTTGCTGGTAACCTGAACAACGATTCGTTTGCCGTCGGCCGAAATGTCAGTAGCAAGAACTGACTGGGGCTCCAGACCTACGTAGTCTTTGTTGGGGAAGGGCAGTGCTTTGCATTCGTAGCTGCCATCTTCCTTCTGCGTCCAGATAACGGGGTAAGTCATCATGTTGGCACCGCCCATGTCTGCACCATCGTAAGCCAGGAAGCCCACAATGCGTTTGCCGTCGGGGGTGATGGAGTTGGCTCCGTTCATGGTGCTACCTTGACCCGTGAGCATGGGCAGGGGCGTAATTTTTCCGTCCTTGAAGATAACAGCACCATTGGCACTTGCACCAACTGCCGTACCGTTTTCGGTGATAACGCTGCTGCCTAAGCCGGCAGAATAGCTTTCGCCTTCGTTGCCAATGTAGTCGTAGAACTTTCCTGTTTCGGTGTTGTAGACACGGATCGATTCAAGTCCGCTTTCAATGAGCCAAGTACCGTTGGCCGATAAGTTGGTGAACTGATTGCCTTTGTAATCGATTGCACCGGGAGTTTGAGCCAGGGTGCTACCAGCGAGGCATGCACAAGCCAATGTAAGTAGAGTTTTCTTCATAGTTCTCTGGGTATTTAAAGATTGGTGTATTCTTGTTGGTAAATCATGCGGCAAGCCGTCACGGCCCGAGGCCATGCGCCGCTTTGCGTGGCGGCTTGCTGCACGGAGTAAGCATGTTGCTTCAGTGAGTTACAGAATGACCTTTTTTACCTGTACCCCCTTGTTCGTGGTGGTTTTGAGCAGGTAAACGCCAGTGGTGGGCTGAGCCACGCGCTGTCCGTTGAGGTTGAAGTATTCGCGGCTGAGCACTTGTGCATCGGCCGTTTCGGCTGCATCAATGCCCGTGTCGGTGGGGTCAATAACCTTTACGACGTTGGCATTGAGAATTTGAGCCTGATAGATGTCGGTGGTCGAACCATTGATGTAGGCCACAGCTTTCAGGTTCTTTGCCGTCCAAATTTCAGGAATGGTGGTAGTAAAGGTGTGGCTGTAGGTATTGCCATTCCATTCAATGGCATCGCCCAGCATCTTGGTGAGCGTGCAGCGGAACACGTGGAAGTGTATCTTTTCGCCGCTACCAGATTGTTCGTGTTCGGTTTCCACCTTGTCCTCGGTGAGCAACACGGTCAGGCTGTTATCTTTGTAATATTTTTCAACAAGATTGTTCTTTTCGCCCGATACGGTCACTTTCAGCGTGCGGGTGGCAGCGTCGTATTGCTGGTCAATGTTTACCGAAACGAAAGCAGCGGTTTCGGCACAGCGCAGGTAGCTGGGTTTAACTATTGCCACACCTTCGGTGGGCGATGAATAACCAATACCAATCAGAGGAGCAAACTTAGGATCGGAGACCTCGAGGAAACGACGGTCGAAGCTGGCTCTGGGAGCATCTTGCAATCCTAAAAAATTGCCTACTTCGTACGAATCATTTACAGTCAGAGTGTCTCTTCCGTAGCCAATGTGATGGGTTACCCATACATAGTCGTCGCGGTCATTGAGCAGCTTGGTAAGCAGGGCATGTCCGTAGGGGCAATTACCGCAGGCCAAAGTGCTGAAGTGTTCAACAAGCACCTTGCGCGGGAAGCTGGTGGTGTAGCAGGCCAGTTTGTGCGAAAGGGTGTCGTTGCCTTTGTAAGCGTTGTCTGATTCAATCCACACTTTCAATGCGTTGTCGCCCTCGGCACATTCGGCCGTCGGCACCTTTACAGTGAGTTTTTGCGAATTGCCCACTGCAATGCTACCCCCATTGGTAGGAACTTCCGTGGTTTTGCCGTTGAGGCTGTATTTAACCTTGGGCATATTCACAGCTTGTGTGCTGTAGTTGCTGATGGTAAGCGACATTTGAGCCTCGCTGCCAATCTTGTAGAAGTCGGTATTGAAGGTGCAGCTTGCCATAGCCACGTCGTCGTTGGCCGTTTCGCCGTTGAGGTCGATTACAGCTTGCAGCGCATGTGCACCGTAATCGCTGGCGAAATTGGTCCAATCCATGCCGGGGAGCTTAACAAGGCAGCTGTAGTCGTTGGTTGCATTCGGCACATCGTCGCAAACAATGCCTTTGCCGGCAGGTGCCGTGCCCGAGTAACCCACAATGAGGTCTTCGCCCGTAATGACGTAAGGCGTTTTGAGCAAAACTTCTACCCAACCTTCGGTGGTGATGCCACCGGGGCGTACGAATGAACCGGGAATGGCTGTGCCATCGAGCGAATGGCGAAGCCAAACGGCTAACTTCTCGATGCCGGGACGTGTGTAGACTCTGATTTTGCGTACGATGCCACCTTTATAAGGCATCATGCGTGCAGAAGGAAACTTAATGGCAGCCTGAAAGGGGATATTAAGTTTTTTGTCAAACGAAATGGTGGGCGTCGATTCATTGATGTTGTTGTCAACGCAGTAGCCCACGTTTGTGCTCTGTTGAGCGTACGTTTCAACTGTTAGCAACGTCAGAAACATCACTAATAAATAGCGTAATTTATTTATCATATACTGTTATTTTGGTTGCAAAATGAGCGCGCAGTGTAATTATGTGTATTTTCGGCGGCAAACCTACAAAAACTTTATGATAGAACCAAAGTTTTGCTTAAATATTTGTAGACTTTTTATTAAAAAAATAAATAAGCGAATAAATATACCTATTCTTACAGGCAATAGTGATAAAAATACAATTTTTATTCGGACTCTCTCTTAAATAAAAACGAAAAGGTCTGTTTTGAAAATTCAGATAGATGACTTTCAAAACAGACCCGGGAATGTCAGAATGTAAATGCTTTTTGTTTGCTGCTTGCAAACTTCTAAACAAGCCGTCAGCCTTTTGCTTGCATGCTGTGCATAAGTGTGCAGACAGTACAAGAGCGCGGTCAGCGATTGTCGAAATCGATGGTTTCGCCATGCGTCGTGATGCCACGCACCGAAATGTCGAGCACCTGCTTTTCGTGTGCATTCGTAAAGAAAATGAGGTGGGCGCGCCCGTTGGCATCGGTGCGCACCGAAGGCGCCCAGTGAAGCGTGCGACGGAGGTCGGAAGCCGAAGGAAGGTCGAAACTGCGGTAATTGGGCGCATAGAAACGGCGGCGGTGCGAAAAGCCCTGAATCCGACGCTTTTCCTTGCCCTTGGTCGAGCGGTAACGCGCGTGGTCGGGGTTTTCGTACATATACATTTTATACTTCTCGCGGCTGAAACGCTTGGTCTTGCCGCTCACCGCATCGGTTTGCTGATTTTCGTGGACGATGCTCACCGACTTGATTTCCTCGGCCTGAATGTCGCTGTAAAGTTCAGGAAAACGCTGCACGAGCGGCCCGAGCAATTCATTGTTCAAATACACCACGATGGGCAGCCCCCGGTACGTCCAGTCGGGCTGCAAGGCACGACCCGCAAAGTCGCTCTGCGCAATCATATCCTTGGGGTCGACCCCTATTTGTGCACCCTTTTCCCCGCTGCCGCCCGATACCGACGGCATGGGAGCCCCCGATGTCGCGTCGGGGTTTCCCGTGATGTGCCTTTCAGCATCGCGAGCCGACTGCGCACTGGCCGCAGCCTGCGAAGCCAGGGCAGCACCCACCGAAGCCGAACGGCTGTGTTCAAAGTTGCTTTCGAGCAAGGCCAGCAAGTCGTTGATGTAGCCCGGAGCCAGCCCCATATCCTTCACATGTTCGCACTCCTGCTCAATGTTGTAGAACTTTGTGGCCCGCTGCATGCCGTGCTTCTCGCCCCCACGCCAAGTGTAGCGGTTGCCCGTAAAGCCTCGGTATTTGTTTTTCACCTTTACATTCGCCTCGCCCAGCATGGTAGGCAGTGTACGCGGAATGGTGTCGGTCCATGCAAAGGTAAGCGGTTCGCGAAGGTGCGCTCCGCCCCCGGCTGCACGGCGCGACGCATTGTCGGTCGGTGCAGTAAGCGTCAGTTCAGGCCCGGTAAATGCGTGCGGACTCGGTGAAAACCAGCGGTCGAGCGTCAGACGTCCCCATTTGCGCTTACCCTGATCGTTGGTCGAAGTGAACTGCGCAATGAAGTCGCCCGTGAAGTCGATGTTCGACTCAAAGGCAAAACGCCCCAGGCTGTCGGTACGCGTTTCCCCCTCGATGCGGTCGCCGTTGAGCGAATAAGCCAGCAGTTGCAAGTTCATGAACGGCTGCGGTTCGCGTTTGTTGTTTTCCTTGAACAGCGTACCCCTCACAATCAGTTTGTCCTCGATGGGCTGCACCGTCTGAAAAGTGTCGGCCGCGCATAGCGTGGCAAAATCCGAAGCCGTCCAACCCTGCACCATCAGCAACAAGTCGAGCCGGCGGCGGTGCAAGGCATCGTTGGCCGCAAAATAGCTTTCGGGGCGGTGAATGTAGCCCCGCAGTTCCGAAGCCAGCAGCAAGTCCGTGCTCATGTTGCAGTCGGCATTTTCAATCAAGTTCCCCTCCTCGTCGCGCACAGCCACCGACACCGTAGTACTCACCCCCTTGCCCTGGCTGTCGGTAAGTTTCAACTCAAGAACAGCAGGCGAAAACGCCGCATACACCGCCTCGTTCTGTCGCACCTCCACCTGTATAGGGTGCTGCATAGAAGCCTCGTGCCCCTCGCACCACACCAGACGCGACGCCCGGCTTTGTCCGTCAAGGTCGAAAAGTTCGATGCGGTTCACCCCCCGGCGCAAGGCCCTTTCGGGAATCAGAATCTCGACCGGGTCGGAAGAAACCGAGAGCGTGTCGAAAAAACAAGCCTTTTCGCGGCAAAAAGCCGCCAGTCCCAGCAATTCGCCCCCGGCCGCAGCCGAATCGTTGGCCGCAATGCTCACAAACAATCCCTCGTGCGTCCATTGCGTATGCAGTGCATAGGCCGAAGCAGGCGAGGGCAGTGCAAAGGCACCTTGCGGCAAGGCACGCCGACCGCCATCTGCCGCAAGGCTGTTGGGCGCAGGGTTCGTCTGTTCCTCTTTAAGGAGCGCGTAGCCCCCGGCAAAATCGGCAGGCAGCACAAACGACCCCATGCCCTCGTGTTCCACCATCGCCTCGCTCACCACTTCGCCCCGTTTGTTGCAAATCAGCAGCGTGTCGGTGAGCGGAAAGCCCCGTCCGTCCGTCAGCTTGAAAGCCACCTGCTGCGCCACCCCCTTGGCCCGCAGTCCGCCCTCGGGAAAGAACGAAAGCAACTTTTCGGTGCTATCTCCCTGCACGTAAGGGCGCGGTGCACCGTAAGTTACCCGTTTGTTGGGCGTAGGTTCGGGAATGGCCAGTTCGTTGAGCGACAAATCCTTGTTGCGCGGCGACCCCATTTGCGGGTTGGCCGTGGTGAACACCGGGAAAACGCGCGAAAAGCACGCCGCGTCGTCCCAGTTGGTCATGGCGCGGGTGTAGGCCCTCACCTCGTAGTAACCGGCGCGAACCGGCAAGTTCAGGCTCAGCGAACCATCGGCCTGACCGAGTGAGTCGATGCGCAGTGTCTGTTTCTCCATCAGCTGCCCGTCGGCATTGAGCAGCTCCACGTAAAGCACGCGGCTCAGCGTTGTGGGCTGCAGCGTCGAGGCCCGCACCACGTAGGCCTTGTACCAAATGGTATCGCCTTCGAGGTAGGCCGAATTGTCGAAATGCAAGTACACCTTTTCGCGCGGATAGTTGTAGTCGAAGCGCGAAGCCTGCTTGAAATGTGCAAACAAGCGTTCGGTTCGCTCCTTCAGCGTTTCGGATTGTTGGGCGCAGAGGGGCAGTGCATGTGCCGCAAGGAGCAGTAAGCAAAAAGTGATGACCCTATATATATAATAAGGAGTAGATGTATAAGGAGTATATGTAGAATAACGGGTAAATATGTGATAAGAATTGGGCTTGTGGCAAGCACCAGGCTGGCTGCAGCAAGCAGCGTTAGGCACAGTATGGCAAAAGCAATGATTCATGGTGAAGCAAAAATTTGAAATCAAAAAGCACCGGCACGGAACCCCGATATTTCACACCTTGGCTTCGCGGCAGTTTAGGGCTGTAAAATTACGCTTTTTGCCCAAGGTGTGTGTGAATGTCTGGTAAAAAACGGCAAAACAAGCGCGCCAAAGCTCAAAAAACTCATTTCGCGCCGCACAAATGGAAAAAGCCCCGAAGTAATTTGGGTATTTCGGTTTTTTATTGTTACTTTTGCGTGATTTACAGTGGAAAATAAAATCAAAAATTTTAATACACAATTCAGATGAACGTGATAACGAAAACCGTTTCGCTGCCTGACGGACGTACCATCAGCATCGAAACCGGCAAACTGGCCAAGCAAGCCGACGGCGCAGTTATGCTGCGTATGAACAACACCATGCTGCTTGCTACCGTATGTGCTGCCAAAACCGCACAGCCCGGTACAGACTTTATGCCCCTCCAGTGCGATTACAAAGAAAAATACAGTGCCGCAGGTCGTTTCCCCGGTGGCTTCACCAAGCGTGAAGGTCGTGCCGGCGACTACGAAATCCTTACTTCGCGTTTGGTCGACCGTGCACTCCGTCCCCTCTTCCCCTCAGACTACCACTGCGAGGTTTACGTTAACATCACGCTCTTCTCGGCCGATGGCGTAGACATGCCCGACGCATTGGCCGGTTTTGCCGCTTCGGCTGCTTTGGCTGCCAGCGACATCCCCTTCGACGGTCCGATTTCTGAAGTTCGTGTGGCCCGCATCAACGGTGAATACGTGGTGAACCCCACCTTCAAGCAGCTCGAACAGGCCGACATGGACATTATGGTAGGTGCTACGGAAGACAACATCATGATGGTGGAAGGCGAAATGGACGAAGTGCCCGAAAGCGCACTCCTCGAAGCCCTCAAGGTGGCACACGAAGCCATCAAGCCCATGTGCCAGCTCCAAAAGGAACTCTCGAAAGAACTCGGCACGGACGTGAAGCGCGAGTACGACGACGAAATCAACGACGAAGAACTCCGTCAGCAAGTAAAGGACGAGTGCTACGCTCCGGCATACGCCATTGCTGAGGCCGGCGACCACGACAAGCACCAGCGCGAAGAAGCCTTCACCAAAATTCGCGAAGACTTCAAAGAACGCTATGTTGCCGCTCACCCCGAACTCACACCCGACGAAATCGAAGAAAAGAACGCGCTCGTTGACCGCTACTACCACGACGTGGAACGCGATGCCATGCGCCGTTGCATCCTCGACGAAGGCAAGCGTCTCGACGGACGTAAAACCACCGACATCCGCCCCATCTGGTGCGAAGTGTCGCCCCTGCCCATGCCTCACGGTTCGTCAATCTTTACCCGTGGCGAAACTCAGGCTTTGGCTACCGCAACACTCGGTACGAAACTCGATGAAAAGATGGTTGACGATGTACTCGACAAGAGCTACATGCGCTTCCTCCTTCACTATAACTTCCCTCCCTTCTCAACCGGCGAAGCTAAGGCTCAGCGTGGCGTAGGCCGTCGCGAAATCGGTCACGGTCACTTGGCATGGCGCGCATTGAAGGGACAAATTCCTGCCGACTTCCCCTACACCGTACGTGTAGTAAGCGACATTCTCGAATCAAATGGTTCGTCGTCAATGGCCACCGTTTGTGCCGGTACGCTCGCCCTCATGGATGCCGGTGTGCCCATCAAGGCTCCCGTCAGCGGTATCGCCATGGGTCTGATTAAGAACCCCGGTGAAGAAAAGTATGCCGTGTTGAGCGACATCCTCGGTGACGAAGACCACCTCGGCGACATGGACTTCAAGACCACCGGTACGGCCAAGGGTTTGACCGCTACGCAGATGGACATCAAGTGCGACGGCCTTTCATACGAAATTCTTGAAAAGGCACTCGCTCAGGCTAAGCAGGCTCGCGAACACATCCTCGGCAAGATTCTTGAAACCATGGATGCACCCCGCGCCGAACTCAAACCGCACGTTCCTCGCATCGAAGCCTTCGAAATTCCCAAAGAATTCATCGGAGCAGTTATTGGCCCCGGCGGCAAGATTATTCAGGGCATGCAGGAAGAAACCGGAGCTACCATCACCATCGAAGAAGAAGACGGTGTGGGCAAAATCCAGGTTTCGGGTCCCAACAAGGAAAGCATCGACGCAGCCATCGCACAGATTCGCGCCATCGTTGCCATTCCCGAAGTAGGCGAAGTTTACGATGCCAAGGTAATGAGCATCATGCCTTACGGTTGCTTCGTAGAGTTCATGCCGGGCAAGGAAGGCTTGCTCCACATCTCTGAAATCAGCTGGAAGCGTCTTGAAACGGTTGAAGAAGCCGGTTTGAAGGAAGGCGACCACATTCAGGTGAAGCTCCTCGAAATCGACGAAAAGACCGGCAAGTTCCGCCTGTCGCACCGCGTACTTGAAGAAAAGCCCGAAGGATGGGAAGAACGTCCCGCACGTCGTCCCCGTCGCGAAGGCGGTGAAGGTCGCGCACCCCGTCGTCCCCGTCAAGAATAATATTTTCCGTAGCGAGTAGCATTTCTCGCCACGCGTAAAATTATAACCCCATTTCCCCTTGCAGCTACATGCCTGCGAGGGGATTTTTTTTACGCTATTTTTACTCACTATCCTAAACCGATGTGCAATTAGGCGCGAAATATCGACCACTTTGTTAGCAAGATGCGGAAAATTACCCCCTTATTTGTGGTGGATTTTAAAACATTCACTATCTTTGCATAAATTACAATAATAACAAAACCATCTACGCATTATGAAAAATGTAAAGAAGGTGCTTGCTTCGCTTTGTGTAGCGATGCTGGCAACACCCGTTGCTTTTGCTCAAAGCAATGGCGAGAAAGAAAAGGCAGACTATCCGCACATGTTTATCGGTGTGCAAGGTGGTGGCCAAGTGACGTTTACCAACTACAAGGCATCGAAGCTCATTACTCCGATCGGTGCTTTCAGCGTAGGCGGCATGTTCACGCCCGCTGTCGGTGCCCGTATCCATGTGAGCGGTTTTAACGAAAAGGGCGGACTCAAAAGCCTGAACAAAACTTACGACTACAAGTTCGTGACCTCAAACCTCGACTTGATGCTTAACCTTTGCAACGTGTTTGCGCCCAATAAAAATCATACCATCAACGCCTACCTTATTGGTGGTGTAGGTTTGGGCTATGCTTGGGACAACGACGACCTCAAAGGCATGATGAGCCAGGCCACGGAGCAAAACCTCAACTTTAAGTGGGCCGACGACCGCCTCGTTCACAACTTCCGCGTAGGTATGCAGCTCGAAGCCGAGCTTCACCGCAACGTAGGTTTGAACCTCGAAGTAACGGCCAACAACCTCCACGACCGTTTCAACTCAAAGGTTAACGGCAAGGGCGACTGGCAGCTTCAGGCCATGCTCGGTTTGAACTTCAAGTTTGGTTTCAAGAAGAAGAAAGCAGCACCTGCTCCTGCTCCGGCTCCTGCCCCCGCACCTGCACCTGCTCCCGCCCCGGCTCCTGCACCTGCTCCCGAGCCCAAACCCGAGCCCAAGCCCGAGGTGAAGAAGGAAACCAAGCGTCTCGAAGTGTTCTTCGTGATTAACAGTGCTACTCCCAGTGCCAGCGAAGAAGCCAAGATTAAGCAAGTAGCCGACTGGCTCAAGGCTAACCCCAAGGCCGAAATCGAACTCGTGGGTTACGCTGATGCCGGAACCGGTACGGCCGACGTTAACCGTCGCATCTCAGAAAAGCGTGTGAACAAGGTAGCCAAGCTCCTCACCGAGAAGTACGGCATCGAAGCTTCACGCATTTCAAGCTCGTTTAAGGGCGACACCGTTCAGCCGTTCAAAGCCAACGACGAAAACCGTGTGGTTATCGGTTTGAGCGAAATCGAAAAGTAAGATTGTTTCACTTTTCATAATTCTCCATTATTGACATTCTCCTTTCTTTTCTTCTAAAGAAAACTGTCATGGTGCCTGCGATTGTCTATATGACAGTCGCAGGTTTTTTTTAGGCCTATTGTGTTCATGGCTCTAAAAAAATGAAGTCGGGATATAACATTTTATCGCATTCCGATTTCCAAAACGTATGAAGCACCCACGTTTACCCACCCAATTCCCTCTGAGCCAAAAAAAACTCCATGCAGTCAAGGAAAAACTGTATGGAGTACAATATCAAAGTGTGACGCAGCGAACATATTTGCCGTTCGTAGGTGTTTGTAAGCGGAAAGTAGGGATTGAAAAAAAAAGAAACATTGCACAAGCAGTCCCCGAATCTGAGTCCTGTGTTTGAAACGGAACTGTTGCTTCTGTTCTTTTCCGCATGGTAACTTATTCTCCTATTCCCTATGTGTAGGGTAAGTATGGAGGTCCTGCGCGCCATGTTCTGTGAGGTTAAAATAGGAAGGTTGCAAAGGCGCGTAGCGTTACACTTGAATTTGTTGCTTCATTGATGTGTGGCAAAATTACCACATTCCAACCAATATCTTTTGACCTTTTTAGCCTCATGTTGAAAAGTCTCATTTCATCGCATACATAAAATGCCCTTAAAATGTAAAAAAAACGCCCATTTCATCGCACATTTTACCTTGAAAATGCTTTTTGCATCATTTGAATATTTACTTAATTCTTTTGTCTAAAAATACCGTTTATCTTTGTTGCACCGAACGAATTTGCGTAAATTTGCTATCGAACAGCCCATGCCAAACAGTTTGTTCACCCCTTTTCACCCTTCGACGTATTAACCCCTTATTTCATTATGCTCTCGAAAGTAAACACCTCAGCCGTCAACGGGCTGTCGGCCATGCCCGTATTTTTGGAAGTCAACTGTCAGCAACTCCATGCCCAAGATGCCACGAGCCTCTATTTCATGGTAGGGCTTCCCGACAATGCCGTGCGCGAGAGTAAATTACGCGTCGAAAATGCCCTGTTGAGCAGCGGCGTCAAACTGCCCGATCGCATGAAGTTCACCATCAACTTTGCCCCCGCCGATGTGCGCAAGGAAGGGTCGGGCTACGATTTGCCCCTTGCCCTCGGACTCATGGCATCGGTAGGGCAGGTGCCCGCCGAAAAGTTGTCGCGCTATGTACTCGTTGGCGAACTCGGACTCGACGGCTCCATTCGCCCCATCAAGGGTGCACTCAGCATAGCCATTAAAGCCCGCGAGCAGCAGTACGAAGGACTCATCGTGCCCCGCGACAATGTGCGCGAAGCCGCCGTGGTCAACAAACTCAAGGTCTACGGAGCCGACCATTTGCAGCAGGTCATCGACTTTTTCAAGGGCGAAGACAGCCTGCAACCCACCCTTGTCAACACGCGCGAAGAGTTCTATGCCGCCCAATCACAGTTCCCTTTTGATTTTGCCGACGTCAAAGGGCAGCAAAGCGTAAAGCGCGCCTTCGAAGTGGCCGCTGCCGGCGGACACAACATCATGCTCATTGGTGCCCCTGGTTGCGGCAAGAGCATGATGGCCAAGCGTTTGCCCGGCATTTTGCCCCGGCTCACCCTGGCCGAAAGCCTTGAAACCACCCAAATTCACTCCGTAGCCGGCAAGCTCGGCGCCGAAACCTCGCTCGTGGCGCAACGCCCCTTCCGCTCGCCCCACCACACCATTTCCGACGTCGCCCTGATTGGCGGCGGCACCTCGTGTAAGCCCGGCGAAATCAGTTTGGCGCACAACGGCGTACTGTTTCTCGACGAACTGCCCGAGTTTTCGCGAACCGCGCTCGAAACCCTCCGTCAGCCCCTCGAAGACCGCGAAATCACCATTTCGCGTTCCAAATACACCGTCACCCTTCCCTGTTCCTTCATGCTTGTGGCCTCGATGAACCCTTGCCCCTGTGGCTACTACAATCACCCCACCCACGAATGCAAGTGTTCGCCTGCCCAAATTTTGAAATACAAAAATCGCATTTCCGGTCCGCTGCTTGACCGCATCGACATTCAGGTTGAAGTAACCCCCGTAAGTGTGGCCGACCTTGCGCAAGCCCCCGCCGGCGAACCGAGCAGCGTGATTCGCGAAAGGGTGGTGGCAGCGCGCCAAAGGCAGACCGAACGCTACAGTGCCTTTAGCGGCATACACTGCAATGCCCAAATGACGCGTGCCATGCTCGAAACCTACGCCCGCCCCGATGCCGACGGTGTCGCCGTGCTTGAACGCGCCATGCACCGCCTCGACCTTTCGGCCCGTGCCTACGACCGCATACTCAAAGTGGCCCGCACCATTGCCGACCTCGATGCCTCGGAAACCGTGCTCGAACGCCATATCAAGGAGGCTGTGAACTATCGCAACCTCGACCGCGGCTCGTGGGGCGAATAAAACTTTTTTTCTGTACTAACTCTTTAATTTTTTACGCCTTATGAAAAACTTTGTTCAACGCATCCTTACCTCGGGCCTTTGCCTGGCCTCGTTTTTGATGATTCAGCCCCTCTACGCTTCGTGTAGCAGCCCCTTGGCTTCGAAGCTACAGACCGAGGTGGCAACGGTTGGCAACGAACACCAAATTCCGCTTCAGAAATTCAGCAAACTGGAAGTGGTGGCCAATTTTCATGTCATCGTCACGCAGAAAAAAGGCAGCCCCAGGCTCACCCTGCGCACCAACGACAACTGGAAGGACGTGGTGCGCTTAGCCGTAGATAACGACAGACTGATGATTCAGCCACAGAAAGGCAGATACTTCGATGCAGACAAAGCCGGACGCATGCTGCTGTATCTTGAAGTGGAAAACCTTTCGGAAGTGAAATTACAGGGTTCGGGCAACATCGAATTTGCGCGTTCGTTCAAGGCCGACAATCTGCAGCTGGAACTCGTAGGGTCGGGCGACATCGACTTCCTGCAGTCGTTGCGCTGTCAGAACAGCCTTAACATTAAGCTGCAAGGCTCGGGCGACATCGACTTCAACCAGGGAGCCGATGCCAAAGAAGTGAACATCTGTTTGTTGGGTTCGGGCGACGTTACGTCAGAAGGTATGCTTTGCAGTCAAAACAAAATGAAGGTTGATTTGCAGGGTTCGGGCGACATCGATATGAAGAAAATCAAAGCCTATAATGCCGAAATCAGTTTGATGGGTTCGGGCGATTTCGAAGCCGACGATGTAGACCTTGCCACGCTCAATGCCTCGGTGCAGGGTGCGGGAAACATGGACTTAAAGGGCCGTGTCGAGTCGGTTAATTACAGTGTGTTAGGTTCGGGCGTTATCAATGCCGCACAGCTCAAAGCCAAACGTGTCAAGGTAAATGTCAACGGTTCGGGCACGCTCAAGTGTCATGCCGACGAATTGCTTGAAGGTTCGGTCGAGAACTGCGGCAATTTGGAAATTAGCGGCAAATCGCGCGTCGAAGTGTCATCCAGCCGACAAGGCACCGTGCGCCGTTTGTAGACCATGCCCTTTGTTGCATAAGCTGATGGGGCAAACTTAACTCCTCCCCAAAATGCCGATGCAGAAAACAGCCAAACGTACTCGTTCGTGCTACACGAATGAGTCGCGTCTGGCTGTTTTCCACATCGGCATTATTTGTGTGTAGAATTTACGGAATCAGATTCGAATCGTCTTAAATATATTTTTACGTGTAAGTGGAAAGTGCTGACAGAAGCCCATACAAATCAGGGATAATGCCCATAAAGCCATTGAACCTGCAAAAATGTGGTCGCACAAACCGGGTACAGCTATTTTCAGGATGAAAAGTAATAAACATATCCCAGGTAAGAGCATATAGTTTAAAGCAGTCCATTTTTTAAATAATCCAGTAGGACAAATGTAGTACACCTGATTGTCGTCATCAGCATCTATTGATGCGATTGTATAGGTGAAAGTGCTGGGATACCTCAATTTAACAACAATCTGTTCACCTTTCTTTGTGTCCAAATCATAATAATCCTGTTGAGTTGGGCAACTGATTGTTTTTTGTGCGTCTTTGCCTATAACGATTCGTGCAAATAATTTGTCGAATCCTCGATTTACAATAATTTTCATGTTGCAGTAAGGTTGTTTTAATACATATTAGCTCAGTCTTCTTGTCGTTTGCAGTTGGTAATGCTCCTTTGTGATTTTTGCTAACAGTTATGATGGTATCAAATCATCAAAATATACATTCTCATCTGCAATAACAGGTGCTTGTTTATTTCGCAACAAAGGTACAGATTATTTCTTTATGCAACAAAAAATGTAAGTGTAATTCTGTAAATAATTGCATTTATGATTATTTTGTGCTTTAATATGTGATATTTTGTATGTGTATCTGTTTAACAAGTAGAATAATGTGTATTTTTAGACTAATTTTTCAGAAGCCGCAAGCAGCATCGAGCAACACACCTCATGTGCCAATCGTTAGGTGGATGGGTATCAGTGTAAATATGTATTTGTTGAAGCGCTGTTTTGCTTGGATAAAACAAACAATTCGGTGTAATAATGTGATGCAAAGTAAAAATACTTCGATAGAATTATTTAATTTTCAAACACCACTTCTATATTTTATCCTGTAAAAGGGGAAATATAGTGTAAAAATTGTATATTTGTAGATATTATTTACACATTTGCAAAAAGGTGTCGTATATGCATTTTACGCCCGACAGATTTATGCCGTTTTCTTCCATCGTTTCTTCTTGCTTGCATTGAAGCAGCTTTTGGTTTGTGCAGTCTGTTGCGTGCAAACCTCCTATTTCAATGATTCACTATTTTCAGCCCCTATTTCCCCCCTGCTGCGTGATGTTGGTTTTGAGCCTGGTTATGGGTTCGATGGTAGGCGCAGTGGGCAAGCGTTCGACCCAGTACACCGCCTCGAGCAAGGTGCTCACCCTCGCCATACTTTTCGACCTTGTGGTGTGTGCGGCCAATGTGCTGGTGCCGCATATTCCGAGCTATCTGCTGGTAGACCATGCCGTGGTGGTTATTCCCTTGCTCCCCATCGAAACCTCGCTGGTGTCGATGGCCGCCTTGAAGCTGCTGCACCGCTCGCATTATTACCGTTTTGTGTTTCGGTTCGGTGTGGTTTCGGGCATTGCGCTGATGCTCATTTCGGTGTTAGCCGCCGTGTGGCAGTACTATGCCGACCTTCTCAACCTGTTAGGCTCGCCCGAGTCAACCGGTTGGCGGTTTACGAGCGTTCTGTTCTATGTGTCGCTGCTACATTTTGCAGCCACCATACTGATTAACTTTTTTGTACTCGTCAGCACGATGCTGCGCTATCGGCGCCAAATCAATAGCTACTTTGCCTATCGCGAACATCAGCACGCCTACGTCATACAGTTTGGAACCGGTTTCTACTGCCTTTACCTGCTCGCCATGCTCAGCTGCATACTGCTGTTTTACGGTGTGCCCATCATGTCGGTGTTTACCATTAGTATGACGTTGATATACATTAAAACCACGTTTTTTGTGCTCGTGGTTTGCATGTTTATCCGTTTTCACCGGCGGTATTACATCATGGAGCCAGCCCTCTATACCCTTGATGAAATCGATGAAAAGGTGGAAAATAAAGAGGCCCGCGTAACCCTCTCGTTCGGCAACGAACCTTTGCAAGCACCAGCCGAAACAGCTGCTTTGCCCGAACAGGTAGCCCCTGCTGCCTACCGCAGTGTCGATGAAAACAGCAGTTCCTGTTTGCCCGACGAAGCCCCCAGTGTGAAGTACAGGCTGGAACAATGGGTGGAGAATGACAAAAAATATTTTCTGCGCGACGACATAAACCTTTTGAAGGTGGCCGAAATGATTGGCGTGTCGCCCCGTTTGCTTTCGGGCTATCTGAATTCGATTAAAGGCATCAATTTCAACCTCTACATCAATCAGCTGCGCATTGACGAAGCCCAAAAACTGATATATCGGCACCCCGAGAAGACGCTGACTGAAATAGCCTATATCACGGGATATTCGAGTGTGGCGATATTCAGCCGTTCGTTCAAACGCATTACCGGGGTTACGCCCACCCAATTCCGACAAATGTGTGTGGATCTCGAAGCGTAGACCTATGCCTCAAGGAGTTGATGCACATACAATCACATCAAAACGTGCCGACCGACGAAGCCCAACAGCCCGTTGGCCGGCACTTGTTTGGTAAGTGACCACTGCGTTTGTGCGGCAACCTTCGTGCAGTGTGACTTCTGAACGAAACGAAGTATCCGTTTTGACAAATAGTTTAATAAAGGTAAAAGGCAAATGCTGCGCCGCTGCCTGTGTTTCGGAGCAGGATTGGTGAGCGTGGGAACGCGATTGTGGTTTTTTTGAAAACGCTGATTATCAGCCGTTCCGCGATTGTTGAAACTAGCTCGGAACTAAATTGAACAAGCTCGGAACTAATTCGGACAAGCTCGGAACTAAATCCGACAATCGCGGAACTAATTTGAAGCATCGGCCGGTTAAGGAGGTAGGCCCGTGAAAACAGAGGAAATGTGTAGGTATGAATTTTAATGTAAATTTACATCTTCGGCAGGACGCTGTTTAACATTGTTCATGCCGAAAAATACAAAAAAAAAGTGCCGGAAGACGGGCTGCAAGGCTCCGTCTTCCGGCACTTTTGGGTAAGTGTGTGAGTGTGTTTACAGCGTGACAAAGCGCGAGTTGGCAGAAGCCGTCACCGCCTAAGCCTCGGGTTCGCCGCTGAGCGTTTTCAGCATTGCCTTGGTGTTGCGCATCAGTTTCACCGCCTGCTGCACCTCTTTGTCGGTGCGCAGCAAGTAGCGGTAGCGTCCGGCATCGAAGTAGTAACGCTCCACGATGGCCGCTTCGAGCACCTTCTTGATTTCCGGCTTCCACCGCTTAAAGTCGTAATCCTCGTTGTGCTTCAGTTTCTTTTCCAACGCCTCGATTTCGGCACGCGCCTCAGTGTCGTATCCCTCGAATCGGGCAAAGGTTTTCAGTGTTTCGAGCACCCGCAGGCTCTGACGGTCGTAAGTAAATTTGTGCTTCTTCATGAATTCGCAAAAATCAGCGTATTCATCGTCCGAAATGCTGAAATCCTCGGGTTGCGCAATTTTTGGATGTTTGGCGCAGTAGTTCACACAAAAGTCAAACAACTGCGTGCTGGCATCCATGTAGGCCAGCAAGTTGGGCAGACTGTCGCTCTTGATTTCCACATCGGGCTTAATGCCACCCCCGTCGCGCACAATGCGCCCGTTGGCCGTGCGGAATTCGCGGCTCAGCGAGTCGGGGCGGTGCACCGGCATGCCGTCGCGAAATTCGTAAGCCTGCACGCAGCGGCCCGAGGGAATGTAGTACTTGCCCACCGTCAGTTTCAGTGCCCCCTTATACGCCAGTTCGCGGCTTTGCTGCACCAGGCCTTTGCCGTAAGTGCGGCGACCCACGATGAGTGCCCGGTCGTAGTCCTGCAAAGCCCCAGCCGTGATTTCGGACGACGAGGCCGACTGCTCGTTGGTGAGCACAATGAGCGGAATGTCGGGGTCCTGAGGGTCGAGCACCGTTTTGTACGTTTGGTTGGCCTCTTTTACCTTACCCTTCATGTTCACCACCTCGCGGCCCCGCGGAATGAACAGGTTGACCGTTTTTACCGCCTCTTCAAGCACCCCTCCGGGGTTGTTGCGCAAGTCGAGGATGAGGCTGCGCGCCCCCTGTTGCTTGAGGTCGACCATGGCGCGGCGCACCTCGTTGCTCGTTCCTTCGATGAATTGGGTGATTTTGATGTAGCCAATGCTGTCAGACAGCACCGTGGCCAGTGCCACGCTCGGAATGAGAATGCTGCGCCGCGTCACCTTGAAGGTGTAAGTGCGGTTGTTGGTCGGACGTCTCACTTTCAGTTCGAGCGTTGTGCCCGCTTCGCCACGCACCCCCGTGCTGACACTGTTTGAGTATTCAGCCCGCTTTTCAAGGTCCTTCGAATCGCAAGTCGGAATGTCCTTGCCGTCGATGGCCAGGATGATGTCGCCCGGCAAAAGTCCGGCATCGGCCGCCGGGTTACCCTCGTAGGGCTTTTCGATGATGCAGCGTTTCAGTTCGTCGCGGTAGCTGATAACCGAACCGATGCCCGCATATTTGCCCGTAGTCATCTGCTTGAGGTCGTTGGTGTTCTCGGCCGCGTAGTATTCGGTGTACGGGTCGATCATTTCAAGCATATAGTTGATGGCGTTGCCAATGTTCTTTTTCGCACTTAGCGTATCGACGTAGAACAGGTCGAGCTCGCGGTAGAGCTGATTGAAAATGTCGAGGTGCTTCATGACCTCGAAATTGTGGTTGGTCGTTTGCGCTCGGGCCGGCAAGGCCGTGCAGGCCGCGCAGCCGAGCACGAACGTGAGTTTACCTATAAAGTGTCGCATCATTAGGAAAGCGTTTGCTTGATTTTAGTCCAAGTTTCGGGCGGCAGAGCCGTTCCCACCACCTCGATGATGTGTCCTGAGAGCAAGGAACCCAGACGGGCACATTCCATCAGGCCGCAGCCCTGAGAAAGGGCAAATAAAAAGCCTGCCGAGAAATAGTCGCCCGCTGCTGTGGTGTCGACCACCACAGACACCTCGCGTGCCGGACAGTGAATCTGTTCGTCGCCACGGCGCACAAGAACGCCCTTCTTGCCAATTTTAACCACCGCAATGTGGCAGAGTTTAGCCAATGCTTCCACATTGTGCTGCGCATCCGTGCAACCAGTGAAAGCCGCCGCCTCGAGTTCGTTGGCAAACACGATGTCCGTTTTTTGCAACAGTTCCTTAAAGAACTCGCGGTCCTCCTCGACAATGTTGAAGCTGGCCAGGTCGATGCACACCTGCAGCCCGGCACGGTGCGCCAAGTCGACAGCGCGGCGTATGAGCGCGTGGTTCTGAACCAAATAGCCCTCGATGTAGAAATAATCATAGCCTTCGAACCATTCAGCCTTAATATCGTCGGCTGTGAGTGTGGCGGCAGCCCCCAGGTGTGTGCCAAAGGTGCGCTGTCCGTCGGGCGTAATAAAGGTCGAAGCTACCCCCGTAGGCAACTGTTCGGCATGGAGCAAATTAGCCTTGATGTCATGTCGGACACAGTTGTCGGCAAAAAAAGTGGCCATTTCGTCGTGTCCCACCTTGCCGATGAGACCCGGTTGTCCGCCCAAATTGGCAATGGCCAGAATGGTGTTGCAAGCCGAACCACCCGTTGTAAGTTGCTTATTGAGCGATTCGAGGCGTTTTTGAATTTTCAGGTATCTTTCCGTGTTAATAAGCTGCATCGAGCCTTTCGGAAGTTGTAATTCGTTGAGTATCAGTTCACTCTCTACCTGTACAAGTACGTCAACAAGGGCATTTCCAATACCCAAAACTTTCTTCATTGAATTTTTTTTTAAAATTTCTGTGCAAAGATAGCGGTTATTTCAAAAATAACCATTATCTTTGCACCGCAATTCAGACAAAGATGGTAAGTTTTTTACTTACTACATTGCTTCAGTAGCTCAGTTGGTTAGAGCACCTGACTGTTAATCAGGGGGTCGTTGG
>ERZ779852.137-NODE-137-length-83737-cov-7.816998_pt1 | contig 83737 bp, 70 predicted proteins | sample MGYA00511559_ERZ779852 | MGnify/ENA primary metagenome ERZ779852 (study PRJEB29588, sample SAMEA2157977) | human gut metagenome | biome: human gut; feature: human-associated habitat; material: faeces | place: Denmark | collected 2008/2010 ...
TCCGTCCGCTATCTCGGCGCAGACCTCCGCCACCAGCTCCGAACGCATCGCCTGGCGGAACAGCTCGGGGGTGCACTCGCGCACCACACGGCTCTTTACGTTATTGCTTATTCCAAATTTCATTGCTTTAATTGATAATTGATAATTTGTTTTACCACGGATTACTCAGATTTTCACAGATTATTATTTATTATCACGCGATTGCAATCTGTGTCAATCTGCGTAATCTGTGGTGAAAAATCAGAAATCTGTATCAAACACACGGTCCACAAAGTCGCTCGCCTGGCGGCTTTCGTCCATGAGGATGTCTGCGGGCGTGATGTCCTCCTCGTCCAGGGCGATGTTCAGGGCGAGCCGCACCCGCTTTTGGTTTACGCTGGCCCGTCCGTGGCGCAGGCGGATATACTTGTAGTTACCGTTGCCATCCGAAGCGTGGCGTGCATGTTCGTTGAAGTTTCCCTCGTTGGGATTTACCAGGCCGATAGTACCCTGCAGGCGGCTGCCCGATGCGAGAAGGCGCTCGTAGGCCTTGTCGCTAAGTTGCAATTGGATAATCATAGTCGTGTCAAAAAAAGTTTTAATGTTGTGAATAGGGTTTACTAATGGAGAATTGAAAATTCTTCATTCATCATTCTTCATTCTTCATTTAAACCAGTTTCATGATGACCACCTGGTTCTCGTAGCGCGTCGCGCCGTTCTTGTCCGTGTAGGTACGGGTCTTGATGCAGGCCTGTACCTTGTGCAGGAGGTTCCGGTCGTACTCGGGGCAGGCCAGTGCGGCATCGCCCGTCATTTCGGCATAGAATTCGTCGATGCCGTCGGTCAGCAGGAATCCGCGCGAGTTGAACACCATCGGCGTGCCGTCCTTCGCCGTGTAGGGGCGGGCCGAGAGGGGGAATTGTTCGAGGATGGTTACTAACTTTTCCATAATCGTCTTTTGGTTTTAAGGGTTGGAGGCATCCAAAACGAAATGCCCCCGCAAGCCTTTCTTAGTGGCTTACGGGGGCAAAGTTAGGGTATCAGGAAATGAAAAACCCACTACGTAGTGGGTACGGCGTAGTGGGTACGGATGGGAAAAAAATCAATCAGTATAGGTTATTTCACCTGTTTCAATATTCAGTGTAAATGTAAACTCATTTTTACTACCATCTTTATTTACAACATTACATAGCACCAGCCAAGCTGTACCATTTTGTTCTTTCAGTGTGAACGTAATTCTTGCATCGGAGGAGAAATCATTCAATTTGTCAATAGTCGTTTCCCAGATTGACGTATGATCGTTTAAATTCCATCGTGACACTCTGCGGCCCAAAGCAACTCCTTCATTGTAGTTTACAGGGTACAAGTTATCAACATCATAATGTGGATAATCGAGTTTATCAAATTCTGCAATTAACTCACCTTTCGTCGTAAAAACGAATAATGGATCATCATATTCCCACAGAAGAATAGTGTCTTCATACCAATCTTGTATTGAATAATTCCCAGAATTTGAATAGGGTATCGAACTTACATAGAGCTGATTATCCTGCTCATTCAAAAAGATAACATCACAATGAAAATTTAAATGTTGATTAAAATCATAGTATGTTGGAACAAGGATATAACCACATTTATATTTGTGAATGCTACTGTTTACCCCAATCCCATCGATATGAACATCTTTATACTCACCATATCCAAGATGGAAACTTCTGTTTCTTTCGAAAACGTCCAAGGAAGAAATTTCTTTAAATAATCCGTTTCCATCATAATAGCCCAGCCATAATTTATCTTCCTGGAAACCAATGTAAAAAGAGTCAATATATTGCACATCCTTTACGATTGTATTCCCCTCAAAATCACAAACTTCATAATTCGTGTAATAATATCTGTCTTCATCCAGAAACATTAACAGGCTTGACTCATTTCGAAGGACACCATATTCGACTTTTTGATTATCGGACAATAAAACCAAGAAACTGTCATAATAGAAAGCGATCTTGCCCGATTTGAATTTTTTTCCTCTATAGGTAAAACCACCTATCAGAGCAACATCACCATCGGGAATGGCAATGCTGAGCCTTTGCCCGTACCATTCTTTCAAAAGCAATCCGCTTGACTTGTCAAAAAGGGCAAACCAATCCAGATCTTTTCGGGCACCATAATACAGAATCTCGTTTTCCCCTACCTGTAAACCACTGACTGCCAAGTATCTGACATCCGAAATACTATTTTTATTCAAAAAGGAATCTGTTGTAACATAAGTTACTCCATCATTTCCACATGCGGACAATATCCCACATAACGATAAAAGCAAGAACCAAATTTTCGCTTTCATAAGTTGTAATAAATTTATAATTATAAGGTGTGTTTATTTTTTGCAAATGTAAGGGGAATAATCTGTATGTCCAATAATTTATATATTTTTTATCTTGATTCATTCAAATACTTTACCCCTCCATCACCCCCTTCACCCGCTCCATGAACGCCATCGTCTTGCGTTGTCCCATTCCCAAGTTGTAGGCCGAACGGAGGGTTTCCGATTTCATGCTCCACAGGCCGCCGAAGGTCTGCCAGGGGGTGTCCCCCTCCAGCCGGTCGGCCAGCAGGGAGGCCAGCACACCCTTCTCGGGGTTCGAGAGCGAAAGAGGTTGCCAGTGCTCGTCCACAAGGCCGGCTTTCACAAGGCGGGCCAGCAGAGCCTCGGCACGGGCCGAGCGCAGGACTTCGGGTCGGGAGACAACTTTCCCGACGTCTTCCCGCCGCTCCTCCGCCCCGGCCTGCTCCCCGGACGGGGACGGACTTGCCCCGGAGGTGTCGGGCATGGCGATGTAAACATGGGTATTGTCGTGGATGTCGAACATGGGTGCGTTGAACGTCACACTCCCGTTGAACGAGATGCCGCCCGGTGTGTGGGAGCGGGACGTGCTTTCGGAGCTGTTTTCGGATGAACGGTCTTTCATGAGTGTATGTTTTTTTGTTTGGTTTCTTGACTAATCAGGATTCCTTGGATGCGGACGGCATCCCGATGGAGACGTGGGCATTGCCGCTCACGTCGTACACGGGCGCGGCGAACGCCACGGTCGGCCCCGGCTCCTTATGCCCCAAGTGCTGGAGACGGGCAAACTCCTCGTCGGTAGGATGGCGGTAGATGAGCAGCAACGTATTGACGAGCAGCACCGCCTCCGCATTTTGCGAGGAGGGCAGGCGTTCCACCAGGTCCAGCCATTCAGACAACGTGTGCCGCTCCACCTGCCCCTGCCGCTCGAAGTCGGCCTTCAGCCGGTCGAAATCGGCTTTCTGGCGTTCCAGCTCGTCGCGCAGGGCCTGTATGCGCTCGTCGCGCAACACATTCTTCTTCCGTTCTTCCTCCATCGCACGGGCCAGCCTCTCCCGTTCCTCGGAAGCGCTTTTCAAGTCGGCTCGGGCAAAGAAGAGTTCTTCCCTCAAGGTTTCCTGCGCGTGCAGAAGTTCGGTAACGCGTGCGTCCAGATAGCGTTCGCGTGGCGTGGGTTCGCCGGGGGTGATGTGTCTGACCTGTTCCATGTTTTTCATTTGTATCCACAGACCTTTGGTGCCGCCTGTGCCATTTGCAAAGTTTAGAAATATAAATGAAATGCCAAAATGTTTTTATGATAAAAAATAAAACAGGCCGTATATGGTTGTCATATCCCTTACATTACAAAACTTACAATTGTTTTTTTCAGAAAAACACATCCGCCTGTACCCAAGTTGAGAGGTTTCAAATTATAAGTAAAATATTTTTATTATATATTTATATATATAATATAAAATACTGTACACACTCTTTCAAATCGAAATTCACTTACTGTAATCTGTAATTCGTAATAGCACGCTGTCTTTTCCTGGATTCAAAACAGCTCTTACGAATTACAGATTACAGTTACCAAACAAGCTTTTCATGCTACTTCATAAAGAGCGCAAACGAAAGAGAACATCATGCCATCTGTAGAAAAACAATGCTTTTCGTGCGCAAAAACACCGTTTTCTAAACTGTAAATCAATGAGTTGTTTTTATTAACACAATTCATTTATTTCGTTAACACATTTTTACTTCCCAGCGGTTGTTTTTATTTTGTCGGCCGGAAAACACTCCTTATCTTTGCTTTGTCGACAAGGGGAAACTACGACGGATGCCGGCCCGGCGGAGCTTCCCAAACTGAGAGAACAAACACGAATAACCAACACAAACTAAATCGAACAAAACTATGTCAACAATCGGGACATTGAAGTACAGACGTTACGCGGCCAAGTCGCCGCAGGACCCCGACGGAGCCGCCAAGTGGTACGCACGCGCCGTGCAGGACCGCACGGTAGAATTCGAAGAAGTCAGTCGTAAGGATGGGTTTTTCGTAGGAAGTTAGCGATATAATCCCTACTTTTACCGCAGGAAAAAAGAGAAATAGACAATGAAACGTATAGAGGTGGTTGCGGCGGTCATTTGCCACGAAGGGCTATACCTGGCCACGCAGCGAGGATATGGAGAGTACAAAGACTATTGGGAGTTTCCAGGTGGGAAGGTTGAGCCAGGCGAAAGCCGTGAAGAAGCGTTGAGGCGCGAGATACGCGAGGAGCTGGACGTTGATATCCAGATTAACAATTTTCTGGTCACTGTAGAGTACGACTATCCGACTTTTCACCTGGTGATGCACTGCTACCTCTGCTCGCTGGGCGCAGGACAGTTGGTATTGAAGGAGCATGAAAACTCCGCCTGGCTGGGGCGCGACAACCTGAACACGGTGGCGTGGCTCCCTGCGGACAGGGAGGTGGTGCGCTGCTTGACGTGCTGAAATTTGCAATCCGTACAATTTTCTATAATTCTGTTTGTATTTCCATGGCAGATAGCGGGTTTTAGGCTTATATTTGTACATCGTCTCCAGGCACGGCCATCGTGCCCGCAGGCGGAACATGGACAACACATAAACAATTTCTTAAAACTTTGTACAAACGATGAAAAATACACTTTGGAGAAGAATGGCGCAGGGACTGCTCCTGATGGGAGGATGTCTGTATGCAGGCGCGGCATCGGCGCAAAACGACAATCTGGTCTTACACTACAACCGACCGGCGGAATACTTCGAGGAGGCGCTGGTGATAGGCAACGGCACGATGGGGGCCATCGTCTATGGCGGCACGCAACGCGACGTGCTCTCGCTGAACGACCTGACCCTCTGGACGGGCGAACCCGACCGCAAGGTGACCACGCCCGACGCCCATCGGTCCATCCCCGTCATCCGCGAGCTGCTGGACAAAGAGGACTACCGCGGAGCCGACCGCGAACAGCGCAAGGTGCAGGGACACTATAGCGAGAACTACCAGCCCTTGGGGCAGCTGACCGTTACCTACCTGGACGAGCCGGCCGAGATAACCGCCTACCGCCGCTCGCTGGACATCGGCAACGCCACCGCACGGACGCAGTACCTCCGCGGAGGCAAGGCGCAGGCGTGCGACTACTTTGCCTCGGCGCCCGACTCGGTGATTGTGTTGCGCCTGACGTCGGCAGGCGAGAAGGGTATCAGGGCTCTGCTCTCGTTCAGCTCGCAACTGCCTCATGCCACGTCGGCCGCCGGCAACGAGATGGCCGTCGAAGGTTATGCGGCTTATCATTCCTATCCGTCTTATTACAAAGGCGTCAAGGAGAAACATCTGTACGACCCCGAACGGGGGACACGTTTCCGCACGCTGGTCAGGGTGCTGACGCAGGGCGGTAGCGTGAAGAGTTTCCCCTCGGGTGAACTGAAGATTGAGGGCGCACGCGAGGCGCTGGTACTGGTGGCCAACGTGACGAGCTTCAACGGCTTCGACAAGGACCCTGCCCGCGAGGGACGCGACTACCGCGGATTGGTGGAGCGACGCATGGAGCGCGCGGCGGCCAAGACCTACGACGAGCTGAGGGCGGCGCACGTGGCCGACTACAAGCACTACTTCGACCGCGTGAAGCTGGACCTGGGGCAGACGGCACCCGAAATAGCGGCCCTGCCCACCGACGAGCAGCTGAAGCTCTACACGGACAAGCAGCAGGCAAACCCCGCACTCGAAGCGCTCTACTTCCAGTTCGGACGCTACCTGCTCATCTCGAGCTCGCGCACGCCGGGCGTACCCGCCAACTTGCAGGGCCTGTGGAACGAACGCATCCTGCCTCCCTGGAGCTGTAACTATACGACGAACATCAACCTGGAGGAAAACTATTGGGCGGCGGAGACGGCCAACCTGAGCGAAATGCACCGCCCGCTGATGGACTTCATCGCCAACCTGAGCCGCACGGGCGCAGAGACGGCCAAGGCTTACTACGGCGTGGACAAGGGCTGGTGTCTGGGGCAGAACACGGACATCTGGGCCATGACCTGCCCCGTGGGCCTGAACGTGGGCGACCCCTCGTGGGCTTGCTGGACGATGGGCGGCGCATGGCTCTCTACCCACATCTGGGAGCGCTACCAGTTCACGCGCGACAAGGAGTTCCTCAAGCAATATTACCCTGTCCTGAAGGGGGCGGCAGAGTTCTGCCTCGACTGGCTCGTGGAGAAGGACGGCAAGCTGATGACTTCGCCTGGCACTTCGCCCGAGAATAAATTCGTGACGCCCGATGGCTATGTGGGCGCCACCTCCTACGGCTGTACGTCCGACCTGGCCATGACGCGCGAATGCCTGATGGACGCCGCCAAGGCCGCCGCCACGCTGAAGACCGACAAGGACTTCCAGAAGCAGGTGGAGCGGACGCTGACCCGCCTTTTGCCCTACCGCGTGGGAGCCGACGGCAACCTGCAGGAGTGGTATCACGACTGGAAGGATCAGGATCCGCAACACCGCCACCAGTCGCATCTGTTCGGCCTCTATCCGGGTCATCACCTCTCTGTAGCGGCCACGCCCGACCTGGCCAAGGCATGCGCCCGCACGCTGGAAATCAAGGGTGACAACACGACGGGATGGAGCACGGGTTGGCGCGTCAACCTCTATGCCCGCCTGCACGACGGCAAGAACGCCTACCACATCTATCGCCGCCTGCTCCGCCTGGTGAGCCCCGACGGCTACAAAGGGGAGGACGCCCGACGCGGAGGCGGTACGTATCCTAACCTGCTGGACGCTCATTCGCCTTTCCAGATTGATGGAAACTTTGGCGGTTGTGCAGGCGTCATCGAGATGCTGATGCAATCCACCGAGAGCTCCATCAGCTTGCTGCCCGCCCTGCCCGAGGAGTGGAAGGACGGCCGCGTGGAGGGTATCTGCGCCCGTGGCGGCTTCGTGGTGGACATGACGTGGAAGGACGGCCGCGTGACCGACCTGCGCATCACTGCCCGCACCGACGGCAGGACACAGCTCTGCTTCAACGGACAGAAGAAGCGCATCAGCTTGAAGGCAGGCGAGAGCTGGGAGATGAAGAATTAAGCATTAGTTTTTTAGGTTTTGCGTATGGAAAGGAATGAGTGGAAAGGTTGGCGGACGACGGTTTGCTTGATGCTTGTGTCGTGTGTCGTGGCATTGACGGCTTCGCACGGAGGTTTCCGCAACGTGACCATCGACAACATCGAGGTGTATGACACCTTCCGCTCGGCCATTGCCATCGAGACGGTGGATGGCGGCGGGTTGGAGAACGTGCGGGTGACACGTGTACAGGCAAGGAATACGGGCAATCCGCTCTTCATCCGCTTGGGACACCGTGCGGGCGAGAAACCCGGCTACCTGCGCAACATTTATATCGGCCAGATGAAGGTGGAGGTACCTTTCGGACGGCCGGATGAGGATTATGACCTTCGGGGGCTGGCGGTGACTTTCTTCCACAATCCGATACCTTCGTCCGTCACGGGCATCCCTGGCTCGCAGGTGGAGAATGTGGTGATAGAGGATGTGGAGATACGCTATCCGGGCAGGGCAACGAAGGGGATGGCCTACGTGCCCCTGTGGCGGCTCGATGCCGTGCCCGAGGCCGTGGAAGAGTATCCTGAATTTATTTTCTGCCCCCTCTGTTGCCGCCATACAGCTTGTCTATCAGGTCGGAGCGACCGATGCGGCGCAGCTCGTTGACGATGTTGCGACGCTCTTCGGGCTTGTACCAGAAGAAGAACTGGCGTTGGGCCAGCTTCTCGCGTTGCGTCTTGGCGCTGAACACGGGTTCGAGGGTGTAGGGATGGTAACCTGTGTACCACGCCTCCGTGCTGACGGTCATGGGTGTGGGCGTGAAGTCCTGTACCTGCTCCAGGTGGAAATCGAGCCGCTTGGTGATGACGGCCAGTTCGGCCATGTCTTCCTCGTGGCAGCCGGGGTGGCTGGAGATGAAGTAGGGGATGAGCTGCTGGCGCAGGCCCTCCTCCTGGTTGATGCGGTCGAAAATCTTCTTGAATGTCTCGAACTGGGTGAACGGCGGCTTGCGCATGACGCTCAACACACGGTCGCTGGTGTGCTCGGGGGCCACCTTCAGGCGTCCGCTGACGTGGCGGGCGATGAGTTCGCGGGTGTATTCGCGGGTGCTTTGGTTCACCTTCGGATCCTTGCTCTCATGAAGCAGGAGGTCGTAGCGCACACCGCTTCCGATGAACGACTTCTTGATACCGGGCAGGGCATCGACGGCGTGGTAGATGTCGAGCAGGGGGCGATGGTCGGTATTCAGGTTGGGACACACTTTGGGATGGATGCACGAAGGCCGCTTGCACTTCTTGCACAGGTCGAGGTTGGTGCCCTGCATGCGGTACATGTTGGCGCTGGGTCCGCCCAGGTCGCTCAAGTAGCCCTTGAAGTCGGGCAGCTCCATGACGGCCTTCACCTCACGCAGGATGCTTTCCTTGCTACGGCTCACGATGAACTTTCCCTGATGGGCGGAGATGGTGCAGAAGGCGCATCCGCCGAAGCATCCGCGGTGGATGTTGACAGAGTGCTTGATCATGTCGTAGGCGGGGATGCGCTTGCCCTTGTATTTGGGATGGGGCAGGCGCGTGTAGGGCAGGTCGAACGAATGGTCGAGCTCCTCGGTTGTCAGGGGCGGGTAGGGCGGATTGACTACCACCAATTGCTTGCCTACCTTTTGCAGGATGCGCGCGGCGGCATACTTGTTGCTTTCTTCCTCGATGTGGCGGAAATTGGCGGCCTCCTTCTTCTTGTCCTTCAGGCATTCCTCGTGAGAGTAGAGGGTGATGTCGCCCTCCACTGGGCTGACTTCGCGGGCAAGGTAGGCGGTCTGGGGAACGTCGTCCAGCGGGCGTCCCTCCATCAAGCGGCGGGTCAGTTCGACAATGGGCTTTTCCCCCATGCCATAGATGAGCAGGTCGGCTCCGCTATCCACCAGGATGCTGGGGCGCACACGGTCTTGCCAATAGTCGTAGTGCGTCAGGCGTCGCATACTGGCCTCGATGCCTCCCAAGAAGACGGGCACGTCGGGGAAGAGTCGTTTCAGGATTTGCGTATAGACGATGGAGGGGTATTCGGGGCGCATGTCGGGGCGCGCGTCGGGCGTATAGGCATCGTCGCTGCGCAGGCGTTTGTTGGCGGTATATTTGTTCACCATGGAGTCCATGCAGCCGGCCGATACGCCGAAGAACAGGCGGGGACGACCCAACTTCTTGAAGTCTCGCAGGTCGTCGCGCCAGTTGGGTTGGGGGACGATGGCCACACGCAGCCCTTCCGCCTCCAGTATGCGTCCGATGACGGCGGCGCCGAACGAGGGATGATCCACATAGGAATCGCCGCTGAAGATAATCACGTCCAGTTCGTCCCACCCGCGGAGTTCCACTTCTTTTTTGGTCGTGGGCAACCAATCTGTCAGTCTGTATTCTTTCATGGGCACAAAGATACGACCTTATTTTGTAAATTGCACGGTCATCTGCTCGCCGTCGTAGATTTCGCGGAAACCGATGTGCTGTTCGGCCAGGTATTCCTTCAGGTCGTTGAAGGCGGAGGCATTGTCCATGACAATCTCCAGCGTCTCGCCAGAGGGGGCTTCACACAAAGCCTTGATGGCGGGAATGAGCGGGTTGTAGTGCGACGTGCCGCACGTGTTAATGGTTTTCATGTTCATTCTTCTTCCTCTTCTTCTGGACAATGTTCGGGCAGCCATTGCAGGTAGAGCCTGATGAGTTGCTGGAGTCCGAAAGCCTTCATGTTGTTGTGGTAGATGACGTCGATGCAGAGGTCCAGCAGGTCTTTGCTGTCTTCTACTTGTGCGGCAATCAGTGAACGGATGTTCAGCTTCAGCTTGTCGAGCACCGTTTCGTCCACGATGCCGTTGCTGTCTATCAGATGCTGGAACAGTCCGTATTTCTGGATGGTGGCGAGGTGTTCGTCCGACACTTCGATGCTGCGTGTGCCGCTTGTATTGGCTTGTATGGTGTACATGTCTTTTTAAGTTTAAAGGTTGATAATTTATACTTCGATTGCAGCAAAGATAGTGTTTTCGTGATATATTCTGCTATATGGGGACGATTTTCTTACAAAAAAAGAATGCTGCTTACTGTTGGAGACAGGGAGCAGCATTACTCGTTTTTAGTATCTGATACGGACTTTATATTCTGGTATAATTTCTATTCGGTCGATGTGGAGTAATTTGTTTTGCTGGCTGAAATCGGGTCGGGCCGATGGCGGCAAGTCGTTGAGGAACGATGCGTTCTTCGACAAGGGGCGGAAGTAGAAGTTCATTTCTCCGGTTGCTTGCAAGGGTTGGCTGAACCGCTTTAGCCCGATGAGCCATGGTGCTCCATGATAGAATTGGTCGAGTACCATTGTACCATTGATGAATGCCATGGCTACGTCGGCCACGTAGTTGATCTTCAGAAAGTATTCATTCACCTGAGGCTTTTCGGGCTGTTGGATACGTACGGCCAGTCTCCGTCCGCCTATGGCGCGGCTTTCTGCCGGCACGTTGACGCTGTCCACTTCGACATGTTGTGGTTTCCATCCGTCGTGCGAAGGATAGAGTATATAGTCCATCTTGTTCTTGCCCAGGCTCAACAGGGTAAAGCCGTCAGCATGGGGTAGAACTGTTGCTTGTGTGATGAGGATACGGCCGTCGAGAAGCGACGTGTGCATGGCCTGCTGGCGGGTCAGGGTGGTGATATAGACTTTCTTGCCCGAACGGGTAGTGACGTGGAAGGTGCTTTGGGTGCCTGGCTGGAGGCGATAGCGGTTGCGTCCTGATTTTAGTGTAGACGGGTCGAAGTAGTATTCGGGAGCGATACCTTCGGGGGCAAAGAAGATATAGTGTGGGTGGCCCTTGTATTCGATCAGTGTCAGTGGTTGGGCCGTTGCATATTTCAGCAGGGCGTCTTCGATAGCAAAGTTGAACGGCAGGATGGCGCTGACGTCTTTCTTTAATGTGAAAGTACCTTGGGCGGGAATGCGCAGCACTTCGTCGTTCAGGTTCAGTTGCAGTTGCAGGCCTTCCTGGTCGATGCGGGCGGTGTCGTGATCCTGGAAATTGGTCATGAAGACAAATCCTGCTCCTTCTTTCATACGGGCGGCAAATCGTAATGTCTCGCGGTCGTCAGGGGTGATGCGCTCGTAGCCTTCGGGCAGAACGGTTTCCATGGGGGCCAGACGGCTGCCGAATGCGTTGACAAAGAGATGGAGCAGACGAAGGTAGCGATAGGAATCGCGTACTTGGCCAGACTCGCCTACAGGTGCTTGGAAATCGTAAGAAATCTTGGGACAGCCGGGCTCTTCACTGAAGAAGCCTACACCTCCTTGTTGCTTTGGAGTCATTCCGCCGTGATACATGTAGTAACCGATGCCATTGGCTCCACTGCCCAAGGTGCGTACCATCAAAGCTTCGGCGGCCGCATCTTTGACGATGCAACGGCGTGGATAAGTCATCTGGATGCCTACACCCATTTCGGCGCAGAATGACGGATATTTTTCGCCATCGTAGCGTACGGGGGAGTAGTCGGGGGTACGCTGGATATCCTTGAACAGGCAGAAGGGGGATTTGCGGTCGGCAGGCGTCCAGGTCGGATAAGTATAGGCAGCGGTTACGGGGATTGCTTCGTTGCCGATGACGGCTGCCATCCCCCATCCGGTAGCTGTGTAGAGCGGTGTGAGGATACCTGCTTCTTCGGCTATGCGTTTCAGGGTTTTCATGTGACGGTTGCCTTGCTCTTCACGGCTGATCTGCTGGGTTTGTACACCTACGCCAGGCAAGACCGTCGAAGCATCATAAGATGCAGCAGTGCGGTCGACAGGTTCGTTTTGATAGAAGATGGCCCATGGTGCGGCCGAATGTTGCAGTTCGTTCTCTATTTGGGTACCGATGATGGGGCCTCCATCTTTATAATACAAACCTTTGAGTTGGGTTGCAATTTCCTTGTAGAGACGTGTAACATATTTCAGGTAGTTGGGATCGTCGGTGCGCACTTCGACGGGGCGTGCAAACAGCCAGTCGGGCAATCCGCCGTTGCGTATCTCGCCATGACAGAATGGACCGATGCGTACCAAGACCTTCATACCATGTTTTTGGCAGAGTTGCACGAAAGCCCGCACGTCACGGTTGTCACTCCAATCGAAGATACCTTCACGTTCTTCATGGATATTCCAGAAAATGTAGGTGGGGATGACGGTCAGACCACCGGCCTTCATTTTCAGTATGGCTTCTTCCCATTGCTCACGTGGATAACGGCAATAGTGGAATTCACCCATAACAGGAATGGTGGGGATACCGTTTTGTGACATGTAATAGCTGTTCACTTCGATACGTCCGCCATCGGGCGAGGTTCCACCCAATTTCAAATGGCCAGTATAGATAGTTTTCTCTTGCGCAGGGGCATTTAAATTGTATATATGCTGGGCAGCAGCACCTGTACACAATAGGCACAAGGCTGCTACCATTGAAAGGTGATTCTTCATATGAATGGAGCTTTGTCTTTTATCGTTGGGTTAGTTGATGAATGGATGCTGGTTGCAAAGATACTGAGGGTTGGAAATCCTCGCTCAGCATGTATTGTTTCAGACTGTATAGCAATTGGCGTGCGGCGGGGCGCTTGTCCATGTTTTGATGGAAATCAATACCCGATACGAGTAGTTTGCCGTTGCCCACTTTTATTTCGAAAAGCAGACCTAGCGAACGGTTGGTCACCCAGTCGTCAATGACACGTACCAGCGGATGGATGTCTTTCGACAGTTTGCTTAGGTGGATGGCATTCGAATGACTCATAGCGTCCCACCATTGGTAATTGCTATAATATTCGGTAGGAAAATCTTTGAGAGCAGGATGTGACGGGTTGCATAAGATACCTAACGTATGGGGAGCTTGTCCGTTGGTCCATGCCGTATTCCAAAAGATGCTGGAGAATCCGACAGCTACATCACCACCCATTTCTTTGCTTAGGCTTCCTTTTTTCAGTGAAAGCAATACTTTTCCGCCGTTTTGGAGACATTCCAGTGCCTTTTGATCCAAAGTATCGGTTAGGAGCAGGGAATCATCCCATACTTGTTTTTGGGATGGGTAGACCCAAAAATCCCAGTTGTTGCTTCGTCCGTCAACAGTGACCACCAATTTCAGTTGGCAGGCTTTGTGAATGGAAGCCAAGTCAAAGGTGATATGGCCTAAAGGTTGGCAATTACCCAAATCCAACTGTTCAATATTGAAAGAACCTTGAGCAAGTGTCTTGCCAGAAACATTGCGAATGCTCCATATTGCTTGCGGGTGTTGTAGTGGGCGGTAGAAATTGGCTACTTCAATAGTTGCATCGAAATTTTCATCATTGTCGAGTACTAACTTGGGTATGCGTGCTAATGGTACAAGGCTGTTGCAGAAACGGCTGTATTCCTTAGCGGTGACATAACCTTTTTCTTCCCAAAAGACATCAAGGCTACCAACGAGTGCTGTACCTTGTCCAGGGAAGTCGTTCAATCCAAGTAACTGAAAACCTCCAAAGCCTGGAGTTCGCAATGCGGCTTCGATGTCTGCTTTATAACAGAGTGTCTGTAGCTTGCCTGATGCCAGGAGGAAGCTGTCGGCCAGTTGGATGAGGCCGTTTTCTTTGAGCCTTTCTTGGAATATTTCGAAGTTACGCGCCTTGTAGACACCTGTGTATTTTTGCATTTCGTGGAAGTTGGGATATGCACACCATTGACCTATTTCGTGGCTGACGAATGGTTGATGGAATTTGTTTGTATAGCCGCTCCAGTCATAAGTGGTGGAAGGTGGCTGGGCATTGATGATGCTGGTGACTCCGGCTCCCCATTGCTGTATACGTGGATTGGAATCACTTAGGAAATCATTGACAGGCAGGTTGGGCCAGCCTGCGGCTGAAGTATAAAGGCGACGTGAATCGTTTTCTTTCCAGTAGCTGACAAATTGGGCCAGGTAATCATTGGAATGCTTGCCGGTAGGTTCGTTACCGTAGGCCATCATGCAGAAAGAAGGATGATTACCATAGGCATTGACGATGCGTTCAGCCTCCTGACGGATGAAATCATCGATAGGTTTCCCGTCACCGATAGCTGATGACTGGTTGGCCCATGAAGAACATTCAATCATGTAATATATTCCTAGTTCGTCAGCAGCTTGGAAGGCAGCTTCGGGTGGGCACCATGAATGGGAGCGGATGTGGTTGATACCATATTGTTTGCAAATACGGAGTTCGCGTAACCATTCTTCCTTGTCGGTAGCAGGGTAGCCAGTCAGAGGAAAAGAAGCACAATGCAGCGTACCACGAAGGAAAACAGGGTGTCCGTTGAGGGTTAATTGACAGTTTTGAATGCTCCATGTACGACAGCCAAAAGTGATTTCACGGTGGTCCAGTTGTTCTTTCCCTTTTTGGAGTGTACAGGTTAGTGTGTACAGATTTGGATTAAATTCATCCCAAACTTTGATATCTTTTGGCATGGGAAGATTGATTTCCAGCTTATTGTCACCAGGTTGAATGGTGTAACTTCTGGTGGTTTCCGTATCTTTCAGACGGAAAATCAAATCGATCTTTTGTCGTTTGGAAGTCGTATTACAGATATTGGCCTTTATCGTTAGATCGCCTTTTTCAGCTTGTGGGAAAACGTGAAGTTGCTTGTAATAAGAATTACCTTTGGCTTCCAGATACATGGAACCTGCTATGCCGTTCCAGTTCCCTTGTGTATGGTCGGAAATGGAGTGAGAGTTTTCACCTGGATCGATGTCACGTACGGCGTTGTCAACACGTACGGAGAGGGTATGTTTACCAGGAGTGAGGTAGTTGGTCAGGTCGTATTGTTGAGGAGCGCTTAACGCATTCTGCATCCCTACTTCCTTACCATCGATCCATATACGACTTTCCCAATGGCAGCGTTCGAAGAATAGATGGATACTCTTCTTTTTCCACGACTTGGGGATTTCAATGTCACGCTGATACCAAGCTACTCCAGCATAATAGTTGTCGGGTTGTAGCCAATAGGGTATCTTGAAGTTGTCAGGTGTGCGATAACGAGCATAACGGTCCTGTTTGAAAAAAGTTTGGTCATTGAAACTACCTACCCAAGGGGTCGTCAGGCTGACAGGATCACCTTTACCATTGGTGATCATTGAACCTGGAAGTTGAACCTGGTCGTTTAGTGTCTGAAGATACCATTGGGCAGAGATGCCTTCATTGTTACGATCGACAGCAAAACGCCAGGTTCCAGAGAGATCCATTACTTGAGCATGCGCTGACAAGTAGAATGACAAACATAGTAATTGTAATAAAAAAAAGTGTGTTTTCATGGTGGTTTGAGTGTGTTATAGTTTGTATTGTTATAGGGTCTAGTAAAGACCGTTATGTTGTTTTTAGTATATTAGCCGACCATTTCTTTTTCCAGTTGCTCCAGCGATTTACCTTTTGTTTCAGGCAAGCGGAAAGAGAAAAATATAAATCCTGCAGCGCAGATGGCTGTATATATCCAGAAAGTGCCGGCTGTTCCCAATGCTTTGTTCAAGAAAGGGAATGTGTAGGTCAGTATAAAGCTGGCAATCCACAAGGCGAACGTTCCTGTAGGTAGCTACAGCTATTCCTCTTACTTTATTGGGGAAAATCTCCGATAATAATACCCAAGTGACAGGTCCTAAGGACATGGCATAGCAGGCAATGGCAGCTACAACCAGGATAACCATGAAAATGCCGCTTACTTCGAAATAGTAGCAAGTGCCGAGTATGAGGTAAATTCCTGCCAAACCACCTGCGCCAAGCAACATCAATGCACGGCGTCCCAGACGGTCGACGGTATAGATAGCCACAAAGGTAAATATCAGGTTGGCAATACCCGTAACAACGATGTTGATAAATGTATTGTCTACGTCGTAGCCAGCCGACTGGAAGACTTCTTGTGCGTAGTTGAATATGACATTGGTTCCACACCATTGCTGGAACATGGCTACGATAATGCCTAGCAAAAGAACCCGGCGATATGGTTTGCTGAAAAGCAGAGACAGGCCGCCTTGATTTTGCTTATGTTGCATATCTGTTTGTAAGGCTGTTAGCTCGCTTTGCGCATAGTTTGCACCTCCAATACGGGTCAGTGTGGCTACGGCTCGTTCCCGTTGCCCTGTTATGGCTAGCCAGCGTGGACTTTCAGGTATGAATGCGGCAAGCACTAAAAAGGCTAGTGCAGGGAATGCTGCTGACCAAAACATCCAACGCCAAGCCATTTCAATATTCCAAGCTGTGTCGTCGCTGACCAGTAGCCAGTTGACAATTTGTGCTGCCAGGATGCCGATGACAATGGTGAGTTGGTTGAGTGAAACCAGTTTGCCACGGATGTGGGTAGGCGCTACCTCGGCGATATACATAGGGGAGAGCCCTGAAGCAATACCGATAGCGATACCTCCACAGAAACGTGCCAACAGAAAATAGTGGAAATTGCTGAATGCTCCCGTTCCGTATGCTGTTAATACAAAAATAAGAGCAGAAAGCAGTAACAGAGGCTTTCGGCCAAGTTTGTCAGCCAACATTCCTGAAGTTAATGCGCCAATGAGGCATCCTGCCAAGGCTATGCTCATCGCAAGTCCCTGCATTGATGGATTGTCGACTATGTTGAAGAATTGTTCGTAAAAAATCTTAGCGCCTCCGATTACAACCCAGTCGTAACCAAATAGCAATCCGCCCATAGCTGATACAAGGCAGATAAAGTAGATGAATCCTTTGTTGTACGTTTTCATGTGATCAGATGGAAAATATGTTTTTCGTTTGCAAAATTAGTAACTATCAGCAGACTGAAAAATAGAAAGTTTTATACTTTATCTGGACAATCTTACTTTTTTGCTTGAATTTCCCATTTTCATTGTGTATGTTTGTTGCTGGGATTTTGAACAGATGGTATATGATAGAGCTGAAAGATGGATTTCAGGGGGAGCAGATATTGGTACTTCCCAAATTGATAGTAGATGCGATGGAGGCAGACCCTTTGTTGTCTAGGTTGCATATAACGGATATCGGCTATTTTCCGAAGGCTTTGCATCATCGTAGGGAGCGAAAGGCTCCAATTAATCAGTTTGTATTTATATATTGTATAGATGGTGATGGTTGGTACCGTGTGGGAGAACATACTTATACAGTTACGGCTAATCAATATTTCATTCTTCCTGCTGGGGTTCCACATGCATACGGAACCAGTGAAACAACTCCATGGACAATTTATTGGATACATTTTAAAGGTGAGATGGCTCCTTATTATGCCAAGGATACTGTCTATCCTATGGATCTTTGTCCGAGTGACAGCTCGCGTATCAGTGATCGTATCGGATTGTTTGAGGAAATGTTTATGATATTAAAATCGGGATATAGCAGTGAAAACCTGTTATATGTTTCTTCTCTTTTTCATTATTTCCTGGGTTCGTTGCGTTATGTTCAGCAATATCGGAATGCCAGTAATCGAACAACTGAATCGGATACAGTAGAGCGTGCTATTCATTATATGAAAGAGAATATGGAAAAGCATGTGTCTTTGCAAGATCTTGCTGCGCTTACAGGTTATTCACCTTCGTATTTTTCAGCTATGTTCAGGCAGAAGACAGGACATAGTCCGTCGGCCTATTCCAATTTGTTGAAAATACAGTATGCTTGTTCTTTGTTGGATACGACAGATATGAAGATTAATCAGATTTGCTATAAGGTTGGCATTGGGGATATGTTTTATTTTTCGCGTCTTTTCAGTAAAATTATGGGTATGTCTCCCAAAGAATACAGGAAGTCAAAAAAGGGATAATAAGTATAGAAATATTGGTTGACAATAGCAAACAGGAGAATGAAAGCAAGAGTATAAATCTCTTTTCTCATTCTCCTGTTTTTATTTTTATTCTGCTTGTTTTTATAGTGGAATGTATTCTACGAAAGCTTCCATAGCTTCATAGCTGGCAAGTCCCAGACTGTTATACAAATTAGCGGTACCGCGATTGCGATCCTCGCTTCGTTGCCAGAAGAGGCGTTCGTCATTGCCGAGGAATGGAGCGCTTTCCATCTGGCTTTGGTGTTTCAGGATAGAATTGCGTTTGGCACGTAGTTCTTCTGGACTGATAGGAACAGCCATTTCGATGTTTTCAATTTCCCATTCTGCCCAAGCACCACGATACATCCATATGCGGCAATCTTTTAACCATTCAGCACCTTCTTCCTTTTCCAAGTCGATAGCAGCGAATACAGCGTCTGTGCAGACACGATGTGTGCCATGGGGGTCTGCTAAATCGCCAGCCACAAAGACCTGGTGAGGTTTTACTTCGCGCAACAGATTGCGGACTATTTCAATATCAGCTTCGCTAATTGGATTTTTTTGAATCTTGCCTGTTTCATAGAAAGGCAGGTCAAGGAAATGACAGTGATCCAACGGAATATTGTTGTACGTACAGGCTGTACGTGCTTCGCCGCGGCGGATAAGTCCTTTAATGGTGAGAATATCGCGTGTATCCATGTCACCATCTTTCTTTTCGCGAAGGAATTTGCGGATTTCTGCATATTTTTCATTGATGACCTGATCTGCACTGTCATTAAACAGTTGATTGAAACCATTGATAAAATGCAAGAAACGGATCACTTCTTCGTCACCAACAGCAATATTACCGCTTGTTTCGTAGGCTACATGAACGTCGTGTCCTTGTTCTACCAGACGGCGCAACGTGCCACCCATAGAGATAACATCGTCGTCAGGATGGGGTGAGAAGATAATGACACGCTTGGGGTAGGGAAGGGCACGTTCGGGGCGATAGGTATCGTCTGCGTTCGGCTTTCCGCCTGGCCATCCTGTGATGGTATGTTGCAGGTCATTGAATATTTTTATATTCACATTATAGGCTGAACCATAAAGGGCCAACAATTCGCTTAAGCCATTTTCATTGTAGTCCTTGTTTGTCAGTTTCAGGATAGGTTTACCTGTCAGCTGGCACAACCATACGATGGCACTGCGGATGAGCTTGTCGTTCCATTCGCAGGAGGTTACCAGCCAAGGACGTTGGATACGTGTCAGGTTCGAAGCAGCTGATAAGTCTGTTACAATATGGGCATTGTTGTGAGTTTGCAGGTAAGAGGCCGGAATTGTATCCGTAATAGGGCCTTCTACGCATTCTTTCACCATCTTGGCCTTTTCTTCACCCCAGGCAATGAGGTAGACTTTCTTGGCTGCTAATATAGTAGATACCCCCATTGTAATAGAACTTACAGGAGTACTGTCTATATTGCCAAACATCTTGGCTGCATCGTTACGTGATGCATTGTCAAGCAGAATTAATCGTGTGGTAGAGTTCAGGCGGGAGCCTGGTTCGTTGAATCCAATGTTACCTACACGTCCAATACCCAGTAAGGCAATATCCAAGCCTCCGAAACTTTCGATACGTTGCTCGTAAAGGCGGCAGTATTCGAAAATAGTATCTTTGGCTATTGAACCATCAGGGCTGAAAATGTTCTGTTTGTCAATATCTACATGATCGAGCAGCATTTCTTTTAATGCATTGAGATTGCTGTTGATTGCATCGGGTGCAAGTGGATAGTATTCGTAGAGGTTGAATACAATAACGTTGCGGAAACTCAGCCCTTCTTCTTTGTGCATACGCACTAAAGCTGCGTATACATTGCGTGGAGAGTTACCTCCAGCTAAAGCCAGTACACAGAAACGTCCAGCTTTTTGCTTATCACGTATCACTTGGGCGATGTCGCGGGCTATTTGGTCGACGCCTTCATCCACTGTTTCGTAGATGTCGGTAGGAATCTTTTCCAACCGAGTCAGAACAGAACGTTCAAAGGCATTTTCCGGACGGTAGTACCTCGTCGATACTCTGTTCAAGGTGATTTGCGAGCTAAGATTTGTTTTCATAAATTGATTGTATTAAAGTAAATGGATTGCAGTGGGGATATTATATGGTATATGTATCCGGCACAAGTTTTCCCATTGCCCATACGGCGCGTACGTTCAGGTTGTCATCCATGACGATAATGTCTGCGTCTTTTCCTCGTTGCAATGAACCCTTGCGATCGTATACACCCATGATTTTTGCAGGAGTTTCAGATACCATACGGACAGCATCGGCCAATGGAATATCGGCTTTCTGTACGACGGTTCTGATCAGTCGGTCCATTGTGGCTATACTTCCTGCCAAAGCTGAACGGTCGGCTAACTTGCAGACACCGTCTTCGATGATGACGCGTGGATCGAAAGCTTCTTTGCTGTCACTGGCGGCACAAGCCAAGGCGTCTGTGATCAGGCAAGTACGTTCTACACCTTTTATTCTATATACCAATCGCAAGATTGTTGGCGGTACATGGATACCATCGGCAACGACTTCTACTGTCATGTCGTCCAGCAGATAGATGCTTTCTACAGTACCTTCATATTTATATTCGCGGCGTTTATGGAAGCCAGGCATGGCGTTATAGAAGTGTGTTGCATGGGTATATCCTGCCTCATGTGCAGCCTGAATATCTTCGAATTCAGCTTGTGTATGGCCTACGGCTGCCAAAATACCTTTGCCTGAGATGTATTTGCCGAATTGGATAGCACCTGGAAGTTCAGGAGCTGCATCCCAACGTTTGATACATGACCAGCGTTCTACCAGAGGAATATATTCGTTGGGATCTGGGTTTTTGATATTCTCGGGTATTTGTCCGCCAGCCATTGCCATATTGAAGTAATGTCCTTCAAGATGGAGGCCTAAAATAGGACTGTCGGGTTCTGCCATCAGTTTCGTACAGGTTTCGGCTGCCTGTTCTATCATGGGAACGGTAGACGATGACATCGTCGGGAATATGCTGGTTGTACCATATTTCATATGCGTCTGTACTGCTTGGCGGAAAGCGTCTTCGGTACATTCCATAAAATCACGTCCACCACCACCGTGGGCATGAATTTCGATACCACCGGGCAGTACATACATGCCTTTGACATCGATGAGTGTAGCACCGATAACGGCCAAGTCACAGTTGGTTACTTCCAATATTTTTCCGTCTCTTATCAGAACGGAACCATCTTTCAACCACCCTTGTGGAGTAAGGATGCGGGCATTGATGAGTTGAGTCAGCATAGGATTTAGGGGTTAGATTATTGTTTCTTAATTGTTTTCATTGGATTTTATTTTCCAGTTACAAAAGTAGCGACTTTCTGTTAAATATGCACTACTCATTGGAGGTATTTGTCTTAAATACTCTAAAAAACAGTACTTGTATATAAAAAAGCAGGAAGAATATACTGGCTGATTTGGTTTATTTACTGTTGGTAGTGTTAAGTAAAGTTTAATGGCGTGCAAACGTTTGCTGTCCCTTTATTCTTCTTTGTGTCAGAATTGGATAACCGCTTATTGTATTTTTGCTTATCTTTGTCTGCAAAGAATAATATTACACATGAGAAACATGAAAACATTCACTTCTAGAATCTTATTTTTGTTATCATTCCTTTGCATAGCTGGTATGGCTGTTGCCGAGGAACTTACTTCTCCTAATGGGTTACTTAGACTGGTATTTACAGTAAACGGGCAGGGAGAGCCTGTCTATGAATTGTATTATAAAGAAAAGGTGGTTATTAAACCTTCCAAGTTAGGATTGGAACTGAAGGATGATCCAGGCCTGATGGCTGGATTTACTTTAGGTGAGGTGAAAAATTCTACGTTTGATGAAACCTGGCAACCTGTGTGGGGTGAGGAAAAAGAAATACGTAACCATTATAATGAAATGGCGGTAACGTTGAACCAGAAAGCGCAAGAGCGTAACATAGTCATCCGTTTCCGCCTCTTCGATGACGGTTTGGGCTTCCGTTATGAATTCCCTTTGCAGAAGAATCTCAATTATTTCGTTATCAAAGAGGAACATACTCAGTTTGCTATGGCTGGTGACCATACGGCTTTCTGGATTCCTGGCGACTATGATACGCAAGAATATGATTATACTGAATCGAAACTGACAGAGATACGTGGCCTGATGGAAGGCGCCATTACGCCCAATTCTTCGCAGACTCCATTTTCACCCACAGGTGTGCAGACGGCCTTGCAGATGAAAACGGCAGACGGACTTTACATCAATTTACACGAAGCTGCTCTTGTGGATTATTCGTGCATGCATCTCAATCTGGATGATAAGAATCTTGTGTTCGAATCTTGGTTGACTCCTGATGCGCAAGGCAATAAAGGATACTTACAGGCTCCTTGTACTTCACCTTGGCGTACGGTTATCGTGAGTGACGATGCACGTGATATTTTAGCCTCACGTATCACGCTGAACCTGAACGAGCCTTGTGCTTATGAGGATGTATCGTGGATTAAACCTGTTAAATATGTGGGCGTTTGGTGGGAGATGATTGCAGGTAAGAGTACCTGGGCTTATACAGACGATCTGCCTTCTGTGAAGCTGGGTCAGACAGACTATTCGACGCTGAAGCCTAACGGACGTCATGGTGCTACCAATGAGAATGTGAAGAAATACATTGATTTCGCAGCTGAGCATGGACTTGATCAGGTACTTGTCGAAGGTTGGAATGAAGGTTGGGAAGACTGGTTCGGCAAATCTAAGGATTATGTCTTTGATTTTGTGACTCCATATCCTGATTTTGATGTGAAGATGCTGAACGACTATGCTCATAGCAAGGGAGTGAAATTGATGATGCATCACGAAACTTCTGCTTCGGTACGTAACTACGAACGCCATTTGGATAAGGCCTATCAGTTTATGGTAGACCATGGATATAACGCAGTGAAAAGTGGATATGTAGGCAATATTATTCCTCGAGGCGAGCATCATTATGGTCAATGGATGAATAATCACTATTTGTATGCAGTAAAGAAAGCTGCTGAATACAAAATTATGGTCAATGGCCATGAGGCTGTTCGCCCTACAGGTCTGTGTCGTACGTATCCCAATCTGATTGGCAATGAATCAGCTCGTGGTACAGAGTACGAAGCCTTTGGCGGAAGCAAGCCTTTCCATACGACGCTTTTACCGTTCAATCGTCTTATTGGAGGCCCAATGGATTATACGCCGGGTATTTTTGATACTAAACTTGATTTTATGGGTGACCTTCCGCACGGACAAGTACAGACGACCCTTTGCAAGCAGCTTGCTCTCTACGTTACTCTTTATAGCCCCTTGCAGATGGCTGCAGATTTGGTGGACAACTACGAGAAACATATGGATGCTTTCCAGTTTATCAAGGACGTAGCTGTCGATTGGGATGAAAGCAAGTATATCGAAGCCGAGCCAGGTGATTACATCACTATAGCCCGTAAGGCAAAAAACGGTAGTAATTGGTTTGTTGGTGGTATCACCGATGAAAATGCACGTATGGCTGAATTCAAACTTGATTTTCTTGATGCAGACAAGAAATATGTCGCTACTCTCTATGCTGATGGAAAAGACGCCGATTACAAGGACAATCCTACTTCTTATCAGATAAAGAAAGGTATTGTGACTTCTAAGACTAAGATTTCTGTCAAAGAAGCTCGTAGTGGCGGTTTCGCTCTCAGCCTGATGGAGGCAACGGGCGATGACCTGAAATCTGTAAAAAAGTGGAGAAACTGAGAAGGGGTAAAAAGATAGGTCAATAGGTATTGGTTGGATGCTCCGCAGAGGATTTTTTCTCTGCGGAGCTTATTTTTTTATTAAAAAAACAGGTGATGACAGAAGGCTACCTGCCGACTAATTTGTACCTTTGTCGACGTTTTAAAAACCATACGTAATTATTAAAGTATAAATAATATGGGAGGTTTCTTCGGGACAGTCGCCAAAGAGAGTTGTGTGACTGATTTGTTTTATGGGACAGACTATAATTCTCATTTAGGAACGAAACGCGGCGGTATGGCTGCTTATGATGAAACGACCAACTGTTTCAGTCGTTCTATCCACAATCTGGAAAGTACCTATTTCCGTACCAAGTTTGAAGACGAACTGGACAAGTTTAAAGGAAACTCCGGCATAGGAATCATTAGTGATACGGACGCTCAACCTATCATTCTGAGTTCTCATTTAGGACGTTTTGCTATTGTTACAGTTGCCAAGATTATGAATATTGTCGAACTGGAGGAAGAATTGTTAGAGCAGAATATGCACTTTTCAGAACTCAGTTCAGGACAGACCAATCAGACGGAGCTGATAGCTTTGCTTATCATTCAGGGCAAGAATTTTGTAGAGGGGATAGAGAATGTATACAATCGTATCAAAGGTTCCTGTTCCATGTTGTTGCTGACGGAAGATGGCATTATCGCTGCTCGCGACAAATGGGGGCGCACGCCGATTGTTATCGGAAAGAAGGAAGGAGCGTATGCGGCAACCAGCGAGTCAAGCAGCTTCCCGAATTTGGGGTATGAAGTTGAACGCTATTTGGGACCGGGTGAAATCGTTCGCTTACGTGCCGAAGGTATTGAGCAGATGCGTAAACCAGAGGAACGGATGCAAGTGTGTTCTTTCCTGTGGGTATATTATGGATTCCCGACTTCTTGCTATGAAGGTCGTAATGTAGAAGAAGTTCGTTTTACCAGTGGTGTGAAAATGGGCCAAACTGATACTTCCGAAGTAGATTGTGCATGTGGAATTCCTGATTCAGGAGTAGGCATGGCGTTGGGGTATGCCGAAGGAAAGGGAATCCCTTATCATCGTGCCATTGCTAAATATACGCCGACTTGGCCACGTAGCTTTACTCCCAGCCGCCAGGAGATGCGTAGCCTTGTGGCCAAGATGAAGCTTATTCCCAATCGTGCGATGCTTCAGGGAAAACGTCTGCTTTTCTGCGACGATTCTATCGTGCGTGGAACTCAGCTTCGCGATAATGTGAAAGTGCTCTACGAATATGGAGCCAAGGAAGTACACATCCGTATAGCTTGTCCGCCATTGATATATGCTTGTCCATTTATTGGCTTTACTGCTTCCAAGAGTCCGTTGGAATTGATAACCCGTCGTATTATCAAGGAGCTGGAGGGTGATGAAAACAAGAATTTGGAGAAGTATGCTACTACTGGCTCTCCTGAGTACAATCGTATGGTAGAGATCATGCGTGAGCGTTTTGGCTTTACTTCCTTGCGTTTCAATACGCTAGAAACGTTGGTCGAGTCTATCGGCCTGCCTAAATGCAAACTCTGTACGCATTGTTTCGATGGCAGTAGCTGTTTCTGATTGACAAATCGTTAAGTTTCGGATAAAAAAGGGGTGTGGATTGCTTGCCAATTCACGCCCCTTTTTCTACCTTTACGGGCATAATACAAATTGTAAATGTTGAATCGTAATTTTTTTGAATGATATGACTTTAGTAGAACGTTTTTTGAAATATGTCAGCTTCGATACTCAGTCGAGTGAAGAGGCTGGTGTTACTCCCAGTACGTCGGGGCAGATGGTTTTTGCCCGCTATTTGAAGGAAGAACTGGAGTCTTTGGGACTTGAAGATGTTACGTTGGATGACAATGGCTATTTGTTTGCCACGCTTCCTGCTAACACTGATAAGCCTCTGCCTACAGTAGGTTTCATTGCTCACATGGATACGAGTCCCGATATGAGCGGTAAGGATGTGTCACCACGGATTGTACAGTGTTATGATGGTGGAGAAATAGTGCTTTGTGCCGACGAAAACATAGTTTTATCACCAGCACAGTTCCCCGAACTGTTGGATCATAAGGGGGAGGATTTGATCGTGACCAATGGCAAAACGTTGTTGGGGGCTGACGACAAGGCTGGTATTGCCGAGATTGTTTCGGCTATTGTCTATTTGCAGGAGCATCCCGAAATCAAGCATGGCAAGATACGCATCGGTTTCAATCCAGATGAAGAAATCGGCTTGGGTGCCCATAAGTTCGATGTCGAGAAATTCGGTTGCGACTGGGCCTATACGATGGATGGCGGTGAGGTAGGCGAACTGGAATTCGAGAACTTCAACGCTGCTTCTGCCAAGATAACGTTCAAGGGACGCAATGTGCATCCGGGATATGCCAAGCATAAGATGATTAATTCTATTCGTGTGGCCAATCGTTTTATGGCTATGCTGCCCAGTCATGAGACGCCCGAGCATACCGAAGGTTACGAGGGTTTTTACCATCTGGTGGGTATCAGTGGCGAAGTGGAGCAGACCGTGGTATCTTATATCATTCGCGATCATGACCGCACCCGTTTTGAAAGCCGTAAGCAGGAGATAGAACATCTAGTTCGGAAAATCAATGCTGAGTATGGCGAGGGTACAGCTACGCTCGACCTGCACGATCAGTATTACAATATGCGTGAGAAGATAGAGCCTGTGATGCATGTAATCGATATTGCTTTCCAAGCTATGAAAGATGCTGGTGTAGAACCTCGTGTGAAGGCCATCCGTGGTGGCACGGACGGTGCACAGCTTTCATTCAAAGGATTGCCTTGTCCCAATATTTTTGCCGGTGGACTTAATTTCCATGGGCGTTATGAATTCGTGCCCATACAGAGCATGGAGAAGGCTATGATGGTAATTGTCAAAATTGCCGGACTGGTAGCTGCACGCTGATCATTCATTTTAATTCTTAAATATAAGTTTCATGAAAACCACTCCATTTACCGAGAAACACATCTCGCTGGGTGCTAAGATGCACGAGTTTGCGGGATATAATATGCCGATTGAGTATTCGGGCATTATCGACGAACATATGACTGTCTGCCAGGGTGTAGGCGTATTCGATGTATCACATATGGGCGAATTTTGGGTGAAAGGTCCCCAGGCTTTGGCCTTCTTGCAGATGGTGACTTCCAATAATGTGGCAGTCTTGACTCCAGGTAAAGTGCAATATACTTGTTTTCCCAACGAGACAGGCGGCATTGTAGACGACCTGCTGGTTTATTGCTATGAACCTGAAAAGTATTTGCTGGTAGTGAATGCTGCCAACATTGAGAAAGATTGGAATTGGTGTGTAACCCATAATACCGTCGGTGCTGAGCTGGAAAATGCTTCCGACCGTATGGCTCAGCTGGCTGTGCAAGGACCGAAGGCTATTGAAGCTTTGCAGAAGTTGACGCCGATCGATCTGTCTTCTTTACCTTATTATACGTTTACTCATGGCGAATTCGCAGGCGAGAAGGATGTCATTATTTCGAATACAGGTTATACGGGTGCAGGAGGCTTTGAACTCTATTTCTATCCTGACGCAGCCATGAAAATATGGGATGCTGTTTTTGAGGCTGGAGCTGAGTTTGGTATTAAGCCTATTGGTCTGGGTGCCCGCGATACACTTCGTTTGGAGATGGGCTTCTGTCTTTATGGCAACGATATTGACGATACGACTTCGCCTATTGAAGCAGGACTGGGCTGGATAACTAAATTTGTAGAAGGTAAGAATTTTACCAACCGCGCAATGTTGGAGAAACAGAAAGCCGAAGGCGTGACGCGTAAGCTGGTAGGTTTCGAAATGATCGACCGTGGTATCCCCCGTCATGGCTATGGGCTGCTGGATGCCAATGGAGAAGTCATTGGAAATGTGACTTCAGGTACGATGTCGCCTACTCGTAAGATTGGTATCGGTATGGGCTATGTAAAGACTGAATTCAGTAAGCCTGGCACGGAAATCTGCATCGACATGCGTGGTCGTAAGCTGAAGGCTGTAGTAGTAAAGCCGCCTTTCCGTAAATAAAATGAAGTATAGGTATAAAATAAAAGGGAAGCTTTCGAGCTTCCCTTTTATTTATCTCTTATCAGAAATGATTATTTCTTCTGACGGTTACCGTAACGGCTCATGAACTTATCTACACGACCGGCGGTATCAACCAGCTTAGACTTACCAGTATAGAACGGGTGAGAAGAGCTGGAGATTTCCAGTTTTACCAACGGATAAGTTTCGCCTTCGAATTCGATTGTCTCTTTGGTGTTAACAGTTGAGCGAGACAGGAACATGTCACCGTTTGACATATCTTTGAATACTACCGGACGGTAATTTTCGGGATGAATACCTTTTTTCATTTCGATATTGTTTTTTAATTTTTTTATTTCGTTTACTATTGCTGGTAACAAATAGTTGTGTAATGGTCTTTTCTGTTTTCAGGGTGCAAAGATAGTGCTATTTCTTGAAACAGAAAAAAAGTTCGACTAAAAAATAGGTTTATCTCGTTTTATTTCTTTTTTTTGCATCTAAAATTTGTGTATGAATATGAAGAAACTATTCTTTCTGTTGATGTGTTGCCTCTGTGCGATAGTTTTGGAGGCACAAAACGAGAAGCGCGACCTGTACAGCGTAGCGTTTTATAATCTTGAGAATTTGTTCGATACCATTCATGATGCGGGCAAGAACGACTACGATTTCCTACCCAACGGTAGTTATAAATGGAATTCGAAGAAGTATGAGGCAAAGTTGGAAAACATGGCTAAGGTGCTATCCTCCTTGTCGCGCGAAAGGGTGTCGCAAGGTCCAGCTTTTATTGGGGTAGCTGAAGTGGAGAACGATCGTGTATTGGACGACCTCTTGAAGCAACCTTCTCTTTCTGCTTACAAATATATCCACTACGAAGGTCCTGACAAGCGCGGTATTGATTGTGCTTTGCTCTACGATCCGCAACAGTTTGAAGTGACTCGTTCGAAACTTGTTTTTTCCGAACCTTATCAGGGGGATACGGTCCACTTGACACGTGGCTTCTTGATTGTGGACGGGCGTATGGCCGGTGAGCGTGTGTGTGTCATTGTCAACCATTGGCCTTCGCGTGGAGCCCAGTCACCAGTACGTGTACATGCGGCACGACAGGTAAAAGCTCTGGCAGATTCTTTGCGGAACGAAGACCGCAAGCTGAAGCTATTCATCATGGGAGATATGAACGACGACCCAATGGATGAGAGCATGCAGACGTTGGGTGCACGTAAATATAAAAAAGAGGTGAAGAAGGCCGATTTCTACAACCCCTGGTGGGAAACGCTGGAAGACGAAGGGGTAGGTACGCTGCTCTATCGTGGCAAGTGGAACCTGTTCGATCAGATTGTCCTGTCGAAACCATTATTGAAAAAACGTCGCGGATTGCGTTACGACCATCATGAGGTCTTCTACCGCGACTATCTTATTCAGCAGGACGGTAAATACAAGGGTTCTCCGTTACGTACCCATGGTGGCCGTACGTGGTTGAACGGCTATAGTGACCATCTGCCTACCATTATTTATCTGAAGAAATAATTCAGCTCAGGTAGCGGAATATATTCTTTGAACTTGTAACGTAGACTTTACAATCTTTTGTTAAAACTCTTCAAACACTTGAAAAATGATTGTTTTTCTTTTGTTTGAAGAGTTTTTTTAGTGGAATTGGCGTCCGCTATTTGAACGAGAATGTGTACTTTTGCACAGAATTTGATTCACTAACTATAAACTTTTAAACAAAATGGTTAATTACAAAGATTTGGGCCTTGTAAACACAAGAGATATGTTTGCTCGTGCCATTAAGGGTGGATATGCTATCCCGGCTTTCAACTTCAATAATATGGAGCAGTTGCAGGCTATCGTAAAGGCTGCTGTTGAAACTAAGTCTCCGGTTATCCTGCAGGTTTCTAAGGGTGCACGTAACTATGCAAACCAGACTCTGCTGCGTTACATGGCTGAAGGTGCTGTAGAATATGCTAAGGAACTGGGTTGCGCTCATCCTGAAATCGTGCTTCACCTTGACCACGGTGACAGCTTCGAACTCTGCAAGTCTTGCATCGATATGGGCTTCTCTTCTGTAATGATCGACGGTTCTCACCTGCCTTACGAAGAGAACGTAGCTTTGACTAAGAAGGTTGTTGACTACGCTCATCAGTTTGATGTAACTGTAGAAGGCGAGCTGGGTGTATTGGCTGGTGTAGAAGATGAAGTATCTGCAGAACATCACACTTATACTGACCCTGAAGAAGTAATCGACTTTGCTACTCGCACTGGTTGCGACAGCTTGGCTATCTCTATCGGTACTTCTCACGGTGCTTACAAGTTCAAACCCGAACAGTGCCACGTTGATCCGGCTACTGGCCGTCTGGTTCCTCCTCCTTTGGCATTCGAAGTTCTGGATGCTGTTATGGAAAAACTGCCGGGATTCCCTATCGTTCTGCACGGATCTTCTTCAGTTCCTCAGGAAGAAGTTGATACTATCAACAAGTTTGGTGGCAAGCTGGAAGCTGCTATCGGTATCCCCGAAGACGAACTGCGTAAGGCTGCCAAGTCTGCTGTTTGCAAGATCAACATCGACTCAGACTCTCGTCTGGCTATGACAGCTGCTATCCGCAAGGTATTCGCTGAGAAACCGGCTGAATTCGATCCTCGTAAGTATCTGGGTCCGGCTCGTGACAACATGGAGAAACTCTACAAGCACAAAATCATCAACGTGCTGGGTTCTGACAACAAGCTGGCAGAATAAGTTTTATCCGTATATAAATAAGAAAAGCCGCCTGACGAGGGCGGCTTTTTTTGTGTTTGTTTCTTTTGTATCTCCTTTTCTCTTATGCTTTGGTTATATTCTGATAAACCTCTTTCACCAGCTTGCAGGCTGTTTCCAAGCTGATATTTCCTGTATTGAGCATCAGGTGGTAGTGATGAGGTTCGCCCCATTTTTGACCAGTGTAGTATTCGTAGTGATGGATGCGGTTGCGGTTGATGCGGCGGATTTCCGCTTCTGCTTGCTCTTGGGGAATGCCGTAGTCGTTAACGCAGCGGTTCACCGCACTTTTCAGGTCGGAATAGCAGAATACTTTCACCACTTTAGGGTGGTCTTTCAGTACGAAGTCGGCACAACGGCCTACGATGATGCAAGGTTCTTGAGCGGCGAGCTCCTGTACAATCCGACTTTCGGCCACGAACAGTATGTCGTCTGCCGAAAGGCTGGCTTCCACTGGCTGTTCGCTGTTCTTCGAGAGGATGCACTTCAGCCAGAACGAAGGAATGGACTGTTCGTTTTTTGCGATATACTGTTCGTCTATGCCGCTCCGTTGGGCAGCCATGTGGATGAACTCGCGGTCGTACAACTTGATGCCCAGCTCCTTGGCAAGTCTTTCACCCAGCAGATGACCTCCGCTTCCATATTCACGTGCGATGGTGATGATAGTATTGGTATGTTGGGCCGAAGGTGTGTCGGCCTGTTTGATGGGAGCATTGATCCAACGGTCGAAAATGCGGTAGGCAGGACTGACAAAGTGTACGATGGGGCCTACCAGCAAGGCGGACACTACTGTTCCTTCGCGTACGCCCTGAATGTCGGACAGGAAGACGAGCGACAGGATGCAGGCAATGGTGAGTAACGTTATGTCAAATCCCAGCTTTACGTAGCCGAACTCTCCATGAAAGCGTCGAGTGATGGTTTTTACAAAATATTCTCCTGCCATCATGGCCGCATTGGCTTTAACTTCAAGGGCGATACCCAATGCCAGAATTATGCAACCGATCAGCAGAACCGTCACTTGCATGACATAGACTGAGGGTTCCAGCCAGGAGAGCATGAACATGGAGAAGTCGATGAACAGGCCGAAGCAGAACGAAATGGGGATTTGAAGCAGGTACATCCGCAGGTCTTCTCTCAACTCCCTGCGTGTCATCAGAAATGGTTCGAGGACAACGAACAGCAGGTTGAGCAGAATGGTCCATATACCCATTGTGAAGGGCGTAAACAGGCTCAGTACGTAGGTTACACTCGTGATGGGCGACGTGCCCAGCAGCGCTTTGGTGATGAAGGCAATGCCGAATGCATTGATGAACAGTGAGGCGACGAACAACAGGTAGCGTCTGAAAGTATATTTACTCATAATCTTCTGTTTTGAAAACCGCCGCAAAGTTCATACTATTTCTTTGTATTTCCTTCAGAAAAGAACGACCTATCTTGGTCGAAAACGAAACAAATCTTATTTTTGTGATTAAATTATGGTAAGATATGAGCATTGCAATTACCGAACTGATGAAGGCCTGTAAGCCGGGTGTAGGCATGCCTTGTGGCCTTGCTATGGATATGGCCTGTGCTGGACACGGACAAATCCTGTTGGACAAGGGATTTTATTTCCTGCTCGTCACAAACGGAACGGCGTCTGTGTCGGATGTCCATGCCAGTTATACGCTTGCTTCCCTTCATTTGCTGGTTGTCACACCGAGTATTCGTGTCACACTCGCTGATATGAGTGTCGATTTCCGTATGGTCTGCCTTTATATCGAGCCCGATTATTTCGACACGCTTTCCGTCGGACAGCTTGTCTATGGACAGGTATCCCAGTTCGTGGGTAACTATCTGCTGCCGATTTTCCAATTGGAAGCGGAACAGGCCGATTATTTGCAGAAGACGTTGGTGCTTTTTTCCAGCCGGCTGGAGGAGCTTCACCTTTATCGTGATGGTATAGTCCGCCATTTGTGTAGCTTTCTTTTGTTGCAGATGGCCGATGCCCTGTATCAGAAGAACCGTGAGACGACTGGTTTTGCCAACCGTTCGACTGAGATTTTCCGCAACTTCAAGCGTTTGTTGGTGCATCACTACCGCGAACAGCACAACATCGGTTTCTATGCTGACCGTCTGCACATTTCTACGACCTACCTTTCGCGTATCGTGCGCAATATCACGGGGCATACGGTCTGTTTCCACATATCCGAACTGCTTTGTGCCGATGCGCGTAAACTGTTGGAGTGTACCGACAAGGATGTGAAGGAGATTGCCGACGAGCTGGGCTTTTCCGACCAGTCGGTCTTTGGCAAATTCTTTGTTCGCAAGACAGGTCTTTCGCCTTTGAAATACCGTATGCGGAGAGGGGAAGTATCAAAATGACATTTTGATTTCCCAACTGCCTGAGAATCGCTTCTTTCGGCCCGAAGTAGAGGACGGTCGAAAAGAACGGAAAAGAAATCTGCTTTCTGTCTAATAGACAATAGGATAGCGAAATATTTACATTTGAAATAGAAGAGAAAGGGGAGGAAACTACCGCAAAGAAGGTGGAAAACAAGGAGATTGTCGGTCTAAAGTGGGTGTTTATGCCGCTAAAGTGCCACTTTAGACGTGTAAACATTTACTTTTTTGCTTGAAAAAACGTATTTTTGAGGGTGAAAACATACGACCTGATGACAGAAAACATACTATCTTTCGGGAGAAAGCATACTTTTAGCTTCTGAAAAACACCCTTTTCCGTATTCAAAGTGTTTGTTTTTCATGTTATCTATTCCTGTTTTCTCTTTTCTGGAAAAGGTCGGTGTCAGCTGAAATGATGAAATGCTTTCTTTTTATTGCCTGTATGTTTATATTAATGTCTTTTTGTTGAATGTAAGATCGCAAGGAAAGAAGAAGTGAACAAAAGTAGATATATAAATGTTTTTTTGAGTATAGTGTAAAATTAAAGACGACGTATGAAACTGATTTTAAGCGATAAACGGCTAGATATTTCTGTCGATCCAGAAAAGGATATTCGTTATTTTGATTTATCCAATCTGAAGATAGCCAATTGCATGGGGTGCTTTGCTTGTTGGACTCGAACGCCAGGACGATGCGTTATTCGCGACGATGCCACTCGAATCTATCCCTGCATTGCTGCCAGTGATGCCGTGCTTTACGTCAGCCGCCTGAAGTATGGTGGTTATGATACCGTGATGAAGACCATGCTCGAACGGGCCATTCCTGTACAGCAAGCTTTCATCCGTATCCATTGTGGCGAGACACACCACGTGCAGCGCTCTGTCGCACCCAAGCATGCCACTATCATTGCCTATGGGGCCGAGGACGAAGAGGAACGTGCTATTTTCCGTCAGCTTGTAGAGCGTAATGCCCGCAACATGAACTTCGAGAGTTATGAAATCCAGTTTACAACCGAATCCATGATCGATGACATGGTAAAACAAGTATTGCAGAAATGGGAAAAATTCTGATATTGAATGGCAGCCCTCGTGCTCCGAAATCGAACTCGAAACGCTATGCTGAGATTTTTATGCGTCATTGTACGGCCGAGACTGATTATCGTAACATTACCAAGAAGAACCATGAAGAATTGTGTGTTGCGCTCAGCGGTTATACCGATGTGTTGTTTGCTTTTCCGCTCTATGCCGATTCTTTGCCAGTGGGCTTTCTGAATTTTCTGAAAGCGTTGGAGGCTTGTCCGCCAGCTCATAAGCCTGTGGTCTCCATCTTGATAAACTGTGGTTTTCTGGAAGCTGAACAGAGTGAAGTTGCCATCCGTATGATGCGACTTTTTTGTCGTCGCAATGGCTATGTCATGGGGTCTGTATTGATGTTAGGTAGCGGAGAAGCTATCCTCGACACGCCATTTAAGTACGTAGCTACAAGGAATATTCGTCGTTTGGCCCAGTCCATGGTAAGCGGACGTTACCATACGTTGAGCGCCACGATGCCGCTTTCCAAGTATTTGTTTCGTCTGGCCGCCGACATTTATTGGACATTTTATGGCAAGCGATTTGGTACTACAAGGAGGCAGATGCAGACGATGGAGGTAGAGGGAAAGTAGCGGGAAGCTGTAGGTATGTCATTCGTTTGTCTGTTCATGTTCTCAGGATTTTCTCCATGGGTTTTCCTTTCGCCAGTTCGTCTACCAACTTGTCCAGGTAGCGTATTTCCTGCATCAACGGTTCTTCTATTTCTTCCACACGGATGCCGCAGATACTGCCTTTTATCAGTTTGCGGTTGGGGTTGGGAGCTGGGGCATTGCGGAAGAAGTCGCCGTAGGTAGTGGACAGGTTCAGCAGTTCCTCCAGTTGTCGAGGGCTGTAACCGGTCAGCCAGCAGATGATTTCGTTGACTTCCTCCTGAGTTCTTCCTTTTCGTGTAGCTTTGTTCACCAGCAAAGGATAGACCTTGCCGAGTGGCATTTGATATACTTTTTCAAAAGTCTGTTGTTCGGTTTGTTTCATTGTTTTCTAATTTGATTTGTTCTTTGAGAGCATCCCTTTCCCAGTTTCGTGCCGCCCGTTTCAGAAGGCTTCTGCAAATCAGGCGATGGAAGGGGCGGATAAAAAAGAAATAGATTCTGCCCAGTGTGTTGTGAAACTGGACGGAGGTTGTTATCTGTATGGCTTGGCATTGTTTGTATACGTCGGGTGGGGCGCACGTTAGCCCTACTTCAAAAGTCAGATGTTTGTCCTGTTTGCCGAAGACAACATTTTCTTCATTCTGTTCCTGTATCAGATCAGTAAAGCTGCCTCCGGCTTGAAGTCCGAATGGTTTGACAAGCCGGTTCCGCAGCCGTAGCAGGTACTGGACGGGTTTCGGATAGTGTACGAACATCAGGCGGAACAAGTCGGGTGCCGTCATGCGGCGGGCGTTTCGGACAGTTGTCGTATAGGTGTCGGTATAGTCGGCTTTCATAAGGTCTCATTTCCTTTTCTTCAGGGTTTGCGCTTTCAGCCGGGTCATTTCTTCAGCAAAAGCTTCGTGTCCGTTTGTCTGAATGTAGCGGATGCACGCAGCACGGTCGGAGTTGAACAGAAAAGCGAAGATTTTTCCTATCACATTGTTATGCGTCTTGCAGGCTTTTACGTCTGTGCCGCATTCGGCACAACTGTGGTAACCTTTCTCCAGACAGCATTGTCTGATTTTACACCAGCTTGCTTGGTCGTTCTGTCGGCATCCCGGACATTTCCCGTAGAGATACTTACGGCATGCTCCGCAATACAGGCCGCAGGCGGCGATGTGTTCAGTGGAGGCGATGATTGTTTTAACTTTGTTTTTCATCTGTATCTGATGTTCGTTTTTGTTGTCTTCCAGTTCCTCAAAGGAATTTCTTTAAATGCAGAAGCGTGGAACTGCAATGCCACATCTTAGTTTGAAGGTCCTGAGAAAACCTGAGATACAGATATGATAATAGCAGCCCACGCTATGGCGTGAGAACCACTATGCTCTTCCTTGTATCTCGTTATGAAAGTTTCTCAGGTTTTCAAACTACAAGATAAGCATAACGCTTCTTTCTTTATTTAATATGTCATGGACGAATTACTTCTTCCGGCCGCAAATATAAGAAAATTCTTTGGTCGGATAACTCTTTTTCGCTCTATTTGGCCAGACGGTGCATGATTGCATGCATTCCTATTAAATTTACTCCACCTAGCAATGTCTCAGTATTGTGTAGAAGAAGAGTTCGTATGGAGAAAAGAAGATACGTATCATGTATCGCCCAGATACAATAGGGCAGGCAGAAAGCTGTAGAAACAATGTCAGGAATATATTGGTGCTATACAATTAAATTCTTCTTAAAATAAATCATGTCCTTCAGTACCTTGCCTTCCTCTACAATCGGATGGTCGTAGTTGAGAATGAAAAAGTCTGCGACGGTATGCGAGTAACTGAAACCACAACTTTCGTAGAAAGCGATTGTCTGTTTGCTTTCACCTGTGCCTACAAGCAACGTGTGACACACGTCAGCATAGTGCCGGCAAAGATATTCCACTATCTGCCGTCCGTATCCCTTCCGTTGGCAGGCTGGTGCAACAGCCAGATTCTTCAGCTCATATACACCATTTCCTTCGTTTGTCACAACGGCTACAGCAACGGCTTCAGTTTCTTGCGTGCCGTGCATGACGAACAACTCTCCCCGTTCCAGATAACGGTCAATCATAGACTCCTGCTCGTCGGCCAGTAGAAGGAGGGAGAGGAAGCGTTTCTTGTCGGTAGTGATAAGTTGGATGTTCATACAGAATCAATATGTTCATATCTTTTTCAGTTGCTTTTTCATGATATAGTTTGTCAGTTTCAGGCGGTTGGCCTGTGCGCGTTGCTCCTGCTCCACGACATATCCCCGTCGCTCAAAGAAGGGGCGTGCCGTGATGCTTACTTCCGAAGTGATGTCGCAGATGCCGTGTTCCATGGCGTATGCTTCAATCCGCTGCAGCAGAGCGGTGGCAATGCCTTCTCTCTGGTGGTCCTTGTGGACGAACATGGAGTGCAGGTAGCCGTCGTTGCGGATGGAGGTGAAGCCCACGATGCGTCCTTCGGCATCGCAGGCGGCGATGAAGTGTAGGGTTGCCATCAGCTTTTCCCAATGACCCAGTCGATTGCCGCATGAAGCCCAGTCGGCTGCTTCTTCGGCGGTATAGTCGCGGACATTTACCGTCAGCACCGTGCTGCAGAAAAGTTCTTTCAACTCAGGTATGTCGATTACGGTGGCAGGGCGGAAAGTTATATCGGTTGTCTTGTCAGGGGCATGCGTATTCATAAATCGATTGAAAGATAAAGGATGTATCATTATGTATTCTTCTTCTGTTTCCCGTACCGTTTCAAATCCGAGACGGCGGTAAAGGCGCACAGCAGGATTGGCTTTCTGTACCGAGAGTGATACCTGTTTATAACCTTTGGCACGCAACAGGCTTGTCATTTCCCGCATCAGGCGGGTACCGATTCCTTTCCCGCGAAATGGCGGGTAGAGAGAAATGGCAAGTGAAGGCGTATGTTCGTCTATGTGGCCGTAGTCGTTCATCTGGCGGACCCAGACAGCGCCTATAACCCGACCGAAACTTTCGGCTACCAGGCAATGGTCATCAGGCCGGGTACCGAAGTCTTGGATATAGACTTGCAGCTCGGGCAGGTCGATGACACTGCGGGGTGGGAGAGGGGTACCCTCGGGCAGGTAAATGGCCTCGTATAGAAAGTCGCGTAACAGACGAGTTTCTTCCGGTTGCAACGCACGTATGATATAATCTGGATTTCCCATATTTTGTCCGTTCAAAATCAAAAGCGGATAAAGATAGGAAAGATTTTTATGAAAATGGGTTTATGGTGGGGCTTTTTGTTTGTGGAATAAAATAATGGCTCTAGCCACTGGGACATAGAGCCGGAATGATGAATGATTTTCTATCGAAAGATTTGTTTTAATTCAGAGAAAATCAGCCGATGACCACTTCACCGTCGGCTGTGATCTGGTCGCCCCAGGCTGTGATGGAACCTCCTTCTACGGTAATGCCTTCCCGACTAACTTTCAAGGTCAGTCTGCAACGTTTTCCTCCTTCCAGAACACTTTGCGGAGATTCCAGTTGCTCCAACAGTTTGTCCAAGGTCAGTGACTTCTGGTCACTGCCGATGGCGATGGTCAGTGTGACATCCGACGTGTTTTGTGGAACCAGGTAGAAAGAAGCTTGGGTGTCGTTTGCCGTATATTCGCCCGTCGCTTCCTTCACTTGTGTTATCTTACCCTGTACTCCGTCTACTACACACGTCGTTTTGGCATTGAGGGCCACGGAAAGTTCCTTCAGGTCTTCATCTGTATAACTGTTTCCTGCCGTAAAGGTCAGGTCCAACCGGTGCAGAGCGTGGTTGAAGGTCAGATGCACGGTTTCGGAAGTACCGGCTGTTACAGATTGGGCAGGAGCAAGGAGCAAATCCTTTTCCGAAGCTGTGAGAGGATTGAATTCGAACGTTCCGTCCTGTATATCTTTCTGTTGCGGATAGCATGCAGCCAAAGAAATTTGGGCATTGCTTCCAGAGAGTCCCAGGCTGCTCCAAGTCAAGATGCCTGAACCATATTCGAAGTCAACGGTATGACTTTCTCCATCGGTTTCTGCCTGAAAGAGCGACATTTTATCTCCCTGGGAGAAACTGCCGCTTCCGTCGTTCGTCAATTGGGGAGCACGCGTTTGCGATGATATGCTGGCCACAATATTTATTACATCGGTGGGCTGTTCATTGGGAAGTTCGTTCGTACAAGAGGTTGCTGCGAATATGGCAGCCATCGTTACATAGAATACTTTCTTTTTCATTATCAGTTGGTTTTTATTGTTATTTTACATCAGGAAAAGCTTTCTGCCAAAGGTCACGACGCAGGTCGACCAAAGTAAGCGAGGTGAATCGGAAGCGGGTTGGCGAAGGAGTTCCGTCTATATTGTCCAATAGTGAAATATAGGCATAATCACCTTTTAATTCGGGAATGGTTGATTTGTCATATACCACTTTATAGCGTTTCAGAGATGCATGGTTGGGTTCATCTTCCGCGCTATTATTATCACAGAAATAGACATAAGCTACATTTCCTTCGGCATCAAATTCCGCTCCCCATATGACCATGGAATGGCTTTGGGTATTAGTGCCGGCAAAATCGTAGGCTGCAAATCCGATGGCTTGGTTGTATCGGAAAGCGTTCTTGAACCAAAGGTTGAACGTTTCTTTGGATGTGTCACGTGTCTCTTTTGCTATGACATCGTCTTTCGAGAATACTTTACTGAAGAAACCATGGAATTCTTGCCAACTACAAGATATCAGATGCTGTCTGTCTCCGTTTATGAACCAGTTGATACCTCCCGTATCCCAGCTTCCTAAATCATCGAAACAGAATTTGAAGAAGTTGAACACTTCACTATGCTCCTGATTCTCTTTGGTCATTTTGCTGTATTTCTCCGGTCGTAGCACGCCTTCGTATTCAGAACCATATTTCTCGTCGTATGCATCAATGTATTTTTTGTTTTGTGCCATCCACCAATGTATCAGATTGGATGCGGCTGCAGCCCAGCACATATTGCGGTCTCCGTTATAGTTGAAAGTCTTGTTGCAGTCGAACCATCCGAAACCTTCTTTCCAGGTGAGATATTCTTCTTCCAGTAAAAGTGGAGGATACATAGTCTCGTTGGCATAGCGGAACCATAGTCCATCCTCGAAATCTTTTCTTCCAGGTCGTGCAGAGAAAAGATTTTCCTTGCCGGGGAAAGGAGGGACTGTGATGCCATATACCCAATAGGTTTGGTTGCTGAACTCCAGGTCCACATTGCTCTCTTCCTTTTTTAAGGTCAGGTTGAGGGTTGTCTGCATACCAGGGTTGAAAGTTTCGGCATTGCCATTGAATGTGTATGAGGCGGACTTCCCACCGGTAGTCAGACGCACCAAGCCTTCGCCGCTGGTGAATGCCTTTGTATCTTGTGGCAGAATGATGAGGCTATACACACTGTCACTCTTTCGAAATGGTTTTATCCAGACATAACCATCAGATGCATCTGTCGTCACGGCTCCATTGTCCAGTGATATCTGTCCATTGGCAAGACTCTTTACTTCGATTACCAGGTTTTCGGGGATGTTACCTTTCAGATTGATGTTGACACGGTGCAGGGCATGGTTGAATTTCAGGGTAGCTGAAGCGTCGGTGATGCCGATTGATGTACTTGCAAAAAGGATATCGGCAGCCGAATAATTCTCTTCACTACTCTGGTCTACAGGGATATGGATGTCGCGTTGTTGCAGATTCTCTTCATTCTGCGTCTGCAGAGGGAACAGGGCTGAAAGAGTAAGGGCTCCACCATATTCGTAACGTTGCAATTTTGGTGTCCATTGGCCGGTTACATATTCCAACGAGGTGATGGCTGTTTTTTTTTTCGCCTGCTATCCGTAATTCAATCTGGTCTCCTTCGGAGAAATTACCCTGTCCTTCATTATCCATAGTGGCACGGGTGCCTGCCCAGGTGGACTGGATACACGTCAGCGAGAGGTCGTTGGTAGGAAGAAATAGATTCTCTTCTTGTTGAGAACAGGATGACAGGAGCAATAAGCTGCTTGAAAGTACGGTAAAAATAGTCCTGAGTTTAGTTCTTGTCATAAAGCATTCTGTAAATAACAGCATCATATACAAAATAAGACTGTATAATGTTCATTTTGTTATTGCATTTTTTTAGGGGGAGCAAAGATAATTGTTTAGTTGGATAGAAATTAGCATGCAATATCTTCGTTTTGTTATTATATAGCTGTTTTCCTATAAACTTGATATTTATAAATCTTATCTTATTTCATTTGGATTAATAGTTAGGTATTTGACTATTTCAATGAAATGTATTACTTTTGCGCTCCGAAAAGGATAACAGATCTATATAAAGACTATTATGAGTGAAGAAAAGAAACGTATTACGTCAAGAGATTGCATTCTGCAACTGATACGTACCCGTATGGCTTCACGCCATGCTATGCAGCGGTTGTTGAGAAACTCCAATGCTGGAATAACTTTTGAAATGCTACAAGTAATGAGTTGCTTGTGGAGTGAACAAGGTATTAGTCAGCAGACATTGGCTGAACGTACGGCAAAGGATAAGGCTTGTCTGACAAGTCTAATGACAAATTTGGAGCGTAAGGGGTATGTGTGTCGGCATGAAGATCCGAAAGATCGTCGGAATAAATTGGTTTATCTGACTGATAAGGGGGAAGCCTTTCACCAATGGATTGCTCCTACATTGGCTGCTTATCACAAACGGTTGGAAGATATATTAGGGATAGACAAACTGCAACAGACAGAGGAATTACTAAAAGAGTTGCAATATGCTATCGAAGGTTATTAAGCGTTTGGTAATTGCAGGTTGTAGTTTTTTCTTTTCTATAAGCTTATATGCGCAGCGGGACACTTTATGTCTCAGCTTACAACAGCTGTTCGAGCGTGGTACAAAACAACATCTGCAATTGGCAGCTGACCGACTGAAAGAGGAAATGGCTCATGAACGTGCAATGACAGCACGTGCTTCCCGCTTGCCGGAACTGAATGTTGGTCTTAAAGGTGGATTTTTAGGGCAGCCCATCGTTTGGCAGAATGGTATGAGTAATCCGACTTATCCTGAATCGCCCGACTGGCAACAGAACTATGCTATTGATTTTTCACAGCCTATTTACCAAGGAGGAAAAATTCGCTATGCTATCCGTCAGGCAGATTTGGAACAGGAAATAGCCCGACTACAGACGGTTACTGATCAGGCTGAGATTAAATTAGTCTTATTGGAACAATACCTTAATCTGTTTAGCCTTTATAAGCAGCATTTCGTTTTGAATCGTAAGATTGATGAATCAGAACGACGTCTGAAGGATATTCGCCAACTGAAAGCTGAAGGTATTATTACGAACAATGATGTACTGCGTAGTGAAATGCAACTGACCAATGATCGGTTGTTGAAGAATGAAACGGAAAATAATATATGTATCGTATCGCAACAGTTGGACATTCTGATAGGATTGGATGAACATTTACTACTCATTCCTGATACGACTTTGCTCAGCCAGGAATGTCCGATAATAGATTATGATGATTATGTAGGTCGCGCTGTTTTGTCGGATCCGGCTTTACTTCTGATTCGTAAACAAACTGAATTAGCGGAAAACAATATCCGGTTGATTCGTGCGGAGCAATTGCCTCATTTGTCACTTACAGCTTCAAATACTTTGGCACGTCCTGTATCACGTACTTTGGCGGATATGTATAATAACAGTTGGAATATTGGTCTCTCATTCTCTTATCCGATTTCATCACTCTATCAGAATCGGCACAAGATGAAAGAAGCCCGACAGAATGTTTTGTTGATGCAAAATGCTGAAGAGCAGAAACAACAACATATTCGTATGAATGTACAGACTGCCTTGTTGAAACATCGCGAAGCAACAGACCGTGTGGAAGCATTGAGATTATCCGTACGGCAGGCGGAAGAAAATTATCGCATTATGCAGAACCGATACATGAACCAACTGGCTATTCTGACTGATTTGCTTGATGCTGATAACCTGCGGCTTAATGCAGAGTTGCAGTTGACTACCGCTCGTACTCAAGTGATTTATACTTATTATGAGTTACAACGGGCCATTGGAGCTCTATAAACGATTAAGAATTATGTCACATCAACTGAAATATAATCGACTGAAACGACGGAAACGCCGCAATATAGTTCTCAATATTGTATGTATTCTCATTGCTGGTTCAGGATTGGCTTGGACAGCCAACTATTTTTGGAGATATATTAATTACGAAATTACGAATGATGCGTTTGTGGATCAATATATTGCTCCCATAAACATACGTGTGGGTGGGTATATTCAGGAAGTTCGTTTTCGAGAACATCAATATGTGAATGCGGGTGATACACTTGTTGTTCTTGATAATCGCGAATATCTCATTCGGCAAAAAGAAGCCTATGCAGCTTTACTTGATGCCAAGGGTTCGCGTGACGTACTTGCTTCAGGCATACGTACTTCACATACTCGCATTGCCGAGCAGGATGCCAATTTAGCTGAAGCAAAGGCTAAATTGTGGCAGGCAGAACAGGACTTCCGTCGCTATGAGCGATTACTGAAACAGGAATCTGTGCCAGAACAACAATACGATCAGGTTAAGGCTAATTATGAAGCAGCTCATGCTCGTTATGACGCACTACTAAAACAGAAAGATGCGGCTCGTTCGCAATATGACGAAGCGAACAAAAAACAGGTGAATGTAGAAGCAGGCATTTTGCGTGCTGAAGCAGCTCTTGACTTAGCCAATCTGAATCTTTCGTATACAGTTGTGACTGCTCCTTATAGTGGTTACATGGGACGTCGGACGTTGGAGCCGGGGCAATACGTGAGTGCCGGTCAAACACTTTCTTATATTGTCCGTCAATCTGGGAAATGGATAACGGCTAATTATCGAGAAACGCAGATTGCCAATATCTATATCGGTCAGCCTGTACGTATCAAAGTGGATGGATTACCAGGGAAAAAACTCCATGGCCATGTAACCGCTATTTCTGAAGCTACCGGTTCTAAATATTCACTTGTTCCTACAGACAATTCGGCAGGAAACTTCGTAAAAGTGCAGCAACGCATTCCGGTGCGTATCGATTTGGATGATGTAGACGATGAAACCATGAACCATCTGCGTGCCGGTATGATGGTTATAACTGAAGCCTTGAGGGAGAAATGAAAACAGCCAGCGAACTTGATATTCCTGCTCGCCCCTGGGTACCCGACCTGTTGGCTATTGCTACGGTTTTCATCATTATGCTTCCCATCGCCATGCTGAATGGTACTTATACGGGCAGTATGGTAGAAGTCTCAAATACCTTGGGAGTGTATACCGAAGATATTACTATTGGTTATTATGCTGCTTCGGCTGGTATGGCTGTATCTTATCCCATTGTTCCCAAGATACTGAACGCATTCTCCAGTAAATCGTTGTTGCTGGTCAACCTTACCCTTCAGTTTTTTCTCAGTTGGTTCTGTGCACGAGAGGCCAATATCGATTTGCTTATTGCTGCCAGTTTTATTATTGGTTTTCTGAAAGGTTTTCTGATGCTTTGGATAATCCGCCGTATCAAATTCATCTTCAGCCCAAAGGATGTCCGAAGTGAGTTCTATGCCTATTTTTATCCGTTGGTATTTGGAGGAGGTCAGCTTTCGATGGTTATTACTGCTTTGCTGGCTTACCATTATGACTGGAAATATATGTATTATTTCATGATGCTGCTTTTGCTGATTGCTATTTTGGCAGTTATTCTGTTTTTCCGTCATGACCGGCCTTCTAAACAGATTCCATGGGGAGAACTTCATCCCTGTGAGATGCTGATTATTGCTACAGGTGTTTTGATGCTTATTTATGTTATAACCTACGGAAAAACACTCGACTGGATGGCATCTACACGTATTTGCATTTACATCGTTATAGCTCCGCTACTCGTAGCTCTTTTTCTATGGGAACAATTCCATTCTCCTCATCCCTACGTGAGTCTGAAGCCCCTGTTCCAATGGAAGGCCATTGTCGGATACTTTTATATGATGCTTGTGATGTTTTTCAGTACCTCCACCAGTTTGCTTACCAGTTATCTGACCACTATTCTGCGGGTAGACAATACCCATAGTTATACCTTATATATTTGGTTGCTTCCAGGTTATGCAGTAGGAGCTTTCATCTGTTTTTGGTGGTTCAGGTGGCAACGGTGGCGTTTCCGTTTTCTTATAGCTGGAGGTATGGCATGCTTTGCTCTTTTCTTTGGTATTCTTTATTTTGGAGTTTCACCCGACAGTACTTATGAGATGCTCTACCTGCCTATGTTCCTGCGTGGTTTAGGGATGTTGACGCTTATTATAGCTTTCGCACTTTTTGCCGTCGAAGATCTGCCTCCGAAATATCTGCTTTCGAATGCTTTTTTTCTTATAACCTTTCGTTCGGTGCTAACGCCGGTTATTGCTTCGGCTTTTTACAGCAATACGCTTTATCGTCTGCAACAGAAATATATGGTAGAACTGTCCGAAACACTCAGCGCTACAGATCCATTGGCCGTAGATCGTTGGCAATCTGCTTTGAACAGTAGTTTGGCACAAGGACATGGCATTGATGAAGCTACCCAACTCGCCACCAATACACTCTATACTATTTTGCAGCAACAAGGTACTCTATTGGCTTTGAAGCATATTTTAGGCTGGCTTTTTGCTATAACTTTGATTATAGCCATCGTTTCTCGCTTTATTCCATTTCATAAGACGGTACGGGTACCGGTTATCCATACAGGAGAAGATATGGTGTAATGGGGATTAGGAAGATTGAGGTATAAGAATAAAAAATAAACGTCTGTCTTCGGCTGCTTTAATAGAAGACAGACGTTTTTGTATTATTTTAATATGCTTAGATGTTTTTCTGTCGATGACATACAGTTCCTGTAGCCTGATTGGTAGGCATCACCAATACTTCGGCTATTTGGATGTGTGCCGGAGCTGAAGCTGCGTAATACACCACATCGGCAATATCATCCCCTGTCAACGGTTTGAGGCCTTCGTATACAGCGTCAGCTTTATTCTTGTCTCCTCGGAAGCGGACGACGGAGAAGTTTGTTTCTACCATGCCCGGCTTGATGTTGGTCACTCGTAATGGCGTATCTACCAAGTCGATGCGTAGACCGTCGGACAATGCTTTAACAGCTGCTTTGGTAGCACAATATACACTGCCTCCTGCATAAGCCGCATCACCGGCAATAGAACCGATATTGATGATATGTCCACTGCCGCGTTCTACCATTCCTGGTACAATCATCCGTGTCATGGCTAGCAATGCCTTGATGTTCGTATCAATCACGATGTCCCATTCGTTCAGTGAGCCTTCATATTCTTTATCCATTCCGATAACCAGTCCGGCATTGTTTATCAGGACATCGATGTTTCTCCATTTTCCTTCCAATGAATCGACCGCCTGACGCATTGTTTCACGGTCGCGTACATCGAATGGCAATGTAAGAACTTCTACGCCTTGTGCCGTTAGTTCTTCTTTCAGTGCTTCCAACTTTTCTGTATTCCGTCCATTCAATATCAGATTGCTTCCCATTGCTGCAAATTTGCGGGCACATCCTTCACCAATGCCGCTGGTAGCTCCAGTGATAAAAATCAGTTTTCCTTTCATATTACTATAATTGATATTTTATTCTTGATTGTTTTGCCTGAACTGTTTCAGTATTTCAGTACCTTTTATTGTATCAGATTCCTTTATCATGATTTGTATTAGCTGGGCAGGAGTGACGATAGGACCATAACCGCTGCGCGTACTGTTGGTCAAAAAACAATCGATGTTATTGTCTTTCAAGATGCTTTCCAGCAATTGGCACTCCCAAAGCTCACCTCGATAAAGTTCGACGATTTTGTCTTGTTTCATGTCATATCCTTTATTTATTTCTGCTAAGGTATCTACAATCTTTTGAATATCAAAGGAAAAATCGGATTTCTTGCAGCTTTAGAAGGTGCTGCCAAGCAATAGAATCGGCATGGTAAAAGAAAAGCGGACCGATTGCTTGTGGCTCGGTCCGCTTAAGATATAGAGGATGAATCAGGGGAGACTTACAATTCGATGACCAATGATTCGCGTGGTGCCATCTTCAGATCTTCTGTGAAGCTGATGGTGCGACCGCTAAGAATGTCTTTGCCCTGCGTTGCATCTTTCAGAATTTCTTTGTAGAACTTCAGGGGAAGGGTAGTTTCATTGTCTGTACCGTTCAGCATGACGAATACCGTTTTGCCTTCATATTGGCGGGCATAGGCATAAACTCCGTTTTGTACCATGAATTGTGTCATGCTGCCTTTGGCGATGACATCGTTGCCTTTACGCCAGTTCAGGATGGTTTTATAGAAATTGTAGCACTCGTTTTGCTGTTCAGTGCGTCCTCCAGCGGTGAAGGCATTCTGTTTGTCGCCAGCCCATCCACCAGGAAAGTCGCAGCGCACATAACCGTCGCTCTTGCTTTTGGTTCCGTTCATCATGATTTCTGTACCATAGTAGAGCTGTGGGATACGTCGTGTGGTGAGTAGCAAGGTTGTAGCTTGTTTCAACATGGCGAAGTTTTGTCCTTCACCCAGAAAACGGTCAGTATCATGATTTTCGATGAAAGCCAAGACACTGGCAGGATTGGGATAGAGGAAGTCGTAGACGAAGTTATTGTATACGCGATCCAGGCCTTTGAACCAGGTTTCGGTCTGTTCGTTCTTGGCAATATTTATCTTATCGTAGAAGCTGAAGTCCATTACAGTTTTTAGATTGCTGTTCTTCGGAGCCGAGAGCTTGGAATCTTTCTGCCACCAGGCGGTATAAGCAGGTTCAGTTACCCAAGTCTCGCCTACGGTATTGTAATTGGGGTATTCTTCGTTGAGCTCTTTCATCCATTGGCTCATGCCATCGTAGTCTGCGTAGGGGTAAGTGTCCATGCGGATGCCATCGATACCTGCATATTCAATCCACCAGAAGCTGTTCTGGATGAGGTATCTCAGTACGTGTGGATTCTTTTGGTTCAGATCGGGCATGGCTGTTACAAACCATCCGTCGTTCATTTGGTCGAAATCATATTTTGATGTGTAGGGATCTACGTGTGAAGTTAGTTTAAAAGAAGTCTGGACGAAGTTGTTCTGGTAATCGGAGTTGTTGAACCAGTCTTTGGAGGGCATGTCTTTGATCCAGATATGGTCGACACCGCAATGATTGAAGATCATGTCCATTACGATTTTGATGCCACGCTGGTGTGCTTTCTCGATCAGCTGACGGTATTCTTCGTTGGTACCAAAACGAGGATCTACTTTGTAGTAGTCTGTTGTGGCGTAGCCATGGTAACTTCCTCCTTGCATGTTGTTTTCCAAAACGGGTGTAAACCACAGAGCCGTTACACCTAGGTCTGTGAAGTAGTCCAGATGCTGTTCAATACCGGCCAGGTCACCGCCATGGCGGGCATTTGGATCATTGCGGTCTACTTTGGCATCCAGCATACCTTCTATTTGGTCGTTATCCGGATTACCGTTGGCAAAGCGGTCGGGCATTAACAGGTAAAGGGCATCCGATGCATCGAATCCTTTATGGTCGCTACCTTTCATGGCACGAGCTTTCAGTTCATATTCCTGTATTGTCTTTTTCTTTCCTTGTGCAAAGGTGAGAGCCATTTTACCTGGCTTTACGTCTTTGTCTAGTTTCAGATAGACCAGCAGGTAATTGCTGCTTTCCAGCTTCACGGTGCTGCTCACTGATACGCCAGGATAATCTACCGTGACATGTGCATCGCCGATTCCTTCGCCATAGACCATCAGTTGCAGTTCGGGGTTCTGCATGCCTGTATACCAGAAAGGGGGATCAATTTTGTTGATGTTAGGTGCTGCGTAGGTAGTAAGGGACAGCAGCATCGTCCCGAGAAGGGAAAATACTTTCTTTTTCATGATAGTAATTTTACGGTTACAATTTAGTGGGGCTAATATAAGACAAATGGCGGAGATACGCTGTGTTTCTCCGCCAATCACTTTCCTTTATATTATGCAAACGTTTGCTTTATGCTACTTTGAAGTAGGTGGATTGACCTTTATGGCTGTTTTTCCTTGGAAGAAATCTTCCACTTTCTTTCGTTTCCGCAAATCTTGCAGCCATGCTTCGGCGGCGTTGTATCGATTGTTTTCGTTGATGACAATGTCACCTTCTTCCGTCATCTCTTGTGGTTGATCCTTGCTTTCTTTAGGACGGGTCTTGAGGTAGGCTTCCAGATATTTTTCGGTACTTTCCAGATCTTTCAGGTGATAGAAAGAAACAAAGGCAGCTTTGTAGAGTACATAATGTGCCTGTGGATTGTATTTGTATTGTTGCATCAGCGCTTTTATCTGTTTGCGGGGTTCGGCTGCCTCTCTGCAGCAGTCGGCCAAACCACCATAGAGTCGTGCCACCACACTGTCCTGTGGGAAAACCAGCCGGATGGCATCTTCCATGTATTCCATACCTTTCTTCTTCCAAAGCGTTTTGGAGCAGGCTTTTCCCAGATAGTAGAGCAGGTCGATGTGGTCGGGAGCATGTTTACGGGCGGCTTCCAGCAGGTCGTGTGCCTCGTAGGGCTGGTTCAGGGCATAGTGGCTGATGCCGGCATAGTAGCAGTTGTAGAACGAACTGTCTCCCTGGACCAGCAAAGGCTGGTATCTTTCCAATGCCTTTTGATATTCTTGGTTCAGGCAGTAGGCTTGTGCTTCCAGACGGTTGACGGTCGCATTTGTGGTGTCTGTTTTTCGATAGGCCTCGCAAGTTTCGATGGCATAATCGTAATAGTTGTTTCGGATGTACAGGCTTGCCAACTTGGAAGCGGCAAGGTAGTCGTCGGGATAGCGTTCGTGTATTTCCATGTAGGCGCCAATTTGGATGTTGGGGTCGGAATACAATCCTTCCAGACTTTGTGCTTTCAGGTGGAGGATGGTTGCAGAGCTGTCCTGTTCGGCCAGAGCAGTGCTTTCGCCTAAAGCCTCCTGATATTTCTGTAAATTCAGTAGCTGGCTGATATACTGGATACGGGCATATTTATGGTCAGGTTTTAGGTCCAGTACCCGTTTGTAGCATAATAAGGCCGGTTGAAATTTTCCCAAAGTCTTGTAACATTCTCCAGCCTCAATGTACGCCCGTGGGTTGAGTGAGTCTTGTTTGGTCAATTGGTTGAATACGTTCAGGGCTTCATTGTTTCGTCCCAGTTCTTTCAAGGCTTTTCCTTTCAGATAGAGCAGAGGAATACTTGAAGGTGTTTTCTCCATTAATTGGAGGGCAGCTTCATAATCATAATTGTTCATAGCCTCTCGAATATCATTGGAAACAGGGGATTGGGCGGTGGTAGCCAAGATATGACCGAGAAAGGCGAAAAAAAGAATAATTCGTTTCATACATGTTGCTTTTTAAAGTGTGAGGCTAATATATTAAGATTTTATGTATTTACGAATTATTCGTAATATAATTGGGATAGATTAACATTAACGGATATAGATGGTCGTTAGTGAATATCCTATTCTGGCTCTGTAAACACCTACTTTAGCGACGTAACTATGGACTTTAGCATCGTAACTATGGACTTTAGAAACGTAACTATGGACTTTAGAAACGTAACTATGGATTATATTAGAGAGCAATGGAATATTGTCCTTTTCCTATGGACTGTGAATAAAATAAAAATCCCCATAACTCATTGAGTTACGGGGATTAATTATCTTGATTAAGTATTGAATTACTTATTCAAAGCAGTAGCAACGTCAACGGCGCAAGCTACTGTACAACCTACCATCGGGTTGTTACCGATACCCAGGAAGCCCATCATTTCTACGTGAGCAGGAACTGATGAAGAACCAGCGAACTGAGCATCAGAGTGCATACGGCCCATAGTATCTGTCATACCGTAAGAAGCAGGACCGGCAGCCATGTTATCGGGGTGCAGTGTACGACCTGTACCACCACCAGAAGCTACTGAGAAGTAGGGCTTACCTGCCAGTACGCGCTCTTTCTTGTACGTACCTGCAACCGGGTGCTGGAAGCGGGTGGGGTTGGTAGAGTTACCTGTGATAGATACGTCTACGCCTTCCTTCCACATGATGGCTACACCTTCGCGAACGTCGTCGGCACCGTAGCATTTTACTTTGGCACGAGGACCATCGCTGTATGCGATTTCCTTCACAACTTTCAGCTCGCCAGTGTAGTAGTCGAATTGAGTCTGAACGTAAGTAAAGCCGTTGATACGAGAGATAATCATGGCAGCGTCCTTACCCAGACCGTTGAGGATACAACGCAGAGGCTCTTTACGAACCTTGTCAGCCTTAGCAGCAATCTTGATGGCACCTTCGGCAGCGGCGAATGATTCGTGACCGGCCAAGAAAGCGAAACATTTAGTTTCTTCGCTCAGCAAACGGGCTGCCAGGTTACCATGGCCCAAACCAACCTTACGGTCGTCGGCTACAGAACCGGGGATGCAGAACGCCTGCAGACCGATACCGATAGCTTCGGCAGCTTCGGCAGCTGTCTTCACACCTTTCTTCAGTGCGATAGCGCAACCTACTACGTAAGCCCACTTTGCATTTTCGAAGCAGATAGGCTGAGTTTCTTCACAAGTCTTATAAGGATCGAGGCCGTAAGATTCGCAGATTTGGTTAGCTTCTTCGATGTCCTTGATGCCGTTTTCGTTCAAAGCAGCAAGAATTTGCTTGATACGACGGTCTTGGCTTTCAAATTTCACTTCTCTAATCATATTTCCTTCCTCCTTATTCTTTACGTGGGTCAATGTATTTAACTGCACCGGCCTCTTTGCTGAAGCGTCCGTAAGTACCGGTTACTTTCTTCAGAGCTTCGTTGGCATCTGTACCTTTCTTGATTTCGTCCATGAACTTGCCCAGGTGAACGAATTCATAGCCGCAAACTTGGTCGTCCTTGTCCAGGGCGATAGTCTTGATGTAGCCTTCAGCCATTTCCAGGTAGCGAGTACCCTTAGCCAAAGTACCATACAGCGTACCTACCTGGCTACGCAGACCTTTACCCAGGTCTTCCAAGCCGGCACCGATCATCAGACCGCCTTCAGAGAAAGCTGACTGGGTACGACCGTAAACGATTTGCAGGAAGAGTTCGCGCATAGCCGTATTGATAGCATCGCAAACGAGGTCAGTATTCAGAGCCTCAAGGATGGTTTTGCCCGGCAGGATTTCAGAAGCCATAGCGGCAGAGTGGGTCATACCAGAGCAACCGATAGTCTCTACCAGAGCTTCCTGAATAACGCCTTCCTTCACGTTAAGGGTTAATTTACAAGCACCTTGCTGAGGGGCACACCAACCGATACCGTGTGTCAGGCCAGAGATGTCAACGATTTCTTTAGCTTTTACCCATTTACCTTCTTCGGGAATAGGAGCCGGTCCGTGGTTGGGACCTTTCTTTACAACACACATGTGTTCCACTTCGTGTGAATAAGTCATAATTAGCTCTTTTTAGTTAGTTATAATTAAAAAAACGTAGTTCCACTTTGTAAAACTGAGGCAAAGTTAACCGTTTTCTTTTATCCTGCCAACCGTTCAATTTGACTTTTTTATTAAAAATAAGTAATGAAAGAACCTGCGTTTGCGTATTGCAAAGTAGACTTTGCAATCTGTTGGCGTTTTGGCGAGATTCTCTCCTTCATCTTTATTATTGGAAATCGGAGTTGCAAGGAGAGTTCGCTTCGTTTGATGTGCCAGCTTTCATGATGTCTTCGACCAGACTGTTGATGTAGAGTTCCAGATAGCAGTAACCGCTAGTCGGGTCGATGTCCTTATAGGTCTTGCCTGTCGGCAGGTGTTGGGCAGCCCATGCATCGGGTATCCCGTCGTTGTCTGTGTCCTGGGGTTTCTCTGTACTGTTGTAGGCAGGCCATCCGCCGGCATCGGCTTGCGAGTCTATCAGGCCGTTAGTGCTTCCGTTGCTGCCTTCGTATTCGTAGGTACCGTTTTTCACATCGTCAACGATGCGTTTGTCTACGGCATCGCGCTTCATGCTGGCGCCGGCATAGGCCAGCACTTTGTCGTAGGCTTCGGAAGCGGTGTGGGTGCCTGTCGGCTCTACTTCATAGGCTGTCTGGCTGATGATGGCGTTTTTTCCGCCATCGGGCAAGGGATAGCCGTTCTTGGTGTCGGGATGGAGGCCTTCGGCATTGTCGCGGTTGACGGCATCAATCAGTGTTTGGTAGTTGGAGGGCACCAGCTGGTTGTCGAACAGGTTTCCGTTCAAATAGAATGTTCCCCAGATGCCTGCCTGATTTTTCTGCGTGCCATCGTCGGCGTTGGGTGCGAAGATGCGGTTGACCAGCCCTTTTTTCGTGATGGTCGATGGGCCTGGTTTGTAGTAATTGTTGACGAAGTTGTAGCGTCCTCCCTCGCCGGCATAGCCGCCGTTGGTGGGTCCCCAGTTGTAGAATACGTTGTTGCGAAGGTCTACCAGTTCGTCGTCGGGCCGACCTGAGAAACGGCTTCCGCAGAGGCGTGGCGTACGACTCTTGTGGTGAGCCATGAGGTTGTGGTGGAAGCTGGCTCCTTCGCCTCCCCAGATGCCGCCATAGCCGTGGCTACCCTTGCCATGGACGGAGTTGGTGAGGCTTTCGCTGAGGATGCACCATTGCAAAGTGAAGTTCTTGTTGCCGTAGAAGGAAGAACATTCATCTGTACTCCAGCTCATGCTGCAGTGGTCGATGATGACGTTCTGCTGATTGCGTCCCCACATGGCATCATCCTCCGTTTTCAGTTCGTCGCCCATGCGGCTTCGGATGAAGCGGATGATGACGTTGTCGGCCTTCACTACGAACGAGTAGTTCTTCAGGCAGATGCCGTCGCCTGGAGCTGTTTGTCCGGCTATGGTAACGTCTCCATTCTTTATTTCAAGCGTCTTCTGCAGCTCGATGATGCCCGATACGTCGAAGACGATGATACGTGGCCCCGTCATGGCCAAGCCGTTTCTGAGCGATCCGGCACCACTATCATTTAGATTGGTGACGTGATAGACGGTACCGCCACGTCCGCCCGTCGTGGTGTTGCGTGCAAAACCTTCGGCGCCAGGGAAGGCTGGGGCAGAGGGGGCAGGTTCGTCTGGAGTATCTGTGGGGTTATCGTCGGGGACGGTGACAGGAGGTACAGGTTCTTCGGTCGTGCTTGCCGGTGCCTGACAGGCACTTGTCAGAAACAGCAGGAACAGCCCTGCTTGGAAAAACAGATTTTTCATGATTTCAGATGGATGTTTTTTTTAGTTGATTAATTGCTGGCAAAAATAGGGAATTGCCGGCTGGGTGAGGTGTAGATTTTCTTTTTCTATGTGGAAGTTTCGTTCTTTTTCTTTTATTTTATAGCTTTGTACCCGATTTTATACACGAGTAGAAGTTATGATAGAAGTAAAAGACGAAATGTTGCAGCAGGCGGCCGGCGAGGGTATGGATGCCTTTATTAAGGTGTTTACTGATGCGTATATGGAAGCTTTGGGTGGCAAGCTCACGGCTGAAAACATGGCTTTGCTGACGGGCGAGCAACATACGTTGCTGGCCTATGTGTTCTTTCGCGACGAGGTGATGGAGGGCGGTTTCTGTCAGCTCATCCAGAACGGGTATGGCGGATACATTTTCGACAATCCTTTCGCCAAATCCATGCGCCTTTGGGGAGTGGGAGAGCTGGGCAAGCTGATCTATGCCGCCAAGAATATTTACGATGCCAACCGTGCCGACTTGGAGCGTGAACGTACCGACGAGGAGTTCATGGCCATGTACGAGCAGTATGAAGCGTTCGACGATCTGGAGGATGAATTCCTGGAGAAGGAAGAGATGTTCACGGCGCAGGTAGCTGAATATGTAGACGAGCATCTGGATCTTTTTGCCAAGGTCGTATAGAGAGCGGTTGGAGCTCTTTCTTTTACGGATGACAAAGCAATGTTTTCTCCTCGATAAAGCATTGCTTTCTCCTCGGTAAAACACTGTTTCCTTTTTAAGGGGATGATACAGGCGGGATGGAAACGGAGTTCTGAATAAAAGTTAAAAAGCAAATCCGAATGCAGTATTTTAGCATACTTGTCATTTTGTCTTAAAAACAATGAAAAAACGTGGCGTGTAGTAGGCTACTCGCTCCATTATGTCTAATTTTGCAAAACTTAATACCAATAATTTGAAAATGAAACAGATTAAAACTTTGATGGTAGCTGCCCTGACGCTGGTGATGGGCGTAATGATGACTTCATGTTTGAATTCAGACGGAGGGGAGTCTTTGTATGATGGCTATTTTTTGGCTAAGGTAGTGTATGCCGGCGGTTTGTATGGTGGAGCTACGTTGCAGGATGCCGGCGGTAATACTTATCAGGCTAGTGCTGCTTCTGTGGCTAAGCTCGAAGCCAATGGATTCAGCTTCACTGACGTCAAAATGGCCTTTATTTATTATAAATTTTCTGTAGACGAAAATGGCAACCAGATAACTCCGCCCGATTATAATGCAACGGAACCTCAGACTTTTCAGATAGAACTGGTCGGTATCCAAGAAGCTCCGACAGAATATGCTGAAAGAGTGGAAAGTGCAGAAGAGCTTGAAACAAACAAATATGAGACAGCTCCTATTGCCATTTCTGATATGATCGGATCTTCAAGCAATACCGTGAAGTTCGATTTCTATGGAAACGACACGATGCTTTACATGTATCTGCAGTGGCTCTTGACAAATGGTGAAGATGAATTCAAGAAACATCATATCCGTTTGGTTTACGCCTTCGATGAAATCACTGCTGATTCGAACGAGCTGAAATTCTATCTGTGCCACGACAAGGGTGACGATGACGGAAAGACTGCTTATATCCAGAGTTGGTATTGCTTCTACATACAGAATGCATTGGCTGATTTCGAGCGTATCACTGGTGCGAAACCGACTAAAATAAAGTTGTCTTTGTACGAAGATCCTAGCTCTACGGGTACAATGCCTACCAATCGTACAGATTATACAATCGATAATAATAATGACTAAGCATTGAATTATAAAGAACTTCTCAATATAACCCTGAGACTGATTTCCTCCCCTGCGCAAGCTTGGGAGGAAATTCGTTTGGAAGAGGATAGGCGAAAAGTCTTCACGGCTTTTGTCTATCCTATGATTGGTTTATGCGGGTTGTCCGTCTTCATCGGTTCGCTGATAGCGTTGGGGTGGAGCGGTCCGCAGAGTTTCCAATATGCCATGACGAAGTGCTGCGCGGTGGCGGTAGCCCTGTTTGGCGGCTATTTTTTGGCGGCCTATCTTATCAATCAGGCGGCCGTTCGTTTCTGCGCGATGGGCGATAACCTGTCGCTGGTTCAGCAGTTCTCGGGCTATGCGATGGTGGTGGTCTTTCTGCTTCGGATGGTGCTGGGCATCTTGCCCGACTTTCAGATCATTGCCATGCTGTTGCAGTTCTACACGGTCTACGTGGCGTGGGAGGGTAGTGCGCGACTGCTTCAGGTGTCGGATGCCAACCGCCTGCGTTTCACCCTGACGGCTTCCGTGCTGCTCATCGTCTGTCCGATGCTGATCGAATGGATCTTTAACCGGCTGACCATCATGTTGAACTGATTTATCATTACCAATATCCATTGCTGAAAAATGAAACAGGCTCCTGTAAACATTAAGAATAAACGTGCAACGTTCGACTACGAGCTGATAGACACCTATACGGCGGGTATCGTGCTGACAGGTACGGAAATCAAGTCCATTCGCTTGGGCAAGGCCAGCTTGGTGGATACGTTCTGCTACTTTGCGAATGGCGAGCTGTGGGTGAAGAACATGCACGTGGCCGAGTACTTCTACGGCTCGTACAACAATCACAACGCCCGTCGCGAGCGCAAGCTGCTGCTCACCCGCAAGGAGCTGGAGAAACTGGAGCGTACGTCCAAGGATCCCGGCTTCACCATCGTGCCCGTTCGCCTCTTCATCAACGAGAAGGGATTGGCCAAGCTCGTCGTGGCGCTGGCCAAAGGCAAGAAGCAATACGACAAACGCGAAGCGCTGAAGGAGAAAGCCGACAAGCGCGACATGGAACGTATGTTCAAACGATAAAACCGATTTTATGAAACTGGAAGACCTGGTGCGCCGACGCATCCTTATTCTTGACGGTGCGATGGGCACCATGATACAACGATACAACTTGACAGAGGCCGATTTCCGCGGCGAATTCTTTAAAGAAATACCCGGGCAGATGAAGGGAAACAACGACCTGCTCTGCCTGACCCGTCCCGACATCGTGTCGGACATCCACTACAAATATCTTGCCGCTGGGGCGGACATCATTGAAACCAATTCGTTCAATGCCACGCGCGTCAGCCAGGCCGACTATTACGTGGAGCATTGCGTGCGCGACATCAACTTGGCCGCTGCTCGCCTGGCTCGTCAGGCAGCTGATGCCTTTTCGACGGAGGAGAAGCCGCGCTTCGTGGCAGGCTCTGTGGGCCCCACGAACAAGACCTGTTCCATGAGCCCCGACGTGAGCAATCCCGCCTACCGCGCCCTGACCTTCGACGACTTGGCCGACGCCTACCGCGAGCAGATGACTGCCTTGCTGGAGGGTGGGGTGGATGCGTTGCTCATCGAAACTATCTTCGATACCCTCAACGCCAAGGCCGCCCTCTATGCGGCGGAGCAAGCGATGGAGGAAATGGGACACCGCGTGCCGCTGATGCTCTCCGTCACCGTTTCCGACACGGCGGGACGTACCCTGTCCGGCCAGACGCTGGACGCCTTCTTGGCTTCCGTGCAGCATGCCGATATCTTCTCCGTGGGCCTGAACTGTTCGTTCGGTGCCCGCCAGCTGAAACCCTTCCTGGAGCAGCTGGCCGCCCGCGCTCCCTATTACATCAGTGCCTATCCCAATGCCGGCCTGCCCAACAGCCTGGGGCAGTACGACCAGACGCCCGACGACATGGCCCGCGAGGTAGGCGAGTACGTCCGCGAGGGCTTGGTGAACATCATCGGCGGCTGCTGCGGCACGACCGAAGAATACATCGCCCGCTTCCCCGCTCTGGTGGAAGGCGCGGCTCCCCATACGCCGGCTCCCGCGCCGGAAAACCTCTGGCTCTCCGGCCTCGAACTGCTGGAGGTGAAGCCCGAAAACAACTTCGTCAACGTGGGCGAGCGTTGCAACGTGGCCGGCTCGCGCAAGTTCCTGCGGCTCATTAATGAAAAAAACTACGAGGAAGCCCTTAGCATCGCCCGCCGTCAGGTGGAGGACGGGGCACTGGTCATCGACATCAACATGGACGACGGCCTGCTTGATGCCAAAGAAGAGATGACAACCTTCCTCAATCTGATAGCCTCCGAGCCCGAGATTGCCCGCGTGCCGGTGATGATAGACTCCTCGAAGTGGGACGCCATCGTGGCTGGACTGAAGTGCGTGCAGGGCAAGGCCATCGTCAACTCCATCTCGCTGAAGGAAGGCGAGGAGAAATTCCTGGAACATGCCCGCCTCATCCGCCGCCTGGGCGCCGCCGCGGTGGTGATGGCCTTTGACGAAGAGGGGCAGGCCGATACCTACGAACGCCGCATAGCCGTCTGCAGCAGGGCTTACCGCTTGCTGGTAGACGAAGCTGGCTTCCGTCCGTCGGACATCATCTTCGACCCCAACGTCCTGGCCGTGGCCACGGGCATGGAGGAGCACGACAACTACGCCGTCGACTTCATCCGCGCCGCGGGCTGGATACGCCGCAACCTGCCCGGCGCACACGTTAGTGGCGGCGTCAGCAACCTGTCGTTCTCTTTCCGCGGCAACAACTACATCCGCGAGGCCATGCACGCCGTCTTCCTCTACCACGCCATCCGCGAGGGCATGGACATGGGCATCGTCAACCCCGCCTCGTCCGTCCTCTACACCGACATCCCCGCCGACGTGCTGGAGCGCATCGAGGATGTCGTCCTGAACCGCCGCCCCGACGCCGCCGAGCGCCTCATCGAGACTGCTGAACGCTTGAAAGCCGAAAAGGAAGCCGAGAAGGCTGGCGGAATCTCCGCTTCTGCGCCCGCACAGCAGGCTTGGCGCAGCGGCACGCTGGAGGAACGCCTCACCTACGCCCTGACCAAAGGCATCGGCGACTACCTGGAAGAAGACTTGGCCGAGGCCCTGGAAAAATATCCAAAGGCCGTGGAGATCATCGAAGGACCGCTGATGGCGGGCATGAACCACGTGGGCGATCTCTTCGGTGCCGGCAAGATGTTCCTCCCCCAGGTGGTGAAGACCGCCCGCACGATGAAAAAAGCCGTCGCCATCCTGCAACCCGCCATCGAGGCCGAAAAGACCGAGGGCATGGCCTCGGCCGGACGCGTACTGCTGGCTACGGTGAAGGGCGACGTCCACGACATCGGCAAGAACATCGTCGCCGTCGTCATGGCCTGCAATGGCTATGATGTCATCGACCTGGGCGTTATGGTACCCGCCGAGACCATCGTGCAGCGCGCCATTGCCGAGAAGGTAGATATGATAGGCCTGAGCGGCCTCATTACCCCGTCGCTCGACGAGATGGTTCACGTGGCCGCCGAGCTGGAGAAGGCCGGCCTCGACATCCCCCTGCTGATAGGTGGCGCCACGACTTCGGCCCTGCACACGGCCCTGAAGATTGTTCCTGTCTATCACGCGCCGGTGGTTTACCTGAAGGATGCTTCGCAGAACGCCGCCGTTGCAGCCCGCTTGATGAATCCGCGTCAGCGTGAGGCCTTCGTCCGTGAACTGGATGAGGCAAATCGAGTCTTGTTGGCCCGTAGCGAGGCCTGCCAGACGCTGACCATTTCCCTCGAGGAGGCTCGTAAGCGCCGGCTTAACCTCTTTACTGACTGATTTTCCCTCTCCGCCTCCATTTTGGTCGGATTTCCCGCTTTCTGCATATCTCTGAATTGATATTTTGAGTCTATAAAGCGCTTTACAATGCTGAAATATTCATATTTCGGTGCTGTAAAGCGCCTTTTTACATCAAAATATTAATATATTTAGTCTATAATACGCATTATGGCTTCAAAATAGGCTTATGAAAGCTCAGAGACAGATTTCATTACAGGGAAAAAAGAGGAAAGAAAGGGGGAAGAAAAGCGTCTGCGCCCTTCAGCAGTGGTGCGGAGGGATGCAGATGGGCAGAAGGTTATTGTCGAATCTTCTTCTTATACTGTTCGAACCGTTCGGTAATCTCTCGCACGAAATTGTAGGTCTCCGCCCCGCGAAAATAGCCGAATTTGCAGACGGGATCGGTGAAATATTCTTCGTTGGCCTTCAGCAGAATGTATTTCTCCACGTTGTCGCGCCAGACGTTCTTGTCCTTTCCGTACTTCTCGGCTAGCGCCATGGCGTCCTGCACGTGGCCGATGCCTGAGTTGTAGGAGGCCAGGACGAAGTTCACGCGCTCTTCTGCCGGCAGGTCCTTGAAGCTCTGCGCCGTCAGGCCGATATATTTCACGGCGGCTTTCACGCTCTCTTCGGCATTCTGTTCCTTACCTACCGGAACTCCCATAGCGTGGGCCGTAGAGGGCATGAGCTGCATCAGGCCGCGGGCGCCGGCCCAGGAGACGGCGGCGGTGTCGAAATTGGATTCCGTGTAGGCCAGCGAGGCCAGCAGGCGCCAGTCCCAGCCGATCTCCTTGGCATATTTCTTGAATAGTTCGTCGTAGTGGGAAATCCGTCCTTCGCGCAGCGAGAGGATGGGCGTATGGGGCGTCGATTTGCTGATTTCGAAGTATCGTTTCGTACTGGCCTTGTAGTCGGGCGAGGTCATGTTGGCGCGATGCCATTCGCTGGCGGCTCGTGCCAGTTGCGGGCAGTCGCGGCGGACGGCCCAGGAGGAGCGCTGATCGAAGCTGATGGCCAGGTTGATGTTCAGGTTGGGGTAGTAGGTGCGGTTCAGGCGGGCGATGTCGTTGTCCGTTACCGTGTAGGGGATTTTTCCCTGTGCCACCTGTGCGATGAGGTCTTCAGCGCTCAGGCTGTCGCCCCTGACGAGGTGGATGCGGATGCCTCCGCCCAGTTCCTTGTCCAGGTTGACTAGTCGCTCGTGGTACTTGCCGGGCTTCACGTAGACGTCTTTGCCGACGAGCTCGGTGACGTCCTTCAATGGCTTTTCCCGTCCGCCGCTCCGTTGCACGATGACTTGATGGGTGATGACTTCTTCGCCGCAGTAGAGCAGGCTGTCTTTCCATTCCTTGGTGATGGGCAGGGTGTAGGCTATCAGGTCGCCTTCGCCAGCTTGCAGCTTGCGGATGAGGTCGCGGGCGTTCCGGGCCACTTTCACCTTAAGCTTCAGGCCGAGGCTCTTGGCGAACTGTTCGCTTAGTTCGTACTGGAATCCCATGTCCTGTCCGCGGTAGATGAAGTAGGACGTGGAGTTGTAGAGGGTTAGTACCACCAGTTCGCCGCTGTCCTTGATTTGTTGCAGGTCGTGCACGCGTTCTTCCTCGCCGTCCGCATGGTTGCCACGACAGCCTCCGATAGCCAGCAGACACAGCAGGACCGTTCCGATGATGCTTGTCAGCCTACGATTTCTCATTTATTCTTGTCTCCGGTGAGTCATTGTCATGAATGTGTCGTTTGATGTACATCGTCAGGATGTCGATGGCCACCTGGTTGTTTCCACCTTCAGGCACGATGAGGTCGGCATATCGCTTGCAGGGTTCGATGAACTGCTGGTGCATGGGCTTCAGCACGCGTGTGTAGCGTTCCATGACGGCTTCGGCGGTTCGTCCGCGTTCCACCACGTCGCGCTGGATGACACGGATGAGTCGTTCGTCGGGGTCGGCATCGACAAAGACTTTCAGATCCATCATGTTGCGCAACTTCTTGTCGCAAAGGGCGAGGATGCCTTCGATGATGATGACGTTGCGCGGCTCGATGTGGATGGTTTCCGGCAGGCGCGAGCAGGTCAGGTACGAGTAGGTGGGTTGTTCGATGCTTTTGCCCTCGCGCAGCATAGCCACGTGTTTGGACAGAAGGCTCCACTCGAAAGCGTCGGGATGGTCGAAATTGATGTACTGTCTTTCTTCTACAGGCACGTGGCTACTGTCTTTGTAATACGAATCCTGTGGCAACAAGACAACTTCGCCTGCAGGCAGGCTTTCGATGATTTTCTTTACGACGGTGGTCTTTCCCGAGCCCGTTCCGCCGGCTATTCCGATTATTAACATCCGTTTAAATGTATTTCTGAAACAAAACAAGTATTTTTGCATCCGTTTTAAGGACTGCACTTTTGTCAGCAAATATAGTATAAATCATTAAAATAACAAAGTTATGGTGAAACACATTGTATTGTTCAAGTTGAAAGACGACGCATCGGCCGACGCGAAGCTGGCTGCCATGCATGCTTTTAAGGATGCCATCGAAGCGCTTCCCGCCAAAATTCCCTTTATCCGCAAGATTGAAGTGGGCCTGAACATCAATCCTGCCGAGACGTGGAGCATCGCCCTCTACAGCGAATTCGACACGCTGGACGATGTCAGACAGTATGCCGTGCATCCCGATCATGTAGCCGCTGGAAAGCTGCTGGCCGAGGTGAAGGAAAGCCGTGCCTGCGTCGACTATGAATTGTGATTTTAACCCGAAAAAAGTTTTGTAGATGAAAAAAATACTGTTATCACTGATTGTCTCTTTCCTGGCTTTCGCCGCGTATGCCCAAATACAGGAACCGGTGAAGTTCAAGACCGAGTTGAAGAATGTATCTGCCACCGAGGTGGAAATCGTGTTCATCGCTTCCATCGAACAAGGATGGCATGTCTATTCTACTGACCTGGGCGACGGCGGCCCCATTTCGGCTACGTTCAACACAGACAAGCTGACCGGTGCCCAGCTGGACGGAAAGCTCCGTCCCATAGGTAAGGAAATAGCCTCGTTCGACAAACTGTTCGAGATGGATGTGCGCTACTTTGAACACACGGCACAGTTTGTCCAGAAGTTGAAGCTCACCGGCGGTGACTATCAAGTGACGGGCTATCTGGAGTATGGTGCCTGTAACGACGAGAACTGCCTGCCTCCGACGCAGGTAGAGTTCAGTTTCTTCGGTAAGGCCGAGGGAACTTCTGCTTCAGTGCAGGCGGAGACTCTGGCGGAGAAAGTTGATACGGCTACTGCTCCCGCCGTTATTGGTAGTGCCGACGGTCCTACTTCCGTGGTGGTTTCCGACAACGATTTGTGGAGTCCCGTTATTGACGAACTAAACGCTTTGGGGGAGACTACTTCGCAGGAAGATATGTCGTGGCTCTACATTTTTATCACTGGTTTTGTTGGAGGTTTGCTTGCGTTATTCACGCCCTGCGTGTGGCCTATCATTCCGATGACGGTCAGCTTCTTCCTGAAGCGCAGCAAAGACAAGAAGAAAGGCATCCGCGACGCTTGGACTTACGGTGCTTCTATCGTAGTCATCTACGTCACGCTGGGGCTGGCCATCACGGCTATCTTCGGTGCCAATGCACTGAATGCCCTTTCTACCAATGCCATCTTCAACATCTTCTTCTGCCTGATGCTGGTGGTGTTTGCTGCCTCTTTTTTCGGCGCCTTCGAAATTACGTTGCCTTCCAAATGGAGCAACGCTGTTGATAGCAAGGCCGAGGCCACGACCGGTTTACTGAGCATATTCCTGATGGCCTTCACGTTGTCGTTGGTGTCCTTCTCCTGCACGGGTCCCATCATCGGTTTCCTGTTGGTACAGGTGTCTACTACAGGCAATGTGATTGCTCCGGCTGTAGGTATGTTGGGATTTGCCATTGCTTTGGCATTGCCTTTCACGCTCTTTGCCCTCTTCCCCTCGTGGCTGAAGTCCATGCCTAAGTCGGGCGGTTGGATGAATGTCATCAAGGTGACGCTGGGTTTCCTTGAACTGGCTTTTGCGCTGAAATTCCTTTCCGTGGCCGACCTGGCATACGGCTGGCGTATTCTCGACCGTGAGACCTTCCTGGCTCTGTGGATCGTGCTCTTTGCATTGCTGGGCTTCTATCTTTTGGGTAAGATCAAGTTCCCTCACGACGACGATAACACCAAGGTCAGCGTGCCCCGCTTCTTCCTGGCGCTGGCTTCGTTGGCTTTCGCCGTTTACATGGTGCCCGGTCTGTGGGGTGCTCCGCTGAAGGCGGTCAGTGCCTTTGCACCGCCCATGCAGACGCAGGACTTCAACCTCTATAACAACGAAGTTCATGCTAAATTCGACGACTACGATGCCGGTATGAAGTACGCTCGTGAACATGGTAAGCCTGTCATGCTTGACTTTACTGGTTATGGTTGCGTCAACTGCCGCAAGATGGAGCTTGCTGTCTGGACCGATATGAAGGTGGCCGATCTCATTAACAACGACTACGTACTTATCACTCTTTATGTGGACAATAAGACTCGCCTGCCCGAACCTGTCAAGGTGATGGAGAACGGCACGGAGCGTACCCTCCGCACCGTGGGCGACAAGTGGAGTTACTTGCAGCGCGTCAAGTTTGGCGCCAATGCCCAACCGTTCTATGTCCTGATCGATAACGAAGGCAAGCCGCTCAACAAGTCTTATTCTTACGATGAAGACATCGACAAGTATGTCGACTTCCTGCAGACAGGATTGAACAATTATAATAAGAAGAAATAATTCCGGCTTGATATAGAAGTTCTGTTCAGGCGCGGCTGGCGCGGATTTCTATCCGTACAGTCCGCGCCTGAATTATTTTTACGTATCTTTGCTGACAACTAAAAGCAACTACGTATGGAAACAGGCAAACTGGATACAGAAAGAAACTCGCAGACGGCGGAGTTACCTATGGAGTCCAATCCCGAATTGGAGTTGACATGGCAGCTGGTGGAATACACTGGCGTGAATGTTTTCCTCACCGGTAAGGCAGGCAGCGGGAAGACTACCTTTTTGCGCAGCCTTCGCGAGCGGTCTACCAAGCGGATGGTGGTATTAGCTCCTACGGGTGTGGCAGCTATGAATGCGGGTGGTGTTACCATCCATTCGTTCTTTCAGTTGCCGTTCGCTCCTTTTGTGCCCGAATCCCATTTCGGCGGAGAAGCCAAATATCAGTATCGTTTCGGTAAGGAGAAGGTCAACATCCTGCGTAGTCTCGATCTGCTGGTCATTGATGAAATCAGCATGGTGCGCGCCGACCTGCTCGACTCCGTGGACGACGTCCTGCGCCGCTACCGCGACCGTCATAAGCCCTTTGGCGGTGTCCAGCTGCTCATGATAGGCGATCTGCAACAGCTTTCGCCTGTTGTCAAGGAGCAGGACCAACAGTTGCTTTCTCCCTATTATGACTATTTCTATTTCTTCGGCAGCCATGCGCTGGCACAGGCCGGCTATGTGACGGTGGAGTTGACCAAAGTCTATCGTCAGAGCAATGCCGAGTTTCTCAACTTGCTGAACTGTATCCGTGACAATCGGGTGGATGCCTCGGTACTCAATCGCCTGAACCGCCGTTGCCTGCCCGACTTTGCTGCCGAACAACCCCGTGGTTACATCTATCTCACGACCCACAACCAGAAGGCCAATGATTTGAACACTGCCCGCCTGGAGCAGTTGGCAGGAGAGCCTCAGGTTTTCCGTGCCGAGATGGAGGGGGATTTTCCTGTTTATATGTACCCTACAGAGGAAGAACTGGTGTTGAAGGTAGGAGCGCAGGTCATGTTTGTCAAGAACGACATTTCGGGTCAGCACCGTTACTACAACGGCATGTTGGGGCGTATCATTTCACTTTCAGCTATCGGTCCTGTAGAAGTGGAGACCGAAGATGGGCAGCAGATAGCCCTCGATCGCGAGGAGTGGACCAATTGCAAATACTCTCTCGACCCTGAAACCAAAGAAATCACGGAAACGACCCTGGGTACCTTCAAACAGTATCCTTTGCGGTTGGCTTGGGCCATTACGATTCACAAAAGCCAGGGCTTGACGTTCGACAAAGCCATTATTGATGTTCGCCAAGCCTTTGCTCCCGGTCAGGCCTATGTGGCTCTCAGCCGCTGTCGCAGTTTGGAGGGATTGGTGCTGAGTGCGCCCGTCGAGGCTTCGGCCGTCATCTCCGACCGCATTGTCACCGACTTTGTCAATCACATTCCGGCTCAGATACCCGATGCTTCCCGTATCACTGCCCTTCAGCAGGCCTATTTCGAAGACCAAGTGGCAGGGCTCTACAGTTTCGCCCGCCTGTCCCGCCTTTTCCATACCTACCTTCGCCTGGTGGACGAACACCTCTACCGCCTCTATCCGCAGTTCCTCGGTGCACTCAAAGCCCAGGCCGACGGACCGATGAAGGAATTGGTGGATGTCGGGAATAAATTCGTGGCCCAATGCAGCCGTATCATTGCCACCAGTGCCGACTACACTCACGATTCCTACTTGCAACAACGCTTCCGTGCCGCTTCGTCCTATTTGCACAAGCCTGTGGCCACCCTTCTGTCCCTGCTCGAAGAAAATCCCGTGACTACGGACAACAAGGTCGTGAAGAAACGACTCGACGAAGCCTTTGCCGAACTGCTTATGGAACTTCGTCTGAAGGACGGCCTTCTGATTTGGACGGGGGAGCACGATTTCATCGTGGCCGACTATTTGAAGCGGAAGAATCGCCTGACCATCGAACTCTCCGAAGCCCCCAAAGCCGCGAAAAAGAAAACCTCGAAAGAGAAAAAAGCCGAGGTTCCTCAAGACGTCCTTCATCCTGCACTCTTTGAAGCCCTGCGTGCCTGGCGTGCGTCGAAGGCTGCCGAACTGGGATTGCCAGCCTACACCATCCTCCAGCAAAAAGCCTTGCTGGGCATTGCCAATCTGCTTCCCGACACTCTCGACTTTCTGCTTACCATTCCGTATTTGGGCAAAAAGAGCGTAGAGAAATATGGCGAAGAGTTGTTGGCTCTTGTCCATGATTACCGCCAGCAAAATCCCGATTGACTGTACTGATTTTGCCAAGGTCTACATTAGCTTTCTAAAGTGCCACTTTAGACTTGTAAAGAGGGACTTTACGGCGCTAACTATGGACTTTAGAAAGTAAAAGGATGGATTGTAGGATTGTGCCAGTGCCATGAAATACTAAGTTTTCGCGCATTTAGCATTTAAATAGTTCTTTTTTTTAATACATTTGTCATCTCAGACAGATACTTTTGTAGCCTGAAAAAATCTTGGATTATGTATTTAGCAGAAAAACAGATAGATGAACGTTCCTTGGTACTTCGTTTGATAGACGGAGACGAGGATGCCTTCTGCGAACTGTATGCCTCTTACAAGAATCGCTTGATTTATTTTGCCATGCGTTTTCTCAAATCCCGTGAATATGCAGAAGATGTTTTTCAGGATGCTTTCACTGTTATTTGGCAAGGACGTCGTTTCATCAATCCTGATACCTCTTTTTCTTCTTATTTGTATACCATCGTTCGGAATCGTGTGCTGAATCAATTGCGCGATTTGGATAATCAGGACAAGCTGAAGGAACAGATCTTAGCACAAGCTGTGGATTATACGGAGGATACAAAGCATCGGATTATGGCGGACGACCTGCGTCATTTGATAGCTTGTGCCATGCAGCAGCTGACAGTTCGCCAACGCGAGGTTTTCAGAATGAGTCGTGAAGAACAAATGTCTCATCAGGAGATAGCCGATGCACTGGGAATCTCTATTAATACGGTACAGGAACACATATCTACTTCACTTCGTGTTCTTCGTGTATATCTGGAAAAGCATAAGGTTCTGGGAGCAGACTTGATATTGCTGCTTATTTGTCTGAATTTGTAGAATGCCATTTGAATAGAATTCAGATTTAATTATTAAAGTAAGTTAATGACACCCTAGCAAGCCTTCTTTTTAGTGTATTATTCATACCAATGTAATAAGTGTAATGATGGCCTGAGGGCTGGAAATAATAATTAGTGATGAAGAAGAAGCAAGAAGATTTATCTTTGTGGCGTCGTTATATGGATGGACTATATACGACAGAGGATGTTAGTAAAATGACTGAGACGTTGAGAAACGAACAGCCAGATAATTTTTTAGATGAAATGGCTGCTTTTGTTTGGGAGGATTCAGCTTCCCAACAAGCATCAACAGACCTGGAACGGGAAAAATATAAAAAGGAAGCCCGTGTGCTACTGAAGCGTATCGGGCCGAGGAAGAGAATTGATTATCGTCGTGTGGTATGGACTGTTGCAAGTGTAGCTGCCATACTTTGCTTAGTATTTGGAGGAGCAGGTTATTGGCATTATGCGGTCAGTCAGCAAGTCTCATATTTGGAAGCCTCTACTACGTATGGCGAACATAAGGAAATTCGTTTGCCTGACGGAACCGAATTAATTCTCAATGCATGTTCCTACGTGCGTTATCCGGATCGTTTTGTTGGTGAAGAGCGCCGTATCGATTTGGATGGGGAAGCTTTTTTTCGGGTCAGCCATAATGAGGAGCAACCTTTTATTGTAAAATCACATTCATTTGATGTAAAAGTATTGGGAACCTGCTTCAATGTGAAGTCTTATTCTTCTGATGAAGTAGTTTCTGTCGATGTAGAGAGTGGAAAAGTACAGGTTGACATGCCTGAGGCCATGATGCGTTTGAAGGCAAATGAACAGGTGTTGATTAATACAGTTTCGGGTGATTACGTCAAACAGCGTGAAGAGCATACAGTTGCTGTATGGCGCAGTGGAAGCCTTCGTTTCAATGCCACTCCCATTCATGATGTGGCTAAGGAGCTGGAACGGAGGTATAATTGCCGTATCACTTTTGCAGAAGGACAGACTTTCGACAATCTGATATCGGGTGAGCATGATAACAAGAGCTTGGCTGCTGTACTTGAGTCTGTAGAATATACCAGTGGCATTCATTACCGCATGAAGGGGAATCAAGTTTTGCTCTATAAAGATTGAACTCGGGCCTTCCAGATGCACTTTCAGGCATCGGAGGGCCATTATTTTAGCCTTAAATTCTAAAATAATGTTAACCTTACCCTAGGTCGTTCTCGTAGCAGTGTATTATGTATAGAATACCTTCAAATAATGTTTAACGAAAATGTAACCGTATGAAAAAAGTAACTTGATAATTTTGCAAAAGAAAATAGAGGCAGATTATATATCCGCCCCTATTCGTAATCGTTCTTCCTGCATCCATTCGTTTCGACCCGCTTGGATGTTTTGGGAATGCATTACCTTCCTTGTTTCTAATAATTTATTTAATCATTAAAACGCACAAATTTATGGATTATCTTTCTAACTCAAGAAGGAAAGGTAGAAATGTAAACTCATTTTTAGCTTTTTTGCTATTTGTATGCATGTCTGTGATGCCGGTAATGGCTCAACAGGACAAGAATGTCACGCTGAATGTGAAAAACGAAACAGTGGAAAATGTGTTGAAATCTTTAGGACAACAGACGGGGTTGAAGTTTTTTTATGACCAGAATGTTGTCAACGTTTCGCCACGTGTAACTCTCCAAGCATCGGGTGCTTCTTTACAATCTGTATTAAATCAGATTTCTTCTCAGACTCAACTCAGTTTCAATAGGAATAATAATACAATTACAGTGGGGACACTGAAGGCCGGTGGAGCAGATAACCAGAAAAAAATGAAAGTGACAGGTGTAGTTGTCGATGCAAATGGCGAGCCCATCATTGGTGCCAATGTATGGGTCAAGGGTACCACTAGTGGAGTAATTACCAATGTAGACGGTAATTTTGTGATTGATGCTCCTTTGCATTCAGTTTTGACAGTTTCTTATATTGGTTTTTTAGCTCAGGATATTGAAGTGAAAGATTCGAAGGCTTTGCGTGTTGTTATTCAGGAGGATACGCAGAAGTTGGAGGAAGTTGTCGTAATTGGCTATGGTACGATGAAAAAGAAAGATTTGATGGGTGCCAATACGGGTGTCAGTGGTGATAATCTGGCTGCTAGTTCCAATATCTCTGTCGGAGGAGCTTTGCAAGGAAAGATGTCTGGTATTTCGATTATGAATAGTGGTGGATTCCCCGGTGCAGAGACTTCCATCAATATTCGTGGTATCGGAACTTTTGGCAGTGGAGATTCCGCTCCTTTGATTGTCATTGATGGGGTACCTGTCGATCAGGGTTTTGAAACATTGAATCCTAATGATATCGAAAGCGTAAATGTACTAAAAGACGCCTCCTCTGCAGCTATCTATGGTTCCCGTGCGGCTAACGGCGTCATTTTGGTAACAACTAAAAAAGGAGCTTCAGGGAAGGCTACAGTAAGCATGAACGCTACGTTTGGCATCCAATCTCCTATGCACATGATGGATTTGTTGGATGCCAGTGAATTCGTTGCAGCCATTCAGGAAATGCGCGATAACTATAATGCGATTTATAAACCGTCTACACCAGCCGTTACCAATTATGATGGGCTGGATCCAGAATCATTTGGAAAAGGAACGAATTGGGGCGATTATATCTATCAGTCCGCTCCTACTTATAATATCAACGCAAGTGTCAGCGGAGGCAGTGACAATATGAATTATTATTTGTCCGGTGAATTCCTGAATCAGGAAGGTATCGCTATCAATACGGCTTTCAAGAAAGCTTCGTTGCGTGCCAATGTTGAAGGGAAAATCAACAAGCGTTTGACGGTGGGTAACAACGTTCATATGGCTTACCGATATACGCAGGGTGATGCAGGCAATCGCTATTCGGATGTGATATTCAATGCTCCGATTACTCCGGCTTATGACGAGGACGGATCTTACGGTGAACCTGATGCTTCGCTGACAGGTTCCAAAAATGCCATAGCGGAAGTGGCGTGGAACTGTCCGACCAATAGCAATTATCGTGTGATGGACAATTTGTTCCTTGAGTATAAATTCACCGACTGGTTGAAATTCCGTTTCAACGGAGGTATTGATATGGTTTATAATGAATATAAGCTGTTCAAACCGAAGTTTAATGATGGTGGACAGACAAACGAGGTAAACTCTTATACGGAGGAGCGTTCAAAGGATTTCATGTGGGTTACTGATTATCTGCTTTATTTTGACAAAACTTTTGGCGATCACACCATTAATGCTATGGCTGGTTTCTCACAACAGCTGTTTTCGTATGACAACATGCGTGGATCTATTAAGAATTTTGTGTCTGAAGTAGGAAATATGCATGTGTTTGATGGCGGTACTGATACTAAAGAACGCGAGTTAAGTGGTGGAAAGACCGAACTGGCTTTGGCTTCTTATTTCGGACGAATCAATTATGATTTCAAAGGACGCTATTTGTTTTCATTCAATTTGCGTGCAGATGGTTCTTCACGTTTCAAGGCTGGTAATCGTTGGGGTGTATTCCCTTCATTCTCGGGTGCATGGCGTATTTCGGAAGAAAGTTTCTTCCATGTTAAGCCGATCAGTTCTTTGAAGATTAGAGCCTCTTGGGGACAGTTGGGAAATCAGTCTATTGGTTCTTATTATCCAACTGTTGCAGCAGTGGGTAAACAGAATGCTGTTTTTGGAACGGCAGCAGACAATCAGACACTCTATGCTGGTTATAGCCAGACTGCACTTGGAAATCGTAGTCTGAAGTGGGAAACCACCACTGTAACCAACGTCGGTATTGACATGACTTTGTTTAACAACGCTTTGTCTGTAACAGCAGATTATTTCATAAAGAACACAGATGGTATCTTGCGTACTATGGTATTGCCTATTTCGGTTGGATTGACAGCACCCAATATGAATTATGCCGAGGTACAGAACCGTGGTTTTGAATTGGAATTGGGTTATAATGGTAAGGTACGCGATTTTCATTATAATGTATCGGGAAATGTTTCTTTCTTGCATAATGAGATTCGCAAATTGAGTTCTGGTGTTAATGAAGAAATTATAGATATAGGCTGTTATGGAGGAGTTACCATCAATCGGGTAGGAGAACCGATCAGTGCGTTGTATGGTTATCGGACAGCGGGAGTGATTACGACCGAAGAGGAAGCTGCCAAGTATCAGGCTATGGGACAAGGAAATGCTCGTGTCGGTCGTCTAAAATATGTAGATGCGGATGGAAACGGAAAAATTGATGGAGATGACCGTGTAATTCTGGGTAGTTATATTCCTAAAGTGACAGCCGGCCTTACTCTTTCTGCTGACTGGAAAGGTTTTGATTTCAGTACTGTATTTACCGGAGTTTTTGGACGTACCCAACATGCACCTATGAGTTATCAGAATCGTTTCCCGAACCGTAATATCAGTCGTAAGTGGTATGATAACCGTTGGACTCTGGGATCACCGGCTGGCGATTATCCGGCTATGATACAGAGCGAAAGTTACGAGGAAATGACAGATCTTATGGCTATGAATACTTCTTATGTAAAAATGAAATCAATCACATTGGGTTATACCCATCGGTTTAGTGGTATGAAGGCACGTATATTCTTGTCCGGTGAAAATCTATTTGCCATAACGAGTGATGAGTTTGACGGATTTGATCCTGAAAACGGTACTTCTGTCGGACATTATACGAATTGGGGAGATGATTTCCCGACTCCTAGAATACTTTTGGTCGGATTGAATTTAACTTTTTAAATGAATGAATGCAATGAAAAGAAATATAGTTGGTATTTTGGCGTTGGCTGGATTGCTTACGTCAAGTTGTATGGATGGTTTTCTGGAACGTAACCCTTTTGGTTCGATTGACGAAACGACATTCTTTACAGAACCCGAACATGCCGATCTGGCTGCAATAGCTTGTTATTCTAAGTTGCAAAAACTGAATGCGCATTGGGGAGATGCACAGCTGGAATTGGGTATGACAGGAGATTTTTCGGCTACAGGATTTAAGGATGCTAGTACATTTTATTTGGGAACATTCAATCCGAATGAATCTAATGTCGTTTTGGGTATCTGGAAACGTGCTTATGAAGGTATTGCCGTTTGCAACAAGAATATTGAAGGAGTGACTGGAATGAGTGATCTGTTGGATGAAGAAACGCGTGACAAGTATTTGGGTGAAATGCGCTTCATACGTGCTTTCTGGTATTTCCGTCTGATTCAGTTCTATGGTGATGTACCGTTGCGTTCTGTTTCTGTACAGGATCCTACCAATGATGATGAGGTTCAGCTGGCTGCCACATCCAAGGAAACGATTCTCAAGGATTTGATAATTCCCGATTTACAGTTTGCTTCCGAACATTTGCCCGATTCTTGGCCTGAAGCTTATATGCATCGTGCTACTCGTGGTACTGCATTCGCTTATCTGTGTGAGGTGTATTTGTATATGAAGGATTATGATAATGCCATCAAGGCTGGTCAGGAAGTAGAAAAGTATGATTATGCGTTGGAAGATGATCCGGGTTGTGTGCTCCGCATTGACAAGGAGGATTCCAAAGAAATCATATTCTCAGTCGGAATAGCGAATGGAATTTCGACTTATCGTGAGTTCTATTTCGGAACCATTGAAGATTTGGGTGAAGATGGCCGCATTATGCGTGGTGACAGTTATTCCAATGATTACTTCTACCCGTCAGAGGATTTTGTCAACTGTTTCCAGGCCATTGACGGGACAGAATATGCTACTTCTTCTTATTATACAGATGAAAGAAATGAGCAGTATAAGAACCGTGATCCTCGTTTTGATGCTACTTTCTTTACTCCAATGGATGAGGTAACGACAACGAAGAATGTGACAATGAATTGGAAACAGGAATGGCTTGTGAACAAGCAGACAGGTTTTGATATTCAGAAGCGTGGCGTGTATTATGGCGAGGATACCTGGAACATGCGCGCTGATATGCATATGATGCGTTTGCCTCGTGTCTATTTGCACATGGCTGAAGCTTATGCTTTAAAGAATAATCCTGATTATGAGAAGTGCTCGCAATATGTAGAGAAGGTGCGTAATCGTGCCCGTCAGTTCGCTTTGGCTCATAAAGATAAATATGTTCCTGCCGGTTTGACCGATGATAAAGTGTTACCACCGTTTGTTATCAATTCGGTAGAAACGGCCATGAAAGCAATAGATTATGAGTCGCGTGTGGAATTTTTCACAGAAGATTGTATACGTTATTATGATTTGAAGCGTTGGGGTACTTTAAAGGATGTTTGGCCAGTGAAGATTGGTGGAGTGTGGAGTGATAAGCTCTATGATCTTCCTTATCCTTCCAGTGAACTGTCTTCCAATCATAAACTGCAACAGCATGAAGGCTGGGGCAATTGATATCTGGATCTCTATGAACGTTTGATTTTGAAGCGTAGCTTTGAAATAGACGGATAAACTTACCTTTTTTGAAAGGTTGTACCGGAGACAATTCGTTTCCGGTACATTTTTAATAATAGATAAAATTAACTGTCTAAATCTAGTTAAATGAATCTGTCATGAAAAGAATAATTTTATTTCTTTTGACTTGCCCGATATTATTAGGAACAGCTCAGAATATACAAGTCAATAAACCTCAATTGGAAAATCCGAAATCATCTTCCATGATTTTGCTTCCTGATCCGCAAACTTATACAAAATTTGATACGAATCAGCCTATTTTTGATTTAATGACGGCATGGGTGGCTGCCAATATCAAGCCTTTGTCTGTGCAGGCCGTACTTTGTACGGGTGATTTAGTAGAACAAAATGAATATCTCGTACCGGATAATGTGAATGGTAATCAAACTTCGACTCAACAATGGAAGGCTGCTTCCGAGGCTTTTGCGAAATTGGACGGTAAGGTACCTTATGCCATTTGTGGGGGAAATCATGACTATGGTTATACACGTTCGGAAAATCGCCTTTGTCATTTTCCAGATTATTTTCCTGTAGAACGTAATCCGTTGTGGAAAGATTGTCTGGTGAGTGTCTGCAATAATGCTTTTGGCATACCGACGTTGGAAAATGCTGCTTTTGAGTTTGATATTCCTTATTGGGGAAAGATCTTAGTCATTGCAACGGAGTTTGCTCCACGTGATGAGGTGTTGGAATGGGCTAAAGGGCTTGTAAGCAGTGAAAAATATGTAGATCATAAAGTTTTTCTACTTACACATTCTTATTTGACTTGGGATGGAAAGCGTATTGAGAACGAACCTTATAAGGTTGCTCCGGCAAATTATGGTGAAGCTATTTGGGAAAAACTGGTTTATTTGTCTCCCAATATTCGTATGGTTATATGTGGACATTATTGTCTGGATGACGACTTCCGTCATAATGTAGGACAGCGAATCGATAAGAATGCAGCTGGTAAAACTGTTTTTCAGATGATGTTCAATGCCCAAACTGCCGGTGGAGGGTGGCATGGAAATGGCGGAGATGGTTGGTTAAGAATCATGGAATTTATGCCGGACGGGAAAACGATAAAGATTAGGACGTATTCTCCATTTTTTGGCATTTCACCTACTACACGTCAATTTGCATGGCGTACAGATCCTTGGGATGAATTTGATATTGTGCTTGACTGAGATTAGAGAGGGTAAGTTGTCATAATAATGCATATGAAGACGGTCTTTCTTGCAATGTCCGACAAGCTGGCTGTTTTGTGGAAAGCAGGAAAGACTTTATTTATAAATATATTGTTAATGGTCTATTTAATATGAACGAACATAAGATTTTGATTTTACTTGCATTGTTGTCGTTTATGTGTAGTGGAGTAGTGATGGCTGAAACTCATCGTATTATTCCGGCTGTGCAGGAAATGCAGGTTGGGAGAGGGGCTTTACTATTGAATTCTTCAGTTACGGTTTCTTATGTGGCAGAACTGGAAAATGAGGCAACTCTGCTTGCTAAATATTTGGATGAGGATTTTAATATCCATCTGGAAAAGAGTGTGGATATAGAAGGGGTTATTGATTTATGTATAGATACTGATTTTCAAAGCAACTCGAAGGAAGGATATGAACTTGTCGTTTCTGACGAAAAAGTGAAAATTACTTCATCTACAGCAGTGGGGGTGTTTTATGGAATACAGACTTTACGACAACTGATTGTAAAAGACAAAGAACACTTGAGTATACCTGAAGTTTATATAAAAGATTATCCGGCTTTCTCGTGGAGGGCTTTTATGTTGGACGAGGCCCGTGCATTTAAAGGGAAAGAAGTCGTTTTCTTGTTATTGGACGAGATGGCTCGTCTGAAGATGAATGTCTTTCATTGGCATTTGACCGATGATCAAGGTTGGCGTATCGAAATAAAAAAGTATCCTCGATTGACGGAAATAGGAGCTTGGCGCGATTCTACTCAGATTGGAGGCTATCGAGGTACTACTTATGACAGTAAACGACATGGTGGGTTTTATACTCAAGAAGAAATAAAGGAGGTTGTAGCTTATGCAGCTGAACGACATATTATGGTCGTTCCAGAGTTTGAGATGCCAGGACATGAAAGTGCAGCGATTGCTGCTTATCCCTGGTTGGGTACGACTGGTCGTCAAATAGATGTTCCTTGTCGTTTCGGAGTGCAATATGAGGTAATGGATGTAACTTCTTCCCGGGTACAGGGATTTATTGAAGACGTATTGGATGAGATAATAACTATATTTCCATCTCCTGTGATTCATATTGGAGGTGATGAGGTGAAATTTGATCAATGGAATGCTTCCACGAGTATTCAGGAATATATGACTCGACAGGGAATTGAGACGCCGGCCGATTTGCAGATAGTTTTTACCAACCGTATATCTCATTTGTTGCAACAGAAAGAACGTCGAATGATGGGATGGAATGATATTACTGGAAACAAAATACATGAATATAATACGGAGGCAGATGCTACTGCCAAGGAAAAACTGGCGGACGGTACAATTGTGCAATTTTGGAAAGGCGATTTGGATTTAATAGAAAAAACTGCATCCCAAGGATACGACATCGTGAATTCATATCATTACAAGACCTATCTGGATTATGATTATCAGAAGATTCCTTTGGAAAAAGCTTATGAGTTTGATCCCGTTCCGGAAGGTTTGCCCGAGGACTTAAAGAAAAAAATATTGGGATTGGGTTGTCAAATGTGGGGAGAAGAAATTATGGATAACGATAAGATGTATTATCAGATTTTTCCTCGTATCGCCGCTTATGCAGAATGTGGTTGGACTTTGCCGGGGCGAAAAGATTATTTTTCTTTCTTGAAATCATTGGAGAAGTTGAAAATGGTTTGGAAAACTCAGGGACTGATGAAGTAATAGACTATTTCTTTTGCTAAGAAAGTTTTTCCAGAAATATTCCAGTATTCTTCAGTATATTTGCCTACATAACTATTTAAGGCTGAATAATGGGCAAATTTCATCAGATCGAGAAGATTATAGGACTATGTATATTCTTGTTGGGCACTACTACATGGTCTGTATGTGCACAGGAAACTGATTATACCACATGGATGAAGGTGGGTGTCAAGTACGGACTGAATGAGCGTCTTGATTTGTCTGGAGGATTGGAGTGGCGTACGGAAGATCACTTGCAGGCCACAGATCGCTGGGGATTGGATGTGGGGGCTAAATATGCCCTGCTTCCTTTCCTGAAAGTAGGTGGAGGTTACGAAATTCATTATCGCAACCGTGGGGAGGATGGGTGGAAGTTCCGTCATCGTTATCATGCGGAAGGAACTTTATCTACTCGGTGGATGAGGTTGAAAATCTCTTTGCGTGAGCGATTTCAACATACGTGGGATGATGAGGAAAATGAGTTGAGGCTACGTTCTCGCCTTAAATTGGCTTATGACATACGTGACTGTAAGGTGGAACCTTACGTGTCAGTCGAGATGTACAACAGTTTGAATCGTGGCGACAGCTTTGATATTGCTCGTATGCGTTATCGGACGGGTCTTTCACTTCCGCTTTTTTCGAAGAATTGGGAAGCGGATATATTCTACTGTCGCCAATGGGAGAATGACGGACGGAAAAACATCTTTGGTGTGGATTGTGTGTACAAGTTTTGAAATCTTTCACTACATTTGTTGCACACAAAATAGAAGATTATTATGAAGAAGATTGTCAATCCCTGGCGGAAACTTGCCGGATATAATTGTTTTGGCTGTTCGCCTGATAATGAATATGGTGTAAAGATGGAATTTTATGAGGATGGTGACGAGGTGGTGAGTATTTGGAAGCCAGATGAGCATTATCAGGGATTTTTGCACACGTTGCACGGTGGAATACAGTCAGTACTGCTGGACGAAATTTGTGGATGGGTCGTGTTTCGTAAGTTGCAGACGGCAGGAATGACGACTAAGATGGAGACACGCTTTCGCAAGTCGGTGTCGACAGATGCTTCTCATTTAGTGCTGAGAGCTTCGCTGAAGGAACAGAAGAGAAACTTGGCGTTTGTGGAAGCCCGGCTTTATAATGATAAAGGGGAGCTTTGTACGGAAACTTTATGTACGTACTTTACTTTCCCAAAGGAAAAAGCCGAGAAGGAGATGTTTTTCCGTGGTTGCGAGGTCGAGCCAGAGGAACTTCTTCCGTTGATTTGATAGGAAAAAGAAACTTTTTGTGATAAATCTTTGGCCGTTTCAAGAATATAGTTTATTTTTGTCGCAAACAAATAAAGATATGAGAATTTTTGCAGTACATCATCATCATCATTATCCTGGCGAATAAGTTCGGTAGGCAGATGAGTGTATGTGCATGAAAGGATACATGAGGAAAGAAGCTTGCCGGATTGAGGCAGGCTTCTTTTTTTATTTGTCCCTTGGTTGATGAATATTGGAAATTAGAAAAAATAAAAAGCTATGTTGAGAATTGCAGTACAAGCCAAAGGTCGTCTTTATGACGAAACAATGTCGTTTCTGGAAGAAGCAGACATCAAATTGAGTGCGACGAAACGTACCCTGTTGGTACAGTCGTCGAATTTTCCTATCGAAGTGTTGTTCTTGCGTGACGATGACATTCCGCAAACGGTGGCTACGGGAGTGGCGGATATTGGTATTGTCGGTGAAAACGAGTTTGTAGAACGAGCTGAAGATGCAGAGATTGTAAAACGATTGGGGTTCAGCAAGTGCCGATTGTCACTGGCCATGCCGAAAGATATCGAATATACAGGTGTGCAGTGGTTTGAAGGAAAGAAAATTGCGACGTCCTATCCTGGCATCTTGTCCCGCTATCTGAAGGAACAACAGGTGAAAGCAGAAATCCATGTGATAACCGGTTCGGTGGAAGTATCGCCGGGTATTGGTTTGGCCGATGCCATCTTCGATATCGTCAGTTCGGGTTCGACGCTGGTTAGCAACCGGTTGAAGGAAGTGGAAGTGGTAATGAAGTCGGAAGCGTTGCTTATCGGCAATAAGAACTTGAGTGACGAGAAGAAGGAGATCTTGAAAGAATTGCTTTTCCGCATGGATGCAGTGAAGACGGCCGAGGACAAGAAATATGTGCTGATGAATGCTCCTAAAGATAAACTGGATGAGATTGTGGCCGTACTACCTGGTATGAAGAGCCCCACGGTAATGCCTTTGGCACAAGAAGGTTGGTGTTCGGTCCATACGGTGCTCGACGAGAAATGTTTTTGGGAAATTATCGGCAAATTGAAGGCATTGGGTGCTGAAGGAATCTTGGTTTTGCCTATCGAGAAAATGATTATTTAAAGGACGGACGGTTATGATACTGATTGATTATCCTGAAAAATCGCAATGGCAGGAATTGCTGAAGCGACCGGTTATGAATACCGAAAGTTTGTTTGGTACGGTGCAGGGCATCATTGACCGTGTAAAGGCAGGGGGAGATGAAGCTGTACTCCAGTATGAGATGCAGTTTGACAAGGTAAGTTTGTCCGCTTTAGCTGTATCTTCTGAAGAGTTCGACGAGGCTGAAAATCTGATCGACGAGGAACTGAAGGCGGCTATTCGTCTGGCTGCCGGAAATATCTCGGCCTTTCATGCCGCACAGCGTTTTGTGGGGAAGAAGGTGGAGACACAGCCGGGGGTTACCTGTTGGCAAAAGGCAGTACCTATCGAGAAAGTGGGGCTGTATATTCCCGGAGGAACGGCACCGTTATTTTCCACCGTGCTGATGTTGGCCGTACCTGCTTGCATAGCTGGGTGTCGGGAGATTGTGTTGTGTACCCCTCCGGGCAAGGACGGGAAGGTGCATCCGGCTGTATTGTTTGCGGCTCGGGTGGCTGGTGTGCAGCGTGTGTTCAAGGCCGGTGGCGTACAGGCCATTGCGGCGATGGCTTATGGAACGGAAAGTATTCCGAAGGTATATAAGATCTTTGGTCCCGGCAACCAGTATGTCACGGCGGCCAAGCAGTTGGTTAGCTTGCGGGATGTGGCAATTGATATGCCAGCAGGACCTTCCGAAGTAGAAGTGCTGGCAGACGTAACGGCCAATCCTGTGTTTGTGGCGGCCGATTTGTTGAGTCAGGCAGAGCATGGGGTAGATAGTCAGGCCGTGCTGATAACGACCTCGAAGGAGCTGCAACAGGCTGTTAAGGACGAAGTAGAGCGTCAGCTGGACCTGCTTCCGCGTAAGGAAATTGCTGCTAGGTCGCTTGCCAATAGCAAACTGATTGTAGTGAAGGATATGGAAGAGGCTGTCGAGATGACCAATGCTTATGCACCCGAGCACTTGATTGTAGAGACGGAGAATTACATGGCTGTGGCCGAACAGATTGTCAACGCCGGTTCGGTATTTTTGGGTACATTAACTCCCGAAAGTGCTGGTGACTATGCTTCGGGCACGAACCATACGCTGCCTACCAACGGTTATGCCAAAGCCTATAGCGGCGTTAGCCTGGACAGCTTCATCCGCAAGATGACCTTTCAGGAAATCAAACCTGAGGGATTGTGTAAGATAGGTCCGGCCATTGAGGTGATGGCCGCCAATGAGTCGTTAGACGGTCACAAGAACGCCGTATCCGTTAGATTGGATGCTGTTCGTCGTGATAAATGAATGTTTTAAATAGAAGAATTTGGATATGAAGAAATCGTTACAGGAATTGGTAAGACCCAATATTTGGAAGCTGAAACCTTATTCGTCTGCACGTGATGAATACAATGGAGCTACGGCTTCTGTTTTCTTGGATGCGAACGAGAATCCGTATAATAATCCTCACAATCGCTATCCCGATCCGTTGCAACGGGATCTGAAAGTACATCTCTCTCAGATAAAGAAAGTGCCGGCGGAGAATATCTTTTTGGGAAATGGAAGTGATGAGGCTATTGACTTGGTTTTTCGTGCTTTCTGCGAACCCCGTATCGACAATGTAGTGGCTATCGATCCTACGTATGGGATGTATCAGGTATGTGCTGAAGTCAATGATGTGGAGTATCGGAAAGTACTTCTGGACGAACATTTCCAATTTACGGCTGACCGTCTGCTGGCTGTTTCCGACGAACATACCAAGCTGATGTTCCTCTGTTCGCCCAACAACCCGACAGGTAACAATCTGTGTCGCGAGGAGATTGAAAAATTGCTCGAGGCGTTCGACGGTCTTGTGGTGGTGGATGAAGCTTACATCGACTTTTCGGAGGCCCGCTCTTTCTTGCTAGACTTGGCGAAATATCCGAACATTGTTGTACTTCAGACTTTCTCCAAGGCTTGGGGATGTGCCGCCATCCGGTTGGGAATGGCTTTCGCATCGAAAGAGATTATCTCTATTTTCAATAAGATAAAATATCCGTATAATATTAATCAGCTTACTCAAAAACAGGCACTGGAGATGGTGCTCCGTCATTATGAAGTGGAGCGTTGGGTCAAGGTCTTGAAGGAAGAGCGCGCCTGGCTGGAAGAAGAGTTCAAGGCTCTTCCTTGCACTGTACAGTTGTTCCCTTCGGATGCCAATTTCTTCCTGGTGCGGGTGACCGATGCTGTATCTATTTATAGCTATCTGGTAGGTGAAGGTATCATTGTGCGTAGCCGTCATACGGTTTCGCTTTGCGGTAACTGCCTGCGCGTGACGGTAGGGACCCGTCCAGAAAACGAGCAGCTGCTGAAGGCTTTGAGAAACTATAAAGGATGAGAGGGCGATGAAAAAGAAAGTATTGTTTATCGACCGAGACGGTACGCTGGTCATAGAGCCGCCGGTCGACTATCAGTTGGATGCTTACGAGAAGCTGGAGTTCTATCCCAAGGTGATGCGAAACCTTGGCTTCATCCGTAGCAAGCTCGATTTTGAGTTTGTGATGGTGACCAATCAGGATGGGCTGGGGACAGCTTTTTTCCCTGAAGAGACTTTTTGGCCGGTGCACAACCTGATGATGAAGACCTTGGAGGGTGAGGGGATTACGTTCGATGAAGTTTGTATCGACCGTAGTTTTCCAGCAGACAATGCACCTACCCGTAAGCCTCGGACAGGAATGCTGACCCGCTATCTGAATGACCCTGCATATGATTTGGCAGGCAGCTTTGTGATAGGCGACCGTGCCACCGATGTGGAGCTAGCCAAGAACTTGGGATGCCGGGCCATTCTGTTGCAAGACGACAAGTCGGTGCTAAAGCCGGTGGTAGAAGGAGGCAGTGCCTCTTGTGAGGGATTAGAGGAAGTTTGTGTGTTGGCTACGACCGACTGGGATCGGGTGGCTGATTTCCTCTTTGCTGGCGAGCGTCGTGCGGAAGTGCATCGGGTGACTCATGAAACTGATGTCTTCGTGTCGCTCGATTTGGACGGCTCAGGCAAATGCTTCATTGATACAGGCCTGGGCTTTTTCGATCACATGCTGGAGCAGATAGGCAAACATGGAAGCATTGACTTGACGGTTCGTGTGAAGGGCGACCTCTATGTCGACGAGCACCACACGATTGAAGACACGGCGTTAGCTTTGGGCGAATGTCTCTACAAAGCCCTTGGCGACAAGCGGGGCATCGAACGTTATGGCTATTCGCTGCCTATGGACGACTGCCTGTGTCAGGTCTGCCTCGATTTCGGAGGGCGTTCCTGGCTGGTTTGGCAGGCCGACTTCAAGCGGGAGCGGATAGGGGAGATGCCGACCGAAATGTTCCTGCACTTCTTCAAGTCGCTGAGCGATGCTGCCAAGATGAACTTGAACATCAAAGCCGAGGGACAGAATGAACACCATAAGATAGAAGGCATCTTCAAAGCCCTGGCTCGTGCATTGAAGATGGCTGTGAAGCGTGACATCTATCGCTACGAACTGCCTTCGTCGAAAGGGGTGCTTTGATGTCGGTCGAAATAGTTTATCTGGTGTAACTATTGATATTAGCTCCGTAAAGTCCCTCTTTAGCGTGCTAAAGTGCCACTTTACGGAGCTGAAGTGGATGTTTATGATTGGTTTGTTCCGGCCAACTGGAGAATTTTTTTTCCCCAGTTGGCCGGAACTTTTTCTCCAGTTAGGGAAAAAGCACCGTTTTCTTCTCCTTAAATCATCGTTTTTCTTTCCCTAAACCATCGTTTTTTTGTTTTGTTCGCATAGAACCTAACTGTGACTGTAATTGTGACGCGCGCACCTGTGCGCGTGAAATATTATAATGTGTCGTCATTTCATCTTGTGCATTTCGTCTTTGAAAACCTTGCTATAAAACATAGTTGTAAATCAGCGATTTGCGAAAAAAGTTCAAGAAAGTATCGAAAAAAAACGTTTGTAAGCTTGCAGTTATCTGAATAAGCTGTACTTTTGCACCCGCTTTCGGAAACGAAGCGGTGATACTTGACATGCTGTTGCAGGTGATTTTGGATGAAGTTGTCCTTTTGCGGCAAGTGACTTTCCCGCCTTTCGCATGAGAGAGGCCCAAGCGGAGAGCTCCTTCCCTCTGAGGTCTTCGAAAAAACTTTCGAAAAAAACTTCTCAAAACATTTGGTGGTTTGAAAATAACTCCTTACCTTTGCACCCGCTTTTGAGAAGTGAATCTCGAAGCTGAGTTTCGAAAAAAAACTTCGAAAAAAGTTCCGCAAAAATTTGGAGGATATACGAAAAACTCCTTACCTTTGCAACCGCTTTCCGATAAAACGGAGAGCATCAAGAAGAGCGATCTTTGAAGAGATTTACATAAACAATACAGTAGTACAAGAGCAAAACTGGAAACAGTTTTGGGTAAAAAAAGAACCGTCAATACTTATATATATAGGTAATGAACTTTTGATCCGTAATCCTGACAGAGCAACAGCTTACTTGGATATCATTTGATATTCAGGTGTTAAAGATACTTTTACAATGAAGAGTTTGATCCTGGCTCAGGATGAACGCTAGCTACAGG
>ERZ779852.141-NODE-141-length-82362-cov-5.743108_pt1 | contig 82362 bp, 79 predicted proteins | sample MGYA00511559_ERZ779852 | MGnify/ENA primary metagenome ERZ779852 (study PRJEB29588, sample SAMEA2157977) | human gut metagenome | biome: human gut; feature: human-associated habitat; material: faeces | place: Denmark | collected 2008/2010 ...
TAAACCTAATTAGTTAATCGCATCCAATTCTGTCAACTAATTTTAGGAATAGTCATTCTTCGAGATTTAGCCAAAATCCTCACCTTTAGCACCCTCTCAATGTACCTTTATTCACTCCTACAAAGTTTGGGAACATAAAGGTATCACCAAGGAAATAAAGCAGACGTTATGTACTGGAAATCAGCACATAGGAACTTTTGCAAGAAGTCCGGCGTGGGCTCTGACGTCGTCTGTTCATCTATGATAGGCAATTGCTAGAGCCTCAGGAAGTGGGACGGACAACAGGACGATTTCACGCTCTTTTTATGTCCTTAACTGAGTTCTGTCTAGAGCAAAGTAAGGTCACCGATATGAAATTCGCTGATAACGCATCGATTGATGATAACACCCATGGAGGCGGTGAAATCCCTCCCTGCACCGGGCTTACCCCCGATGCCTTCCCCGAAGTTCAAGAGCCAGTTTTGGCGGAGAACTCACAAACAGGGGTGTCCACCAGAAATGCCCTGTCGGGAACCTACGACAAACCGAGTGGAGAGACAAAGTCTGCTTTGGCTATCCCGAGGTGCGAAGAAGGAAGAGCCAACGGCTCAACTGACGGCTCAACTCCCCTTACAACCATTATGAGGAAGCCGAAGGAAGTTCCCCATTGGTATGCTCTCCGTGTAACCTACGGACGCGAAAAGAGGGCATACGATTATTTGGTTGGAAAGCATGTAGAGGCATACTATCCGACAATCAAGACCGTCAAGGAAGTTGACGGCAAGCGAAAGACCGTTGAAGAATCTCGTCTTCCCAATATTTTCTTTGCACGTGGAACGGAAGAAGAGATAAAGTCATTTGTTTACGACAATATAAACCTCCCTTACTTACGTTTTTACTATAAGCACACTCACACAGGTGCGCGCATTATGAAGACTCCTCTGATTGTTCCAGACAATCAGATAAAGAGTCTTCAAATTATTTGTGAGAAAGAGGGATCTGACACCTTAGTTTTACAAGAAGAAGTAACGAAGTTCAAACAAGGAGAGAAGGTAAAAATCATCGAGGGTGATTTTGTCGGAGTAACTGGTATAGTAGCACGTTATCATGGACAACAAAGAGTGGGTTTGGTTATAGATGGTTTATTGACAGCTGTAACAGCATACATTCCGACAGCTTTTCTGCAAGCTATCGACTGACCATCTTTACCAGGAGGTCTCGCTTTGACCATGATATTATTAAGTTTGAGTGAAATAAATCCCAATATCACCTGTTGAGGATGTTTGGTAAAAAAATAGTGTATGAGCGTTTCATGGATTGTTGATTATCTGTCAATCTTCACGTTATGTATTTTGATTATCGGAGTGGCCATACCACGTGTCCAGTTGTTGGCCTACCGCAAGAATCTGTTCGACACACCCACCAAAAGAAAGGTGCACAAAGCCCCCACGCCTCGTCTGGGCGGCACCACCTTCCTGCCGGCACTGCTGTTGTCGTTCACCATTGTGGTGGCGGTGAATATAGTGACAAGACAAGGCGAACTGCTTGCCGAACTCGCATCAGAGTCCCTGCCATTGGCCAGTGTCTTCTGCGCCCTGATACTATCGTATATCCTTGGTGTCGTTGACGATATCAAAGGAGTGGGCTACCATGTCAAGTTCATCGCCCAGTCCATAAGTGTACTGATTATCATTTTCAGTGGTGTGGAACTGTCAGGCCTCCACACCCTGTTGCTGCTTGCATCATGCCCTCAGTGGACGGTTGTCCCCCTCACCGCGCTTGCCATGGTATTTATCATCAATGCCATCAACCTCATCGACGGCATCGATGGTCTGGCCTCCGGTCTGTGCATCGTATCCTTTGTCTGCTACGGCATCGCCTTTGTATTTTGCAGTCAAAACATCTACGCCCTGTTGTCGTTTGCCTTTGTCGGAGTGCTCATCCCGTTCTTCTATTACAATGTGTTCGGCACACAAAGGAAAAGGAAGATTTTCATGGGAGACACGGGCAGCCTCACCTTAGGAATGATGCTCTGCTTCCTCAACATCAAACTCACCCAGATGCCGCAAGACTCCCTGCCCCACATCAACAAGTACCTTCTGGCCGCCTTGCCGCTGATGATACCGTGTTTCGATGTGATGAGGGTGTTTGCTTACCGTCTGCTCCATGGCAACAACCCATTCCTGCCCGACAACAACCATATCCATCACCGCCTGATGAGGACAGGACTCAGTGTACGCACTACCATGGTCATCATCATCCTGTCATCGGCCCTGCTCACCTTGACCAATATGATGCTGTGCAACGATTTGGGGGGCATGTTGCTGCTGGCAGCCGACATCACTCTCTGGATAGTGGTCAACATCATCATCGACCTGTTGCTGAAACGCAAAGAAAAAAGAATTAACAATTCATTGATTGAAAAACAATAGATGAAAAAAAAAGAAATTATATTGAATTGGCGTCATGCCATGCTATGGATAGCGGCTGCATTGCTGTATTCATGCTCCACTCCTAAAGACATTGCCTACTTCCAAAATGCCATGCAGCTCCAGGGCATGGCACTCCAGGCAGAACATAAATTCCGTCTGCGCCCCGAAGACAAAATCAGCATTGTGGTGAACAGCAGCAACCCCATGCTCGAACAGCAGTTCACCCTCACTTCGCGGGGCAACAGCAACAACATCCTCGGTGCCGAAACGTTGCCCGCCACAGTCAGCGGCAGCGGGTCGGGAAGCTCAATCATCGCCTACACCGTGGACGAACAGGGCACCATCGACTTTCCCGTGCTGGGCAAGATACGCGTAGAGGGCATGACACGCGAGGAGGTGGCAGCCTATATCAAGGAACGCCTCATCGCCCGCGAGTTGGTGAGTGAACCCATCGTCACCGTAGAGTATGTCAACATGAGCGTCAATGTGCTTGGCGAAGTGTCCAGTCCCGGCAATGTGCCCATCACCAAAGACCACTTCACCGTCATTGACGCCCTGGCCAAGTCGGGCGACCTGACCATCAACGGCAACCGCCGTGCCGTCATGGTGAGCCGCAACAACAATGGGGTGAACGAGGTGCATCAGATTGACCTTACCGACATGCAGCAGACAATGCTTTCAGACGGCTACTATCTGCAGCAGAACGACCTGGTGTATGTCACCCCCAATGACAAGCGCAAGCGCGACTCCACCAATACAGGCAACATATTCCACACGCCCTATATCTGGATGTCAATCATCTCTATGCTCGCCTCATTAATCGCAATATTCAAATAACAAGATACCAATGAACAGCAATACATCTTTTAACAAACAGATAGAAGAGTTTCTGTCGTTGCAGGATTTTTGGATATTATGCCGCAGTCATTCCAGCTGGTTTGGCCTCTCCCTCGCCATGTTTCTGCTGGTGGCCATCTATTACCTGTCCATCACGCCCGATGTTTACACCTGTGAGGCTTCAGTACTGGTAAAAGAGGAGACCACCCAAGGCACCGTGACCCAGAGCTCAAACGGCAACAACTTTAACAACATGGCTCTGATACAGCAGCAGACCAATGTGCCCAACGTGCTCCGCCAATACAAATCGCTTGCCCTGCTCACCGATGTGGCCTACCGCCTCGATACCATCAGGACAAAGAGCGAGGCCAAAAGGGTGGCACATACCCTACAAGGTGGACTAACCACGACACTCGACGATGAGAAGTCAACCATCATCAACCTGAAATACACCGACACTTCACCCGGGCGTGCAGAGCGAGTGCTCAACACCATCATAGAGGTCTATAACGAACGGTGGATCAACGAGAAAAAACAGATGGCAAGAAACACGGCACGTTTCATCGATGAGCGTCTCGTGGTGATAGAGAAATCGCTCAACCAGGTGGATGACAGCATCTCCACCTTCAAGACACGCCACCATATCACCAACCTCGAACAGGCCAGCGACCTCTACCTGCAGCAGCAGAACGAGTCGGAGACGGAGATACTTCAGCTCACCAACCAACTGCACATGGCACAATACATCCTTGATGTGCTGAAAGACAACAAGTCGCGCTACAATCTGCTGCCGGCACACACAGGTTTGACCAGCAGCGAGGCAGGCCAGCAGATAGCCCAATACAACACCTTGCTGCTGAAACTGAAGAACAATCTTGAAGGCACCTCCACCCAGAACCCCATCATCATGCGCCAGGAGGAACAATTGGGAGAGATACGCCAGAACATCATCGCCACCATCTCCAACTACATCAAGACCATTCAGATACAGATAGGCTCGATGCAGGGCTACAATGCCGATGTAAAGGAGAAGGTGACATCCAACCCCGACCAGGCCAAGAAACTGCTGTCGGTGGAGCGCGACCAGAAGGTGATGGAGAGCCTCTACCTCTACCTGCTACAGAAGAAAGAGGAGAACGAAATCAGCATGACCTATACCCCGGCACCCACGCAGGTGGTTGACATGCCCCACGGCAGCCCGTTTCCCACCTACCCCAACAAGAAGAGCGTACTACTTGCTGCCATACTCATAGGTTTGCTCTTGCCCGCAGTCATCATCTTTGTCAGGGAAAGCCTCAACACCACGGTGCGCGGCAAACTCGACATCGAGAGCCGCACCCAGATACCTGTTGTCGGCGAGTTGCCCTTGATTGACAACGGCAAGAAGCGTGTGGAGTTGAACGGCATCCATTTCAAGAAAAATAAAAGGAGCAAGCGTATGCCTCCACCCCTGTTGGTGCAGCAAGACAGTCAGAACGCCATCAACGAAGCATTCCGCATATTGCGCTCCAACATAGAGTTCATGTCCGACACGCCCAAGCACAAGAATGTGTATCTTGTCACCTCAATGTTTGCCGGTTCGGGCAAGTCGTTCATCACCATGAACCTGGCTTTGGCATTGGCCATCAAAGGGCGCAGGGTATTAGTCATCGACGGCGACATGCGCCGTGCCACCGCCACACACACCTTCGGCAACAGAGAGGTTGGTCTGGCAAACTATCTCGGAGAGAAGGTAGAGCATGTAGAGGAGGTCATCTACCAGCACGATGAACACCCCTCGCTGTATATCCTTCCTGTGGGCACCACCCCTCCCAACCCCACCGAACTGCTGTCAAGCCCGCGTATGCCCCTGCTGCTTGAACAGGTGCGCCCACAGTTCGATTTCATCCTCATCGACTGTCCGATGACAGAATCATTGGCCGATGCCAGCATCGTCGAGCACCATGTCGACCGCACACTGTATGTGGTCAGGGCAGGCCTGTTCCAGTATCGATCGGTGTATCAGCTCGATGCCCAAGTGCAGAACGGTAAATACAAGAATCTCTCCATTGTGCTCAACGCCATCAAGCCGGTGAGTCAATACGGTTACAAATACGGCTATTATTACAACTACAAATACTAAATTATGAAACGACTTCACATATATATATATTGCTGTCTTAGTGTCGTATTGCTTGTAAATAGCAGTATGGCCTATGCCGGCGATACCAAAGCGGGCGGCAATATCCCTGGGAAAGACAGCTTATACATCCAGATTTACGGAGGTATTAACAAGTCAGCCAACGAAAATCTCCCTATGTCGGAGTTCTCGTCATATCCATTGTCCGGAGGATTTTTTATTGGCGTCGGCAAGGAAGTCAACGCCCTATGGGGTTGGCGCACGGCACTGAGATACAACCACAACAAGAGCCGCAACGTGCAGCAATGTGAAAACCCCGACACCTGGGGCTGGCAGAGCCTTGGCCTGTTTGCCGATGCCACCTTCGACATTACCGATGCCTTGAGACCTAAAGAGCACAGGGGCGCCCGACTCAATGTGAAGGCTTTTGCCGGCGTGGGATTGTCGTTCGCCTTTGGTTATCCCAAGGACATCCACCTGTCATACACAGTCCCCTACTCCACCCAAAACAGCATAGTGCCCGCGGCGAGGGCTGGTCTGGATATCACCTACAAGATAAACGACAGGTTGAAAGCTGGCATGGAACTGAGCCATACCATTTTCGGCGACCGCTTTAACGGTGTGAAGACAGGCTCGCCGCTCGACATGCGCTCCAATATCAAGATAGGCATTGCCATCGTCATTGGACGCGAGAAGTCACCCATAACACCTGTTGCACCTATTGTCTATGACAACCGTCTGCGCACGATTCCCGAGTTGCCTTTCAGGTTGCCCGATGCAGAGCAAACCAAGTTGCGCACGATAAAGGGCAGGGCTTTTCTTGACTTTCCCGTCAACGAGACGACAATCAATCCCAAATATCGTCGCAACCCGGAAGAATTGAAGCGTATGCGCAAGACCGTAGAAGACGCGCTTTTCGACAAGACATTCCAGATACAGCGTGTGGTGCTGCACGGATATGCCTCGCCAGAGAGTCCTTATGCCAACAACACCCGTCTTGCCTACGGGCGTACGCTGTCATTGAAATCCTATCTATGTCGTGTGTTCGGAATCAAAGACTCGGTTATCGATACTGACCATACTCCAGAAGACTGGGCCAACTTGCGCGCTTTTATCGAGACTTGCGGCGGAAGCCGGCGTATAAAGGGCGACATCTGGTATGAGCGCGAGACCATTGAAGAGACACCTGCCATGCCGCAGTATGTTGTCGACAACCGCGACGAGCTGCTCCGAATCATTGACCTTGCGATAGACCCCGACGAGAAGGAGACCATGCTGAGACATGTGGGTGGAGGCAAACCCTACAACTGGCTGTTGCAGTATGTCTATCCCGGTTTACGCCACACCGACTATCTCATAGAATATGTGGTGAGACGCTATCCCGTGAAAGAGGCACGCCGCCTAATCTACACCCACCCAGAGGCGTTGAGCACAGAAGAAATGTATCGCGTGGCACAAAGCTACGGCGAGGGAACCGACGGTTGGTTAGATGCCCTGTTGATAGCCGCACGCCAGTATCCTAATGATGTAACAGCCAACCTCAATGCAGCTTGCGGCTGTGTAAAGATGCGCCGCCTCACCGATGCCAAAGACTATCTGGAGAAAGCCGGCAATCTGCCGGAGACAACGTATCTGGCAGATGTTATCCGTGCTATGGAGGGCAAGGCGAAATGGAGAATGGAAGGCAACAAGGTAGTAATCATAGAGAAGTAAAATTATGAATATAAAAGGTTGTATTACCATATTATTGGGCACACTTGCCCTTGCAGGATGCAGTGACGACAAGGAGCTGTCTGCAGTGGAACGCACACGTAGCTCTTTTGAAGAATTGCTCGGAGGCGAATACAGTACGATGCAGTGGTGGCAAACCGCCGTAAAACTGAAAGTGAATGTCAAGACGCAGTCTCCCACGGGCATATACGCCTATTTCGTAGGAGAGGAGAGCGGCATACTCTTTGACTACAAATATGTGACAAAGGACAGCATCTTTTATATGACGGTGCCCCAGACCCATGAAATGAGGGTTGTGCTGATGGCAAAGGAAGAGAAGAATACGGTGGCACAAGAAATCTTCCTGACTGGCAAGCCAGAGCAAACAGTTGATATGGACATTCCTAAACTGGAAGCCAGCAAGGCTGCTGGACATGCAGCTTACCCCGTCACCCGTGCAGGACTGTCACTTTATGGCACTGATGTTGTGAAAAACTGTGGCTATACGGAGATAGACCCACAAGGCATTAAGATTGTCACTCAATACACAGAAGAAGGAATGGACATTGAGAAACGTAGATTAAACGGAAACTACGAATTGATTTCACAAGGTCCTTTCTGTATAACAATGTATTATGGTTATACGGGACAATACAGAGCCCGCATCCTTGGATATTACCGTCATTCTCCTGGCACATATCAAGACCTTGAGATGGTGGATTTAGTTGATACACATTCATACGATTACATCAACGGCGAAGCCAAGCTGCAATACCAGTTAGATGGTGTGGATACTTGGTATGACTCCAACTTTGATTATCGCGATGGATATACTGCACCATTTACAACGAAGACAGACCGACTTGGTGACGATGTATATAACATCCAACATGTGATGGACAAATACGGCGACCGACTCACAAAGGCACGCGGATTAACATGGCACATAAACGTAAAAGCCGGCGATCGCATCGGCTTCTATCTGAAGATGGAGGGAATGCAGAACAGTGCACAGCGCGAGCTTGATGTAAAACGAGGATTGCCCTCCGGCAGACTGCCCAACCCCATGTACGAGACCAACTGGTCGGCCAAGGTGCTCAACACCGACGGAAGGCACAGGAGTGTGCTGATACAGGACCATGGCTACACCATCATGGGCATGGAGGATGCCACTTCCACAGGCGACTTCGACTGCAACGATGTGCTCTTTGGCCTTCATGCCGAAATGGAGAGCGAGATGCCACTCATTACCATCCCTGATATTGACATCATCGTACCATCTTCCAATAAGCAGGTATGGACAATAGCTTACGAGGACGTATGGCGTGACAACGACTTCGACTTCAACGATGCAGTCATTCGCATAGTGCCTGACTATGAAAACGAGACATGTGGTGTGGAACTGATGGCTGCTGGCTCCACGGCAAAGATGTATCTGCACTATGACGGACCTGACGGTGACCAGAATCTTGGTGAGATTCATGAACTGCTCGGACAGAAAGGTCTGTCAAGGGTAAACACCTTGACCGCATTTGCAACCGTTCCATTTGTCTCTCTGGGCAATGTCAGATGGCCCAAGAGTTACACCATTGCCGATGACGCCAAGCGCTTCTATATCGAGGTGCGCCGTGGCACCTGCATGGATTGCAGCGATCTTCTTACGCTGCCCCATGAACCGGGTGTCATGCCGCAAGCCATGCTCGTGGCTGGCAGTTGGCACTGGCCCAAGGAGGGTATTGGTATCAGCACCGCATACAACATATTCTCGCCATGGGCTATGGACATGACCAATCTGAACTACTGGCACTGGCACACCTCGCCCAAATCAGACACCACTGTATCATACGAATAGGAGTAGACGTGTCTCACGTTGCTAAACAATGACGAGAGAATCGAGAACACATAAGTCACTACTGAATGCCAAGGTAAACCTCGTGTTTTACTTTCTGACACTCATAGTTACTTTCTTCTCCCGCAAGATCTTCCTCGACCATCTTGGGGCAGACTTCATCGGTCTTACAGGCACGCTGCAGAATATCCTGGGCTTTCTGAATCTTGCAGAACTGGGAGTGGGCGCATCGGTAAGCTATGCACTCTATCAGCCTATTGCGAAAGAAAACAGGGAGGAAATCAGCAGAATCGTCTCCGTCTTTGGCTGCCTCTACCGCTATATCGGCGGATTTGTGCTGGTGGCAGGAATCGTGGTCAGTGTCTTCTTCCCGCTGATATTCCAGCACACCATCTTTGACCTGGGCATCATCTACTTTGCCTTCTTCTCATTCCTCACCTCTTCGCTAATAGGTTATTTTGTCAATTACCGTTCCATTCTGCTTTCTGCCGACCAGAGAAATTACGTGGTTATTGCCTGCTTTCAGACTGCCATGCTCGTCAAACTGCTTGTACAGACAATATTGGTCTACTACACCAGCAATCTGTATCTATGGGTGGCGATCGAGTTGGTATATGGAGTCATACATGCCTCGATATTAAATTGGAGAATCAACAAGACCTATCCGTGGCTTTCGTCCTCTATCGCCTTAGGCAAACAAGTGCGCCACCAATATCCAGATATTGTACACAAGACCAAGCAGGTGTTTGTGCATAAGATGAAAGACTTCCTGCTTCGGCAAAGCGACCAGATATTGATATTTGCCTTCGTGTCGCTGAAGATGGTGGCCTACTATGGCAATTACACCATGATTATAGGACGTATTACACTCCTGTTCACTACTATGACGGGAGGCATAGTGGCTGGAGTGGGAAACTTAGTGGCAGAAGGCGACAAAGTTAAGACATACAAGGTTTTTGGTGAGATGCTTTTCATACATTACGCAGTTGCAGGCATAGTTGTCTTTGCCCTGTATGCAGGCATCCAACCCCTTATCTGCATTTGGTTAGGCAGTGAATATCAGCTTTCATCTACTATCGTCATTCTATTGTTGGTCAACACGTTCATAATGTTATCACGAGGAGCAGTCGACACATTCAATGCCGCCTACGGCAACTACCACGACACATGGTCGGCATGGACGGAAGGAGCAATCAACATCTCCGTCACCCTCGTCAGCTGTTCTATATGGGGACTCCCCGGCGTATTGATTGGAAAGATAGCCAGTCTCATCCCCACCATCGTGATATGGAAACCCCTGTTTCTCTATCGCACCAGTTTCCACCGCTCCATTTGGCATTATTGGAAGAATGTCGCTATCATGCTCCTATGCTTTGCCATAGCATTTGCAGTGACCGCAGCCATTGCCCGCCTCCTCCCCATAGATTCTTATCAAGGCTTCCTGCCATGGGCAACCTACTGCTTGATAACAACATCACTCTTCTCTGCCATATATATCACTAACCTCTACCTATCCACCAAGGGAGCAAGGGGTATGATACAGAGAATGATAAAAAGGTAAACTAACGTCATCATGAAACTATCCATCATCACCGTCAACCTCAACAATCTTGAGGGACTGAAGAAAACATACGAGAGCATAGTCTGTCAGACCTTCACTGACTATGAATGGCTCGTAATCGACGGAGGCTCCACCGATGGAAGCCGCGAGTTTATTGAGCAGCATCAAGAGAAATTTGCATATTGGTGCTCTGAACCAGACAATGGCATATACAATGCCATGAACAAGGGCATCATTCATGCTCAAGGCGAGTATCTGAATTTCATGAACTCCGGAGACTGTTTGGCTTGTGAAGAGACATTGGCAAGAGTATTAGTTCCCAAGCATACGGAGGATATTATTTATGGGGTTACAGTCAATAATCACAGAAATGGTTTCGTCATTAGAAACCCTAAAAAAGAACAAATTCACTGGTATGAATTATATCCTATAGCCATCCACCATCAGTCGGCTTTTATGCGTAAAGAACTCTTCCAAAAAGTGGGGCTCTACGACGAGGAGTTAAAAATAGCCTCTGATGCCAGATGGTTTGCAATGGCGATACTCCATCATAAAGCAACTTACAAATATATTCCTGTAAAAATTGCCATTTTTGAGGGCGGAGGAATCAGTAAAAGTGCAGTCAGTTCCGAAGAAAGGACTAAACAAAAAACAAACATTTGCCCCGATTATATTACCGAAGAAGATTCCATGAACTTATATTTGATGTCAATCATACAATCCATCAAATTGACATCATTTTTATTCAAGGTAATAAAAGTCTTGGCTCTTCATATAGATGCCTATAAAACAAAGAAATCCGTCTCTTAGTAGTTAGAATACAGAAACCACATCACACATGTATTTCATAAACTATTCATATTAAAAAAAACAAATCTCATATAACCATCTTTTTGACAACAATTTAATTCATCTGATTATAAGATATCATGTCGTTTCTCAATAAAACATTCGTTGCAATTAACATTACACGATAAAAACCATATATATGATACCCAAAAAAATACATTATTGTTGGTTAAGCGGTGACGAGTATCCACAATTGATAAAGCACTGCCTAGAGACATGGAAGCGGATATTGCCCGACTATGAATTAATTCTTTGGGACACCCACAAGTTTGACATTAATAGTATTCCTTGGGTAAAGGAAGCATTTGAAGCAAAAAAATATGCATTTGCTGCCGACTATATCCGATTGTATTCTGTCTATACTGAAGGAGGGATTTATCTTGATTCAGATGTCGAAATGCTAAAAACATTCGATGACCTGCTTCATCACAAATCATTTATTGGATTTGAGGCCGCAACAGGCCTAATTGAAGCAGCCATCTTCGGAGGAGAAGCAGGTAATGTATGGTGTCAAAAAGCCATGGAATTCTATCAGGACAAGCATTTTCAAATAAATGTAGATGGAGGGATTGATTCTGAATTTCTTGCACCTAATGTGCTACAGGCTGCCTTACTCTCTACATATCAGGACTTTCCTTCATGTCCTCCTGACAAACCCATTCTTATTGGTGGAGAAAACGGCATCTGTGTACAACCTGCAGATTACTTTTCTCCCTTACGCTTTGACTTGGAAAAGAGCAGAGGGAGTGCAAAGGCACTATCAAAAAAATACAGATCCAATCCCAACACCTATTGTATTCATCGGTTCACCGCTTCATGGGGAAATAACCCCCCATTGCACATTAGGCTATGGGACTATTTCAAAAGGAGATACTGGAAGCAATGGCTCTCTTAAGTAAGCACTCAATTTAGGGCTATAACATAGAGATTCTCTCCACGAGAATGAATCTTACAAGAGAAAAGACTATTTCCAAGCTGAGGAATCGTATAGTCGATGTAGAGGTCCGTACACCTATTGGTCGTGTGGATATGGTGATGCGCACGGGCTAGACATTATACCTCTTCGAGTTGAAATTGAATCAAAGTGTGGAGGCTGCCATGAACCAGATAGATTTGAAGGATTATCCCAGTCGGTTCGCTATGTGTGGACTTCCCATTATTAAGGTGGGTATCAACTTTGATTCGGAAAAGCATACGATAGTAGATTGGAAGATTGTATCCCAATAAAAAATGTGATAATGAAACCCTCATGACAATTTAGAAGTCGCCAAAGTAAATGAAAATGTTCTGTCGCACGTCTTATTAGTATATCTTAGCATATCACTAATAATGACGATTATGGCAGGGATTCATTTCGATCAGGTTGTATCGCGCGGTTGCGGTATGGACATCCACAAGAAGGTGGTGGTAGCGACGGTCCAAGGCGAAGGGATCTGTAAGGAGACCAAGTCTTTTGACACCTTCACGAGTTCTTTGACACAATTGAGAGAATGGTTGGTATCATTAGGAATCACTCACGTTGCGATGGAGAGCACTGGAGTGTATTGGAAACCGATATACAACGTGTTCGAGGATTACATCCGCAACATCTGGATTGTCAATGCCCGTCACATCAAGAATGTTCCGGGTCACAAGACAGACAAGAACGACAGTGAGTGGATATGCCAGTTGCTAATGGCAGGATTGCTCAAGCCCAGTTTTATTCCCCCTCGTGAGCAGCGCGAGCTTAGGGATCTTACTCGTTACCGCCGCAAGCTGATAGAAACGGTGTCAGCCAACAAGAACCGCATCATCCGTACGCTTGAGGACGGCAATGTCAAGTTGTCCAGCGTTCTGAGCGACACGAGCGGCTCAACTGCGACCAAACTGATAGAAATGCTTTGCGATGGCAGGATTCCGACATTGGCAGACATAGAGTCTGTACGACACAAGCGTTGTCTGCATTCCGCGGAGGAAATGCTTGAGGCATGCACGGGTTATATGAACAGCCACAAGATATACATGCTTCAGAAGATACGTTCATGCAACAGACGGCTCACGGAGGAAATCACGGAGATGGACAGGCATATCAAGGAAATCCTCTCTCCCTACGAAGATGTCATTGCAAGGCTGAGCGAGATACCCGGAGTGCAAAACCGCACCTGCGAGGAACTGATAGCCGAGATTGGTCTTGACATGGGCAACTTTCCTACTGCGGCGCATCTTTGTTCCTGGGCAGGAATGTGTCCAGGCAACAACGAAAGTGCTGGCAAGAAGAAGAGCGGAAGGACGAGCCACGGAGACAAGCATGTAAGGGCTACACTCGTTGAAGCCGCATGGGCTGCCTCACGAACAAAAGGGACGTTCTTCATGGAACGCTTCAACCGACTTGCCCCACGCAAGAGCAACAAAAAGGCGTTGATTGCCGTTGGGCACTCCCTTCTCAAGTGCATACACTATGTGTTGTCAACAGGCGGAAGATACAAGGAGCTTGGAGACAGTTATGTGCCTGAGAAGAAAGAGAAGCAACGCAAGGAATACCTGAAAGGTGAGTTAAAGAAACTTGGCTACCATGTAGTCCTGACGAAGAAAAAAGATTAGCCTACACAATATAAAACTGGGGACTGAGTTAATCCAAGGCCGATTTTTACTGGAACATCCCGAGTCCGAAAATGAAACTGGTCCCAACTGCTGAGAGGCAAAGTTTGTGACATTATGAGCACGTGTATGAAAATTCAACATCAACTCAGCAGTATAAATATAAATTGCCGAACATGCCAGCCGCGCACTTGCCCAACAGTGAGTGCTCTCTCTTTTTGTGTCATTGGCTCAGAGAATACATAAAAACAAAGTAAAAACAGCCGTTATAAACTAAAACGGCACAAATAATTTTCGTATGAAAGTACCTGTTATCCTGTTAAATTACAATTCCAGTGCCGACTGCTGCAAGTGTGTGGCTGACTTAAAACGGCAGGAGGAGGTGGAACTTGAAATCATCATCGTGGATAACTGCTCGCACAAGGATGATGCCTTGGCTGTAGAGAGCTTGGCGGCAGAACAAGGCTGCACCTTCATCGCAGCTAAAGAAAACCGCGGATATAATGCCGGCAACAATATCGGTTTGCGCTATGCCGCCAACAAAGGATATGAATATGCGCTGATAGCCAATCCCGACATGGAGTTCCCACAGAGGGATTATATTGCAAGGATGGCTTCCGAAATGGAGAAACGACAAGACATTGCCGTATGTGGGAGTGACATTGTGAATCCTACAGAGAAACATATGAATCCACAAAGAGAAGCAACCTATTTTGAGGAACTGTTTTGGTTCATTACGATTTGGAACAATCGAAAATCAAAAGAATGGTTTTTATGCGATTATACAAAGAGTGGATACTGTGAAAAGCTAAGTGGCTGTTGTCTAATGGTCAGAATGAATATCATTATCAATCAAGGTTATTTTGATGAGAATGTATTCTTGTATTGCGAGGAATCCATCTTGTCCAAACAAGTCTATCAGTCAGAATACAATATGTATTATTTAAGCGACATACAAGCACTACATCAGCATATAGAGACAGCTAAGGGGAATCTCGCAAAACGGCTACAGATTACTTTCCAGTCTCGCATCTACTATCTAAGAGAATGGAGTGGCTATCATGGCTTAAAGCTTCTACTGCTACTATTGTCAAAGAAGATACAACAACTGATTTACAAATATCTTTATGCTTGCATTTCTTAGAAAAGATAATATCTTTATCAACATCATGATAACACTTATTGCCGTATCACCCGCTTTTGCTCTGGGTGAAGGCAACAGGAATCTTCTTCTGATAGGAGCCATGTGTCTGTCGCCCTATTACTTTTTACGATATCCTATCATCATACCGAAAGTTGATATTCCGCTTGTTCTCTTGTGTTATATGATGACAGGATTTCCATTGGTGTTTCACCCTGATACTATGAGATGGTCAACAGTACTATACAGTTGTATGTTTTGTATATACTTTATGGCATTCGCACGTGTATTTTTAGCAAAAGAATACAATCTATCTGATTTTTCCAGATTGTTGAAAGGACTCATATATGCCTATTGCATTGTATTAATCATACAACAGATATGCGTTCTATTCGGATGGCCAATATTCAATGTAAGCAATTATTCGCCCAAAGAGCCATGGAAACTCAATTCTTTAATGAGCGAACCCTCCCATAGTGCCAGAATAGTACCTGTCCTTATGTATATTTTTATCTGCTGTGAAAAGGGCATTAAAGGGACTTGGAGTATAAAACAAAGTATCAGCGAGGAGCGATGGGTATGGATTGCGTTCTTATGGTCTGTATTAACAATGAGCAGTTCGACGGCTTTCATCTTCTTATTCATTATTATAGCTAAAAGTATAAGCACTAAGAAGATACTTTCTTCTATTGCTGTCATTGCCATTGTTATAGGAGTATTATATAGTTCAGGAAACAGGACAATTGTACGAGTACAAAAAATCATAACTGCCACACTCACATTTGATGAAAATAAAATAATCAGAGCTGACGGAAGTGGATCCTATCGCATTGTCCCTACTATCCGTGGAGCCAAAGCGGTTAGTCTCACCGATTTAGACGATTGGTTCGGTCATGGTATTGACGCAGACGTTTATGCCATAAAACCACTGCCAGGAACTGATGCAGGACATGCCGGTTCCTTTTATCTATGGTATAATTATGGCTTCTTGGTTTCCATTCTGTTCTGGATGTTCTCTTTATCCATTTGTCTAATTAAAAAAGATCCTGTTTCCATCCTTGTATGGTTACTATGCATCTTTTCATATGGAGGCCTGAACAATCAGATTATTTGGCTGACTATTATTCTTTTGTATACTTATAAACATCTAAATGATGGAAAATACGAAGTTACAACACCAATGGGGGATTCCACATGCTGACTTTATAGATTTTCTATTCTGCGAAATGAATAGAAAATCTATAAAATACTTCATTTTACGCAACTACGAACAATTGCCCACTTCCAATTCAGGGAAGGATGTGGATATTGTCATAGCCCCCCGTTCCTATAGCAAGGTAATGGAGTCAATATTGGATACCATGAGACATTTTGGAATCCATTATTATCAAATTACGCAGTTTGACAGAATGCGATGCTGGTACATCATGGACTGTACGAAAAAAATCGGCATACACATTGACATTATTGAAAATGAAATTTATAAGGGATTTGAGTTCTTCTCATTCAATTATTTATATCAACAAGTCATCCCAAGTAAAAACTTTTATGTACTCAACAAACCCATGGACATAGTTATGTTGCTCGTCCAAAACATTGTAGCATATAAAAGTTTGAAAGAGAAATACCGGAGCCTTATAGCCAACAACTATTTCACCTGTAAAGACAATTGTGATAGTGAAATTCTTCACTTTTGGGGTAATAGTAAAGGACAACAAATGATAGCCCTGCTTGAAAACAAAGATTTTGATGCTATTGTCAATCATTCCAAAGAGTTTGAAAAGACAGCCATGAAAAGGATTTTTGTCAAGCATCCAGTACGCACAATTTTTCAAGTGGGACGATTTCTGGCAGGAAAGTTTTACCGAATAATATGGTGTCCCAGAAAATACTGGCGCTTTTTTGCTGTAGAAGCACCAGATGGTACTGGAAAAACAACTTTTATTGAAAACCTTATCCTTGAACTTCGCAAATATTATGTCTCTGACAAGGAACGTTTTTGCGTACACCATTTCCGACCCAATATTTTCCCCAGTTTGGGAGCTGCAGGTGAACGGGCAGGAATAATGAAACAGGATAAAGACTTCACCAACCCCCATCGTGCGAAACCCGCTAATCGTTTTTCCTCATTATTGAGGATGCTCTACTACTGGTTAGATTATGTAATTGGTATCCCTCTATTATTACGTAAAGAAGTCCAATACGAGCGCTTCACGATATACGACCGCTATATTTACGATTTCGTTGTTGACCCTAAGCGGTCACGCATCAATCTTCCCAGATGGGTCCGTGTTATATTTGCCCGACTTGTCATCCAACCCCAGATAGTATTTGTATTACTTGCCGACCCGGATGTTATCTATAAGCGCAAGCAGGAATTGACAAAAGAAGAGATTTCACGACAATTGTTTGAATTCAAAAAACTCACATCCTTCGGGAAGCATGTCGTTTTCATAGATGCGAATCAAGATATAGATACGATGGTTGGTCAAGCCACAGAAATCATAATAAACAGGTTCTTGCACAAGATAGAGCTATGAAAGTTTATATAGATCCAAGATGTGATATCCGGTATGCTGTTTTTTATATTTACGGATTGTATCAGACATTAGGCAAACATAACGTGAAGTTTTCGGGACAGTATTCCCGACAAGTTTCTTTTGATGAATCCGATTATGTTATTGACAGAATTTTGCTGTGTACTTTCGTAGAAAAGAATTGCGTTATCAAAAAGGTTGCTATAGATGCGCGCGACCCACGTACGTTCATGGAAAAAGCCTACCAATGGTGTGATATCTATGCCAAGACAAATTATAAATCAACTGAAGATAATGGCAAACATCAAGAAAAGTTGCTGTTATTGCCACCTTCATTCGGATTCAGGTTATGGAATCCGTTTAAAACAATCACGAAAGGATTGTATAATACGTTTCTAGCCTATAAGACAAAAAACTACGGAACATTATCTGACCTTAAAATCACTTTGCGCAATTATATTTGGCTCATTGTTCGCAGAGACCATCTGCATCACTATTTATTCCATTACCCCCTCTCAGACATTGATAATCATTATGCATTTTTGATTGCTTCACTATGGAACTATCAGGAATGTATCCAGCACACGAATAAATTACGATATCAATTTGCAAGAATGTTGGCCTCTAATGATTCTGTCAGATTTGAAGGAGGGTTTGTAATTCACTCTTTATCAGCAAAAGTTCCAAAAGGCTGGGAATGGTTATGTACAAACAAAAGGATAAAACCATCTGAATACATCGCAAAGACAAAAAAATCTTTTTGTGTATTTAATACTCCAGCCGTGCGAGAGTGTCATGGATGGAAATTGCCAGAATTTCTTGCTATGGGCAAAGCTATTATTTCCACTCCACTTTCCAACGATTTACCCGTGCAATTAGTAGCCAATCAAGATTTATTGATAGTAAACAATGAAGAGGAGTTGCAGAAAGCCATAGATGCTCTTTTACACGACACGGGATTAAGGCTGAAATTAGAACAATCCGCACGCCATTATTGGGAAAATATTGCCAACCCCAAATCGGTTATGCAATTTATCATCAACAAGTTTGCCATATAGTAATCATTCCCTATTATACTTACATTAATTGTTGCAACAATCAAAGAGCATTTATTAAAAATAATAATAATTAAATGAAGATACTGCATTTTATTTTGGGCAAAGCCAACCCAGACAGGGCAAATGGAGTAAATCAGGTCATTTATGGATTGGCCAAATACCAACGTTTGGCAGGACATGATGTATTTGTAATCGGAATCAGCATGTCAATGAAACAGCCCTATGAGCTGATACAACGAGGTTTTTTTCAGGTTGAAGCATATAAATCATTCTATAGAGGCGGATTTCAAAGGCTCAAAGAAGTCAGCAAAAAAGTTGACATTGTCCATCTTCATGGGGTATGGAATTTTAAGAATGTCATCGTGGGACGATATTTGGAAAGCATCTCAAAACCTTATGTAATAACGGCTCATTGTGGCTATTCGTTGGATAGGCTTAAACAATCCAAATATTGGATGAAATTGATTTACCATCGTCTATGGCAAAAGCATCTATATGAGCATGCATCTGGTATCCATGCTTTGACAAGAGAAGAGTCAACAGACATTTCCCTGTTTTGTACCAATAATAATATATTCGTCGTTCCTAATGGTGTAGATCCTGAAACGTACGACCAATATACTTATCAACTGCATAACAGAAAAAAAATACGCTTTGGATATCTCGGACGAATATCTGTAGAGAAAAATATCCATCATCTCATTATGGCTTTCTCTCTATTGACTAAAGAAGAGTTGGAACAAACAGAACTATATCTGATTGGACCTTTTAATGAAGAATGCAACAAGCTAAAAAAAAATGTTCAATCTTTAGGATTAGGAAACACTATCCACTTCATAGGAGGGAAGTTTGGGGAAGAAAAGATACAAGCTTTATTGGACTTGGATGTATATATTCACCCTGCTTATTCGGATGTCGTTGGAATTGCAGTGATGGAGGCTTTGGCTTTAGGTCTGCCTACGATAGTAACACGGACCTCTCACATGTCCTATTTCAACAATTCAAACGCATTCATTATGGTAGAACCTACGGATTTTGATATCTGTCGCGGCATTCAGGAAACTATTAAGAATAGAGGTTCATGGATGCGATATTCCATTGGTGCGAAAAAACTATATAAATCTACATTCAATTGGGATGTAGCTGTCAGCCAATTGATTTCTTACTACCAAATAATCATAAACCGATGAGGAAAATATTGGTATCCGCTTATGCTTGTGAGCCATACAAAGGATCTGAACAAGCAGTGGGATGGAATATTGTCTTGGAATTGGCCAAAACAAATGATGTGCATGTTATTACAAGAGCGAACAATAAAATTCCTATTGAAAAATATCTTCATAATAGTAACAACTTGCATTTGACATTTCACTATTATGATGCCCCTAAATTGTTCTTATCCTTAAAGAACAAAGAAAAGGGTGTATATTTATACTATATAATATGGCAGATAGGAATAATCATGTTAGCTTATAAAATTGTTAAGAGATACGGGATAAACTACTCTTACCATCTGACTTTTGGCTCAATTTGGTTACCTACTTTCCTATTCTTACTTCCCACAAGATTTTTATGGGGACCTGTAGGAGGTGGGGAATCTATTCCTAATACATTTATTAGCACATTATCTCTAAGAGGCAAACTTTTACAATATCTAAGGAAAATATTAATATTGACAGTTTATCTTAACCCTGTTTTCCTCTTGTCTTCTCTTAAAGCAAAAGCTATATTATGCAGGACGCCTGATACAATTAAAGTATTCCCCAAAAGTATAAGACATAAGTGTTACATCTTGACGGATGGTGCTATTGAAAAAGAAATTTTTCAATACAAGCAAAAATCAAGTAATCGGGAAGAGATTCATTTAATTGCCACGTCAAGACTTATACATACTAAGAATGTACTTACCCTGATTAAAGCTATTTCCTTGATTCCATGCAACTACAACATAAAACTCACAATCATTGGCTCTGGACCCGATGAAGAATCTATCAAAAAACTAATTTTCAAATTAGGATTATCCAACAGAATAACACAAATCCCTTTTATTCCTCGTTTAGAAGTTCTCAAACAATTAGAACAGTCTGATGTCTATCTTTTTGGAAGTTTGAAGGAGGCATGTAACTTATCCTTATTGGAAGCCATGGCTATTGGATTACCTGTAATTTGCCTGAACTGGTCTGGTATGGCAATATCGACAGATGACAGCTGTGCTATCCGACTTCCTGTCACCAATCCCGAACAGATGCCTGAAGATATGGCTGCAGCTATCATAAAACTGATAGAGAATCCTGAATTACGTGAATCTATGGGAAAAGCTGGGAGAAAACGGATAAAAGAAATCTATAATTGGGAAAACAAAGGAGACTTTATTAATAAACTCCTAGATAGAATGCAAGACCATTCTCAATTCTTATCATTGTGATAGAGAAGATTCTCTGTAAGAACGAGGGTGAACGGTTTTACCGTTTCGCCAATGCTGACGGCAAGGTGTGGATAATGCCGGCAAAGCATCTGCGCACTGCAATGGAACTGTATCAGCCAAGCGGCAGAAAAGGCATAATGCTAAAAAGATGGCTTCCCCTACTCCATCAGATCACTATGGCGAGAAAGATAGTCCACATAGAGACTATGCGATGCCGCCTGAATGATGCGTTGCGCCAGACTATGGAGAGAGTCTTCGATACAAACGACCTCGAATTTGCCATCTTTGGCGGTACGCCCTGCGTGCATCAGAAGATAACGATGCAGCTAAGCAAGGGGAGCAGGATATTGGGATATTGTAAGATTACCGACAACCGAGAAGTTGCCTGCTTGTTTGACAGGGAGGCGCAACTGCTGAAAAAACTGCGTGCGAGCGGCGCAAAGTGCATACCTGGATGTCTCTACAATGGGAGCCTTGGTGAAAGTACAAGGTTATTTGTTCAGAGTACGATGAAAACGCTTGGATCGAAGGTCGTACACGAATGGAGGGAAATGCACGACAACTTTCTTCTTACACTGAATGACGCGACAAAGCGAAGCCTGCGATTTGAGAACAGCGATTATTACCATAACATAGAGGCTTTGGCCGAACATTATGATTGGCTGCCTGACACCATTGAGAAGCCGCTGGTGGAGAGAAGCATCAGGAGAATATATGACCGTTGGTGTGGCAGTGTAGTTTCGTTTTCAGCCTATCATGCAGACTTCACCCCCTGGAACATGTTCGTGGAAAAAGGCAGGCTTTTTGTCTTCGACTGGGAATATGCCCAGATGACTTATCCACCTATGCTCGACAGGTATCATTTCTTTACCCAGACCGCCATCTTCGAGCGTCATTGGAATGCTGAGGATATGCTGCAATACATGAAATCTGACAAAGGACACTGGATGTATGCCGACGACTACATGGCATATCTGATCGATATGATAGCCCGATTCACTGTCAGAGAACGTGGAAAGGTAAAAGGAGACATGGCATCGTCCATGAAACTGTGGGGCGACTTGCTGGCACTTCTCCACAAACACACTTTATGACCCACATCGTCTGTTTTCATCTCTACAACGACTTCAGCGGCAGTCCCATTGTTCTCCGAATGGTGCTCGATGGACTGCTGCAGCATGGATATCAGGTAGATTTGGTAACATCCGACGGTGGCGTGCTGGACACATTGCAGGGGAGGGAACGATTCCGCAAACACTCGTACACCTATCGCTTTTCTCCCAATCCCATCGCAACGATGCTGAGATATATGGCGGTGCAGTGCTACACTTTCTGTTTGGCTTTGAGGTGGGCATTCCGTAAAGATGTGGTTTTCTATATCAACACGCTGTTGCCCGTGGGTCCCGCACTGGCTGGCAGGCTCATGGGCAAGAGGGTGGTGTATCACTATCATGAGAACGCACATGTGAAGGGTGTGTTTTACCAGTCGCTGGCATGGATGATGCAGCGGCTGGCACACGAGATCATCTGTGTCTCTCACTATCAGGCTGCCTCGCTGGCAGCAGGCAGCAAGGTCCGGGTAGTCCCCAATGCCTTGCCTGAGACGTTTGTGGACAGAATGAGACCTGATGTCCAGAGGTCTTACGACAACAGAAACATACTGATGATTGCTTCGCTAAAGTCGTACAAGGGTGTCAGGGAGTTTATGGAGCTGTCGGCACGTATGCCCGACTACAGGTTCACCCTCGTGCTGAACGACTCGCAGACCAATATCAACGACTATATCAAGACACATCGTCTGGAGGGTGTAATAGGCCGGAATCTCACGGTCTATCCCCGGCAAAGCGATGTTGCCCCATTCTACACAAGGGCATCCGTACTCCTCAACCTGTCAGACAGAACCAGAGTCATCGAGACATTCGGCATGACGGTGCTCGAAGCCATGAGTGCTGGTCTTCCGGTGATTGTCCCCACAGAGGGAGGGGTGGCAGAGCTTGTCTGCGACGGCGAGAATGGCTACCGGATAGATGTGGGGGATATGGACAGGATAGAACGAAGACTCAAAGAAATGTTTTTGCAGAAGAACCTATATATAAGATTGTCAGAAAAAGCCTTGCAGTATGCCCGAAAGTTTGATTCCACGAGCATACTGAGGCAGATAGAATGTGTATTGGAAGGATCATTATGAAAAAGATAGCAATAGTCGGTACACAGGGCGTGCCTGCACAGTATGGAGGTTTTGAGAGCCTGGTGGAGAACCTCATCAGTGAGTATAAGTCGCAGGATGTAGCATACACCGTATTCTGTTCGGCCAGAGACTATACCGTGAGAAGGAGCACCTACAAGGGTGCAAGACTCAAGTATATTCCTTTCTTGCACGCCAACGGGGTGGAAAGCATTCTCTACGACATCCTGTCACTCCTGTGCTGTATCAGAAACTTTGACACCGTGCTGGTATTGGGTGTGTCCGGGTGTGTATTTCTACCGATTTTCAGACTGCTGTATCACGGCAGGCTGATAGTGAATATCGACGGACTGGAACACAAACGTGCAAAGTGGGGAGGTTTCGCCAGATGGTTTCTCAAGCTGAGCGAGGCGGTAGCGGTGCGTTATGCCGATGTAGTCATCTCCGACAACAAGGTGATACAGCGATATGTTGAAGAAAAATATGGGAAAAGTTCTGAACTGATAGCCTACGGTGGAGACCATGTGCTGCGCAATGTGTCGGAGGAGAAACAAAGCAGCATATTGAACGAGTATATGCTCGACAAAAAAGGATATGCCTTGTCGATATGCCGCATAGAGCCTGAAAACAAATGCGACATCACATTGCAGGCCTTTGCAGAAAGCGGTATGCCGCTGGTGTTTATCGGCAACTGGAACCACAGCAGCTACAGCAAGAACTTGAGGTTCAAATATGGCATGATACACAATATCCGTATTTTAGACAGTATCTACGACCTTGACGTGCTCTATACTCTGCGCAAAAACTGCCGCTTGTATGTCCATGGGCATAGTGCGGGCGGCACCAATCCTTCATTGGTGGAGGCCATGTTCTTCGGATGCCCCATACTGGCCTACGGAGTGGAATACAACAGAGAAACCACCTTCAACATGGCTCACTACTACCTTGATGCCGAACAATTGAAAGAACTCAGCATGAACGTTAAGCAAAATAATGGTGACTTGACCGATCTGACTTACCATCACTACCCATGGAAACACATCATCAAACAATATGAAGCCCTTTTTTAAAAGGTAGCAAAGCATGATTGTGCATGAAGCATCGGATGATTAAAATACTTTAACTGCATAGGATGAAAGGCTATGCCACATTTTTACTACATTTGCATGAAATATCGAATCGAATTGACAATCATTCATTCATAAACATACTATCATCATGCAAATAGGAGACAGCATACCTGAAAATCTTGGCATCGACCAAGATGGAAACGAAATCAAGAGCAGCGACTACCGTGGACGCAAGATAGTGCTGAGGAGGGTGCGCTGCGTGAGTTGCAGGAAGAGACAGGTCTGAAGGGAGCCTATATCCGACAGTTCCATAATTTCACTGCGCCACAGCGTGACCATCGTGAGCGTGTCATCACCATTACCTACTATGCCTTGGTGAGTAAGCAGGAGGTGAAGGGTGGAGATGACGCAGCCGATGCATGGTGGTTTGCCTTGGACGAAGTGCCGCAGTTGGATTACTACCACGACCATATACTCCGCAAGGCTGAACAGGCTTTAGGTTGCCTTGACCTTGCAGTAGATGAGACGTAACCATTACCTTCGCAACAGAATTTCTGCCGATTCCTAGAAGTCGATGTACATTCACAATTACAACAGGTAAAGGACTGTAAAGACACTAAAATCGGCAGCACCTTTATGATTTTACATTCACAAATTACAGAAAGAATGTAAATGTGGAGTCTCGTGGATTCGAACCACGTTCCCAGGATTTTCAATCCTGCGCATACACCAACTCTGCCAAGGCTCCATGGCTGGTGACTCGTGAGAGACTCGAACTCCCGACCCCGACGCCCGTAGCGTCGTGCTCAGATCCAACTGAGCTAACGAGCCAAATATAGCGGAAGCAGAAGGGAATGTAAAAAAGACAATTTTCCTTCAGTAAGGAGAAAGTATAATAAAGAGCGACCGAAGCCGCTCTTTATGTAGTATCAATATGTAGATTTATCTGGCAAAGTATGTTTCAACCAGTGTATGCAGTTGTTCTATCGAGAGGTTGGAAGTACCTGTTTCTTCAATCTCTGCATACGCTGCTTTGTTTTTTGATATAACAAACTTACGCTCTTTTCCTTGTATCTCGCAAAGAAGATGGAAATTGCCTTTGTAAGTTTGTTCTACACGTACATTCTCATATAGAATGCCATCAATATCAAATGATGGTGAACTGCTATCAGGCAAGAAGCCCCAATTTGCCAGATGGTTGTTCAAGCAAGTTTCAACAGCAGCTATCCATTGCTGACCTACACCACATTCTTCTGCGTATTTACGGAACTTACTGATAGCAGAGGCAACCTCTTTGATAATGGTTTCTGCCTTTCTGATACCATTATCTTTGGCGAGAGCAAGAGCATCTTCAAGGGTTTGACCTTGCAGCTTTCCTTGCATCATAAGGCAGTGCATAGTCTCTGGAAGGAAACCTCCGACATTGAAAATATAGGTCATGTCATATGCTGGCGATAACTGCCAATGACCGTTTTCGTCCATTAGGAAAGAAAAGTTCTTATTGTGGTCATCGGTGTTGTTGGCAAGGATGTTGAACACCATCCTGCGAAATACCTCTTCCTGTGTGGATTCAGGAAGTCGCATCTTACGACATACCATCAGCAGTTTCTCGTAGCTGTCTGCTTCGGGGTATAAGGCAGCCAGTGTCTGCATGTGAAGCTTACGTTCCTCATCACGATCGAAACGATGCGTTATGAAGTGATTCTGTCCCTCAACTTCAATAAGTTCACATGGCATCATGTTGATACCAGCAGCTGTAGCCATTTTGTAATAAGCCATTTCAAGCTCAGCAGAAGAACGTGAAGGATCACCAAACTTAAGAATACAGTATTCAAACTCTTTTTGCCCAGCTATCTGTCCGCTTCTTAACTCACCAGTCTTTGGATTTATGGCAATGATGGCTTTAGGCTGTCTGCCACCTGCAGAGGTGCCAACAGCTATCAAGGATTGCATCGTCAAAGACTCATCTGGCATTATCTTTACGTTCTCACGCTCAGTGAATATCTTTTGAGCCAAGTCCGTCAAAGCTTTAAGATTGAGTTGTTCGGACTTCTTAATGCCAGATGATTCAGGGATAAACTCCAATGCTCCCATTCCTCGCTTGCCAATGAAAGAGAGAATTTCAAGAGGAGTGATTTCCTGGTTTCGGATGCCGTTCTGTATTCTCCAACATTCGAAGACTTGATTTCCCCAAGCATCAGGAAGGGAATCAGCAAGAAAAGGAGGCAATTTACGGTAAAGCTTCATTTCCTTATCTCCCATGATAGGACGACGGCTTGCAGGTGACTTGGTAGAAGCAATAAGAGGGAAAGGATCTAGTTCGCCACCGATAACAGCAGGATTGAACTCGAAGTACGAAATTCCTTTCCTGCCATCCCATGACAAACGACCGATCTCCTTGTCCCAGAGCATTATTTTAAGGGAGCTTGTTATCATGATTTCTTATGTCTAATTCGTTGAACCTTCTTTTCTGACTTGATGAGATATGCAGAATCTGGAAGTTCTGGCATCAGTTCATCTAGAGTATTTATCTGGCCGATAGCCTTCATCAGCAATAGGAACGTACCAAGCGACATATTGCCTGACGTTCCGTTCTCAAACTTGTGAATGGTAGTAATGGTGATACCAGATTGCTCAGAGACATTCTTCTGCGTCATGTTACTACGTAGACGATAATCTTTGAATCTCGCTCCAAGCAGCTTTATCAATTCTGGTATGGAATATTCGTAATAGTCAGCCATAATATCACACTTTTATTTTATACTTTGCTATAATTTATAGATTATTTTATCATATATCTTATATTACGCTTATATTTACGACTGCAAAATTACGCAATGTTTTTGAAATAAATGCATAACGGCAAGGAAAATGTTGGATAAAGAGCAAATTTATATGGTTCTGTAAGGAAAAAGAGAGCCCAAAACACAAAAATGAGCGACCAGAAGTTCGCTCTTTGATGACGAGAAGGGGTATTAGCCCTTCTTTGTCTTGCTCTCCTGTGGAGCAGGAGTTTCTTCTTTCTCCACAGCTTCGTAGAACTTGGTTACGACGAGAACCACACGATTGTGCTTAACTCCATCGGCATCCTGCCATTCCTCAGGCTTGAAGTAGCCTTCTACCGTAAGGAGAGTTCCCTTTACAAGGCGGTCGAAGGAAGAGGTGTTCTCGTTTTTGCGCCATGCCTCTACATTCATGAAGGCTGATGTGCGGTTTGTTTCCTCGCCGTTCTTCTCAGTACGGCTGATGGCCAGTGAGAAACGTGCAACGCTTGCTGTTGAGAACTGATGAATGCTTGCATCCTTACCTACGAAACCGCTTACTACGAAAGAAATTTCAATCTTTTTCATAACTTTGAAATTTTAGAAGTGAAACATTTATTTTTTACGTTGCTATCAGAGTTGGCAAGGAAAGCAGGCAAGCAAGGAATTACCGAGTTATTTCACCTTGGCACAGAAAAGTTTTTTGGATGATGTCAGACGAAAAAGTTTTTGAAATAATTCAGGTAATAAGGCACTGGTACTTGATACAATGCGGCTTGCACTAACTTTGCGACGGAAAAAGTCAGTGTGTCTAATTCGTCCAAAATAAGAAGTGGAAAAAGTGCAGAAAATCAAATAGTCGGTGTTAGGTAAAGGAAACAGGTATCTATATCAGATAAACAAGCGATGCACAAACTTCGTGTCCATAGCCGTTGAAGGATGGTCGGAAACTGAGCAACAGCATGGAGAGCTTGGGGGGATGCAAATACGATGAAAAAGACGGAGAACACACAAGGAAGGGAACAGAAGGAAGGCACATCTGGGGATTAGGGTGTCGAGAGTAAACGCAATACGATTCTCGCAACGATTCACAGAAGCTAAAGAAAGAGGTAATTCAGCAAGGAGAAATAGAAGGACTGACCCTGCCGTCAATGAGCAGCCATCGGGCTCAACTTATGGCATGTAAGTTTAAGTTTAGAATTACTCATGTATATATACATGTTCTCTAAACTCAAATGTCATGACCTCAAATGGCTTAGAACAGGAACAGAGATTGAGTTTACAGGTTTATGAAAGCCATATATATGTATATGACGAAATAAACTTGTATGAATAGCTGATACTCCATTTTTTCTTTCTCTTTACTGAAGAAAGTTAAATTTTGAGGTGTTTTGACTGATTTCAGTATAAAAATGCCACAATGAAAAAGTATTTGTTGTAATTTTGCATCATCATTAGAACAGGTAATATAGATTGCAACTCATACATCTTATCGGCAAGATGTCGAGCCAAGATAGAATTGCATTCTCCAAAAAGCATGAAAGCATTTGCCAGAATGAACACATACAAGTTCTTCGAGGTGTTCATGTTGAACAACTGGATCTGCAGAACAAAGCAAGATTACGCTACGTTTTGATATGAGCACATAGCAATATTATGTTATTGAATGTTAAATATGTTAATTTTATAATCTGCAAAATTAGTTTCAAAATGAAAAGAAGAGAAAGCAAAATTTAGACAAATAGCTGATAATCAAGCTAAAATGTTTTCAAAAGGACAACGGCTCAACTATCGTCCTTTTAATACGTAAAGCACTGATAGTCAGATGTATTGAAAATCTGCGTGGGGAAAGTAGAAAATGTTAATTAGAAGACATCTCCCCAATGGAAGGTCAAATCATGACGAAATAGCAAAACCGCTGATATTCAAAGGATTAACAGGGAAGTACAGAGAGTGTGACCAACGGCTCAATTACCGACCGTTATACACTATATACGCTGATAGTTAGAGTGTTACACGCTCTGCATTGGAAAGTAGGACGTGAAAACAAGAGAAAACAAATAGGAACACTACAGAATATCGCGTTGAGAATCAGCGATTTGCAGAAGCAAAAACCACTGTTTTAAACAACGGCTCAAACTCTGTTCCTGCATTGTGTTTATATCTGATTATCAGTGTGTTAGATGCTTTGCATCGGAAAGTAGAGTCACACGGCATTTGCATTTTCAAGCATTTCATAGATGGTCGGAATTAAAGATTTGGGCATGAAGAAAATACTATTCTTACACGGTTTCTTTGCCACAGGCAGTTGCCCGATGGCGAAAGCCCTGCAAGAGGCTTTCGTGGGGAAGGCGGTGGTGCTGACTCCCGACTTGCCACTCCATCCCAGGGAGGCATTGAAAGCGATCAGCACCATTATCGACCGGGAGCAGCCCGACTTGCTTTTGGGCAACAGCTGCGGAGCTTTTCTTGCGCAGATGCTTGCACCTGTGGTGGACATCCCTGCCCTACTCGGCAACCCACATTTCAAGATGACGGAGTTTCTGAAAGAGCGCATCGGCGAGCATGAATACAAGGCGCCACGAAGAGACGGCAATCAGCGACTGGTGATTGACGAGGCGCTAATTGCGGAGTTTGCTGAGCTGGAAGCCATACAGTTTGCCCATTGCAACCCATATTACAAGAATCGTGTGTGGGGACTTTTTGGTGAGAAGGACACACTGGCTAACTTCTCGCCTCTTTTTCTGGAGCACTACAGCAACGCCTTCCACTTTCCTGGCGGCCACACTCCTACAGAACAGGAAGTGAAGACCTGGTACGCTCCTCTTGCCACCAAAATACTCATAGAGTTTTCTGAATACTATAATGAACACTTTGCATAGTTGCCTCTCCTACTATCTTCTTGCCATCAATGCTGTTACGTTCATAGTATACGGCATTGACAAATACGAGGCCAAGAAAGCGATGTGGCGCATTTCGGAAGCCACACTTTTGATGCTGGCTGTCCTCGGTGGAAGCATCGGAGCATGGATCGCCATGCGAGTTTGGCGCCATAAGACGATGCACAAGAAATTCAAATATGGCATTCCTGTCATTCTTTTGATACAGATTGCCCTGATAGCGTATATGCACATACCTATGTGGAGCCATATTTCTTGAGGTAATATGGCTAAGGCTATAGATTACCCTGCCGACACACGTAACAAGAGCCGAATATGGTTTATTCAACTATGCCTTGCAAGAAGAAGAAAGACCGAAAGTCATCAAGCCTACATTATAAACAGACAAGCCTTCGATGAAGATGACAAGGACCACAGCCCAGAGCAGTAGAAACGCAGTACCGATCTGTGTAGTAAACCAGAAGCCCGCCTTCACTCTATCGTATACTGGAGTTAAAATAAACAGTAGTTAAATCTACACGAAAAGTGTCTGGTTTCCACCAAAGCCGTTTCTATGACTAATAAAACGCGACTGCTTGGCTTTCCGCGAAACACTGGTGACCATCTGTTCTGCGTTGCTGCAGCTTGCGTGTGGAGTCAAAATGATGGCTATACGCATGTTTTTGTTGCTAATTACTACAATTATCGTACGTCAACTTTTGACTTGAACACTTTAAACGTTACAGCTTATCGTTAATCGCCAGATTAGAATACCAATATTTTTTAACATGATAAAAACAAGATTAGCTGATATTTTCCGTTATTTGAGTACATTGAGACTATTAGCAGCCCACTACAACTATAAAATGACTAATATGAAAAAAGGCGTAGCCTGTTTACAGTATTATAAGTCGCCTTGCGGAGAGATGGTATTGGCTTCTGTTGATGATGAATTGTGCCTATGCGACTGGAACGACATGCCTTGTTCTGAGCGCAATATGAGACGAGTCATACGGATCATGCGTGTAGAATTTGCAAGACGCAGTTCGGATGTTATACAACGGGCCATGGGGCAACTGGATGAATACTTCACAGGAAGCCGCATGACCTTTGACATCCCATTGCATCTCTGCGGAACCGAGTTTCAGAAGCGAGTGTGGCTGTCACTGCCCTACATTCCTTACGGAGAGACCAGAAGCTACAAGGACATTGCTGTAGGCATCGGTCAACCGAATGCCGTGAGAGCGGTGGCACAGGCCATCGGAGCCAATGCCATCTCCATCCTCGTTCCTTGCCATAGAGTAATCGGATGCAACCATACTCTGACCGGTTATGCCGGCGGACTGGATGCCAAGAAGAAACTACTGGAGTTGGAGCGTCGAGAGTCATTCACGCAGCCATACTTGTGACGCCAAGCAAATGCCAACTCATATTGTCTTTTATCACCCATAAATTATTGCCAAACTAAACCAAACTTACCGCGATGGCTTTTGTGGGGAAATGGGGGTTGGAATTATTTCTTTCCGATAGGGAAATATTCGGTTCCGGGTCTGAATTCATAGTTTCGCAACATGAAACTGATTTTACGATGACTATACTATAGAATTGGCGGCGCTGTGACTGGAATTGCCTTACGGCGCAGAATACATCTTTCATGGTATAGGTCAAGTTTTTGGCCATATTGCTTGCATATTTCAAGGATTTTTTAGAATTTTGTAAAAAGGTATTGACGAACGAAGTTTCGGTGCATGCACCGATGACTTGCAGCCCTACAGGGCTGACCTTGGACATACCCAAATAAAATCCAAAGAACACGCGAGAGAATATGCAGATACTATTGGCCAATGCAAAAATCATGTTTGACAAGGCGGAGAGGCCACCTCTCACTACCCCACTCTTCCAATCGACCGCCGACACTCTGGCTGCCGAAATGGCGAGAATGGACGTGGACGAACTGGCACGCCAACTGGACTGCAGCCACAAGATAGCTGCCGAAAACCTGAAGCGATATCACGCCTATGCCACGGCGACCAAGCTCCCAGCGATACTTGCCTACAACGGGCAGGCATACAAGCACCTCAGAGCTGCCTCACTGGGCGAAGAAGCGCTGATATATGCGCAGAAACACCTCTGGATAACATGCTTTCTCTATGGCATACTTCGTCCCATGGATGGTATCGTGCCCTATCGCATGGAGCATTGTGTATCATTAGATGCCACCAATGACAAGCCGGTCAATCAGTTTTGGAAAGACAGGCTGACAGAGGTGCTCATAGACAGCGTGAAGAGGGACGACGGTATTCTGATACACCTCTCGACCGAAGAATATGAGCATCTGTTCGACTGGAAGAGAGTCTGCCAGGAGGTGAGAGTCATCCATCCCTTGTTCTATGTGCGACAGCGAGACGGCCGTCTCAAGATGCAGGCCGTGTGGGCCAAGTCGTGCCGTGGAGCAATGGTAAGATACATAGCTAACAACCAACTGGTCAGCCCTGCAGAATTGACCACATTCAGTTACGAAGGATTCGAATACGCGCCCCACATGGGCGACGAGGCCTTCCCCCATTTCGTCAGAGAACTATAACCCAATACACCACAACCATGACTATAGGAGATAAAATTCCAGAGATTCTTGGCATAGACCAAGACGGACACGAAGTCAAAGCGAGCGACTATCGCGGTCGCAAAATAGTGCTTTACAGCTATCCCAAAGCCAACACCAGCGGATGCACAGCCGAAGCCTGTTCGCTTCAAGCGCACAAGGAAGAGCTGGCTGCCGCCGGCTACGAGATTATCGGCGTAAGCAAGGACAAGCAAGCTCTCCAGAAGAAGTTTGCCGATGCCCACGGCCTGCAGTTCCCTCTCATTGCCGACACTGAGACCACCCTGCTGCAGCAGCTCGGCTGTTGGGGCGAGAAGGTAGCTTGTGGCCGCCACACCATCGGCATCCTGCGTACTACGTATCTCGTAAACGAAGAAGGCATCATCGAAAAGATTTTCACTCCCAAGGAAATCAAGACCAAGATACACGCCGAGCAGATACTTGACGCTATCAATGCCGCCGAGTAGCATCGTCCGGCGATGGCGGTCGGTGGTGGTTTCTGTCATCGTCTGCCTGAATGGGCATGGCGAGTTAGCCTTCGTCATGACCAAGTCCGTCGCCGTGGCAGCATAAGCGAGCGGAAACAGGAGAGCAGCCATCTCGACGAACGCAAACGTGCGCAGCGGAAAGGCAAACGAAACCCTTGAGGGCATATTGCATGTCATGCGAGCGGCTGAGACAATGGCGCTGTCACCAACTCTAACAAAAAGCATTATGGACATCAAGAAGATTATAAACCCATGGACGGGTATGGAAGGCTACAACTGCATCGGCTGTGCCCCAGACAATCCCTTCGGCGTACACCTCTGTTTCTATGAGGACGGAGAGGACATCATAAGCAAGTGGAAGCCATCAGCCAACTATCAGGGGTGGCTCAACACCCTGCATGGAGGCATACAGGCGCTGCTGCTCGACGAAGTATGCGGCTGGGTAGTCATGCGCAAGCTGCAGACCACCGGTGTGACATCGAAAATGGTAACCCGCTACAAGCGGCCGATATCGACAGACGACACGGAGCTTACCATCAGGGCACACATACGCGAGCAGAGGCGCAATATCGTCGCCATCGACGCGACGCTCACCGACTCGGCCGGCAACATCTGCACCGAAGCCACTTGCACCTACTTCTCCTTCCCTCGCGAGAAGGCTGAAAGAGACATGCACTTCGTATCCTGCAAAGTGGAGGGCGAAGAGTAATGATACAACATGTGGAATTTGCGCTCGCCGCCAAGCACCGCGGATGTCACCTCGTGACCCGCGAAATCATCGACAGGCTGCCCAAGCCGCTCCCCAAGGCTGGGCTGCTCAATCTCTTTATCAAGCACACCTCCTGCGCACTAAGTATCAATGAAAATGCCGACCCCGACGTGCGCTCGGATATGGAGAAAATCATGAACCACATCGTCAGGGAGAACGAGCCTTACTACGACCATGTGCTGGAGGGTGCCGACGACATGCCGGCCCATGCCAAGAGTTCGCTCTTTGGCGTCAGCCTCAGCATCCCCATCACCGACGGAAGGCTCAACCTCGGTACGTGGCAGGGCATCTATCTCTGCGAGTTCAGAGACTATGGTGGGCCGCGACGGATTGTGGCTACTATATATGAATAGGTATAGCAGAGAGCTGTAGACCCATGCCACCAACATTCAAGAAAAGATAACTCAAACATCTACTAAATAATGAAAGCATATACATACATCGAAAAAGGCAGATTTGCCCTGACCGAGAAACCGAAACCATCGATACAGGAGTCTACCGACGCTCTGGTGAGAGTAACGCTGAGCAGCATCTGCACCAGTGACCTCCACATCAAGCACGGTAGCGTGCCGAGAGCCGTTCCGGGCATCACCGTAGGCCACGAGATGGTGGGAGTGGTCGAGGATGTGGGCAAGGATGTGAACAAAGTAAAGGTCGGCGACCGCGTCACGGTCAACGTAGAGACGTTCTGCGGTGAGTGTTTCTACTGCAAGCATGGCTACGTGAACAACTGCACCTCACCCAATGGCGGTTGGGCCTTGGGATGCAGGATAGATGGCGGACAGACCGAATATGTACGCGTTCCGCTGGCCGACCAAGGGCTAAACCGTATTCCGGATGGCGTATCAGACGAACAGGCATTATTCACTGGCGACATACTTGCCACTGGCTTCTGGGCTGCACGTATCAGCGAAATATCCGAAGACGACACCGTGCTCATCATCGGAGCCGGCCCAACCGGTATCTGCACACTGCTCTGCGTCATGCTCAAGCATCCCAAGCGCATCATCGTGTGCGAAAAGTCGGAAGAGCGCCTCGCCTTTGTTAAGGAGCATTACCCCGATGTGCTGCTTACCGTTCCCGAAGACTGCGAGGACTTCGTCAGATCCCATAGCGACAACGGTGGCGCCGACAGAGTGCTGGAAGTGGCTGGAGGCAAGAATACCTTCGCGCTGGCTTGGAAATGCGCTCGTCCCAATGCCATTGTCACTGTCGTGGCACTCTACGACGAACCTCAGACTCTGCCCCTACCCGATATGTATGGCAAAAACCTCACCTTCAAGACCGGTGGCGTAGACGGATGCGACTGCGAAGAGATACTCCGTCTCATCGAGCAAGGCAAGATTGACACCACGCCGCTTATCACTCATCGCTTCCCCCTCGGCGAGATAGAAGAGGCGTACCGGATATTCGAAAACAAGGAAGAGGGCGTGATAAAAGTAGCGATTTATAGCCCCGACTGCGAGCGTTGATCCACTCTATAGTTCGGGGGCTGTCCTCGGCTGCCGCAAGATTATGTCCGCAATGTACCCTGGTCGTACATTGCGGCTTTTCTTTGACATCCCCTCTCCTCATAAGCGCCATTACATACACAGAGGATGCTGGGCAAGAGGTGGAGAAATGACTTTTTAGGGTATCCATCAACACTTTTTTCCTCATATCAAGCGTACGAATAATTATTTTTAACTAAATTTGCAACGCTAATAATTATGATTGCGATATGATTACATTCCCCTGCGCCAAGATTAATCTTGGTCTCAATATTGTAAACAAGCGGAGCGACGGGTATCATGAGCTCCAGACGGTGTTCTACCCAACTAAGCTCACCGATACCTTGGAAATCAAACGCATGGATGACGAATTTCCCATAGACACTGCATGCGACCTCAAAATCTATGGTATCCCCGTTGCCTGTAACGAGCAAAACAATCTGGTAGTCAAGGCATACAATCTGATTGCCCAGGACTACGACCTTCCACGCATCCACGCCCACCTCTTCAAACAGATACCATCTCAGGCAGGACTTGGAGGTGGCTCGAGCGATGCTGCTTACATGATACGTCTGCTGGACGAGCGGTTCAGGTTGAATATGGGCAATGCAGAGATGGAGCGCTATGCAGCCAGATTGGGTGCCGACTGCGCATTCTTCATCACAGCCGAGCCGTCGTATGCCACGGGTATCGGAGAGATACTCGAACCGACCGACGGACCATGGGATGCGCTTGACACCTACTATATAGGTATCGTCAAACCAGACATTGCCATCTCTACGAAGGAAGCCTTTGCCCACATTGTCCCACAAATGCCAGCCAAGTGTTGTCGCGACATTGTCAGACAGCCCATCGAGACTTGGCGCGACGAACTCACAAACGATTTTGAGAAACCGCTATTTGCCCTGCATCCCGAACTTGCCGACATCAAGCAGCGCCTGTATCAGGAGGGAGCCATCTATGCACAGATGAGTGGCAGCGGCAGTGCGTTCTTTGGCATCTTCGACCGCAAGGTTGACATCGGTCGTGCGTTCGATGGCATGTTCACTTTCTTTGACAAGCTCTGAGACACGACAATGAAAGACAATCGATACGAACTGTTCCCCATCGTTGACGAAGAAGGCCACTTCCTCGGCACCATATCCAGAGGCCACGCCCACGATGGCTGCAAGATACTCCACCCAGTGGTCCATCTGCACGTAATCAATGACAACGGGGACATATACCTCCAGCGCCGTCCCGAATGGAAGGATATCCAGCCTGGAAAATGGGACACCGCATGCGGAGGTCATGTTGACTTGGGCGAACACATCGAAGACGCCCTACGCAGAGAGGTAAAAGAAGAGATAGGTATAAGCGACTTTGTGCCGGAGTTCGTCACCCGCTACGCCTACGAAAGCACGACCGAATACGAGTTGGTCAACGTCTATTTGTGCCATTATCGCGGCACGATTGTCCCTGACCGCGACGAGCTCGACGGAGGTAGATACTGGAGCATCCATGAGATAGAGCAAGCCATCGGTAACGGCATCTTGACTCCTAACTTTGAAAGCGAATACGTCACTTATCTCCAACCTTACCTCGTTCATCATAAGAGAAAATAACCACGGAATGAATTAAAATATGTTTTTTTTCTCTGATTTGAATGTTTATTAGTAACTTTGCACGAGTTTAGACAATAGAAAACATAAGATATTCGATTATGAGTAAACAAGTAGAAAAGATCAAAGAGCTGATTGCGAAACGCGAGCAAGCACGTCTTGGAGGAGGCGAAAAGGCAATCGAAAAGCAGCATGCACGTGGCAAATACACAGCTCGTGAGCGTATAGACATGCTCTTGGACGAAGGCAGCTTCGAGGAGTACGATATGTTCAAGCTCCACAGATGCCACAACTTCGGCATGGACAAGAAGCAGTATATGGGCGATGGTGTGGTTGCGGGAAGCGGAACCATCGACGGTCGCTTGGTGTATGTATATGCACAGGACTTCACTGTAAATGGCGGTTCTCTCTCTGAGACCATGGCACAGAAGATTTGCAAGGTGATGGATATGGCTATGACTATGGGAGCCCCCGTTATCTGCATGAACGACTCTGGTGGCGCCCGCATCCAGGAGGGTATCTGCGCGCTTGCCGGATATGGCGAGATTTTCGAGCGCAACATCCTGGCATCAGGAGTAGTTCCCCAGATTAGCGCCATCCTTGGTCCCTGCGCCGGTGGTGCCGTATATTCACCCGCTCTTACCGACTTCATCATCATGAAGGAGCAGACCAGCTATATGTTCCTTACCGGCCCGAAGGTAGTAAAGACCGTTACAGGCGAGGACATTGACGCCGAGCATCTGGGAGGTGCCAGCGTACATGCCACCAAGAGCGGTGTGACCACCTTTACCGCAAAGACCGAGGAGGAGTGCATGGATATGATTAAGGCACTGCTGTCTTACATTCCTTCCAATAACATGGAAGAAGCGCCAAGATGCGAGTGCAACGACCCCATTGACCGCAAGGCCGACCTGCTCAACGAGATTATCCCCGAGGACCCCAACCAGGCCTACGACATGTACAAGGTCATCACAGCCATTACCGACAACGGAGATTTCTTTGAGGTTCAGCCCAAGTTTGCCAAGAACATCATCACCGGCTTTGCCCGCTTCAACGGCCAGAGCGTGGGTATCGTAGCCAACCAGCCTTCTGCATACGCTGGCGTGCTCGATGTAAACGCTTCTCGTAAGGGTGCACGCTTTGTACGTTTCTGCGACGCATTCAACATTCCAATCGTATCACTGGTAGACGTACCCGGCTTCCTTCCTGGTACAGGACAGGAGTATAATGCAGTAATTCTGCACGGAGCACAGTTGCTCTACGCTTACGGCGAAGCTACAGTGCCAAAGATTACCATCACACTGCGCAAGAGCTATGGTGGTTCGCACATCGTAATGGGTTGCAAGCAGCTGCGTGCTGACCTCAATTTCGCATGGCCTTCATCAGAGATAGCCGTAATGGGTGCCAGCGGTGCAGTAGCCGTATTGTGCGCCCGCGAGGCCAAAGCCAAGAAGGAGGCAGGCGAGGATGTAAACGCATTCTTGGCCGAGAAGGAAGAGGAATACACAGAGATGTTTGCCAATCCGTATCAGGCAGCCCAGTATGGTTACATTGATGATGTGATTGAGCCTCGTAACACCCGCTTCCGTATATGCCGCGGTCTGGCTCAGCTGGCTACCAAGAAGCAGTCATTACCAGCAAAGAAACATGGCTGTATGCCAATGTAATCAAAGGAGAAACGAATATGGACAAAAATGCTTATGCAGCCATCGCCATGGCACTCTATGAATACAGCGGCAACAACGTGCATGACAAGGAGCCAGGTATCATTACCATCAAGCCACGTCACACTTTGTGGAATGCGAAGTTCTTAGGTGTAACACCAAAACCATAACAGACAAAATGAAAGAATTCAAATATACCATAGAAGGCAAAGAGTACGAAGTTACCATTGCCGCTATAGACGAGAACAATGTGGCTGACATTACCGTAAACGGCGAGAGCTATAAGGTACAGATAGAGAAGGAAGCCGAGCCTGAGAAGAAGAAGGTAGTGCTGGGACAGCCCGTAGAGGCAGCTGCCGACGACGCACCCGCAGCTACCAACGTGAACACTTCCAATGCAATCAAGGCCCCACTGCCTGGCACCATCACTCAGATTTGCGTAGAGGTGGGTCAGGAAGTAAAAGCCGGTGACACACTGGTAGTGCTTGAGGCTATGAAGATGGCCAACAACATCGAGGCCGAGGCCGACGGTAAGGTTACTGCCATCTGCGTGAAGCCCGGACAGGCCGTACTGGAAGAAGACGCACTGGTTGTCGTAGAATAATAGAACAACAATACTACCGCCAAGAGGCATGGAGAGTCAGCAGACTGTCCATGCCTTTTTTCATTTATTTTCAGAAACTCCGTGATTATATTGGCAATAGCAATATCATTGGTTATGAGAAGCCTGAAGCCATTTCTCTAAACCGTCACGACAACCAGAGACTATGACGAGAAAGACAGCATCGCAATGAGGCGTGCGGCTGATTTCTCCATAACAGACGAGGCAGAGAAGGACGACCATGAAAGCCTGGCGGAAAAGTCTATCATGACAGCGACCAAGTATAAAGAAGAAGCGAAGTTGGAAATAGAGAAATCGTGATTGGAAACAATGAGTGCAAAGCGCGAAATGACCATATCACAGTTTGAAATACACTATAAAGCCATCAGGAGCATGTTGCCTTTACGATCATTCACAGAGCTGCCATCCACTGACGACGCGACACTATGTTCGCCGGAGTAGCACACCGCCTACACGATGCTAAAATCGCCGGATTTCGGCACAGAAACGATGCCTCTGCTTGCACTGACTGACACAATTCCCATGCCGAAAGCAAAGGCGGAGCGCACGACTATAATTGGAGTTCCAGAAACGACCAAAAACGTCCCAAAGCAAGCAATTAACTGAAAATTAACCAATTTTAGGGTTGCTTTTGTTTGATTTTAGAAGAAAAAGGGTCTATTCCCGTTTTTTTTTCGTACCTTTGCAGCCAAATGTGGAAACACATAAAATGCATTAATACACATATTATGGCAAAGAAAGTACTATTCGTCAACCAGGAAATCAATCCTTACCTCCCCGAGTCCGCAATGTCAATCATTGGCCGCGACTTACCTCGCATGACTCAAGACGCCGGCTTTGAGATACGCACATTTATGCCCAAGTGGGGCGTCATCAATGAGCGCCGTGGCCAGCTCCACGAGGTTATCAGACTGTCTGGAATGAATTTGGTCATCGACGACACCGACCATCCACTGATTATAAAGGTTGCGTCAATACCCACTTCAAGAATACAGGTATACTTCATTGACAACGAAGACTATTTCGCCAAGCGCCAGATGGCCATGGACGAAAGCGGCAATGAATACACCGACAATGGTCAGCGTGCCATCTTCTTTGCCCGTGGTGTGCTGGAGACTGTCAAGAAGCTCCGCTGGTCGCCCGACCTCATCGTTTGTCAGGGATGGATGTCGGCCGTCATTCCCTTCTATGTGAAGACCGCCTACCACGACGAGCCCACCTTCGCCAATACCAAGGTTGCCATGGCTTTGTATCCCAACGAGCTCAAAAACATACTCGGCGAGCACTTCAAGAAGACCCTCGAGTTCAAGGAGGCCAACGAAGAACTGCTGAAGCCATACGATGACCACTTTGACCTGATTGAGTTAGGCAAACTTGCCATCGACTATTCCGACGGAGTAATCGAGGGCCAGACCCCTATCACCGAATCACTCATCAAATATGCAGAGGACAAGCAGCGTCCCCTGCTCCGCTATCCCGGAGAAGACTATGCCAAGGCATATACTGACTTCTTCGACACACTCATCTAATTACATGTAACAATCAATGAAGAAAATTGGATATACTCTCGGTCTGCTCATTTCGCTGATTACATTCGTCGCTTGTGACAACACCACCGACGACATCGGCCAAACCATCATCGGCGGCGCCGACATCGCAATCAAGACCGATACCTTCTCTGTTTCTACCCGCTCGGTACTTGCCGGCTCGGTACTTTCGCGCAACATCACTGCATACCTGGGAAAAGTAAGAGACCCCGAAACCGGCTCCTACGTTACCGGCGACTGCATGATACAGTTCAACTGCCTCGAAGGCTTCTCCTTCCCCAAGAAAGACAGCATCCGCAGTCTTGAGAACGGCGAAATCATTGCCGACTCTTGTGAAATCCGACTGTTCCCTTCAGGCTATTACGGCGACTCCATCACACCGATGAAGATGCGTGTCTACGAAATGGACAAGCCTATGAACGAGGGTAAGAACTACTACTCTGACTATAATCCCCACAACGAAGGTCTCATCGCGTCCAATGCTTATTCGGTAAGCAGACCCTATACTATCTACGACCAAAGTGAGGTAGACAGCATCAGAAACAACAAGTACTACCAGACCAACATCCGTGTATTGCTCAACGACAAATACACCGACCGCAACGGCAACCAATACAAGAATTATGGTACCTATATCCTGAGAAAGTACTTTGCCAATCCCGCCGACTTCAAGAACGACTATACGTTCATCCACAATGTGGTGCCTGGCTTCTTCTTTGAGAATACCGGTGGTCTCGGTTCGATGGCCTATATCGGCAGCAGTCAGCTCAATCTATATTTCCAATACGTATACAACGACAGTGTAATGAAAGGCGTCGTATCGTTTGCCGGTACTGAAGAGGTGCTGCAGACTTCGACCATCACCAACAGCCAGAACATCGCACAGCTGGCCAACGACAACAGCTGCACCTATCTGAAGTCGCCCGCCGGAATCTTCACCGAGATGACCCTGCCCATAGACCAGATATTCGCCGGTCACGACAAAGAGTATATCTCTTCTGCCAAGATTACGCTGAAGCGCATCAACAACACCACCACCAGCAAGTATGCGCTTGGTGCTCCGACCACACTGCTCATCATTCCCAAGTCGGAGATGCGCTCCTTCTTTGAGAACAACAAGATTGTGGACTACAAGTCGACGTTCCTGGCCACTTATACATCGTCTACCAACTCTTATACGTTCAACAACATCTCGGGCCTCATCAATCATCTCAACCAGAACCGCAACAATGCCGACTGGAACAAGGTGGTGCTGATACCGGTGTCGATTGCGTACAGAACAGATGCCACCACAGGCGGACAGACGATAGCCAGCGTGGTACACGACATGTCGCTGACCAGCACACGACTGGTCAAGGGTACAGACGGTGCAGACTCGCCAGTCAAGATAAGCATCATCTACTCTAAATTCAAATAAGAATGGCTGACAACTTCCTGGAACGTCATCGAGAGGAATACGAGAAAAGAAAACAAGCATGGCTTCGCAAGAAGAAGCACTTGCCCATGCTAAGCAATAAACCAAATAAGCCTGAAGACGAAAGTCTTTAGGCTTATTTGGTTATTATACATATTATGACTTGATGGTATATCGGGCAAACTTGAGCAGAAGCTGCTTGCGCCCCGTGTTCTCAAAATCTACTGTGGCCTTGGTATTCTCGCCAGTGCCATCAATCTGGACGACACGACCAACGCCAAAACGCTGATGCTCTATGACAGTGCCCACGCTGAGAGCGCAATCGGGAGCCGCGGAGGCAGACTGGGGAGTACCCGATGGGGCCATGGTTCGGCCGCCATTGGACAGAGCCGACGAGAGTCGACGCAGATTGCCCCCACGTGCCACATACCTCTGCTTGAAGCCCTCGGAGAATGGGTCTACAGCTGTCTCGGGCTGATGCGGACGGGTTATCTTGGGTTTCCGGTCTGCCACAAACTGCCCTCCCACCGGACGGGAGTTCTGCCAGGAGTCATCATCCCTACGACCATAGCCACTACGGGCATGACCCTGATAGGCAGCGCCGCCACCAGAGTCACCTCGGCTCGACGAGACCACATCAAGAAACTCGCTCGATATGTCGCGGATGAAGCGGCTGGGCGTTGTCATCTCCATCTGTGAATACATCCAGCGGTTCTTGGCACTGGAAAGATAGCAATGCTTCCGCGCACGGGTGATGGCGACATAGAGCAACCGTCGCTCTTCCTCCAGTTCCTTCAACGAGTTGGACGAGCGCAGACTGGGAAACAGCTTCTCCTCAAGGCCCACAACAAAGACGGTGGCAAACTCCAAGCCCTTGGCGGCATGGATGGTCATCAGACTGATGCGGTCATCATCGTTGTCGTCGGTATCGGCATCGGTCTGTAGCGACACCTGCTGTAGGAAATCAGGCAAAGACACGCGGTCGTCCTGGCCTTCCTCCTTTCTCGACGCGACAAACTCATTGATGCTGCCAAGCAACTCTTCAAGATTCTCCTGACGCGAGCGGCTTTCTATGTCGGTAGAACGGTAGAGGTCGTCGAACACGCCGCTCTGCCTTACAATCATATCGCCCAACTCATAGGCATCCTTATCGGCGAGGTGTTCCATAAAGCCCTCGATAAGCTGGACAAAAGCGCCGAGCTTGGCCATTGTGCCCCGGTTGATATCAAGTTGATAAGCGAACGGATTGCCCAGCACAGTCCAAAGACTCACACCACAACTCTGGGCACAAGAGATAATCTTCTGCAGCGTGGTATTGCCTATGCCGCGAGTCGGATAATTGATGATACGCTTGACGGCTTCTTCGTCGGCAGGGTTGACTACCACACGGTAATAGGCGATGACGTCCTTGATTTCCTTGCGCTGGAAGAACTCGGTACTACCCACGACACGATAAGGCATATTGTCGTTACGGAATTCCTCCTCGAAGATGCGGCTCTGCGAATTGGTGCGATACAGGATGGCAAAATCACGGTAGTCGCACCCCTCGTCACGCATAATGCTGCGTATGGTCTTGGCCACCACGGCAGCCTCTTCCCTATCGCTGTAGAGCTGGCGATAAGTGACCTTGTCGCCATTGTCGTTGCTACTGAAGACATCCTTGTCAATCTGATACTGATTGTGCTTCATCAGACTGTTGGCGGCATTCACTATCTCGGGCGTCGAACGGTAGTTGCGCTCCAACTTGAAGATATGCACGTCTTTGTAAATACGCTGGAAATTGAGGATATTGTCAATCTGCGCGCCTCGGAAGGCATAGATACTCTGGTAGTCGTCGCCCACTACGCATATCTTCTGGTTCTCGCTGGTGAGCAGCAGCACTATCTGCTGTTGCACCGAATTGGTATCCTGATACTCGTCGACCAGCACGTACCTGAACCTGTCGGCGTAGCGTCGGCAGATATCCACGTTGTTTTTGAACAAGAGGTAGGTATGGATGAGCAAATCGTCGAAATCCATGGCGTTGGCCTGGCGCAAACGGTCCTGATATGCAGCGTAAATCTGATAAGTCTGGTCTACTTTGGCAAACTTGTCCCTGTCGCGCAACTCGGTATCGTCGGCATACTGCTTGGGCAATATCAAGCGGTTCTTGGCCCTTGAAATTGCGGAAAAGATGGTCGCGGGGGCATATTGCTTATCATCCAGATTCATTTCCTTGACTATGGCTTTCACCAGGCTCTGCGAGTCCTTGGTATCATAGATGGTAAAGTTGGGCTGGAAGCCGATGGCTTCTGCCTCGCGGCGCAGAATATGGGCAAAGACAGAGTGGAAAGTTCCCATATTCAGATACCTTGCTCTATCGGCACCCACCAAGGTGCCGATGCGTTCTTTCATCTCACGCGCAGCCTTATTGGTAAAAGTCAGAGCCAATATGCTCCACGGCTCGTAGCCCTGCTGCAGGAGATACGCTATCTTGTAGGTGAGCACACGTGTCTTGCCCGAACCTGCACCAGCTATTACCAATGAGGGACCATCGCTGTAAACCACCGCTTCGCGCTGGCTGTCATTGAGACTGTCAAGAAGATTCTCCATAAGTATGATGTAATTCAGTTATTTGGTAGAATAGATTCCACCCGAACTTGTCTGCGGATTGTAGTCTTCGCCCTCTTTGGGAAACGAGGGTATATACCGCATCTCATGCTTAATCCGGGATTGCCGTTTACGCATATATGCACTCGGGTATTTAGAACTAAACTTGCGTGGATTGGGCAATGTGGCTGCGATGAGGGCACATTCGGAGCGCGTCAACTCGCTCGCGGTCTTGCCAAAGTTGTACTCGGCACACGCATCCAGACCATAGATGGAACTGCCCATCTCTATGGAGTTGAGGTAGACCTCCATAATGCGCTGCTTGCTCCACAGCAATTCTATCAAAGCCGTGAAATAGACCTCGAAACCTTTTCTCACCCAGCTTCTTCCCGGCCATAAAAAGACGTTCTTAGCCGTCTGCTGAGTGATAGTGCTTGCTCCGTGCTTGCGACCGTGCTTGTTGGTCATATTATGGACGGCAGCCTTCTCGATAGCATCGAAATCGAAGCCATGATGCAGCAGAAAACGGCCGTCTTCGCTGGCCATAACCGCCACAGGCATATGGGGAGACATTTCGTCCAACGGCACCCAGTGATGGTGTATCGTCAATGTTCCGGTTTCAACGCACCTTATTATCATTAGAGGTGTAAGATAGACGGGAACGAAACGGTAGAAAACAACCGCAAGGATGGTGGAGGCGAAGAACAGACCGGCAATCCATCGGATGTACTTAAACAGAATTTTCATTGGTGAGTAAAATAAAGGGCACAACCCATAACCGGTGTGCCCTTATCTAATAATAATGTTGATTTAATTGAGTTTACCGGCATTGGCAGAATCTACCATTGCCTGTGAAGCATACAGAAAAATCTCTACACGGCGATTGAGCTGGCGTCCGCTGGCTGTAGAGTTGTCGGCAACGGGCTGAGAACTGCCGTAGCCTTCAACCTTCTTCATCTGGGCATCGCTGATTCCGCACTGTCTCAGATAAGTGGCCACACTCTGTGCACGAGAATTGGAAAGAGGGATATTGATACCGTCGTTGCCTGTAGAGTCGGTGTGTCCATAGATATCTACATAGCAGTCGGTGTTCTGCTTCAGCACGTTAGAGAACTTTGCCAACTCGTTCTTGGATGTGGCGTTGAGGTCAGACTTATTGGTAGCAAACAGAATGCCGCTGTCAAAAGTCACCTTGACGGCAGAAAGACCGTTCTTGTCGGTCACCTGCTCAACCTTGGCATTTTCCACCTGGGCCTTGGCCTGCTCGGCCACCTTGTCCATATGTCGGCCAATGATTGCACCGGCTCCTGCACCTACAACGCCACCAATGGCAGCACCAACGGCAGTATTGCCAGCTATCTTACCGATAATGGCACCCAACACGGCACCACCACCTGTTCCAACGAGAGTTCCGGTTCCCTGCTTGGTCTCACATCCAAGCACAGTAAGTACACACAATAAAAGTGCTGTAATCTTGAGTCTCATCTTGTCATCAATTTTAATTATTATCCTTGTCTTAGCATATCAGTCCTTATGGACCACACATTTGTTTATCACTTCTGGTATCAAAAAGTCGCACTGCGACCTTCTACCTTGTATTATTTACTGCAAAGATATAATGATTTTCTAAATTTCTATGCGTTTTGAGGAGTTTTTTTCGTAATTTTGCACAACATTGTTGAATATAAATACATTTGAGACAATAATCAGGCGCATCAAGGTAATCAGCACAAGTCTGACCTGATGCCCCCCAAGCACAAAGAAACAAACAAAAGATATAAAATGGCTAAAGAACTGAAGGAGCTCACCAAGAGAGCAGACAATTACAGTCAGTGGTACAATGACTTAGTGGTAAAAGCCGATTTGGCAGAACAATCAGCGGTACGCGGATGTATGGTTATCAAGCCATATGGCTATGCTATATGGGAGAAGATGCAGGCCCAGCTCGACAAGATGTTCAAAGAGACTGGCGCCCAGAATGCCTACTTCCCTCTGCTTATCCCCAAATCATTCCTCTCTCGTGAGGCTGAACACGTAAAGGGATTCGCCAAAGAGTGTGCGGTTGTTACCCACTATCGACTCAAGTCAAGCGACGACGGAAACAGCGTAGTATTGGACCCCAACGCCAAGCTGGAGGAAGAACTCATCATCCGTCCTACCTCTGAGACCATCATCTGGAATACTTACAAGAACTGGATTCACTCTTACCGTGACTTACCATTGATGTGCAACCAATGGTGTAACGTGATGAGATGGGAGATGCGCACGCGTCCATTCCTGCGCACATCGGAATTCTTGTGGCAAGAAGGACATACAGCCCACGCCACTCGCCAAGAGGCCGAAGAAGAAGCTCAGAAGATGCTGCATGTATATGCCGAGTTCGCAGAAAAGTGGATGGGCGTACCTGTATTCCAGGGCGTAAAGAGCGAAACCGAGCGCTTTGCAGGCGCATTGGACACCTATACCATCGAAGCAATGATGCAGGACGGCAAGGCTTTGCAGAGCGGAACCAGCCACTTCCTGGGTCAGAATTTCGCCAAGTCGTTTGACGTTACCTTCCTGAACAAGGATAACAAGCCTGAGTATGTATGGGCTACCTCCTGGGGTGTGTCTACCCGCCTTATCGGTGCACTCATCATGACCCACAGCGACGACAACGGATTGGTACTTCCTCCGAAGCTCGCTCCTATTCAGGTGGTTATCATACCTATCAGCAAAGGCGGCGAACAGCTGCAGGCCATCAGTGATAAGCTGAGCCCCGTGATCAACAAGCTGCGAGAACTCGGTGTCAGCGTCAAGTATGATGACTCCGACAACAAGCGCCCTGGCTTCAAGTTTGCTGACTACGAATTGAAGGGTGTGCCCGTGCGTCTGGTTATGGGTGGACGCGACTACGAAGAGAATACTATCGAGGTTATGCGTCGCGACACACTTGAAAAGGCGACCGTCAGCTTTGACGGCATCGTAGAACACGTGATGCAGTTGCTCGAGGACATTCAGGAGCACATCTTCCTCAAGGCCAAGACATTCCGCGATGCCCACGTATATGTATGTGACGACTATGAGGAGTTCAAGACCCGCGTGAAAGATGGCGGCTTCTTCCTCTGCCACTGGGACGGCACAGCCGAGACCGAGGCCAAAATCAAGGAAGACACCCAGGCAACCATACGCTGCGTGCCCTTCGATTACGAGCAGACTCCGGGCGTGGATATGGTTACCGGCAAGCCCAGCAAGTGTCGTGTGCTGATTGCCCGAAGCTATTAAAAACAGACTAAATCCAATCGAAACGCAGACATTATCATGTCAGAAGTTTCCTCTCATATCCCTGTCTGAATAAGAAATACCTTTCAGACAGGGATATATATTACATGAATGAGCATAAAGGGACGCGCCCAGGCTGCGCTGACAAGCCATAGATGCATCAGACGCCAGAAAGAAAGGTTCGCAGCCACATATATATAAATATGTATAGCCGCAGGGATGAAAAAATAAGTCGAACCCTTTGTATTATGCTTGAATTGCAGTATCTTTGCATTAAATTAAACAATTATCACTATGACAACTAAAGAAGAAAATATAGTTGAAGAGAAGAAGAGCTTAAGTTTCGTTGAACAACTCGTCGAGCAGGACTTGGCTGAAGGTAAAAACGGAGGCCGTATCCAGACTCGTTTCCCCCCAGAGCCTAACGGATATCTGCATATAGGTCACGCCAAAGCCATCTGCATGGACTTTGGTGTCGCCGAGAAGTACAATGGTGTCTGCAACCTCCGTTTTGATGACACCAACCCCAGCAAAGAGAACAATGAATACGTTGAGAATATCCTCCACGACATTGAATGGTTAGGTTTCCATTGGGGCAACATCTATTACGCATCCGACTATTTTGAGAAGCTGTGGGAATTTGCTGTTTGGATGATAAAGAAAGGCTTGGCATACGTTGACGAGCAGTCCTCTGAGCAGATTGCCCAGCAGAAAGGCACTCCTACAACCCCAGGTATCGCCAGCCCATATCGCGACCGTCCCGTAGAGGAAAACCTTCGTCTGTTCGAGTTCATGAATACGCCCGAAGCCACTGAAGGCAGCATGGTATTGCGTGCCAAACTTGACATGGCCAATCCCAATATGCACTTCCGCGACCCCATTATGTATCGCATCATCCATACTCCCCACCACCGCACTGGCACCAAGTGGTATTGCTACCCCATGTATGACTTTGCTCATGGTCAGAGCGACTACTTTGAGGGCGTTACCCACTCCATCTGTACACTTGAGTTTGTTCCCCATCGCCCTCTGTACGACAAGTTCATCGACTTCCTCAAAGAGAAAGACGGCAGCGACGACAACCTGCAGGACAACCGTCCACGCCAGATTGAGTTCAACCGTCTCAACCTTACCTATACCGTAATGAGCAAGCGCAAGCTGCACACCCTGGTTGACGAGCATCTCGTAAATGGTTGGGATGACCCTCGTATGCCTACAGTCTGTGGTATGCGCCGTCGCGGTTACTCTCCTGAGAGTATACGCAACTTCATAGACTCAATCGGTTACACCAAGTTTGATGCCCTTAATGACGTCGCTTTGCTTGAGGCAGCTGTTCGCGATGACCTCAACAAGAAGGCCTCTCGTGTCTCTGCCGTATTGGATCCCGTCAAGCTGACCATTACCAACTATCCTGACGACATGCAGGAAGAGATGGAAGCAGTCAACAATCCCGAGAACATCGAGGAAGGTACACACAACATCACTTTCTCCAAGCACCTGTGGATTGAGCGTGAAGACTTCATGGAGGATGCTCCCAAGAAGTTCTTCAGAATGACTCCTGGCAAGGAGGTACGTCTCAAGAACGCATATATCGTCAAATGCACCGGCTGTGAGAAGGACGCAGAGGGTAATATCACAGAAATCTTTGCAGAGTACGACCCACTTAGCAAGAGCGGATTGGAAGGTGCCAACCGCAAGGTTAAGGGTACACTCCACTGGGTTAGCGCCGATCACTGCATCCAGGCAGAGGTAAGAGAGTACGACCGCCTCTTCTTTGTAGAGAACCCCTCTGCCGACGAGCGCGACTTCCACGAGCTGCTCAACCCTGAATCTCTGCGCATACGCACCAATTGCTACGTAGAGGAATATGCAGCCAACAAGCAGCCGGGAGAGTATCTGCAATTCCAGCGCATAGGTTATTTCATGGCCGATGCCGACACGACAGCAGAGCATCCTGTATTCAACAAGACCGTGGGCTTGAAGGATGCTTGGGCAAAACAGAACAAGAAGTAAATGATCGATTTTAATAAAGAGCTTTATTTTAAAACCGACAAATTCAAGGTTCTCCTTGACCGTTATGAGAAATCTACGAGTCAGGGAGAACCTTTCTATCTTGACCCAGAAGACCTGACGGACATTGCCGAGTACTACCAGTACCACGAATGTGACGAGAAGGCGCTCAGCACCATTGACAGGGCGATCTACACTTTCCCCAGTGCTGTAGAGCCGCTCCTTTTCCGTTCCCGATACGCTCTTCTGAGAGAAAACGACGTAGAAAAGGCTAAGTATTACGCCCAACAAATCATAGACACATCTGACTATGATTACAAATATCTACATGCTGAGATCCTTATCCATGAAGGCAAACCCGAAGAGGCTGACGAGTATCTCCGCATGGGCATTGACGACTTGTCTCCTCGCGAAAGAGCCGATTATGTTTATGACGTAGTCAATTTGTTCTTGGACTACGACGCTCTTGACTGTGCCCGGAAATGGATAGAGCTTATCGACGACAAATCAGGTAAAGACTATCGCGAGACATCGGCGCGTTGCTACCTACTCAACCAAGAGTATAGCCAAGCAGAGGAGCTATACATGCAGCTGGTGGACCAAGACCCCTACTCCACTTATTACTGGACGCAGCTTACGGATTCCCAGTATCTTAATGGAAAAATCTCTGAAGCCCTGCAAAGCAGCGAATTCGCCCTTGCGATTGACTCCCAGTGCGAAGATGCCTTGTTGGCAAAGGCCAACTGCCAATTCACGTTAGGCCAACTTGCTGATGCGCTTGATTTCTATCACCGCTACAGCGCTTTGCGTCCAAATGACGGATATGTAGAGTCACTTATCGGTTCAACTTACGTCAAGATGAACAATCTCGAAGAGGCTTTGATTCATTACAACAAGGCTATCCTTCTCGCAAACGGTGACCGTTCGCTGTTTATAGATATTTCCAAGCAGAAAGCACTGCTCCTGTCTTCTATGGGGCTAAGAGACAAAGCTCTCTTGGTCATTGAGAACTGCATCAACACTGCCAAAAACAATATCGCCGACCTCCATGTCATAAAGGGGTATATCTATATGGACGCTGGAGAAACCGAAGAAGGATTACGGCAATTTGAGACCGCCATTACCCTGTCCGACAATGACCCCTTCATCATCTATCAGATAGGCACAGCCTGCTATGACAATGGGGAGTATGATCTGACCTACGACGCCCTCAGGCGCATCACGATAGAAAACCAGGATGACAACCCCATCGACGGCTGGGCTTACTACGCAGCCTGCTGTGCCAAGATGGGACGCGCGGATGAATTCCTCTACGCCCTCCGCAAGGGATGCGAGGTCAATCCTGCTGAAGTCTCTATCGTATTTTCCAACATACTGCACCCCAATATACCATTTACTGATTTATACGAATTCATCAAAAACAAATTTATAAAATGAACTGGTTATCATCACTATTAGGCAACCTGAATTACGGAACGATATTCTTCCTGATGTTGCTGGAGAGCACCGTTATCCCCGTACCGTCAGAGCTGGTTGTATCGCCCGCAGCTTATCATGCAGCCGGAGGAAACCTCAATGTATTTCTTGTCATACTGTTTGCAACGATAGGTGCCGACTGCGGTGCTACTATCAATTACTTTGCAGGTTATTACTTGGGGCGTCCAATCATCTATCGCTTTGCCAACAGCAAGTGGGGACGCATGTGCCTGCTCAATCAGCAAAAGGTAGAGAAGAGCGAGAAGTTTTTCTACGACCACGGAGTCATCGCCACACTTACCGGCAGACTGCTCCCTGGCATACGACACCTTATCTCTATCCCCGCCGGTCTTTCCAAGATGAAATTCTGGAAGTTCATCCTTTACACCACCATCGGCGCCGGTCTGTGGAACTGCATCCTGGCACTGCTGGGATGGTATCTGCACTCTGTGGTTCCCGAGCAGGAACTCAACGACAAGATTATGGAATATGGAGAGTATATTAAGTTGGGCATCATCGCCCTTGTGGGCATTGCCATCGTATACTTCGTCGCCAAATGGCTTCTTAAGAAAAGAAAATAAGCACTATCAACTATAGAAAAAGCATCAATCCCGCTTGGATTGATGCTTTTTCTATTTTATCAAGCCTCTGTTTCTGCCCTGATTATCCTTCGCCGCTAAACTGGCGGATGCGCTGTTCTTCTGACAATTTGCAAATCAACAGCACACCATCTTTCTCTGCTACGATATAGTTGTCCAACCCCTGGATAACCACTTGCTTCTGCTGCAAGGTATGCACCACACAGTTGTGACTTTCATACATCTCAATCTTCTCGCCAATGAGCGTATTTCCATAGAGGTCGTGCTTGGTCTGCATCTGCAGACTTCCCCACGTGCCCAAGTCACTCCAACCGAAGTCGGCCGGGCAGACGAAGATTTCCTCCACACGCTCCATGATGGCGTAGTCTACAGAGATGTTCTCGCACTCTGGATAGACTGCATTAATCATCTGCTGCTCATCTACGGTTCCGTAGACTGGCATCAGGTTCTCAAATATCTTGGCTATTGCGGGCTGATACACTCTGAATGCGTTGACGATAGTGCTGACACTCCAGATAAAGATACCGGCATTCCAGAAGTAGTCGCTCTCTTTGATATATTCCTGAGCGGTTTCAAGATTGGGTTTCTCCTTGAACTTGTCAACACGGAAAATTTTCTTCTGACGCAAAGAACTGACACTCAGGTCGGCCTTGATATAGCCATAACCCGTCTCCGGACGATTGGGCTTCATGCCCAAGGTTACGATGGCATCAGAATCCTGGGTGAAGTCCATGCAGAGCTTGATGATGCGGCGGAACTCTTCGACATCGGTCACGATATGGTCACTGGGAGTAACCACCACATTGGCCTTGGGGTCCTTTGACTTGATGCGCCAGCTCACATAGGCTATACACGGAGCTGTATTTCGCCTACATGGCTCTTGCAGGATATTCCCATAGGGGATTTCAGGAAGCTGCTGATGCACCAGCTCTACATATTTCTGATTGGTAACCACCCAAATGTTCTCTGGGGAGAAACCACTGAAACGCTCGTAAGTGAGTTGAAGCAATGATTTGCCAACACCTAACACGTCGATAAACTGTTTAGGTCTCTCGGATGTACTCATTGGCCAGAATCTGCTACCCACGCCACCAGCCATAATCACAAGGTGATTGCTACTCTTACTCATTATTTTCATATTTAGTATAACTTTACAAATGTATGAAAATAATTTCAAATGGAAAAAGAAAAGGGTGAATATTTTCTAAAATAGAGACAGCGACGTGTCTTCTTCGGATGCAGGTGAGGTTTCTTCTTGCTGGAGTTCGTCAAACTGCAATTGCAACTGTCGGAACACTTCAGAATTGAGATTCAGACAATACGTTCCTCTTTGCGTACCTTTTCTGATGACAGAATCGGTCTTTTTGGAGTTGCGTATGAGATAAGAGGAAACCTGTTTGTGGACGAGATTATAATCGAGAGGCTGAAAAAAGGAATTGTTTGCATTGAAGACATAGCGTGAGATGTCCTTGACAGCAAGCCCATCCTCTCCGGCTGCAAACAAAAGGTCTATGATTACTTTCTCGTAATTCATGTGAAATCATTAAAAAAGGTCACACTTAACTGAAAGTAAGTGTGACCCTTTCTTCATATACTTAAATTTATGCAAGAGCAACCTTGTTGTCCTCGTCTTTGATTTTGCCTTCCTTGAAAAGCCATCCCATTCCTACGAGGACTTCATCCTCTGTAATGTTGGCCAACTTGGCAATCTCTGCTATTGTCAGCGCCTTCTCTGCTGTTGCAAGAGCCTGATATACATCACCAGCCTTGAAACCTACGTTCTCTGCTGTCAGTACAACTACACTCTTCGAAGCAACCTTCTTAACTGTTGATTTTTTTGTCGTTGCAGTCTTCTTGGTTGCAACAGCTTTTGTTGTTTTCTTTTCTGTCATAATTTAGTAAATATTTAACCTTACGTCATTCAATCTTTCTATCTTGTAACTTTTTGTAATGCAAAGATAACAATTTATCGACTTGCCAGCAAATATATGTACGAAAATATGACAAAATCGAGAACTTTTGTAATTTTATTTTATCAATCTTGACTCAAATCAACGGAGATTTTAAGTTCTTCCAACTGTTTGGAAGCCAGCTGGGAAGGCGCATCGAGCATCACGTCACGTCCAGAATTGTTCTTGGGGAAGGCGATACAATCGCGGATAGAATCGAGACCAGCCATGATAGAGACGAAGCGGTCGAGACCGAAAGCGAGACCAGCGTGGGGAGGTGCACCATACTTGAAGGCGTTCATCAGGAAGCCGAACTGAGCCTCTGCACTCTCCTTGGTAAAGCCCAATATCTTGAACATCTTCTCCTGAAGGTTGGAGTCATGGATACGGAGCGAACCGCCACCGACTTCGATACCATTGCAGATGAAGTCATAAGCCTTGGCACGCACGCGCTCGGGATGTTCATCCAAGAGAGGAATATCATCAGGGTTGGGCATCGTGAAGGGATGGTGGGTTGCCATGAGACGCTGCTCCTCTTCTGACCACTCAAAGAGTGGGAAGTCTACTATCCACAGACACTCAAACTTATTCTTGTCGCGCAAGCCAAGACGCTCACCCATCTCAAGACGGAGTGCGCAGAGCTGTGTGCGCACCTTGTTGGCAGGACTGCCGCTCAGTATCAGAACCAAATCGCCATCCTTGGCACCGGTCTTTTCCTTGACTTCGGCCAGCACTTCAGCGCCATAGAACTTGTCTACAGAGCTCTTTACCGAGCCATCTTCGTTGTACTTGATGTACACAAGACCCTTTGCACCCACCTGAGGACGCTTTACGAAGTTGGTGAGTTCGTCAAGCTGCTTGCGGGTGTAGTTGGCACAACCGGGCACACAAATCGCACCGATATAGGCAGCCTCGTTGAACACGGCAAAGTCTGCCTTGCCATCAAATACATCCTTGAGCTCGACAAATTCCATGCCGAAACGCAGGTCGGGCTTGTCGGAACCGAAGCGGCGCATGGCCTCATGCCATGTCATCTGCTGCAACTTGGCGGGAAGGTCTACACCTCTAACCTCCTTGAACAGCATGCGGCACATATCCTCGAACAGAGAGATAACATCTTCCTGGTCTACGAAACTCATCTCACAATCGACCTGAGTAAACTCGGGCTGACGGTCGGCACGCAGGTCCTCGTCGCGGAAGCACTTGGCTATCTGGAAATAGCGGTCGAAGCCTGCAACCATAAGGAGCTGCTTCAGGGTCTGAGGGCTCTGAGGGAGAGCATAGAACTGACCGGGATTCATACGAGAGGGAACCACGAAGTCGCGGGCGCCTTCAGGAGTAGAACCGATAAGTATTGGAGTTTCAACCTCTATGAACTGCTGTGCATCGAGGAAGTTGCGGATAAGTATCGTCATACGGTGACGCAGCTCCAGATTGCTACGCACCACATTGCGTCGAAGGTCGAGATAGCGGTACTTCATACGCAGGTCGTCGCCACCGTCGGTATTGTCCTCGATGGTGAAGGGAGGCACAGCACTGGGGCTAAGCACAGTAAGCTCAGACACGAGGATTTCGATATCACCCGTAGCAATCTTATCATTTTTGCTCTGTCGTTCACCGACAACACCCTTAGCCTGGATGCAGTATTCACGACCCAAGCGATTGGCCTGCTCACACAAAGCAGCATTAACAGATTCGTTGAAGACAAGCTGGGTTATACCATAACGGTCACGCAAATCGACAAAGGTCATACCACCCATCTTGCGTACTTTCTGCACCCAACCAGCCAAGGTAACTTCGACGCCATTATCGGCAAGACGAAGTTCGCCACATGTTTTTGTTCTATACATAAAGATATATATTAATTCTTCATGCAAAATTACTATATTTGAAGATAACAACAAAACAAAAAACTAATTAATATTCAAACGTATCAACTAAAATGCTAAATAGTGGACGGCGCAAGACCGACTTCGCTTGCTTTTCCCCTGCCACTGGACTGGATATGGCTATAGCCGACACCATGCAAGCCTGCAAGCCAATGACCGTAAAGACATCAAAGTATGCCGTGGGCAGTTATAAAGTAAATGCAAAGCATGAAATCAGGAAATCAAGGTTAGCATCACAGGTTGCGCGATTGGCAACAACAATTTCAAACCCTGAAAACAAGATTATTGCCATCGAGGCATTATTGTCACGAGAAGCAAAGAAGATAGGGGCAAAGCGCGACGCTTATTCGACAATAGAAGAATAAAAAAAAACCTTTCAGGAATTGGCTCCCGAAAGGCTTATTTATAATGATGTTAGTCTTATGCGTTAGAATGTGTACTTCAGACCAAGCTGACCACGCCAACGGCTGTAGTAAGACTGAGGATACTTGATGACATAGTCTGGAGTGCTGAGGAACTGGAACTTGCCACCATCGTAGGTCAGAGGAGAAATCAACTCGTTAGAATAAGTTGTTCCGTAGGTACGGCCCCAATCCTTGTTGAGGAGGTTGCCCACATTGAGGATGTCAAGAGACAACTCGAGAGAGTGTACCTGCTTGCCCACCTTCACGCTCATCTTCTCAGCTACGTGGAAGTCGAAGTGGTTCTCGAAAGGCAGGTTGTCTGCGTTGCGCTTGAAGTATTCGCCACGATGATCCTTGAGATAAGGAGTCTTGGCCAACCATGCCTTCAGATTCTGACGCTGCAGTTCCTCGGTATAGTTGCCCTGAGCCTTGAAGGGCATCAGGTCGATCTGCTCGTCAGTAGGAATGAACATCAGGTCATTGCCACGACCGTTGTCGCCATTGAGGTCACCACTATACAGCATAGAATAAGGTGAACCGCTTCTGCCCTGGTAGATAACACCGATAGTAGTGGTGAAGTTCTTATTGTTGGCAATGTGGAAACGATAGAAAGCAGATGCCTTGATCATGTGGGGCAGATTGTAGGCACTGTAACCCAACTCAGGAGCATTGGAGAAACGATATGTAGAGGTGTTGTTCCAGTTGCTGGCAGCCTGAGAAGAAGTGGCAGGACAAAGGCTCTTAGACTGTGTGAAGGTGTAAGAAGCAGCAAGGTCAAGACCGAAGTCGAAGCTCTTTTCTGCCTTCAGTGAGAGGCTGTAAGAATAACCCTTGTTGCTGTTCTTAAGAGCATAGATATTAGAGAAAGGCAGACCCTTGGTCACGCGCTCGTACATAGGACGATTGTCCCAATACATACCTGTCACGTCGCCGAATGTCTTGCCGGTCTCAGCATAAGCAATGTTCTGATAATATACATCGTTCAGTGTCTTGCTGTAGATTGCCTCCGCAGTCCAGTCGATGCCAAGAGCCTTGAAATCTACACCGAGGTTGGCACGAAGGTTCTGGGCAAACTTGAAGTCCTTGTCAAAGACGTTGATGGTCTGGTTACCGCTGCTGGCGTTGAGCAGCTGACCGTTCTCAGCCTGCTTGTTGGGGTCCAGAATCAACGTAATCTTATCGTTGCGCTTTACATTGTAAGAAGACATCTGGATACCGGTATTGGAGAAGCTGTTGCTCAGCCATACGAAAGGTACACGACCGGTGAAGATACCCACACCACCACGTACGATGAGCTTGTGCTTGTTGTCCTTATCCCAACGGAAGCCTACGCGGGGGCTCCACATAGGTGTAGAGTTGAGCTTGTTATTGGTTCTGTATCCATAGCCGTTCTGGGCAGCCCACGCGTTGAATGGAGCATTCTCAGAAGGAGTATCGAAGAACAAGGGGAGGTCCATACGCAGACCATAGGTAAGCTGCAGAGAGTTAGAAATATCCCACTTGTCCTGGATGTAGAAACCTAACTGGGCAGAACCGAACTTGGCTCTCCAACGGGCATTGCCTGTAACGTCTACATTGGCCTGCTGGAAGTAATACTGGTTGATATATTTACCGATACCGGGAGTGCCAGCCTTGAAACCTTCATAATAGCTGAAGAAATCATCGGGATTCTGGAAATAATATGAGCCAAAGAGATTTGGGATAAAGAGGTTTGAGAAGCTATACACCTCATTGTGTGTACCCATAGTGATGGTATGGTTGCCCTTATACCATGTCAGGTTGTCCTCGAAGGTAAATACGTCCTGGTCAAGACCATTGGCCATTGAGTTGTACTCATTACCGATGTTTACAGAACCATTGTTATTACCTACCTTTGAAATCTGGATGGCTGGGAATGGGTTACCAGAAGTACGAGCATCACGAACCATTACATAAGAAGCACGAAGCTCATTGCTCAACACAGGGCTGAGACGAGACTGGAGCTCGGCCATGATGGTATTGGTATTGGACTTGTACTCATAGATGTGGTCGCCAGTGTTCAGAGTAGCGATACCGCCGCCACCCTTCATAGAACGGGCGTTGACATAGCTCCAGCGAACAGACAACTTATTGAAGTCGTTGATGTTCCAGTCGAGCTTCACACTTGCCTTGTTGCTCCAAGTGCGCATATCGGGGTTGGCATAGACACCATTGTAGTCATAACCCTGTCGTTGTGCCATATCCTTGACAGCGTCAAGAATCTTCACAGCCAGATCGGCATCTACCTTAGAGCCACCGGTACCCAGTCCATAGTCATTAGGATATGACTTGTCTGAGCTCTCGAAGTTGGCGAAGAAGAACAGCTTGTCCTTGATGATGGGACCGCCCAAAGTGAAACCGAACAAAGACTCGCTCTCTTTAGAATAAGGTGCAGCGTAAGTTCCATCATGGTTCAGGAAGTGACGACCTACGAGTTTTTCGTTGTTGCCATAGATATAAGCACTACCATGGAAGGTATTGGTACCACTCTTGGTAATGGCATTGATGGCACCACCGGTGAAACCGCTCTGACGAACGTCAAAGGGAGCGATGTTGATCTGAATCTGCTCAATGCTTTCCATCGAAACAGGCTGAGTGTTGGCCTGACCACCGTTACTACCATTGTAGGTAAGACCGAAAGCGTCATTATTCATTACACCGTCAATCTGGAAAGCATTGTAACGGGTATTTGTACCGGCAAAAGACATAGAACCCACCTGCTCATTTGAATTGATTTGGGGATTAAGGCGCGCAATGTCGGCGATGCTGTGGGTAATGGTAGGCATATTGGCTATCTGTGTGGCATTGATGCTCTGTGCCGCACCTGTCTTGGTGGCATTAAGACCTGCCTTGCCAGCAACGACAACCTCGTCGAGCATCTTGGCATCTTCTTCCAACGAACAAGAAAGGTTCTGTGATTCACCCAACAACAAGCTAACCTTGTTGAAAGTCTTGGTCTGATGGCCGATATAAGATATCTCTACCTTATAGGGTCCGCCAGGACGCATACCCGGAATGTTAAATCTTCCGTGAACATTAGTAACGGCACGATACACGGTACCAGATGGCTGGTGGGTTGCGGTAACTGAAGCACCGATAACCTCATCACCCTGAGAGGTAACCTTACCATTAATACCTGAAGTCGTAATTTGTGCCATAATCGATGTTGTAAAGGCCAACATCATTAAAGCAATAATGGTTAAACGTCTCAACATATTATAAAAGTTAAGTTAAAATACTACTCAGCGTAGTAACTATTGTTAATATTTGGTGCAAATATAGGTATTTTTTTTTAATTAATCATAAAGAGCGCGTTAAAATTATGATACAACGCCGTTATTTCGCCTTTTACTATACCAGATCTGTTGGATACGGTTATGAATGACGATAAAATTGAGCATTGAAAGCAGCAAAACGACACCTACACCTAATGCAATCATGAGCATCGGTGACGACTTGTCCAACGAGGGTGACAATGCCAACAAATAATCATAATAATACCCCCTCAATATGAACACTGCACAGATGGAAACGAGAAGTATGCCGACATTGAGCACCAGGGTAAGCATCTGATAGGGCCATGCCACGGAGCGCGTGGTATATCCTATCAACAGCAGGTTCTCCAGCTTGTCCTCATTCTTCTGGACGAGCAAGAAGATGCTCAACAAGAGGATGTAGAAGCTCAATGCAGAGATGAGAGCGCCGACAACCATAACGAGAGCTACAACCAACTTGAGAAAATATGCAGTCTTCTCATTGTTCATCTGGTCGCTGTCGACCTCATAGCCGTGGTCTTCGAGATATGAGGTAACCTCCTTGCTGGCAGGATTGTCAAAATGGACAAGAATACGTGATGGCTGGGAGTGGGATTGAGAACTGAAGTTGCGGTTAGTCCAATCCATAAACGACTGAGGCACAAGTATGGAACTGATCTTATTAGAGAAACCAATCAGTTTGCCCGTGAACACCTCTTTCTTGCCATCTCCCTGAACAAAGAGAGAGATGTCGACCATACCAAGAACGCCATCGGAGAGCGTAGGCAGCGAATGGGACTTGGCAAAGCCGAAATTATACATTGTTATATATGACCTCGGCAGAAGTACGGGCACTACCCTATCGTCCTCAGCATAATTCCACTGACTCTTGTCGATATCAACAAATTCGTCGGGTACGCTTTCGAAATATACTTCGGAATTGAAAATTGTGTTGCCTTCAATCGACATGGTCGCATTGGCATGATACTCGTTGGATGAAAACACGCCCAAAGATTCTACAAACGGCTGGCTTCGCAGGTCTTCGACGTCATCTGGAGAAAAGAGATTGGTCTGGCCAGAAACGACACTTGACGAGCGGACGGCCTTGGTCAATACCACCTGGTCATCGTTCATGAAACTGTCTTCGCCTGTGAAACAGGGAAGCACATCAATATAGAACTGGAATCCCAAAAGAATGATGGTCAAGCCAATGAGATTGGCAAAGAAGAATCCCAACAGTTGGCCTTTACTTATATGTTTGCTCAGTAACTTCCAAATCAAATTCATTTTCAGCAATCTTTAGAAATCTACAAACAGAACACCTTGTCATAATCCAAATCCATGTGTTTGCCAATACTGGTAACGATGACACCAGCCCCCTGGCGGCGTGCTTCCTCCATCATGAGCGATGCCATAACCGCAGCATTATCGTCGTCAAGATGGCTGATGGGTTCGTCGGCGACAAGGAAATCAAACGGTTGGGCCAAGGCTCGCATAAGAGCCACACGCTGCTGTTGCCCAAAGGACATATTGGCAATAGGGGTATCCAACTTGTCTGATATGCCTAACATCTCGAACCACTGGTTTACCTGAGAGGCCGTAACATGATGGGTAAGAGAGTTTTTAATCATCACATTGTCATGGGCAGACAATTCGGGGAACAACCGGAGTTCCTGAAACAAATGGCTGATGCCGGAACGGCGCACATCAACCCACTGCTGCATACTGAAGGTGGTCGTGGGTGTATCGTCGAACAGCAATTCGCCGGTATAATCCTGGCGATAACCGATAAGATAACTGCAGAAGGTGCTCTTGCCTCTGCCACTATGGGCTTCCACCAAATAAGTCTTGCCCTTTTCCAAGGTCACATCCTGGTTCCACACATCGGATTTCAGGTCAGCACAACTGGAAAAGACATGAGGAACGACGCTTTTTAACCGAATCTGTTTCATCATTTTACTGTTAAGACCATCAACTGTCTGTTGCCCAATGCCGTGTGGACACTCTGAAGCAATGGCAGCGGTGCTACGCGCTGCAATTCGGCAAGGTTCACGAGCATAGCAGCACTTTTCCCCTTTATCACTGCATCCCATTTCCCGTGTTGCACAACTTCCTTATATGGAATGCCCATGAAGAAGGTTCCATCTTCGGCTACGCCGATAGGCTTCTCGCTCATATCGGCAGGTACAAACTGATGCCAGTCGGCTGTCTGCCGTGAAACAAGCAGATGAAGTTGGCTGGAATGAGTAGGAACACTGACCAGCATCTCTCCCGATGAGGTGTCAAAAATCTTCCTGTAATTGATATCAGAACCAACGTTTAAGGCGGAGAAGAGTTTGTCAAAATCGTTTTTCCCCTGGGTAAACTCGGTCATCGTTGTCTTGCTGTTCAAGAGGATTGAGACAAAGTTATGCTCGTCTATATATGACGCATATTTGCCACGAAGAATATCCATCTGGCGGAGCTGGTAATCTCTGATGGTCTCATCATCCTTGTGGTTCTTTGCAAATATGGCTCCATCGACCTGAACATAATCGCTGCTGACAGAAATGCCTGCACGATAATACAGTTGGTTGGCATCCATATCCTTGGGCGCACAAAGCATAAGTGACGAGCGCATCAGTTCGGGAAGGGAAGTCATGGCAGCAACCATAGCCATAGGCTCCTGAATGGAGTCGAGCTGATGAACCAAGTCGGAGGCACGCAAACCTTTGTCAGCATCCTGCTTGAAATAGCTGGCCATTTTAACCATAAGATTGCGCTGATCGCCCGCAGTGACGGGACCCATCACAAGCAGAGACTTGGCATTGAAACCCACTACCCAGGAATTGCCCAAAACGGAGAATGTACATTCGCGGAAATCGGTGAGTTTGAAACCGTTTTTGCCCATTAGCTCCTTGAGGTTGTCCTCATCGGACACACAGCAACAAAGACCATAAAAACCTTCGGGAGACTCAAAGGCATAAACCTTTTGGGCAAGGTCTATGCCGCGGGTAGTCATATTGTGGATATGGAAAAGAGAACGCATAAAGACATTGCTATCCATACCCTTGTATTTCATCAAATCAACGGATACCACCAAGGGACTTTTCTTGGGAACGGCATCCATATAGTCATCGCTGTCTGAACACGAAACAATCAACGTGCTCAGCAAAATGAATAAAAATGCGAGCTTCTTCATTGTTATATATTAATAAGGTGTCTATTTCCTAAGAGACAACTGAGCCATGGTTACGGCCACGAGACCAGCCGTTTCGGTGCGCAAGCGGAAGTCGCCAAGGGATATAGACTGATAACCGTTGGCGATGGCGGCGCGAACCTCATCGATAGAGAAATCGCCTTCGGGGCCAACAAGAACCGTACAGTCTTCAGCCGCCTCGTCGGCTGTAAGCAGGGTAAACAAATCGAGTCGTGGCACCTCATTATAGCAATGCGCTATAAACTTGCGGCCGGTTCGTGGTTGCTGGATAAAGGTATTGAAGTCAACCATTTCGTGTACAACTGGCTTGAATGGCTTTCGGCTCTGCTTCATGGCCGAAACGACTATCTTGTCCAAACGCGCGGTGTTGACAACTTTACGTTCGGAAAAAGCGCACTTGAGTAGGGAAAGTTCGTCAAAACCAATCTCGGTGGCCTTCTCGGCCATCCACTCGATACGTTCCATCATCTTGGTTGGGGCAATGACCAAATGAATGTTTCCAAGCCAAGCCTTGCCGGGATGCAGCGTCTCGACAATCTCATAAAAGCAATGCTTGGACGAAGTCATAGTGACCTTGGCTCTGTAAATGCCACCATCGCCATCCATGAGAAACATCTCGTCACCTGAAGCCAATCTTAACACACGCAAGGCATGTACTGCCTCATCGGCAGGCAGTTCGTTCTGAACAGACGCCTGAGGTACATAAAAATACCGTGCTTCCTTCATAATTTCTTATTTTTTCTGTTATCCATCTCTTGTTTGATGGCCATCGCCATCCTGTAATCTTCGTCCTTGACTGCCCGACGAAGTGCATTCTCCAACAACTCGTAACTAAGCACATTGAGTGGCAAAGACACCTTCTCGTTGTCGGGATTGTAATCCACGCCCTGTATGTCAAACAGCTGCGGGCTTATGTATATAGGCAAATCGGCTACGGCTGCCAATGTGATGGCAGCCGTAGGTTCCAACTTGTATGCAATTGATTTATCGACATCTTGTAATTCCATTCTGTATTTGCCACGGCTCACATCGGTAACATGCACCTCGTAAGGCGTGCCGGTGTGGTCTCTGATAATGGTCCATAAGACGGATATCAGCGCATCTACAGACGTATGTCGCTTCTTGAAGAAACCCTCCAAATCATAAAGTCTATCCATATTGCAAGGCATGCTAAGATGCTTTGTCTGGTCGGCGTCGGTGAGGACAATCAACCCTATATTGCCGAATTGTCTCAACTGCGTCACTCCCTTTATGTATAGGCGGGTTTTGTCCATTATGCCTTAACTCCTGTTTTACGTGGTCTGAACATAAAGGCGAATGCCACACCAACTACAAGAGCGTAAGCTGCAAAGATGTACCAGCAGGTGGACCACTGGGTGGCGCCATTGGCGTCTGTATAGGCAGTGACTACAGCCTGGGCAGCGAAAGAGCCGAGGGTTGCACCGATACCATTGGTCATAAGCATAAACACGCCCTGCGCACTTGAACGAATCTTCGAATCGGTATTGTCGTTGACAAACAACGAACCAGAGATATTGAAAAAGTCGAAAGCCACACCATAAACAATCATCGAAAGGATGAACATCCAGACACCCGCACCTGGATTGCCGGCGCCGAGAAGGGCGAAACGGGCTACCCAAGCAAACATGGCAATAAGCATAACGTTCTTGATGCCATAACGCTTCATGAAGAATGGAATCATCAAGATGCAGAGGGTCTCGCTAATCTGGGACAAAGAGTAGAGAATGACGGGATACTTCACGCCAAAGGTACCGGCATATTCGGGCAGCGACTTGAAGCTCTCGATAAATGGGGTGGCAAAGCCGTTGGTAATCTGCAGACTGACGCCCAAGAGCATGGAGAAAACAAAGAAGATAGCCATGCGCTTCTGCTTGAAAAGAGCAAAGGCACGCAATCCGAAAGCGTCTACCAGACTTTGCTTGTTATCATCATCACTCAGCGGACAGGTAGGCATGCTGAAGGTATAAAGGAAGAGAATCAGACTGAAAGCACCAGACACGAAGAACTGTTCGTATGTACTCTTGAAGCCCATGATGTCGACAAACCACATGGCAACGATAAAGCCTACGGTTCCGAAGACACGAATAGGCGGGAACTCCTTGACGGTGTCCATGCCCTTGAGCTCAAGACAATAATAGGCAACGGAATTGGTGAGCGCCAAGGTGGGCATATAGAAGCCAACGCTCAATGAATAGAATGTAAAGAGAATGGCAAATCTTGCCCCTTCACCATTAACCATACCATACCATCCTGCAGCAAACATAAAGAGGGCTGCCAGAAGATGACAAATACCCAAAAGGCGTTGTGCCGGAATCCAACGGTCAGCAATAATTCCCATCAAAGCGGGCATGAAAATAGAAACGATACCCTGCATGGCATAAAAGGCGCCAATATGTCCGGCCATGCCAATATTACCGAGGTAGATTCCCATACAGGTGAGGTATGAACCCCACACCGCGAACTCCAAGAAGTTCATCAAAGATAAACGCACTTTCATCGATCTTAAATTTTTAGTTTAATACAAAGGTAATGTAAACCATAGATAATACAAAATAATTGTCTGTTTTTTTGCTTTCGCTATTCGCTTTTTAAGTAGATGTAGCAGCATGTAGAAGAATGTGGATGTCCGTTGTGCCGGGCGTATCTACTCCCAAGAACGGTTTAGGTTTTGGACACTTCCTGCTGATAAATCATGTCAAACCACTCACGGAGCATGGACTTGCTTTCAATGATGGTCTGTATCTGCTTCAACTTGTTTCGATTGGGAGAATTGGGTATCCACAGCTTAATATATCCGTTGACGGAATACTTTTCGGTCATATGCATGACAAAACGCTCCCATTGTTGCTCTGGGGTGATATCGGGATATTTCTCAAGTCCAAACTGTATTGCCCGCCTGAAGACCACCTCGGTATCAAGGTCGCGGTCGGCTTCGGCAACAATCTTACCATAAATGGAGCGAGGCTGGCGACTGGCTGACGCGCGGTGGTCCTCCACAGCCTCCTTCATGATAACAATACGTTCTGGACTGAACCACTTTTTGAGCCGCGCATCACTGGCGAGTATTTTACCGCCAGTTAAATGATGTATGGCACGAGGCCCATTCATGCCTAAATCATGGTAAGCGGCAACCACATAAGCCATATCTATATCAGCACCGGTGAACCGAGCCAGTTCCATACTGTTTTTGATAACACGCATAACGTGGCTCAAGCCATGGCTTTTGCCGAAATCAGCATAACGCGGGAGAATATGATTCTCTACATATTCCATGATGTCGAGGTTCAACTGCTGCATGATGGTTACAAAATAAATTGTTTATTGGTTAATAGATACGATATCAAACCCACTATCGAGGTGCAAGTTTGATATCGTATCTGGTGTGATAATACCTATACTAACTACTGGACTTGTATGGTTAATTATAGAAATTCCAACTAAGTCCAAATCTCAGGATGCTGTCATTGAGAGGATAATGAGGGGCGAGAAAATACATCTTATTGCCACTACCAGCATTGACGTGACTCATCATCACAAAGAAGCGCGTCTGCTTAAGATGGAAGTTGGCATAGACATTGAGGATGGGATAATTGCCGACCTCAACACGATTGGGGCCCTCCTGAACAGCATACTGGCCCAGACCAGGAGCATAATCAGGGGCGTAGTACTTGGTAAAATATCTTACATCAGCGCCGAAGTCGCACTTCAAGACTTTGGCGATTTTGAAGCGAAGATAGAGATTGGAGTATACATTAAGCTGAGGAACGGGCAATACATCTTCGGCACTCGACTTCTGATAAGTAAGGACATTCTCCCAGTTGAAGGGGCCGAACTTGAAGTCCTGATACAACTGAAGGGTAAGCAAACTTATGGCATCACCGCTCTGACGCACATGAACATCATTGTTCAAACGGTTATAATTTTCCCCTATCTGATAACTCAATCCGAAGTATGTGTAATTGGAAATCTCGTCGAAGGCAACACGCAGTTTGGTTTTGGTCTTTTCCCAACTGAGCATACCCTGAATGCGAGAATGGATGACCTTGGACAAGCCATCATTATCCCATAAATAATGACGGCTATGGTAATGGCGATAATAGAATGAAGGTGTGTTGCGATGGAAGAAGCCATTAGCCTGAAGAGTCACAGTATCTCCAAAGAGGTTGAAGTTCAAATCAGCCGAAGCATCCACCTTCAGATTTCCGGCATCCTCTCCTGTCATACCAAATTCAGCCAATGCACAATAATGCAATGTCCTACCCTGGTATTTACTCAACTGTCCACCTATATATATATTGTTCTCACTCCAAGAAGAGGTTCCAACTTTTTCAGGCAGGACATAACGGCGCATTTCGTGGGCGGCAAACAACTTGACGCCTGCCTTTGCCCACTTGTTGAAACCCTCAAGCAGCGACAGGGCGAAGGTATTACGCAATGCAAGATGGCGAGTCTTGTCGTAGATGGAATCTCCTGTATACTTTTCATCCATCTCATAATCATTGGCATAATAAGACTCGGGGGTCTCATAGGCTTGATAAATACGGCTGTAATTGTTAAGCTCAACTGTATGGATGAAACTGGTCACTGGAACATACTCTTTCTTGGTCCACAAAGTATCTTCAGCCAACTGTTGCTGCGCTGCGAGCAGGCTGTCTGCCTGAGCTTTACTTGTAATCTGAAGCCGCTCTTGGGTTTGGGTCTTCAGCGTATCTGTCGGCTCGTTGCCTGCAATGCGGGCATTGTCAGGACGACCGGCAAACTTCTGCCCTTGCTTACGGTTTTTATCAAACTCCTCTTCATCAAAGTCTTCGTCGTCGCGCTCAGCCTTCTCACGGGCTTCACGTGCCTCCTGGTCTTTCTTGGCTGCCATGGCAAACTTCTTGGCCGCAATCTCATCTTCCGTCATTTTGACGGTACGATGGAAGCCAAGGCTGTAACGATGGGTAAAGAACAGATGCTGATTGTCATTACGGTTCCAATTTCGATTGAGCACAGTAGGAATATCTGGTGTGGCGAAGCTCTCGGGGAACAACTCAGGGTGAACGATGTAGTCGTCATTGGTGATACCACCATTTTCGGTCACTTTCTGGTGATTGGTCGACATCAGAAGATGCGCCTGATATTGGTCGCCAAGATAAGAACCATACATCGTATAGTTGAAATGTGACGTACTTTGGCTGGAATAATAACCACGGCCATAAATATAATCAAAATTGAAGCCGAAACCAAGGCGCTTACCAGCATTGACACCAAACTTAGCCGTAAAATGGTCCTCGCCTGTAAGTCGGTCACCACAGGTATTGAAGGTCAGGTTGGTAAACGGCGATAAGGTATTGGTGAAATGAAAATTGCTCACATCCGTGACGAAGAAATCGTATGGATTGGTAAAGATGAAGTTACCATCCAGACTGCGGTCAATGAATATGCGGTTGATACGCGGTGCTCCAAGATTGCCGGTAGTATTGAACTCGCCTCTCAATCCTGTAGTAAAAATACTGTTCATAAACATATGAGACAGCGTATCGGGCGTAGTATGGACAATATCACCAAAACGCTTGTCAACCGTCCATACTTTTATACCCTTAGGAATTTCCTTATCAGAGCCAAGGCTATCGGGATTGACCTTACGCGGGTTGGAATTATCCAACATTACATCACGATTAATCTGATCAAATTGATTATTATCTATTTGCGCAGACAGTGATATGCTGACTGCGCAAAAAAGAGCTAAAACGAGCTTTTTCTTCATCTCTTAGCGAATAAGTCTGAGACTACATTCAACGAACTTAAATACACAAGCTGCCAGTATTACATAAATGCCGACATTGTGACTTGACAAAAAGTAGATTGCTACACCAACAATCGCAATAACCATAAAAAGGATATTCAGCACGTTACGTATCTTGAAAAGTCGCAACTGGCATTTAGTCTTCAAATGGTTATTGTGATCGATATTATCATTAATGATCATAAATGTATCGGATTAATTAAACAGGTTGACAAATCCGTTGAAGATTTCATCCTTGCGATCAATCGTTTTGATTCTGAACTTGCCGTAAGGACGCACGACCTTTGTCTGCTTCTTGTTAAGTGCGTATTTATCGGCTATGATATTATGGGCCGATTCGGTAAATCCTGTCGAGCGGTTGGGCTCATAGGTGTAAGAGATTCGCTCCAATCTCACATTAAGATGGGTGTCGGCACAATTTACAATCAATGTATAAGAAAACTCCGCCTTGTCACTCATCAATATGGTATTGGCAAACACCAACCACTCATACATCTTTGCGGCAATGGAGTGAGTGTTTGTATTGACAATAGCTATCTTGCTGCGCAACTGGGAATCATCTTTCTGATTCTCGTCTACGGTAAGATTGTTGACATATTCGAAAGCCTTATCATAGATTTCACTCGCGGTCTGACCAGGAACATCGAGGTTTAATTCAAAAACGACCTTGCCATCCACCAATGGCACCGCGCCCGCAAGATATTTCACCTCAGTATTTACATCGACTTCGGGCTTGACTTCCTGACGAACCGTTGGAGTAGGAGCAGAGATCGCCGACCATCCATTGACACTGCCATACTGAGCAGGCTTTTCCTGCTTGGGTGCGGGAGTCACACTTTCCTTCTTTACAGTTTTAGTCTGGTCAGATGTTACCACCACTTTCTGCTGTGGAGCTGAAGAAGATGACTCTGCATTCATCTTCTTGGCTTCGGCATTCAGTTTCTCAGCTTCTTCATTGAGCCGAGCCGCCTCTTCCTGAGCCTTTTTTATCTGAGCTTGAATCGCTGCTTGCTTCTCAGCTATCTCCTTTTCTTTGCGTTTTTTCTCTGCATCGGCCTTGGCCTTTTCTGCATCAGCCTTGGCCTTGGCTTGCTCAGCTGCCTGCTTGGCTTTTTGAGCATTGGCTTTAGCTGCCTCTACTGCCTTTTGAGCTTCTTCAAGTTGCTTTTGAGCCTGCTCCAACTGCTGTTCAGGCGTCAAGGGCTTAACATTCTGCGCAGGGCACAGCAAGGGGAAAAGAGCGATAATCGCAATCAGTATTTTCTTCATAATCTTAAGATTTACATATTTTTGTAAGACAAAAGTACAAAAAAGATATGTTTCCGTGAAACAAATGTATGTATTTAACTATATTTTTTACATCTTCAACATAAAAAGGACAGTATGGGGAACATCGACAGTAAAAGCCCACATGACGCTTTTTGACAGTTCTATACCTACTGCTATATCATTTTTCTTCCAATTCCTTCTGCAAGCGGATGACCTCGTCACGATACTGGGCGGCTTGAATGAAATCAAGCTGTTCTGCAGCCTCTTTCATGAGTGAAGTTGTGCGTTCTATACATTTTTCCAACTGCTCCTTGGTCATCTTTATGATAATTGGGTCCGCCGCAAATGCTGGCTCTTCCGATTCCACGTATGGTTTGTAGGTGATTGTCGGCCGCGTTGTCTGAGCCTTTTCCTTGGACAATGTCTGCTTGATTTCTTTCTTTATCTGTTGTGGTTTAATATTATGGTCCTCATTATATTTCATCTGTATAGAGCGCCGTCTTGAAGTTTCATCTATCGTGCGCTGCATACTCTCGGTGATATGGTCAGCATACATTATCACTTTGCCATTGACATTACGAGCGGCACGCCCTGCCGTCTGGGTAAGGGAGCGGTGGCTACGCAGAAATCCCTCCTTGTCGGCATCAAGTATGGCAACAAGTGAGACTTCTGGCAAATCCAGACCTTCACGCAGCAGATTGACGCCAACAAGCACGTCATAGACACCGGCACGCAAGTCGTTCATGATCTGCACACGATCGAGAGTAGCTACGTCGCTATGAATGTAGTTGGCACGCACATCATGATTCAGAAGATATTCGGTAAGTTCTTCTGCCATACGCTTGGTAAGGGTAGTGATGAGTACACGCTCATGACGATTGGTGCGCGTAAGGATTTCATCCAACAGGTCGTCTATCTGGTTCTCACTCGGCCGGACCTCAATTTCAGGGTCCAACAGCCCCGTGGGACGTATTATCTGCTCGACCACAACACCCTCCGACTCCATGAGTTCATAATCAGCAGGGGTAGCAGAGACATAAATGACCTGGTTGGTCATCTCTTGGAACTCCTCAAAACGCAACGGACGATTGTCGAAAGCCGCAGGAAGGCGGAAGCCATATTCAACCAAATTTTGTTTGCGCGCTCTGTCGCCTCCATACATTGCATTGATTTGAGGAACTGTCACATGACTTTCATCGATAACCATCAGATAGTCTGAAGGAAAGAAGTCAAGCAAGCAATAAGGTTTGTCGCCAGGTTGACGACCATCAAAATAGCGGGAATAGTTCTCAATTCCACTGCAATGACCCAGTTCCTTGATCATTTCCATATCATACTCGACACGTTCTTTGATACGCTGCGCTTTGATATCATCTCCAATTTGGGTGAAGAAATCAATCTGTTTGACCAAATCGTCCTGAATAGCCCTTACAGCGCCATCCACCTGCTCTTTGGATGTAACGAATATATTGGCTGGATATATCTGATAATCATCAAAATCAGCCAGCCGATGAAGGTCTACACTGTCGAGTTCTTCGATGCTATCAATTTCATCTCCCCACCAACTGATGCGAAGTATATTGTCACTATAGGCAATAGCCACATCAACCGTATCACCCTTTACCCTAAAGGAACCACGCGCCAAATCAACATCATTTCTAATATATAGTGCATCCACCAACTGCCGCAAAAAGACATTGCGGTCCTTAACCTCGCCGCGCTTCACCGAAACAATGCTGTTGGTCATGGAAGCAGGTCCGCCCATACCATAGATACACGACACGGAAGACACCACCACTACGTCGCGCCTTCCTGAGAGCAATGCACTAACTGCACTCAGCCGAAGTTTGTCAATGTTTTCGTTGATAGCCAAGTCTTTCTCGATATAAGTATCAGTGGAGGGAAGATAGGCTTCGGGCTGATAATAATCATAATAAGAGACATAATATTCAACGGCATTATGAGGAAAGAAACCCTTCATCTCTTGATACAATTGAGCTGCAAGAGTCTTGTTATGGCTTAATATCAGGGTCGGCTTGTTCACATTCTTGATAACATTGGCTATCGTAAAGGTCTTTCCCGATCCCGTCACACCCAATAAAACCTGGGCTTTGTCACCGCGGTCTATACCTTCAGTAAGTTGCTCTATCGCATGGGGCTGATCGCCCGTGGGAGCATAATCTGATACCAAATCATAATTCATAATTGCAAAATTAAATAAAAAATGTCACCACTATCTCTAATAATAGAGTTTTTTTCCTAAAAATTGTATTTTTTACTTTGCCCATAGAGGAAATAATTGTAATTTTGCATGACAATTTTTTGATTATGAACAAAATACATTTTGCTGCTATAATCGCAGCACTCCTTTTTACAGGATGCGCTAACGAATTCAACAAGGTCTACACGACCAACAATGTTCCATATAAGTACGAATATGCCAAAGAATGCTTTGCTAAAGGCAAGTGGACACGCACTACAACTTTGCTGACCGACTTGATAGTAGTACTCAAGGGAACTGAGAATGCGCAAGAAAGCCTTTATATGCTTGCGATGGCCCAATACAACAGTAAAGACTATGAAGGAGCGGCTGCCACTTTCAAGCGTTATTACTCGTCATACCCCAAAGGTGATTTTGCAGAGAATGCCGAGTTTTATATAGGTCAAAGCCTATACGAAAGCACACCTGAACCACGACTCGACCAGTCGGCAACAGTTTCAGCTATATCTTCTTTCCAGGAATACCTCGACCTTTATCCAGACGCCAAGCACAAAGCCAGCGCCCAGCAGCGCCTCTTTGAATTGCAGGACAAATTGGTTCGCAAAGAATTGTATAACGCCCAGCTTTATTATGACCTCGGTCCATATTTCGGAAATTGCGGTCCTGGTGAGAACAACTACGAGGCTTGCATTATTACGGCGCAAAACGCACTAAAAGATTATCCCTATAGCAAGCTCAGAGAAGAATTTGCCACTTTGCTCATGAAAAGCAAATATGAGTTGGCTCAGCAGAGCGTGGCATCAAAGCAACTTGAGCGTTATCAAGATGCAGAAGACGAATGCTATGGTTTCATCAATGAATACCCAGATTCAAAAGAGCGTGCCACTGCGGAGAAATACATTGCAAAGTGCAAGGAATACATCAAGGCACATATCAACGACGAAAACATCCCAACGTTCGACAGATAAAAAACAATGACTTATTAATATTTTTAATAATTAGAAATGGATTACAAGAAATCAAAAGCCCCGGTTAACACCGTAACTCGCAACATTATGGATCTTTGCGAAGAGACTGGCAACATCTACGAGAGCGTTGCTATCATCTCAAAGCGTTCAAATCAGATTGCTGCAGAAATCAAACAAGATTTGAATAAAAAGCTTCAAGAATTTGCTTCATATACAGACACACTGGAAGAGGTGTTTGAAAACAGAGAGCAGATAGAAATATCACGCTACTATGAAAAATTACCCAAGCCGACACTTCTCGCCACACAAGAGTTTGTTGACGGCAATATCTACTGGCGTGATCCATCACAAGAAAAGGAAGACGAATAATGCTACAACGCAAACAAACATTATTTCTGCTTCTCGCCATTATTGTCTCCGTCATCTGCTCTACCTTTCCCCTTGGCACTATCGAGCCCCAAGGTATGGGAACAGAAATGAGTATATATTCATTATTCGTAAAAGGAGATAATATCAGCTACTGTTCATGGCCCTTGTTCGCCATTATGCTATGCACATATCCCGTGGCAATTATGGCTATCGCCATGTACAAGACACGCAAGAAGCAGGCTAAGATGTGTATGGTTGCTGTGATCATTAATATAATATGGTATGCCTATTATGCTATGTCCATCCTAACCACATTCAGCAAAATGGGCACATTCCATATCAACATCACTGCGCTGCTTCCCGCTCTCGCTATAGGTTGCTACCTTTTGGCAAGAAAAGGAATTTTGGATGACGAAAGGCTTGTGCGTTCGGCAGACAGAATAAGATAAAAGACGATTTGAAATATAACCCAATCAAGGAGATTAAGTCACATTATTCTCCTTTTTTATTGCCACTAAGCGACAGCTAAATAGCCGATAAATTGATTAACCACACTCTTGCTACGACTCACAACGACACATACCAATAAACACAACTATGCCACAGAGCTGTCTTGAGCCACATTGCAAGCCCGTATCAAATGACACGTAGGCACGCATCAAACATCACGTAGACACGTATCAAACACTACGTGAGCATGTCACAAAAGACAAGAAGGCAACTAACAACCAGCGCGCCTCCAAAAGTACCTATAATAACGACAACAACAGTCGGTATAAGAGGAAACATACACAATCTACCTCCGGATAGCATGTTTGCTCATGAATGGTCTACAACATCTTCAATCATTAGCATATTCATAAAGCCTTCACTCTATAACCCAACAATCAACGAAAAAACGGATTAGCAACCCCAAACCGACCAACTATATTCACCACGCATAACAAGAATACGCTAACAATCCGTCTGAAACTTAGGGACAAAAAAAGAGCTGTAAGCAACTTGTCTTACAGCTCTATCCATATTGTTATCGTAATTATCCGATATTAGTCCTTGAAGTAAGCTTTAACATCCTCATTAGGAACCATGCGCTCATCAAAAACGTAAGCACCAGTCTTGGGGCTCTTAACCATCTTGATTACCTTGGTATATGCACGTCCGTCAGTTGAACCTTCGTGCAAGGTAGCTACCGCTTTTTTTGCCATTGCTTAAATCTCCTATTACTTAATCTCCTTATGAAGAGTCATCTTCTTCAGGATGGGATTATACTTCTTCAACTCAAGGCGCTCAGGAGTATTCTTACGGTTCTTGGTAGTCACGTAACGGCTTGTTCCTGGCAGACCACTGTTCTTCATCTCGGTGCATTCGAGAATGACTTGAACTCTGTTACCTTTAGCTTTCTTTGCCATTTGTTATATCTCCTAACCTTAAAATTAATCTACATTGTTACCCTCGGCGATTACCTTGATATCTTTCCAGTCGCAGTAACCATTCTGTACAGCCATCTTAAGAGCGGCGTCAAGTCCAACCTTATTGATAAGGCGCAGACCAGCGGCACTAATCTTCAGGCTAATCCAGCAATTCTCCTCTACATAGAAGAACTTCTTGCTGAAAAGGTTAACGTCAAAGCTGCGCTTTGTGCGATGCTTTGAGTGAGACACATTGCAACCTAACTGTGCCTTCTTACCTGTGATTTGACAAATCTTAGACATTTCTATCCTTAATTTTTGATTCTTAATTAGATACTTATTCCAAACAGGGTGCAAAATTACAATTTTTTTCGGAATAAACAAAATAAATCCCTAAACTTTTTCAAAATTAAGGTTTTTTATTGTTTTTGCATCCACGATGGTGATACTCATAGACATGGGCTTACTTTACCTCTTCGGCATCCGCATCATCAACGATGGGGTTCTTCTCCTTATAATAGTCGAGGAAAAGACGCAAAGCAATATTGGTTGCCTTGGCTATATTAATGTCACGACCATTATCCTCTTCTATCTTGAGCGTACGCACATCGTCTTTAGAACCATATCCAATCCAAATTGTACCTACAGGTATCTGTGAAGTGCCGCCACCAGGACCAGCGATACCAGTAGCAGCGATAGCATAATCACACTCCAAGGCATCGCAAGCCCCTTTGACCATAGCTTCTGCCACTCCTTGACACACAGCTGTCTGTTCTTCTATCAATTTGGAATCGACATGAAGCAGACGTTCCTTGACGTCATTGCTGTATGAAACGATACCACCTTTGAAATAATTACTGGCACCAGGTACCGCTATAATCACTTGGGCAATACGACCACCTGTACAACTCTCGGCGGTTCCCAGTGTCTTTCCTCCAGCATAGAGATACTGCAGTATTTCCTTGCTGAGTATTTTGCTTTCTAATTCCACTATATATTATATTTATGGGTTGATAATCAATACTTACTCAAACGTCACTTTACTGAAAGCCGGCAGAGATATATCGGCAAAATCATGGTCACGATATTTGAAGGTGCCGACACAGGCAATCATAGCAGCATTGTCGGTGGTATAACTGAACCGAGGAATATAGATGGTCCAACCAAAACGACGGGCATGTTCCTCAAAAGCATTGCGAAGACCGGTATTGGCAGAAACGCCGCCAGCAACAGCCACATGGGTTATGCCTGTCTGCCGTACAGCCTTGCGCAGTTTGATCATCAGTATATCTACGATTGTAGCTTCGAGACTGGCGGCAATATCCTCTTTATGATTTTCCACAAAGTCGGGCTCATCTTCTATCCATTTACGCAGATTATATAAGAACGATGTTTTCAGACCTGAGAAACTATAGTCCAGCCCAGGGATATGAGGTTCGGAGAACTGATATGCCTTGGGATTGCCTTGGCGTGCGAGACGGTCGATTATAGGCCCTCCAGGATAACCCAGACCCATAACCTTTGAGCATTTGTCTATGGCCTCTCCAGCAGCATCATCGATAGTTTGCCCCAATACCTCCATATCATTGTAGGCACGGACAAGTACAATCTGAGAGTTACCACCTGACACCAACAGACAAAGGAATGGCAGCGGCGGACAGGAGGTATCATCATCGCTCTCCTTGATAAAATGAGCCATAACATGTCCCTGAAGATGGTTGACATCTATCAGAGGTATATCCAAAGCACGTGACAATCCCTTTGCGAAGTTGACACCTACCAACAATGACCCCATCAATCCTGGGCCACGGGTAAACGCGATGGCTGACAGTTGTTCCTTGGTAATACCAGCACGGTGAAGAGCTTGGTCCACAACCGGGACTATATTCTGTTGATGGGCACGCGAAGCCAACTCAGGAACCACGCCTCCATAAGCTCGATGCACCTCTTGCGAAGCGGTGACATTGCTCAGCAACACTCCGTTGCGCAACACAGCTGCCGAGGTATCATCACACGAAGACTCTATACCTAATATATATATATCGCTCATATCATGCAGATTTAATAAGTAAGTATCTCGACGCCATTCTCTGTCATTACGAATGTATGCTCCCATTGTGCAGAGGGCAGTTCGTCACCAGTAATAACCTCCCACTCATAAGGATCATCCGCATCTATAAACACCTCATAGGTTCCCATATTAATCATGGGCTCGATGGTAAACACCATGCCAGGCACAATCAACATACCCTGACCGCGATGGCCATAATGCACCACCTCGGGCTCCTCATGGAATTTCAGGCCCACACCATGTCCACACAAGTCGCGCACCACGCTATAGCCATTTTTCTCGGCATGACGCTGCACTGCATGGCCTATATCCCCGACAAAGCAATAAGGCTTGGCAGCCTCCATACCTGCCTCGAGACACTCACGGGCAACACGCACGAGACGTTCCTTTTCAGGCGTAGTCTTACCGATAACAAACATACGTGAAGCATCGGCATAATAGCCATCCACAATAGTTGTCATATCGACATTGACAATATCCCCCTCTTCCAGGACATCTTCCTCCTTAGGGATACCATGACACACAACCTCATTGATTGAAGTACATACGCTCTTGGGAAAGCCCTCATAGCCCAGACAGGCTGGGATGGCATTGTGGTCCTTGCAATACTGCATACAGATATCGTCAATTTCCTGCGTATTCATACCTGCATGTATCTGGCGGGCCACTTCGTCAAGACAGCCCGTATTGACCACACCGCTACGGCGTATGCCTTCTATCTGTTCGGGAGTCTTAATCAAATCGCGGGTTGGCACCAGCTTTCCTTTCTGCTCCCAATACATTACCTTTTTATCAAGTTCAGTAGGCTCCTGTCCAGACAGACAGTGCCAACGTCTTTTCTTATGAAACATATCCTATGTTATTAAATCACTGCAAAATTACTTCAAAATCAAGAAACTGCCAAAGATAAGGCTATTTTTTATCACTGTGACTGTCGAACAATGACAACTTTTGCCGCCGTGCATCGTCTATAGACAAGAGTCTCTGCTGCTCATCGTGATAACTCTTCCGAAGTTCATCATAGCGATGGTCCAGCTCCGCCTTATACGCCTCACGCTCTTCACGATTAAGCAGACGCGCAGCTGCGAGCGAGTTTTGCGATGCATCCTTCATCCACACCACCGGACCGTCATAGACCGGAGCCACCTTGAGGGCAACATGCATCTCTGAGGTGGTAGCACCGCCTATCATTATAGGTATATCCAGGTGCGCCCGCTCCATCTCGTGGGCCACACAGACCATCTCTTCCAGTGACGGCGTGATAAGTCCCGACAGGCCAATGATGTCTGCCTTGAGTTCGATAGCCTTGCTCACTATCTGGTCGGCAGGCACCATCACACCGAGGTCGATTACTTCGTAATTGTTGCACGCCATCACCACGCCAACAATATTCTTGCCGATATCGTGTACATCTCCCTTGACAGTAGCCAAGATTACCCGCCCTGCCGATGTCTGGTTCTCGTCACGTTCCGCTTCGATATGCGGTTGGAGTATAGACACAGCCTGTTTCATTGTACGTGCCGTCTTCACGACCTGTGGCAGAAACATCTTGCCTTCACCGAACAGCCTGCCTACCTCCGACATTCCATCCATCAGCGGCCCCTCTATTATCTGCACAGCCCGTGGATATTTCTCAAGGGCTTCTGCCAAATCTTCAGCCAGATAATCGCCTATGCCCTTGCGCAGTGCATATTGCAGACGGGCTTCCAGCTGTTCCTTTCGCCAAGCCTCTTGCTGCACATTGGCTGACGGCAAAGCGCCACCGGCCTTGAGCGCATCCTGCTCCTGCTTCAGACGGGCAGCCAGTTCAATGAGGTCTTCCGCAGCTCCCTTACGGCGGCAGAGCACTACATCTTCTATAATACGCAGATGGTCTTCGGGGATATCCTGATAGGTGATACGCGTAGAGGGATTGACAATACCAAAATCCATACCAGCCTGAATGGCATGATAGAGGAAGACGGCATGCATAGCTTCACGGATATAGTTGTTGCCACGGAAGGAGAAACTCAGATTGCTCACTCCGCCACTTACGTGGGCTCCTGGCAGATTTTCCTTTATCCATCGGGTAGCACGGATGAAGTCCAGAGCATATCGGTCGTGCTCTTCCAGCCCCGTAGCTATCGAGAGTATGTTGGGGTCAAAGATGATGTCACACGCATTCATGCCCACCTGCTCCGTCAGAATGTGATAAGCGCGCTGAGCTATCTCGATACGCCGCTCATAGGTAGTAGCCTGGCCCTCTTCGTCGAAGCACATGACTACCACGGCTGCACCGAAGCGCTTGACATCCTTGGCGTGGCTGACAAACACGCCCTCTCCTTCCTTCAGCGAGATGGAATTGACCACCGACTTTCCCTGACAACACTTGAGGCCAGCAAGGATGACATTCCATTTCGACGAGTCTATCATCACCGGAACGCGTGCCACGTCGGGTTCTGATGCCAATAGCCGCAGGAAGTGGCTCATCTCGGCTTCAGCATCAAGGAGGGCATCATCCATATTGACGTCTACCACCATAGCACCGTCACTTACCTGGTGGCGGGCTATCGTGAGCGCCTCTTCGTAGTTCTTCTCCTTGACAAGTCTGAGAAACTTGCGAGAGCCAGCCACATTGCAGCGTTCGCCGACATTGACAAACATTCCCGGCCGAACCTCCAACGGCTCCAGTCCACCCAGTTGCAGATATTCACTTCTATCGCAGGGGACATAGGGCTGTTTGCCACGAGCAAGATCCACGTAGCGGGCGATAAAATGGTCATCAGTACCACAGCAGCCACCGACGATATTGAGTATGCCTTCATCTATCAGAGCGCCTATCTTGGGAGCCATAGTGTCGGCAGTCTCGTCGTATAGTCCCATAGAGTTGGGCAAACCAGCATTGGGGTAAGCAGATATATAATAAGGTGACTTGCGGGCGAGCTCCTCCAGATACGGTTTCATTTGAGATGGACCAAACGAGCAGTTCAGTCCGACTGAAAATACCGGATACGAACTGATGCTCGCCAAGAAGGCATCGAGCGTCTGTCCGCTCAGCGTGCGACCAGCCAGGTCGCTCACCGTCACACTCAGCATGATGGGCAGTTCTATGCCACGGCGCTCCATCACGCTCACCGCAGCATCCATGGCCGCCTTGGCATTGAGGGTGTCAAATATTGTCTCTATCAGAAACGCGTCTACCCCACCCTCAGCCAAGGCATCGACTTGCTCCATATAGGCGTCAAGCAGTGTGTCATAGTCAAGGTCACGTGCAGCAGGGTCAGCCACATCCGGCGACATCGAGCACGTGCGGTTGGTGGGACCTATCGAGCCCAGTACAAACCGAGGGTGCTCTGCCGTTGCATAGCGGTCAGCCATCTCACGGGCAAGCCGGGCACCGGCCAACGCCATCTCCCCCGACAGATGCTCCAAGTGGTAATCGGCCTGGGATATACGCTGCGAAGAGAACGTATTGGTTTCTATCATGTCTGCACCAGCCTCAAGATAGCGCCGGTGAATATCCTGCACGATATCTGGACGGGTAAGACACAGCATATCATTGTTGCCTGTATACAGTACATCATCGCGCAAGTCCAACGTACCGCGGAAGTCGCCTTCCGAGAGACCGTAGCCTTGTATCATCGTGCCGATAGCACCATCGAGTATCAGTATGCGTTGCTTGACAAGTTGGCTTATATCCATAAACAATCTGACAGGAATACGCCTCGGCCTACTCCTGTCTCAAATAAAATCAATTAGAAATGTTTTCTTACACGATCCATCTCCCGACGGTCTTCCTTTTCCTTGAGAGTCTGGCGCTTGTCAAACTCTTTCTTACCTCGGGCAAGGGCGATATCCATCTTGGCTCTACCGTGCTCGTCGATGAAAATCAAAATAGGGACGATGGTAAAACCCACATCCTTGGCAGCGGCCTCGAGATGACGTATCTCGCGCTTCTTGAGCAGAAGTTTGCGGTCACCCTTAGCCTCGTGATTGGAAAAAGAGCCATAGAAATAAGGGCTGATGTTCATACCCTTGACCCATATTTCCCCACGGTCTATCACACAGTAGCTATCGACAAGCGAAGCCTTGCCGGCACGTACAGACTTTATCTCCGTACCGGTGAGTACCATGCCTGCCGTATAGGTATCAACGAAGAAATACTCAAACGAGGCTTTCTTGTTGCGTATCTGCACAGGGCTCTTCTTGCGTATATCCTGTTCTTGTTTGTTCATTTTTTCATTCTCCTTTCTTACTCGTTACCGCCCTCTGTCAAGCCTCTATCTCGCAGAAACGGTCCAGATGCTCATCCACATAGTGGGCTATGGCAGCAGTGAATCCCTCTTCGCCCTCAACAAACTTGTCATCAAGGTCGTCAAACTCGGGGAAGCGCTCAAACATGGCCATAAACTCGTCGTCGTCACACTCACGCTCTATCTCTTCATGATACTTGGAATAGAGTTTGTGCGCACGGCGTATAAGACTGCACAGTTCAGGCAACCCCCAACCACGCACAGCCTTGTCAAACGGATTGTGGAAGATAAAGTGTCCCCAACCGTTGTGGATAAGCTGGACAAAGCCACCATCCATCATTTCTTCGCGCATGGCAATATATGCCAGCAGCGTAATCTGGTCGGCATTGAGCATCCCCATTGTCTCGGCTGTAAGTTCTCCACCGATAGCCTCATAGGTGGCATCCACTACTACCTGCACAAACTCATCCATGCCTTCGCCGGCAGCTTTGGCCAGAGCGGCGTCTTTGACTTTTACTATCATAATGATGCAAAATTAGACAAAAAAAACGGAAAAAGAATATATAAGGTACAAGAAAATAGTGTTTGCCCTTGAGATTTGACTTGCGGCGGTCATGTTTGCCAACTCAGAATGACAAAACGGCAGCATTTGCCATTGAGGTATCTAAAAAATCATGAGGCAGAACAAAAAAACCTCATCATTATTAGGTAGTTTGTTTAGTTTTTTATAACTTTGCGCTTGAAAAAGGGGATGCCCGTGACCAACGTATCGCCCTTGACAAGCGTGAATAAGTAACAGTACTTTATATTTATTTTTGAACAACATGATTTATTCAAAGGAAGTTGACAACATGTGCGTTGTCGCCAAAGGCCCGAACCACGGACCAGCTCCAATCCCCGAAGAGGGAAAATGGATTCAAGCCAAAGAGATTAAGGATATCTCAGGTTACACTCACGGTGTGGGATGGTGTGCTCCTCAGCAGGGTGCTTGCAAGCTGTCTCTGAACATCAAGGAAGGCGTTATCCAGGAATGTCTCGTTGAGACCATCGGCTGTACCGGTATGACCCACTCAGCTGCTATGGCTTCTGAGATTCTGCCTGGCAAGACCATCCTCGAGGCTCTGAACACTGACCTCGTTTGTGATGCCATCAATACAGCTATGCGCGAGCTCTTCCTCCAGATTGTCTATGGCCGCAGC